>UMKZ01013760.1_pt1 | contig 41070 bp, 40 predicted proteins | sample 1966441 | NCBI WGS metagenome assembly UMKZ01 (sample SAMEA4836189, study PRJEB28245) | human gut metagenome | biome: gut microbiome; material: fecal sample | place: Denmark | collected 2008
GATTTTGGTTACGCCGTCGGGCAGAGTAACCTTTTTGAGGTCAACAGAATCCTCAAAAGCACTTGAGCCGATGCTCTCGACTGACTCCGGCACAACAACACTGTTTAATTTTGCTTTTTTAGATAAAGCATAGTCGCCAATGCGTACGATTTTGCGGCCGTCTATCGTCTGCGGAATTACAAGTGCGTTTGCCGAGCCTGTGTAATCCACAATGGTAGCGACATTGTCCTCTACGGTATAAACAAAGTCACCGCTTGTTATTTTTGTGACAGTGCCAATGCTTTCTTGAGCGCCTGCTGTCAGCGATACTGCGCCGAGTGAGCCTAAGGTAAGCATTGCCGACATAAAGACGGACATTATTTTTAATGATTTTTTCATAACCCGCCCACTTTTATTGATTTATATATTTCCACAGCTTGTCTGCCGAGGTTTTCTGATTGCCGATAAAGTCAAGGTCTGTACCTTGCAACTTATTCATACTGTCGCCGAATACAAGTCCCGTGCCAAAATCGCCGTTGTCGTTTCTTCCGCTGTACAGCACTATATAGTTACCGTTTGTATAAATAAAAGCCGAACGGTACAGTCCGCCGCCGTCCCAATTTGACGGATCGGACGACGGTTTGAGCACAACCTGCGCTTCGCTCCAATCAAAGCCGTTTGACGATGTTGAGTGGTAAAGGCTCATATGCTTGCGGTCTGATTTATTTTGGGTCGAGCAAGCAAGAAGTTCGTATTTTCCGTTAATTTTTTCAACATCAATATGCCATGTATATGTCGTTGTCGGGTAAGTTAATGCAGTCACCGCACTGTCCGACCAAACACCGTCCTTATACTCCTTGTACCAAACCTTGTAGCCGTTTACATACCACAGCTCGTAAGTCCCGTTTTCGTAAACGATTGCAGGACTTACCATATCGTATTTTTTGCGGTTATCGGTTTCATACACAGGTGTACGGCCGCTCCATTTATTGCCGTCATATGAGTAACGCATATAAAGAGCCATATAGTTTTTTTCGTAATCTGTATATCGCCAAAAAAGTTCCAAACGGTTTTTGTCGGGATTATACACAAGCTCGGAGTCGGAATTAAACCTTACCCCTGCCTTGTAATCATCTCGAATACCCTCGCAAAATTTGATTTCCGAATAATTTATAAGGTCGTTTGAACCGACAATTGTCGGATTTTCGTACTTATCGTTTCCGTTCGGATACGGTGTGTACGAAATCCAATAGCGGTATCCGTTCCAGCTTTTGCCCACATCCGCAACCTTTGGGTGGTAGGCATTGTTTGGATACTTGCTGTCTGCTCCGCTGTATACGCTCTTAAAATTCAGCTTGCTTTTTGAATTTGACTGAAGTTTAAAATCAGGTTTTACATAAAAACTGCCGTTTATAATATTCTGCGCATAGGTAACATCGTTTACATTTATAATGCCCGATTTATCAAAATCGGCTTTGCTGTCGAGCGTATCTCCGTTTGCTATTCCCTCTTGCAGGTAGGTGACATCTCGCACATCAAGAATTCCGTCACTGTTTAAATCGTATTTATTTATGTCATACGCAGACGCACTGATTGCAACAGACGAAACTGCAACAACCGCAAGCAATGCCGATACTGCTTTTTTTAACATCTTATTGTTCATTTGTTAAATACTCCTTTGTAAAATTTTACACCAATATTTTCTCATATATTTACCATTATGTCAATAATAAACAAAATTGTTTGTGGGTGTTTTTATCAAATTTTGTAATTCATATTATAAAAATGTGGCTAAAAATAACCTTTTAATCTGTTTTTCCGTAAAATACTAATTTGTTTTATTTTGTTTTGTATGATTCACTTTTTTTATTATCACTTTTAAAGAGCTTTTATGTTTAATAAAACAGACTATTATGACCGGAAAATGAATATATGGGACTGCGACAAAAAGATTGACCTTGAAAAACCTGCGCCACAGAATCTCAGATACACAAACACGATTGATACCATTATCGAATTTTATAAACCCGTGTGAAGCCTATTATTTTTATCGGAATTTTAACATCAAACTTTTTGTCTTTATAAATTAATATTCATTTATCACCTCTTTGCAACAAACATCTTATAATTATAAAAATATTGACTTTTTTGCTGTTATTATGTAAAATAAAAGGTAACGTATATTTAAAGAATTTAAATCTGATGGCATTTTGATATAATAGATTTGTAAGCCATATAAAGAGGATTGGAGAGAGGTTAAATGCAGCTTTCAGGTGCAGAAATTATTTGTGAGTGTTTGTTAGAGCAAGGAGTTGATACCGTATTCGGTTATCCGGGCGGTGCGGCTCTTAATACATATGACGCTCTTTATAAGTACAGCGACAAAATCAACCATGTTCTTACCGCTCACGAGCAGGGTGCGTCACACGCTGCCGACGGTTACGCAAGAGCTACAGGCAAAACAGGCGTTGTAATTACAACTTCAGGTCCGGGTGCCACTAATATTGTTACAGGTATTGCTACCGCAAATATCGACAGTATACCTGTTGTTGCAATCACAGGTAATGTTACTACCGACCAGCTTGGCAGGGACAGTTTTCAGGAAGTTGATATTGTAAACATTGTAAAGCCAATCACAAAAGCAAGTTTCCTTGTAGAAAAAGTCGAAGACCTTGCTCCTACTCTCCGTAAGGCTTTTGAAATTGCTCAATCAGGCAGAAAAGGTCCTGTTTTGGTTGATGTACCAAAGGATGTTACCGCAAACAAAACCGAATTTGAGGTTGTAAAGCCTAAAGAAGTTGAAAGAGTAAGCATTAAAAATCCCGAAAAAATCAAAAAAGTTCAGGATATGATAAGAAATGCCAAACAGCCTATTATATATGCAGGCGGCGGTATTATCAGCGCAAACGCAACGGAAATTTTCAAAAAATTTGCAGAGCTTACAGATATTCCCGTTTGCTGTTCGCTTATGGGACTTGGCTGTATTCCTGCCGACCACCCGCTTTGTATGGGTAATATAGGTATGCACGGAGGCTATGAAACAGGTATGGCTACCGACAAGTGCGACCTTATTATTGCGTGCGGTGCAAGATTTTCTGACCGTGTTGCGGGCGACAGAGATAAATTCGGCGCACAGGCTGAAATTGTACAGCTTGAAATTGACGAAAAAGAAATCAATAAAAATGTTAAGGTAAGCGAGTATGTGCTCGGCGACCTTGAATATATACTTGAGGCACTCTGCGACGGTATGGAACAGCAGAATCACGCAGAATGGCTTGAAACTCTCGGTGAATGGAAACATTATCTTGATAATAAAATTCCTGCCGACGACAAGTATCCGCAGCCGAAAGAAATTCTCGGCGCACTCAATGAAATAAAGAGTGACGATGACATTGTTGCTACCGATGTAGGACAGCATCAGATGTGGGTTGCGCAGTTCAATAAAGCACAGACACCACGCACACTCCTTACTTCGGGCGGACTTGGCACAATGGGCTTTGGTATGGGCGCAGCAATCGGCGCACAGACAGCTCATCCCGACAAGCGAGTTGTACTTGTTACGGGCGACGGAAGTTTTCATATGAACTTAAACGAGCTTGTTACTATGAAATCATATGACTTGCCTGTTGTAATCCTTGTTATGAACAACACCGTTCTCGGTATGGTTCGTCAGTGGCAGAAGTTGTTTTACGGCAACCGTTTCTCACAGACCGACCCGCACCGTGCAACCGACTTTGTCGCACTTGCCAATGCCTTTGGTATTGACGGTATGAGAATTAACACAAAAGAAGATATTAAGCCTGTACTTGAAAAGGCATTTGCTCTTAATAAGCCTGTACTCGTTGATTGCAGAATCAGTCCGGACCAGAATGTACTTCCTATGATTCCTCCGGGAAAAACTGTAAATGAGATAATCACAGAGATGTAATTTTTACTCCCGACTTTAACGAAAGTTACAGTCGGGAGTTGTACTATAGGGAGTAATAATAAAAGGTTGACCAAACTTTTATTATTATCCGATAAAACACTCTGCCAAACTATAAATAAACTGACAATTTACAACGGGGTTGTATTTATGAAAACCGCTTACCACGAATTTTACAAAGATTTTAAATGTATAGCCGACAAATGTCCCGACAGTTGCTGCAAAGAATGGGATGTTGTGGTTGACGATGACAGCTATATAAAATATAAAAACGCAGACGGGGCATTCGGAGAAAAACTAAGAAGTGTAATGACAATTGACGCTGACGGTGACAGAATTTTTACTCTTAACAACAACCGTTGCCCGTTCTGGAATAAAGATATGCTCTGCGATATTTATATAAATATGGGTGAAAACGCACTTTGCGAAACCTGCAAAAGATTTCCGAGGATAACACTCGATTATTCGCAATTTCAGGAAAAAATACTCTCGCTTGCCTGTCCCGAAGCACTAAGATTAATGCTGAAAAACGGTGCAATGGATAAAATCATTACCGCAGACAACAGAGAAGATGCCGAGCCGTGCGATTATGATTTTTCGTTAATGCAATTGTTATTGGGTGCAAGGCAAAATATATTTGCGGTACTGAAAAATACGGATAACGATATATTCGATTGCCTGAACGGCATATATCAAATTTGCTTAAAGGTTCAGTCCGAATTTGACGGAATCTGTTACAAATCCGCTGTGATTACAGAGGATAGTTTTATAAAAGAGTACGGTCAAACTGTAAATTTGCTGTTACAGCTTGACATAATGACCGCCGAATGGAAACATCTGCTTACGGGCGCAAGCAAATATAAGCCGAATAAAGACGATATTCTGAAATTCAGAGAATACATACGCAATTACGAATACGAGTATAAAAACCTGATTTATTACTATATTTTCAGATATTTTTTAAACTCAATAGACAGCTATGATGTTACGGAATGTTTTGATTTAACGGCACTTGCGGTTAAATCGGCATATATTTTACAGATGTATAAATTTGCCGAAAAGGGCAGCTTGACTGCTGATGACAGACACAGAATAATCGGCTTGTACTCAAAAGAAGTTGAACATTCGTATGAGAATATTGAGTTTTTGCGAGATATTAAGTAAGGCTGTATAATTTTTAACTGTCAGCGTGCATTGCCCACACACATAACTTTTATGCATCAACCAAAAAAAGCGGTTAAAAATATTGAAAAGTACCGCCATTATTGATATAATAAAGAATAAAGCTAATTTTTATAGAGAGAGGGTAAAACTATGCCTGAGCTTACAGTTCGTACAAGATATGCTCCAAGTCCTACAGGATTTATGCATGTCGGCAACCTGCGTACCGCTCTTTACGAGTACCTTGTTGCAAAATCTCAGAACGGCAAATTTATTTTGAGAATCGAAGATACCGACCGTGAAAGACTTGTTGACGGTGCGGTTGATGTTATTTATAATACTTTAAAACTTGCAGGACTTCAACACGACGAAGGTCCTGACCTCGGCGGCGACTTTGGCCCTTATGTTCAGTCAGAGAGAAAGGATATGTATCTTCCTTACGCCGAACAGCTTATAAAAGAGGGCAAGGCTTACCGTTGCTTCTGCTCAAAAGAGCGCCTTGAAAAAATCCAGAACGAAACAGTCGGCGGCGGCTATGACAGACATTGCCGTGATCTTCCGCAGGAAGAAATCGACAGACTACTCGCCGAGGGCGTTCCATATGTAATTCGTCAGAAAATGCCGATTGAGGGCAGTACAACCTTTACTGACGCAGTATTCGGTGAAATCACCGTTGAAAATACAGAGTTACAGGATCAAATCCTTATTAAGACAGACGGCTACCCGACATACAACTTTGCAAATGTTATCGACGACCACACAATGGGCATTACTCATGTTGTCCGTGGCTGTGAGTACCTTAGCTCAACACCTAAGTACAATCTCCTTTACGAGGCATTCGGTTGGGAAATTCCTACTTATATTCACCTCCCGCTCATTATGGGTAAGGATGCTGACGGCAATGTATCTAAACTTTCAAAGCGTCACGGTGCAACAGGTTTTTATGATTTGATTGACGAGGGTTACTTACCGGAAGCTATCATTAACTATATTGCACTTCTCGGTTGGTGCCCGAAAGACAATCAGGAAATTTTCACTCTTAAGGAGCTTGAAAAGGCATTTGACATAAGCGGCATCAGCAAGTCACCCGCTGTATTTGACTACGATAAACTCTCTTGGTTTAACGGCGAATACATCAAAGCTATGACCCCTGAAAAATTCACCGAGGTTGCAATGCCTTACTATAAAAAGGTATTTGGCGACAAACAGATGCCATACGAAAAGTTTGCGGCAATACTCCAAAAGCGTACAACACAGCTTACACAGATTCCTGAAATGCTCGATTTCTTTGCAGAATTGCCGAGTTACACAAAGGAACTTTTCGTAAATAAAAAGAGCAAGACAAATCTTGAAAATTCACCCGTAGTTTTGAAAGAGGCTTATGACAGATTAAAGGCTATGCCTGAATGGAACGAAACTTCAATTCACGATTGCCTTATTAATATGGCTGTCGAAAAAGAGCTTAAAAACGGTACGGTAATGTGGCCTGTAAGAATTGCGGCCGCAGGCAAAACCGTTACACCGGGCGGTGCTGTTGAAATTCTTGACATTCTCGGCAGAGATGAGTCACTTGCAAGACTTGAAAAAGGTATGGCAATACTTGCAGAATAAAACGACTTTTGCTTCAGATTAATTAAAAATCTTGCAAAATTGAGTAATACAGAGGGATATTATATGGCAGAAGATATTAAGAATACCGAAGTTCCGAACGGTAACTTTATTCATACATTTATTGAAGAGGATATTGCCGAGGGCGGCAGATTTGAGGGCAAAAAGGTACACACCCGTTTTCCTCCCGAGCCAAACGGCTACCTCCACATAGGTCACGCAAAGGCTATTTGCATTGACTTTGGCACAGCCGAGAAATTCGGCGGCATCTGCAATCTTCGTATGGACGACACAAACCCTACAAAGGAAGATGTAGAGTATGTAGACGCTATCAAAGAGGACATCAAGTGGCTCGGCTTTGACTGGGAAGACCGTTTCTACTTTGCATCGGAATACTTTGACCAAATGTACGATTACGCTGTCGAACTTATTAAAAAGGGACTTGCATATGTATGCGAACTCACACCCGAACAGATGAGAGAAAACAGAGGCGATACACAAACACCGGCAAAGAGCCCGTATCGTGACAGACCGATTGAAGAAAGCCTTGACCTTTTTGCAAGAATGAAAGCAGGCGAATTTGAGGACGGCAAAATGACGCTCCGTGCAAAAATTGACCTTGCGTCAGGCAACTTTAATATGCGTGACCCTGTTATTTACAGAATTAACCGTCTAACTCACCACCGTACAGGCGACAAGTGGTGCATCTACCCTATGTACGATTTTGCTCACCCGATTGAAGATGCTATCGAGGGTATCACTCACAGCCTTTGCTCACTTGAGTTTGAAGCTCACCGTCCGCTTTACGATTGGGTTATCAATAATATTTCCGTTCCTAACAAGCCTCGTCAGATTGAGTTTGCCCGTCTTGGCATTAACAACACAGTTATGTCAAAGCGTAAACTCCGTGAACTTGTTGAAAAGAATTATGTAAGCGGTTGGGATGACCCAAGAATGCCTACGCTCTGCGGACTTAGAAGAAGAGGTTATACCCCTAAGTCTATCCGTTCGTTTACGGAGCAGATCGGCGTATCAAAGGTAAATTCTATCGTTGAGTACGGTTTTCTTGAGCATTGCCTGCGTGACGATTTAAATGAGAACGCAAAGCGTGCAATGTGCGTACTCCACCCTATAAAGCTCGTTATCACAAACTATCCGGAGGGTAAGGTTGAGGAGTTTGAGGTTGAAAACAACCCGAACCGACCGGAGGACGGTACAAGAACGGTTACTTTCTCAAGAGAATGTTTTATTGAGGCGGACGACTTTATGGAAGAGCCGATTAAAAAGTACCAGCGCCTTTATCCGGGCAATGAAGTAAGACTTAAGTCAACTTACATTGTAAAATGCACAGGCTGCAAAAAGGACGAGGACGGCAATGTGGTAGAGGTTTATGCCGAGTATGACCCCGAAACCAGAGGTGGCAACACACCTGACGGCAGAAAAGTAAGAGGTACAATCCATTGGGTTGACGCAAACAACTGCGCAGATGCAGAGGTAAGACTTTACGATAACCTCTTTACAGTACCCGATCCCGATACAGGCGACAGAAACTTCCTTGACTACCTCAATCCAAATTCACTTGAGGTTCTTACAGGCTGTAAGGCAGAGAAAAATCTCGAAACCGCTGTTGCTCCACAGAGTTTTCAGTTTATGAGAATAGGCTACTTCTGCGTAGACAATAAGGATTCTTCACCCGAACACCTTGTATTTAACCGCAGTGTGTCACTTAAAGACGGATTTAAAAAGTAATTTTTAATAAGATTATATGATAAACACCCGATTACACTTTTTCCGTAATCGGGTGTTTTGATTCGTTAAAGTTTAAAATTCGGTTTTATAATAAAAATTCGGGAAATTATGGTTTAGCGGAGTGTCGGGCGGGCATTGAAATTTAGCTAACGCTAAATTATCCTCCAAAAAACAAAAAAGTTTACTCAATTTTTTCAAAAATTGCGGGTTTGGGCAGCGCCCATAAAAATCTTCAGATATAACAATTTATCAGGCGCAAACAGCCACGCTGTTTGCGTGCTAAAACTAAGTTTGTTAAAACAGGCGACAGCCATTATAAACAGAAATGCTAAAAACATAGTCAACGCATTGCGTTGACTATGAAAATGACGTTTATTTCCTTTTGTTGCTCTCGCAAAGGCTTTCGCCGTTGCGTTCAAGTCGCCAAACAGCAAGCTGTGTGGCTATCGTTAAATTGCATAAACGGAAAGTATTTGTGGGCTTTGCCCACACCCACGACCTTTGAAAAGGTCGACCAAACTTTTATAATTGATTGGCAAATCAATTTGCTAAACCATAATTTGTTAATATTACCCCCAACATTAGAATATAAACGCACAAAAAAATGCCCGACTACGGAAAATCCGTAATCGGGCAACAATTTTAATTTAAAACAAATCAGCTGATTTTTGAGCCGGGTTCCATATCGTCTACAAAGATTACCTTTATTTCTTCTCCGCAAGTTGCGGCAAGAATCATTCCGCAGCTTTCAACACCGCAGAGCTTTGCAGGCTTGAGGTTTGATACAAGAATAATCTTTCTTCCGATAAGGTCGTCAGGTGTATAGAATTTTGCGATACCCGAAGCAACGGTTCTCTCTTTTACACCGTCAAAAATTGTGAGTTTCAAAAGCTTTTTAGCCTTTTTAATCGGCTCGCAAGCCTTAATTTCGGCAACTCTGAGGTCAACCTTGCAGAAATCGTCAATACCGATTTGAGCAACGCCCTCAATTTCTTCTTTGAGTTTCTCTGTCTTTTCGTCAACCTTTTCGTTATTCTTGATAATTGCGTTGAGTTCTTCGATTTCTTTCTCAACATCAATTCTCGGGAACAGAGCCTCACCTTTCTTGACTGTCACATCAAGCGGAAGAACACCGAATTTATCGGCATTTTCGTAAGTAGCGCACTTCTCGCAAGCGCCAATCTGCTCAAGTGCCTTTGGCATTGTAGTCGGCATAAATGCAGAGAGAAGTGTGGCTGTGATTCTGATAGTTTCAAGCAAATTGTAAAGAACAGTTGCAAGTCTTGCTTTCTTTGTTTCGTCCTTTGCAATCACCCACGGTGCTGTTTCGTCAATGTACTTGTTAGCACGGGAAACTACCTTGAAAATCTCGGCGAGCGCATTGTTAAGCTGGGTTTTATCAATAAAGTCATCAACGCTCGACTTAAGTGCGGTAGCGGTTGCGATGAGGTCATCGTCAAATTCTCCGCCTTCACGCTCTGTAGGAAGTGTGCCGCCAAAATATTTTTCAACCATTGCAACGGTTCTTGACACAAGGTTGCCAAAGCCGTTTGCAAGGTCGGAGTTAATACGGTTTATCATAATTTCGTTAGAGAACGAGCTGTCTGCGCCGAGTGCCATTTCACGAAGAATGTGATAACGGATAGCGTCTGCGCCGTATCTCTTGCCAAGTACAAACGGGTCTACAACATTGCCGAGTGATTTACTCATCTTCTGGCCGTTAAAAGTAATCCAACCGTGAACCGCAAGGTGCTTTGGAAGCGGCAAATCGAGAGCCATAAGCATTGCAGGCCAAATGATAGCGTGGAAACGCATAATATCCTTTGCAACCATATGCACATCGGCAGGCCAGAATTTATCAAAATCATTATAAGCATCGTTATAAAAACCAAGCGCAGAAATATAGTTTGAAAGTGCGTCAATCCACACATATATAACATGCTTATCGTCAAAAGTTACAGGAATACCCCACTTAAAAGAAGTTCTCGACACACAAAGGTCCTCAAGACCCGGCTTGATAAAGTTGTTTACAAGCTCTGTTGCTCGGGTTTTTGGCTGTAAATAATCTGTTTCTGTAAGTAACTTTTCAATTCTGTCGGCAAAAGGTGCCATTTTGAAGAAATAAGCCTCTTCCTTAGCCTCTGTAACCTCTCTGCCGCAATCCGGACATTTGCCGTCAACAAGCTGGCTTTCTGTCCAGAAGCTCTCACAAGGTGTGCAGTATTTACCCGAATATTCGCCCTTATAGATGTAACCCTTGTCATAAAGCTCTTTAAAAATCTTCTGAACAGTCTTTATGTGGTAATCATCGGTGGTTCTTATATATCTGTCATAGTCAATATTCATAAAGTTCCAAAGGCTCTTGAAGGTTTTAACTACTTCGTCAACATATTCCTTGGGAGTCACACCCTTTTCGGCAGCTTTCTGCTCAATTTTAAGACCATGCTCGTCAGTACCCGTAAGAAACATTACATCATAGCCCTGCATTCGTCTGTAACGAGCGATAGAGTCGCAAGCAACAGTTGTATAGCAATGTCCGATATGCGGATTGCCTGACGGATAGTAAATTGGTGTCGTGATGTAATACGGTTTTTTCTGACACATAAAAAATTCCTCCCTTTTCAGCAAATGAGCTGTATTTTTATTATACCAATATCATACAAAAAATGCAATAATCAAAGTAAAACTAAACGGCAAAAAGTGTAAAACCTCTTTTTAAATCCGACAGTATAACTTGATTAATAATTTTTGCTTTTCCCATTTTACATAAATGAAAAAGCCCGATTTACACCGAACTTTTTATTTTTATTATGTACTTTTCAATAAATATTTTTAATTACATAAATTCAACTTTGTATTCATTAAAGCAGCCAAGAAAATTAGTAATAACATTTTTGGCGTTATCTTCTACTGTATCATACAGTCCCTCTGTTTTTGCTTTTTCAAGTCCATCTTCTTTTATTTCCTCAATCAATGACTGATACTGTTCAAAATCTATCGGATTCAATATATTGTTTTGCTCATTGCAAACCATACTATCATCCCAATATATTTGATTACTGTTTATTTGTATATCAGGCAATGATACATATATTTTTTTACTGTCATTGTCAACCTTGATATTTATATCGTCCACATTATACCCTGCCTTAACACTACCGGTACAAGTAAGCTCCACATGGTTTGTTGTACCAAAAACAGGAATATCGTCAAACATATGTCGGGTATAATCCTTTCCCTTTGTTACCTCATACTTTCCCTCGCAAAAGGTCAGCTCTCCGATTTTATGTATAGTAGCCTTAACATCATCAACAGTTACCCTTGCCTTTTCGGTTTCTCCGGGAAGTTTTAAATCAAACGCACTATCGTTAGTAGCCGGTACGGTTTTTGCTCCGCCCAGCGGATATTTGCCTAAGTAGTAACCTCCAAAAAAGGCAGTTATAATTAAAATCAACGGAATTACTTTTATAAAGATATTTTTTAATTTTTCCATCATTATATGATCCCCACTTAAATCCATGCAGTAATCAGCGTAAACAGATAAAATGCTGCAACTAAGCCAATAATTATTAAAGCGATTAAAGCGATATTTCTGATTATTTTCACTTTTATTATCCCCCTTAAATTGTTATCTTTAAAATTCAGCGTATTCCCTTTCTAACGCAAAATTCACAAATCAGCCAAAATAACTAAATTAATTTCATTTTACCACACAACTCGCAAAACTTCAACAATATACAACAATAGCTTTTTTGTATTCAATATATTTTATAAAAGAATATCATATTTATTAAGCATAGCTTTAATTTTTGTGTTGCAATCAATTCTCAAAAAGCATTGATATGAGCAGTAATTTTTGATATTGTAAAGTACAGATAAAAATTTATAAGAAATTTTTAAAAAAGGCTTGACAACGGGATGTAAAAGATGTATTATAATAGAGCTGTAAAGATACAGGCAATAAATATCGCGGGATAGAGCAGCTCGGTAGCTCGTCGGGCTCATAACCCGAAGGTCGTCGGTTCAAATCCGGCTCCCGCAACCACTTAAAGCACTAATCGAAAGATTAGTGCTTATTTTTGTTTAAAATCTGATTATAAATTATCATTAAATACAATTCCAAAAGAGCAAAAGCTTGGGTAAATATTATCATTTACTCAAGCTTTTATAATGTAAAAATTAATGGTTCTTTTTCGATAGTTGGGGGATTATGGTTTATCAATATTATCCTAACATAAAAAACAAAACCAAATTAATTCACTAATTCACCGGTTGTTACAAGCTCGCCGGTTTTTGCGTTCAATTCAAATGAAACAAAGTTGTTTGCTACAATTATTTTGTCATCTACAAACTGAACGGTGTTTGAACTGCCGGAATAATTATCGTTCATAATGTTGGTTTTCCATACTATATTGCCGTCTAAATCCGTTTTCATAACGGAATCAGATTTTTCGGCGGAAAACATTATCAAACCGTCAGCAACCTTTCGTATATCGGTTTTTTCACCGACATAGCTTGGTTTTGTAACATCTTCGCCGGTCTGCATATCAATTATGTACAAATCATTGTTGGCAACAATATAGAACTTGCTTTTAGTGTAATCATAAACACCGTTGACGGTTTCTTCAAAATCTCTCTGCCAAATTTTCTTAAAGTCGCTGTCATAATAAGCAACCGACATTGAATTTAAGCTTGTGTCAAAGGTGTAGATGAGGTAGTGCTGAAAATCAGGAGCAAACTCAATTTTTCTGATGATTTCAGTATTGTCTGTGTCTGTACCTGTATGGCAAACGCTCGATTTTGACTTTGCGTCTTCAATTATTCCCTGTTTAAGATAAAATCTGTATTTGGTGAATTTTGCATTTGACTGGTTTTCAGGCTCGCATATCATAAACGGATAGTCTGTAAAATTACAGTTCATAGCACCATGAGTTGAATCGTAATCCTCACCGTCTTTTGCGTTCCTTACTTCAATATCATTGCCAAACAAAGCTTTTGCAACCTGCTTTACAAAGGTATCGTCAAATTTATTCGGTGAGCCTATGGCTTTATTAAAAAATGTACGATATACATTTACTGTAGGAATTGTATATGAAGTACCGTCAATAGACTGAGTGTCAATTTTGGTATATCTGCCATAGCATACAATCTCATCACCGATTACAAGTCGGGCATCTGTTTGTTTTCCTTTTATTATAATGAGGTTGTCCTTTGTGCTTTCTTTGTATTCGTCATAAGGAACATTCATTTTTGCGTTTCTGTAGTAATAGTTAGCCTCATTTTTGCCTACCCACACAAGTATCTCATAGTCTGTATCGGTAGATTTTATTATCTTCTGAACTGTGCCGGTAAAGCAAATCTGTGCGTTTTCAAATATTGACGGATAGCGTGCAAGAAATTCATACTTTGTTATATCTATGTAGTCATTGTCAAAGTATTGGGCAACCGTTTTTTGCTCGTCTGTTGTAATGCTTTCGGAATCAACCTTTGTGTTTCTCAAACCGATTTCATTGTCAATGCCTGAATTTGTTTCTGCCGTTTGAGCTGTCGGGCTAACGCTTTCCTGTGGCGAAGCCGTTGTCTGCACCTGAACAGTGCTCGGTGCGGTCACATCGTCATTTGCTTTTGCGTTGCCGGAGGTAATGACCACCACTACACCTGTAGTAACAAGTGCAACCGCCAAAACCGCCGAAACGCAGATAATAAGCAGCTTTTTAAGCGGAGGTTTCTTTTTGTTTTTCTCTTTATTGCCTAAGTCAAACTTCGTCATACAGTACGGGCAAAAGGTTGCTTCAATTGGCAATTCCTTTCCGCAATTTCTGCAAAACTTCGTATCCTTACCCATAATTTCTCACCTCTTTTATTACATTATAAATAACATTAGGTAAAAATACAAGAAAAAGATAATCTCCTATACCGTCAGGAAATTATCCTTTTCGCTTAATTAATAACTCACTAAATCGTTATATACATCTGTCGCATAAAAATCTTGATCTAACAACCAGTCATATGAAGCGCTATCATAATACACTGTTTTGTTTTCAATATCTACTATATATGTAATATATTCTCCCTCGCCAAAAACAGTATGCGTTCCCGTGTACTTCATAGTTATTGACCCATCTTCGTTTCTTTGAGCGTCAAGAGTCACATCACTTAAATAATAATGAATAGCATCATACACATTTAGCCTATTATGATATTCATCAACATCAATACCATTTTCTTCTAAATAAGTATCACTTTGATCGTCCATACCGTAGGGCTCTTCTTTGAGCAACTCTTCTGCTTTCTCAATTTCCGAGTCGCTCACTTTATCAGGCTTAGCATCTGATGATTCCTCGGAAGCACCGGATGTATCAGTGTTCGATGAATTATCCGTCCCTGTTACAGCTGTAAAAACCGCATTGCCGTTTTTGTCTGTAAAATCAGAGTCTGTTACTAAAAATGTTAGTGCAGCTTGATCCGATTGAGTGACGCAAAGCATCGTATATCCATTATAATAATAACTGTCTTTTAATGTATCGTCCCTCATATCTACAGCAAATTCACGAAAAAAATGTGCTGCTGTACTTTCACAGGAATCATAACTTTTATAATCCGACAAAGCATACAGCCAAGCACCTACCCTGCCTGTTGTCTGCTTTACCTTGTAAACATTATCTGTTGTAATATCAACCAACAAAGAAGTGTAAAAAATAAACGAGTAGCCTACTACATTTTCTTCTTCATCTGTAAATATGTATGCTCCGGTTTTTCCGTTAAAGTCCACCTGTTTGTATTCCGAAACCTTTTTGCCAAGCAACAGATAATCCTGTTGGTACTTAAAATCGTCAAATTTTACACCTAAGCCCAAATCGCCCATAGAACCTTCATCGTCAAAGGCACTCATAAACTTATCTACTGTTTCTTCATTAAATTTATTATCAAAGTAATAGTATCCTTTGCCGTCGATACTGTTATCAACAGTTGTCGGTTCGGTCAAACTGCTTTTTGTTTTTGTATTCGTATTTGAAGAACTGCTGCTATGCGGCACAAGCAAAACCAACGCAAGTATTCCTGCAAACACAAGTACAAAAGCTCCAAATACTATGCCTGCAATTTTCCATTGCTTTTTCAGCTTTTCTTTTTGCTCGTTTTTTGGTTCATTCAGGCTGACTGTTTCGGCTGTTTCGGAATCTTCAACAGCCGAGCAATCTTCTCCGCAATTCTCGCAGTATTTATCTTTTTCATTAAGTGGGAATCCACATTTTGGACAACGCCTCATTTTTAATCCTCCCCAATGCAAATTATCTATAAACTTTTCCTGTTTGCTTTGTGCCGCAATTTGGACAGAAAACCGCATCTTCGCTTATTTCTGTTCCGCAATTTTCGCAAAACCTCTGACTGCTTGTATTGTCAACACCGATTTCTTCATTTTCAGCTTTTGTATTTCCGCATGAACAAGTTCCGACATAATCAGAATTAACTCTTCCACATTTTTTGCACTGCCATTCTCCATTGGCAACATCAACAGGCTCATCCTTCGACAGCTGATATTCAAGTAATTTGGCAGTAGCTTTCGTGTGCTGAGTAATACTTGCCAATGAGCCGATAAGCAATGCAACAACATGATAAATGCAATACTCAATAAAAGCACGGATTGCGGCGTCAACAAGATTCATAAAGAATGTGCCGAAATTAAATTTATATTTCACTTCGCCGTAATATGATGTACCGTCAGGTTCAAAACCTGCAATAATTGAAGTAATAATTCCTATTATAATCAAAATTACAAAAAGAATCATACCAAGAGTTTCTACACCGGAACACCAACTCCAAAGTTCACTTATCACTTTGTCAGTTTTTACACTGTCTTCAACTGACACCGGACTTTTGTGTTTTGATGTTTCTTTAAACATATTTGCCATTACTCTTCCCCCTTAAATTAACATCAGTTATTCAAATCTGAAAGTGTTCTTGATTGAAAGTTCCATATTTTTCAATGAATCCTGATACTTTTGACTGGCTGTTTTATCAAGAACATTTCCTACACCGGCTCCCATTGTCAATAAAATCACAGTTAATGCAACAAGCGATTTTTTCATAAATTTCACTCCTTTTCTTTTATAATGAAAACGCTCAGGTTTACCGTTGGTTATCAATATTTTCTGACCGCAGACATCACAATCGCAACTCTGTGCATCACATGGAATCACTGTTGTTTTTTGACAATAAGGACATTTGTGATATTTACATTTGGTACGAAGTTTTTTTATTGAAACAACAAGTATAATCAAAGCAAGAATTGCTAATATTACAAAAAATGTAATTGAGCCCGGATTGTAACCGGGAGTAATATATGTGCCATCACTTGGATCCCAAAATTTGTGTTGCGATGCCTTTTCTTGTGTAATAATCGTATTAATGGATACAGCCAAAGTACCGCAAGCAACAATTATTCCGCCGATTGATGCGGAATTGTATTTCTAAACAACACCGCTTTCATCATTCTGGTATATATTCTCAATAGTAACACAGTCATCGTTACTATTGATTTCATCATGTTTTTTTGCACCGCATGAAGGGCAAAAACTTACACTTTCTCTAATTTTTGAACCACATTTTTCACAATACGACATAAAATCCCCCCTAAATTATTTTATAAACATCTATTTAGATAAAACTGATTATTTCTTTTATATAATCCTTATTGGTTTCAGCGAACAGACTGCCTTTTCTTTCTTTCAGGCGGTCATCATCAATGATTATATATTTGTTGATACTGCTGTTAAGCCATTTTACACCAATTTCATTTTCGCAATTTTCGTAGCCTTGATGTGTATTTTGGCGTTTTAATTCACTTGTTACGATACCAACAGCCTTTACTTTCATTGCTTTTGATGCGTGGTAAAGAGATTTGATATAAATAATATCACCGATTTTGATATCATTTAAGATTTCATACAATTCAGGCTTGTCCTCACACCTCCAACCGATACAAGCAAAACCGTCTTTAACAAAATTTTTCAGCTGTTCATCTGTTGAAGAAAACATTGAACCCATTCCATAAACCGACATAAAGTTCACTCCTTTAGATATTTAATAATACACAGACAGCAAGATAAGCTATCTGATAAAATCCATAAATTTTTTATCTATTACAACTCAAGTTTAGCACAATTAATGCTGTAAGTCAATAATAAATGCTTACAGTAAATTTATTTTTTTGTTCAAAAAGTTTAAAATAAACTATATACAACATTCTGAGGTTTTATTTATGAACAAAAATATTGACTATACGGCTCTCGGTAAAAGAATAAAGGAAAAGCGAATTGAAAATGGACTTACTCAGGAACAGCTTGGTGAATTGTGCGAACTTTCGGCGGCTCACATAGGTCATATTGAGCGTGGCACAAGGATACTTTCTGTTGATGTGCTCTTCCGAATTTCACAGGTGCTCGACACAAGCATTGACTACCTTGTTTTTGACTCTGTCGGAAATGAAAATATGCTGAGCGAAATTGCAAGTACTATTAAAAATACCGATAAAAACAAAGTAAGTACATTTCTGAATACTGTTCGTGTGCTTGCCGATAACATTGATGAGCTTTAAATAATCTTTTGTTAAAAATAGATAAAATAAATACCGCCTATGATTAAATTATAATCAAAGGCGGTATTTTTGTCCTGTGCTGTCAGCACAGTTTTGTTGATTTTATAAATTTCTTTTTAGCTCCTTTACATTCTTGTAGCGGTTGTCAGGAATTGTCTGCGTACATTTTACAATAACCTTTTTAAGTTTTCCGTTGTAAAGCTTAATTTCAGGAGGTTTTCCTGTCAGCATAACATTCATCAGCACTCCCAAAGCGTAAATATCCGTTCTTTCGTCAGTCTGATTTATTCCGTACTGTTCGGGAGCTGCATAACCGATTGTGCCAATCGCCAGCGTATCTTTCTGTCGATACGGCTTGTAAATTCGTGCGGCATCATAATCAATCAGCTTTACATTGCCGTTGTTGTCAATCATTACATTTTCGGGTTTAATGTCTTTGTGAATGATTTTGTGGCTATGCAAAAAATCAAGTGCGTCACAAAGGGCAGAGGCTATCTTTTTTACTCCTGACGGAACATAAAGGCTTTCCTGTAAATAGTCGGCTATGGTTTGACCGTCAATAAATTCTTCAAGCACAATAATGCCTGTATCGGTTTTTATAACATCATAAATATTTGCAATGTTTGGGTGAGAAAAGTTTTTCAAAACAGAGTAAACCTCACCGCTACTTTGCATTGTTCGTTTTATAATCTGTTTTCCGAGCGTTTTGTGTCTGAATACACAAATTTCGGTTTTTTCATTACGCTTGAGCACTCGCACAAATTGGTATTGCTCCTTGAGTACCTTATCAATCCAATTATTTTCCATTACATTTGCTCCACTTTGTTGATAAGTAAATTATAACATGATAAAATGTATTTGAAAACTTATATTTTTAAGGGGATATAAATATGCTGAACAAATCGACAACACAGCTTTTGAAGGAGCTTGAAAATTTTAATACCTTTGAGGAATATGAAAAGGTAAACAAGGCATCTATGATTAATAAAAATCTGTCGGAATATCTTTCTGACTTGGTGGCAGAAAGAAAGCTTACAAAAGCTGAGGTAATCAGGAAAGCGGAGTTAGGCGAGAGCTACGCATATCAGATGTTTTCAGGTGTAAAAACCGCTCCGAAAAGAGATAAGTTAATTTGCCTTTCAATCGGTATGGGACTATCGGTAAAAGAAACCAACAGCGTATTAAAAATTGCAGGTCTGTCACCGCTGTATCCTAAAATTAAGCGTGACAGCATTATCATTATAAATATGAATAACGGTAAAAGTGTTGTGGAAATCAACGAGGCGTTATATAACGAAAATGAAGATACATTGAATTAAGAGAGGAATAATATGAGAACAGCGGTAATTACAGGTACGTCGGGCGGAATCGGCACAGCGATTGCATTGGCATTTGCAGGTGAAGGCTGCAATGTTGTGCTGCAGTATAACAAAGGAAAAGACAAGGCAGAGGCACTTGCCGAGAAAATTCAGAAAGAGTATGGCGTGATTGCCTTGCCGGTACAGGCAGATATTTCGTCATCACAGTCGGTTAAAAGCTTTTTTGACGAGGTGGAAGCTAAGCTTTCAAATGTTGATGTGCTTGTAAATAACGCAGGAATTGCACAGCAAAAGCTGTTTACGGACATTACTGACGAGGATTGGCACAGAATGATTGGCACAAACCTTGACGGAGTTTTTTACTACTCAAGAGAGGTTCTGAACCGCTTTATGATAAAAAACCACAGCGGAGTAATTCTTAATATAAGCTCAATGTGGGGACAGGCAGGAGCATCATGCGAGGTGCATTACAGTGCGGCAAAGGCTGGAGTAATCGGACTTACAAAGGCTCTTGCAAAGGAGGTCGGACTCATAACCCGAAGGTCGTCGGTTCAAATCCGGCTCCCGCAACCAAACAAGACGGTTTTTCGAAACCGTCTTTTCTTTTTCCAATTTTTTCGAAAATGCCTGAAAACGGCTTATCTATGCGGTTTTCAAACGGCAACAGAAACAAGTTGGGAAAAGTTGAGTCAGAATAAATACAGTTAAATCGCAGTCAAAATCGCAGTCAAATCGCATTCACTATTAAAACCTGAGCCGCCGAAATCGTTTCCGACAAATATTTTTCGGAGGTTAAAGTTATGACAAACACAAAAATCACTTACACACAGCAGGGCGACTTTCTTCTTCCCGATTTAAAATTGCCCGAACAGCCAAAGGTGGAAATCGGCATATTTGGGAAACGGCATCTTCGCTATTTGGAGCGTAACCGTAAAATTCTCTACACAAATCTGTTGACCAAAGGCAAGCTGACCGCTTATCTCGCCGATATCGACGAGCAGGCGGAGAATATGTTTGATCAGCTGGTAAGGCAGCTCGCAGAGCGTGAGGGCGTGACGGAACAGCTCAAGGCGAACAATCAAATGCTGTGGGTTAAGAAGATGAATTCTATCCGCAACCGAGCAGAGGAAATCGTTAATCACGAGCTCATTTACAGCTAAAAGCAGAGCCGCCGAGTTGAATATACTTGGCGGCTATTTATCATTAAAACCTAAGAAACCGTTATTATAGATAACATAATTTTCGTAATTATTTAGTTTGTAAATCAATTACTGCAAAAAAACAATTAAAAAGTCTTGACTTTTGAGATTTTTTGCAGTATTATATTTACAACAAAGAAAAGCGACTTAGATTTGATAGGAATCTAAGCCGCCGATGAGCATCTTGATGATACTCTATAGTGGTATTATGAGTATGGCATATTTTTTGCTTTTTGTCAAGATGACATCTTGTTTGTTAGAATGACAGAAAGGAGAAGAAAAATGGTTTATATTGATGCTGTTCATTATGAGCAAGACGAATATGGTAACGAATATATAGCAAGGATGAAGTGGACTAACTATCTTACAACTCAAGCTACAGACGAGTGTACAAAAAGACAAATGATAGACTTTATCAACAAAAATCCGAATCGCACAAAAACGAAGTATTATCGTTATGGTCGCTGGGCTGCAGGCGAAGATGTTCGTGTTGTTGACAATCGTTATCTTCGCACCGATGCCAACAATATAAAGGCTGATAATCTCGGTTCTCTTCCGAGATATTAATGACTGATGACGCAGTATCCTATCTATCTGCGTCATCAATTAAATAGGAGCACAAATATGGAACATAGAAAACTGAGAGAACTGGCGACAATCAAGTTTTGCTCAATCACTCCTTCCAGATCTAAAATGCAAGAAGATTCCACCAAATGGCTTGTATGTGCTAATTTTTTAGCAAACAACGAAGTTGAGAACATACCTATTGTAAATAATGTTATTCCAGAGGAAGAGTGGCGTTTGAATCAAAACGATATTGTTATCAAGCGTATTACCCCTTCTTATGTGAATTACATAGATTATAACCCGAAAAAAACATATTGCGGAAACAACCTGATAATCGTCACTCCAAATGAAGCAATAGACGCCAAGTATTTAGCTATGATTCTAAATAATAAGATTGGTGAGTTATCTCAGGAAAGTTCTGTTGGGGCAGTGATGAAATCGGTTAGCCGTAAAGATATTGAGGCTTTGGAAATACCATTACCGGATATTGGGAAACAGCGATTGATTGGTGAATTATGGTATAAAGGGATTGAACTGAAGAAAAAAAGAACTCGGCTTGCCGAGCTTGAATACATCCGAACCAACTATCTTATTCAAAGAACTATTATTAACTAATTCGGAGGAAGAACAAATGGCAAAAACGACATTTGATGATATTAAACGAGCATTATGGGATGGAGCAAATACATTTCGTGATAATATTGACGCATCTAATTACAAAGACTATGTTCTTTCTATGTTCTTTGTAAAGTATTTAAGTGACACATTTGATGAAAGTGTAAAAGAGCTTGAGAAAGATTACAGCGGAATTCGTCTTGAAAGGCAAATAAAAAATCTCCCGTTTTTTCTGGAAAAAGAATTCACTTTTGATTATCTCTTGGACAACCAGTTCGCACCGGATCTTGGCACTAAGATAAGCGAAGCACTTACCGGAATAGAGAGTTCAAATGCTATTCTCAGCGGAATATTTAGAGGAATAGATTTTAACAGTGAAAGTAATCTCGGAAAAAAAGAACAGAAAAACCCGATTCTGCGAAATCTACTGAACGATTTTGCTGATTTGGATTTGCATCCGAGCAATATAGAAGTAAATGAACATCAAGTACCGGCGGATATTGTTGGTGATGCTTATGAGTATATGATAGGCGAGTTTGCAACATTGGCAGGAAAAAAGGCAGGAAGCTTTTTCACACCCCAAAAAGTATCCGAAATTATGGCACAAATTGTCAGTCCGGTTGAGAATGATAGAGTGTATGATCCGACGTGCGGATCGGGCTCGCTGCTCATTCGTGCAGCGAGAAAAGGCGGATTTGACAAAGTTCAGATATATGGTCAGGAAGTGAACAGCTCTGCGATTTCTATGGCAAGAATGAATATGTTTATACACGGTATTCAGGACGCTAAGATCGCATGGGGTGATACACTCGCCAATCCGCAGCATCTTGACAGCGACGGCAACTTGATGAAGTTTGACTGTATCGTTGCAAATATGCCGTTCAGCAAAGCTAAATGGGCAGAAGGGTTTAATCCAGGCGGAGAGGTATCTGCCGACGAAGAAAACGAAAAAACAAAAAAAGGAAAGAAAAAAGAATTTAAAATGGAAGCCGGGCTTGACCATTGGCATCGTTTTGATATAGGCGTTCCTCCGGCAAGTAAAGGTGACTGGGCATTCCTGCTGCATATGATTGCAAGCATGAGCGGTAACGGTCGTGTTGCTGCTGTAGCTCCCCACGGAGTACTTTTCCGCGGCACAAGCGAAGGTCGGATTCGTCAGTCAATTATTGATAAGAATCTGATTGATGCGGTAATCGGCTTACCTGAAAACATTTTCTATGGAACTTCTATACCTGCCTGTATAATTGTATTTCGCAAAGGTCGCAGCAGTACAGATGTCTTGTTTGTTGACGCATCCAAAGAGTTTAAGAAAGAAAAGGCTAAAAATATTTTGCGTGATGAAGATGTTGAAAGAATCGTTGACACCTATCGAGCTTACCGCAACGGTCAAAACGCCGAAAATGATAAGTACAGTCACGTTGCTTCCTTGGCTGAAATCAAAGAGAACGGATATAACTTGAATATACCGCGTTATGTTGATACTTTTGAGGAAGAAGAAATCATTGACATTGATGCTGTCAATGCCGAGATTGCTAATCTTAAACAAGAGATCGCAGCTGTCGAAACGGAGATGGACAAATATCTTAAAGAGTTAGGATTAGAATAGAGGAAAAAATATGGGCGATTTAGATTCAAGCGGTCTTGATTATTCGAATTTTGGCGGTTACTCTGCTTTTTTGGCAGATCAAGTTGCTGAACAACAAAACAGAATACAAGAAAAGTTTGCAGCAATCAGTGAATACAATACAAAAAAAGACGAAGCTCTGTTTCAAACCGCAGAAGCCAGCATGAAGCAAAAAGAGTTACTTGAACAGCAACTGGCTGAAGTCAAAGAACAAAATATTCAGTTAAAGGAAAATTACCGTTTACTAAATGAATTATATGAATCCGCAAAAAAAGATGCTAAAAACAGTAAGAAGGAAGCAAAAGCTAACAAGATATTTGGTTGGGTATCATTTGCGGTAGGCACACTGATTGGAATTGCAGGCATAGTATTGGGTATTATTTTTTAGGGTAAGAATATGAAACCAGAAATAAAACAGCGTATAGAACAGTTGAATAACGGAAAGATACCGAAAGGTTATCAAAAAACGGATTTCGGTGTTTTTCCGAGCGATTGGGAAACGGACAAAACACTTGGAGATTTGTTTGATTTCTACGGAGGACTCAGTAAGTCGCGTGATGAACTTGGCGAAGAAGGCTATGCTTATCTTCATTACGGTGATTTACATAGAGGTACATTTAATTCAGCTTCCATTGATCAATATGAACAACTGCCGAAATGTGATATTTCACTAACCGGAAAAGAAATGTGTCTTATGAAAGATGGCGACGTTGCCTTTTTAGATGCCTCGGAGGATTTAGAGGGAACTTCTCGTGCAGTGCTGATTGATAACCCTGAAAACAAGCCGTTTATTGCTGGATTGCATATCATTTACGGAAAAGCTAAAAACAACAACCTTGATAAATGGTTCAAACAATACATTACATCTTCTGAAAGCGTGAAAAAACAGTTTCAACGCTTAGCGGTAGGTTTTAAGGTATATGGAGTTAACCGTGATACGATTTCACGAATTAAAGTCGCTTTTCCGTCGTCGCAAAAAGAACAATCTCGAATTGCTGATATATTGATGAAATGGGACAAAGCGATTGAACTATATGACAAACAGATTGACGCATTAACCCGTTATAAGGCGGTTTGTCTCAAAAAAATGTTCCCTATAAAAGGACAATCTGTACCTGAATGGCGCTTTCAGGGCTTTTCTGGCGATTGGGAACAGCGTAAGTTGGGAGAATTGGGTTCACTTAAGAATGGTATGAATTTTTCAAAGGAAGCCATGGGAGTTGGATATCCATTTGTTAATCTTCAAAATATATTTGGTAACAATGTTATTGATGTGTCAGATTTAGGAAAGGCGATGGCATCGGACTCACAGTTAAAAGACTATAATTTGTTAAATGGAGATGTTCTGTTTGTTCGTTCATCGGTAAAATTGGAAGGCGTAGGCGAAGCTGCATTGGTACCTCAAACGCTTGAAAATACTACATATTCTGGGTTTATTATAAGATTTCGAGATGAATATGGATTAGACAATAATTTTAAAAGATTTGTATTCGGAATAGACTCTGTACGAAATCAGATTATGTCACAGGCAACAAATAGTGCCAATAAAAATATAAGTCAGTCAGTATTAGAAAATCTTGAGCTAGCAATTCCGAGCAAATCAGAACAACAGAAAATTGGAGCCTATTTTTCCAATCTTGATAACCTCATCACTCTTCATCAGCGTAAAAAAGAGGTAATAACAAATCAAAGGAAAACACTACAACAGTATTTATTAAACGGAATTATAAGAGTTTAAAAGGAGAAATAATGGAAAAGTTTTATTATTCAAAGGAAGGAAAAACTATAATTTATCAAATAGGTGAGTATTTATATACTATAAAAGGAAAACCGGTCGCGTTTTTGAGTGAAGGAGCAGTTTTTACAATTAACGGCCATCTATTGGGTTATTACGGTGATGGATGGATACGTGATAAAAGAAATAATGCGGTTATGTTTACTGACAACTGCTCAGGAGCAGGACCTATTCCACCAATTCATGAAATTCCGCCAATCCCTGCTATTCCATCTATTCCACCGATCCCTCCCATTCCGCCGATCCCTCCCATTCCGCCAGTTCCAAGTTTTAACTGGTCAAGTATTAGTGCGGAAGATTTCTTCGTTAATTAATGAGTATAGAATAATAAGAATAAAATGAAACTGAGAAAGAAAATATTGATTGAATGGGAAATATACTCAGGTACATTACCGATTCCTGCATGATTTTGGAGGATATTCAAATGGATAATAGTCAAATCATAATGTACCAACCCGAAGACGGTTTGACTAAAATTGAAGTAACGCTCGAAAACGAAACCGTTTGGCTTAGCCAAAATCAAATGGCTGAGCTTTTTCAAAGAGATAAATCTACAATCTCCAGGCATATCAAAAACATCTTTGAAGAAAGAGAACTGGACAAAAATTCAGTTGTTGCAAAAATTGCAATAACTGCCGCAGATGAAAAATATACGATGTAGAGTAAATAGCGAGGAAACACGATGCCGAACCATTTGATTTTTAACGAACGCCCCGAATGCCAAGATAGGGTCATATCATTCTTGCAAAAAATGGGGTACACATATGTTTCACGAAGTGAAGCGGAACAAAAACGAGGCAGCTTGTCTAAAGTGATTTTCACGGACGAGCTTATTCGTTTTTTAAACAAACAAACGTATAGATATAAGAACTTTGAGCTCAACTTTTCGGGAGAGTCTATTCAGCGAGCCGTTAACGCGCTTGACGCTTCGCTGCTGCAAGGACTTTCCATGGCGAGCAAAGAGATTTATAATCTTTTGACTCTTGGTATCAGTGTTGAAGAAAATGTAGTAATTGATCAGGATGTCCCGGTTCGGCAATCCTTTGATTTATCTTACATAGATTTTGATTATCCTGCAAATAACATTTGGCAGGTAACAGAAGAATTCAGCGTAGAACGTCCGAACGGACAGTATGCGCGTCCGGATGTTGTCATTATGGTTAACGGCATTCCTCTGGCAGTAATTGAATGTAAAAAATCAAGCGTTGATGTCAGGGAAGGTGTTTTACAAAATGTCAGAAATATGAGTCCTGACTATATTCCTCATTTATTCAAATTTTCGCAAATAGTCCTTGCTATGAATCCAAACAAAGTTGTATACGGAACTTGCGGAACAAGTGCCGACTATTTTGTAGAATGGCGAGAGGATGAAGTGCAGTGGCAAGAAGAAATATGCAAAATGTGTTCACCGGATGGTAATACTATCGAACAAGACCGTGCCATTGCCTCCTTACTGGATAAAAAAAGATTTTTGACAATCATTCATGATTATATCCTTTATGACAGCAACATAAAGAAAATTTGCCGGCATCAGCAGTTTTTTGCCGTTGAAAATGCTATTAAGCGAATTAACGGTAAAGACGGCAAAAAAGCAAACGGCGGTGTAATTTGGCATACTCAAGGCAGCGGAAAAACACTGACCATGGTTATGTTAGTTAAAAAAATCCAATATTTGAAAGCTTACGAGCATCCTCGATTTGTTATAGTCACCGACAGAGTAAGCTTAGATAAACAAATTAGAGATAATTTTGCCAATTCACAAATGGCTCCAGTGCGTGCAACTACCGGAAAAGGTCTGAAAAGTATATTAAAAGATAAAAGCAATATAGTTGTTACAACCTTAATTAATAAGTTTGAAACGGTATGCAAAAATCACTATCTTGAAGTAGATAGCGACAAATTCTATGTATTAATAGATGAGGCGCATCGTTCTCAATATAGCTCTATGTATAATTATATGCGTGAAGTGTTGCCAAACGCTACTCTGATTGCTTTTACAGGTACTCCTTTGATTTCAAAGGCAAAGCGCAATACATATAAAAAGTTTGGTGATCCTATTCATAGCTACACTATGAAGCGCTCAATGGAAGATAAAATCACCGTTCCGCTAGTTTATGAAGGAAGAAAAGTTAAGTTAAGCGCACCTTCCGATACAATTAACGCATATTTTGACAGTTTAACGGAACATTTACCTGATGAAACAAAAGCCCATCTAAAAGCAAAATACAGTAAGTGGAATCAACTTGCAGAAGTGAGCAGCAGGACTCATGTTGTCGCATTTGATATCTATGACCATTTTATAAACTATTGTTTGCAAAAAGGGTTAAAAGCGATGGTGGTTTGTTCCTCAAGAGCTTCGGCGGTTGATGTGTTTAATATACTTTCCTCCATTCCAGGCAAAAAGGTGGAGCCGCGCGTTGTTATTACGTTTGGAGACAAACGTGAAGGCGACGGAGATGATATGACTACCACAGCTATAAAGAAAATTAAAGATTATCATGACAAAATGGTTAAGCCGTTATTTGGCGATAATGATGAAAAATACAATGATTCCGTTTGTGATGATTTCAAAAATCCGGATGGGGACATTAATATGCTTATTGTTAAGGATATGCTTCTGACTGGATTTGACGCTCCTGTTGCTGGCGTATTATATGTTGATAAGACTTTGCAAGAGCATAATTTGCTGCAGGCAATAGCTCGAGTGAACCGTGTTTACAAAGGAAAAGATTTCGGTTTAATTGTTGATTATTGGGGCATTTTTAAAAAGCTAAGAGCTGCGGTGGATTTGTATGATGATGCAGAATCTTCAATGAATGCTTTTGATCAGGCTGATATAGAAGATGCTATTCTTGGGCCTATTGACGAAAAGAACAAGCTGGAAGAAGCTCATAAGGATTTGTTAAATCTATTTCCCGGCTTTGATGATAGTACAACTTCTGATGCTTGGCAGCAAAGTCTTGAAGACGATGTAAAGAGAAATGAGTTTTATGATAAGCTTAAAACGTATGCAAATCTCTTAAATCTTGCTTTGACAAATCGTGATATTTTTACTGAAATCGGTTTTGATAAACTGGAAGAATATCGAAAAGATTATCGCTTTTTTGACAAGTTACGCCAAAGTGTAATTGAGCGTTTTGACAACGAAATTGATTTATCAAAATATGAATCAGGAATCAAAAACCTGCTTGATACTTTTGTGGGCGCTACTGATGTTCATCAAATCATTAAGCCTGTTTCCATCACCGATGAAAAAGCAATGAAAAAATTGATGAAATCAAATGACCCAAAGAATGTTAAAGCTGATAAAATCAAAACACGAATTGAATCGGAGTTAAAACAGGTACGATATGACGATCCGCTTCTTTTTGAAGAATTTTCAACAAAAATAAAGAAAACACTCGCAGAGTATGATGAAACAAGAGATGCCGATAAATACTTCACTGCTATGGAGACAATGGCGGATGATTTTAGACACGGCAGATTATCGAAGGAATATCCTGCATCAATCACTAATGATAGCGACACTAAAGCGTTTTATGGCGCAGTAGTAAATGTTCTTCGTTCAAAAGCAGATCTGTGCTTATCAGATGATGTTGAAAATGCCATTGCAGAGCATTCAAGAAGAATAACACAGGCTGTTTCTACTAATGCAAAGCGAGATTGGAAACATAATGAAGTCGTTCATAAACAAATCCACCGTGTGTTGGATGATTGCTTGTTTGAAATGTTCGATGAAATTGGATATGAGATTGATAATTCAAATATTGATACACTTGATTTGATTATCGATGAAATAATGAAGGTTGCGGTTGCAAGATATTGATGAAAGAATTTGAACTATATTTAGGTCCTATTAATGGAATTGTAAAGGTTAAAATCCTAAGGAAAAAAATAAAAAACGTACATCTTAAAGTCTTTCGCTCCTTAGAGGTTGCGCTGTCTGTTCCTGAAGCTGTTCCGGATGAATGGATTCAGTCATTTCTGTCTGAGCGACAAAAATGGATTGATGATCAAATAACCAAATATAAAAAGACCAGCGGCTACAACAATCTTCTTGACATCAAAAACGGAGCATCTACTCAATATCTAGGAAAGGATATGAGAATCTATAAAGAAGCATCCCTTTCCAATTATGTTGAATTAGATGAAAAGAGAATATATCTCTTTGTAACCGAATGGAACGATGATGAGCTTGTTCAAAAAGTATTTAATAAATGGTGGCGGCAAACTGCTAAAGAAATATATCAAAGTGAAGTGGATAGCTATTATGATAAAGTTATCCGAAAGTACAATGTAGATAAACCGACTGTTACAATTAAGAAAATGAAGACTTTATGGGGCAGTTGTTCTCCTCAAAAATGCAAAATCACTTTGAACGAATATTTGCTAAAAGCTAATATCCGCTGCATCCAATATGTGGTTCTTCATGAGTTGACGCATTTATTATATCCAAATCACAGTTCTGATTTTTATACTTTTATGACAATACATATGCCCGATTGGGAAGAACGAAAAAAGCAATTAGATACCGAAGTTGTTCAATATTTATAGAATGAAATTCTATTCTTGTGACGACACAAAATTGCCTGCGAAAGCATTATTATCAGCATATAAACTTAAATTTACCGCCCCTTGATAGACAAATCGCTTATCAGGGGGGCGTTTTGTGCATTGTTACAAAAATATTTTATTTATTATTGAAATCCTGATAATCAGTATGAGGGCGAATTAGTTTAAAGTGTTAATCAAAATTTATAGGGCGTGTGAGTTTATGGCTCACACGCCCTAATCTTTTCTATTCACTTTTCCGTTTCCGATTCGGGAAGTACGCTTCCATCCAATCTATATACTCCTCCGGCGAGATTTTGCCGTCGCTGCATTCGTCACGCTTGGTGATCGCCTGATAGCGCCACTTGTTAAATTCGTCCTCTTTCAGTTGATGAACCCGCACACGGGCGGCATAGCGCTTGTAGTATTTGTTGTAGATTGGAACCGCCTTATTGTCGGCGATTTTCGCCTTGTAGTTCTCCAACGCGGCAAGCTGCTGGCAGGTTCGGGTTTCTCCCTCGGCTATGCGGTCGCAGTAGTGCGTGTCATAATTACCTTTCATAATAAAGTATTTGCCGCAGCGCTTGCACTTTCGGAAGCGGACGTTTTGCTCCAGCATTTTTGTCAGCTCCAGCTCCAGCATATCTTTAATAGAACTGCAAACATATCTTGCGCTGATAAACATATGGTGCTGTAAAGTAAACAGAAGTGTGTTTGTGCTGATGCCGTACTTTTCCACAAACGCCTTTTGCTCGTTGGTAGGCGTGAAATTCAAATTCTTTAAGGCGTTAATGATCTCTTTGCCGGTTGTACCGTAAGGCATTTTGTCTCCGTCCATAATGTTATGAGAGGTTCTGAATTCTTCTTTTCTTTCAAAGGATGTAGGCATATCGTGAGCGTGTCTGTAGAGATGAAGCCGCTCGCTTGGGTATAAGCTGCCGAGGACTTCGGGATAAAAATCCTCGTCATAGCAAAACTCGATCAGCTCTAAAAACTCCTTTTGCAGAGCAAGCAAATAATTTCCGTAGCGTGCTAAGCTTTTGCTCGTTTCGGTACTGCTTTTAATGAGCGGTGGAAAAATCGCCGAATAGAGTGAAGCGTAAGCAATGTTATTGATTAAAGGAAAAGTAGTATCGAAATCATTATATGTCCTCAACGTCCACTCTTCGTCGGTCAGTTGATCAGGGTTCTTTTCTGTTTCATCTTCCGATTTGCTATGATATCCTTCTTCCTCTCCGATACGCTCCAATAGGCTGAATACCGTATATAGCTTTTTAGCCGGAGTCAGAAAATCAGCATAAACAAAATCAAGAATACCCTCGCCGTAATTCAGCGTTACATTTGAGCCGCTCATAATATTGATCATAGCGTTTTTTAGTTTACCTGTATCATCAGCGAAAGGTCCTGCTAAACCTGATGCTCGAAAGTTGTATTTGCTCTTAAATTTTTCAAAGTATTCCTGACATTCTTCTAAATTATCTTTTTCATATTCTGTTTCTTCCTCGGCAGACTCATAAGCATTGTATGAACTGCCGAGTTTTTTTGCGTGTTCTCTTTCGTCAGCTTCAATAAGCTCGTCTATATAATCGTCACGCTCCCAAGAGTCAACGACAATGTTGATGGTCTTTTTTTCGGGATAAAACTTTACTCTGTTATGGTAAAAGTCAAGACGTACATTCTTTGAATTGGAGCGCACTATGCGGTATTTATCGTATTCGGAAAGCTCCTTGTTCGGTTTGTTTTCTGCCATTTCATCACCGGCTTTTTAGAAAATATAAATCGCTCAAAAATTAGATAATAAACATCACTCTAATACATATCATACAAAACCATTGAACTTTTGTCAAGTTGTCGCTATAATGCGTTTAGATAATTCGAACATCTGTTTTGTGATTATCTAACAACAACTGAATGACCTTCTCAGAGATATCTCTCCCGGTGAAGTAGGCGACGATATGAGCGTACCAAGGGCGAGAAAAAACGACACAGCGCCGAAAAGGGTTGCCTGTCAGAGTCTGTTGGGGCAGAAAGGCAAAATACAAAACAAATAATCAGGAGGACCCAAAATGAAGAAATTTAACAACACCATCATTATCGGCATAGACCACGGCTACGGAAATATGAAAACGGCAAATTGCTGTTTTCCGACAGGCTTGATCGCCTATAACTGCGAGCCTTTATTCACTAAGGAACTGCTTGCCTATAACGGCAAATATTACTTGATTGGAGAAGAACACAAGGAATATATCTCCGACAAGTCCTTGGACGAGGATTTTTATGTGCTTACGCTTGCCGCTATCGCAAAAGAACTGAGCACGGAAAGTATTACCGAAGCTAACATCTATATCGCCGCAGGCTTGCCCTTGACTTGGACAAGCGGTCAAAAAGCTGATTTTTCTGCGTATCTTATGCGAAATAAGGAAGTCAGCTTTACATTCCATAAGCAGGAATACCACCTTCACATTGAAGGCGTGAGCATTTATCCGCAGGGTTATGCCGCTATTGCTCCCTACGCTTCCAAGCTGACGGGAGTAAACGTCATCGCAGACATCGGCAACGGCACAATGAACGTATTGTATATGGTCAACGGCAAGCCGAAGTCCGGCAAGATGTTTACCGAAAAATTCGGAACTTACCAATGCACACTCGCTGTCCGTGAAGCCTTTATGCAGCAAACGCAGCGGGAGCTGAATGACCATATCATCGAAGAAGTGCTGCGAACAGGCAAGGCTGATATTCCAAAATCAGACCTCGCTATTGTAAAAGCCGTTGCTGCGGAGTATGTCAACGGGATATTCCGCAGACTCAGAGAACACGGCTATGATGAAAACACAATGCGGCTTTGGGTAACCGGTGGCGGCGGTTGCCTGATCAAGAATTTCGGCAAGGTCAATTCAAAGAGAATCACCTTTGAAGAAGATATTTGCGCCGCTGCCAAAGGCTATGAATATCTTGCCAATGTTCAGCTTTTGGCAGGGATCGGATTATGAAGCCGTACACGCTGACGATTCGATTCAGGGAAACCGACGAATACGAAGCTGAGGTCGGCGCTTTTATGAAGAATTTGAGTAAGCACACAGATAAATCCAAAAACAGATTTATCATAGACCTTATCGGAGATTATATGAAGCGCTCAGAGCAGGAACAGCAGGAGAAAGCTATTATTGAAAAACTGCGCAAGATGATTCGTGAAGAACTTCAAGGCTTTGCAGTTACAAATCCCGATTCAGAGGATAAATCGGAAATGACCGAGGACGAAGAAGCTGCTAACGCCGCAAGCGTGCTTGACGATTTAGAGCTGTTTTGCTGACAGCAAATCGTATGAAATATGCTGTCACCGCTGTTTTCAATCAAAATGTGACAGCATTTTTGACAACACGTCATTTGTTGATGATTCAAGGTGCTTTGGTGGTTGCAATACCCTAATGCACTATCTTATCGAGCAGACCGTCTGTACCCCCACAAAGGGCGGACGGTAGGCTCGTCAGGGGATTTGTTCCCCTGAAACCCTATTTTGAGAAGGAAGGTATATATATGTCAGATACAAAAAAGGCAAACCGCAAACGCAAAATAGCGAAAAGGATTTGGCTGAATGAGATGGAAGAACGTGAGCTAAAAAGAAAAGCTAAAAAGGCAGGCGTTTCTCAATCAGGACTTGTCCGATCGCTCATACGGGGATATGAGCCGAAGGAAAAACCGGGCAAGGAATTATTTGAAGCGCTCCGCCAACTTTCTGCCATCGGAAACAATGTTCATCAGCTTGCAGCAAAAGCAAATGCGCTCGGATTTATCGACGCGCCTATGCTGCATAAAGAGGTCAAGGAATGGAGAGCGTTTCGTGCGGATATCGTTCGCCGCTTCATCTCTCCGGACGGAGGGTAAATATGGCAGTCAGTAAATTATGGGCGATAAACGAAGGCGGTCTGAGCAGGGTGCTTCAATACGCAGCCAATCCGAAAAAGACAAACAACAAACTCTACGTCAATGGTATCAACTGCGAACCGGAAACAGCCTATGAAGAGTTTACGGCAGTTAAGCGCTCCTACGCCAAGGCAGGCGGCATTGAAGCCTATCACGGCTATCTCAGCTTTAAGGAACAGGATATCACACCGGAGTTGTCGCTGAAAATCGGCACCGAATTTGCACAAGAGGTTTGGGGCAAAAGGTTTCAGATATTGGTTACCGTTCACACAGACACCGAACATTCGCATTGCCATTTTGTAATCAACTCCGTTTCCTATGTTGACGGAAAAAGGCTTTGGGGAGAAGAAAAAGCGTGGTTCAAATTCAAACAGACAGCTGACAGATTATGCGAGAAATACGGCTTGTATTATAACCCGAAGCCCGTTAGAGGAAAAAGCTCATCATACCACTATAATCGAGAAAAGAAGAGCGAACCAACAAGATACTTACTCGCCCGTGAAGCGATGGAAAAAGCGCTGTTGCAATGCACCAATACGGCAGATTTACGATATACGCTCGCTAAACTCGGTTATGAGCTTACTATGAACGACAGGCGGAAATATTGGACAATCACGCCGAAGGGCTGTAAAAAGCCGATACGTCTTGTAAAACTCAGCGCTGATTACACACCCGAAGGTATCCGCCACAGATTGGTGAACAACCGCTACGATCGACCGCCACGCATTGATTACAGGGATAACCGACCGAAGCAATACAATCTGCCAACTTGCGGCGATAGGATACTTCAAAGGACAAGCGGAATATACCGAATATATCTGTATTATGCGTTCAGGCTTGGCGTGATACACAGCTATCGCCGCCCTGATCCTGCAAAGCTGCATTGGATATTCAGGGATGAGCTTGCTTATCTTGACCGGTTAAGCGAGGAAGTCAGGCTGATGAGCAGGGAGAAGATATCAACCGACGTTGAGTTATTTGCGTACAAGCATAAGCTGGAGGATAAAATTCAGACATTTACCGATGAAAGGGCTGATTTACGGAAATACGCACGCCGTAAAATCAGCGCTGATGAAATAAAAGAAACCAAAGATAAAATAATGCATATTACAATTAATTTGAGAAAGCTCCGTCACGAGCTGAAGCTGTGCGAGCACATCGCAGAGCGGTCTAAGGTGATGGAGCAAGGCTTGGAGACTGTCCTTAACGACGAGCAAAAGACAAGGGCGAAGAACAAGAGCAGAGGATATGAACGATAAATTTAAAACGAAAGGAGATGGATTTTGATGAGCGATAAAGCGTTTCTAAAACTGCCGAGAGTATTGATCACAGAGCCGTTGCGGAGCAAGCTGTCTGATTCGGCAATCGTGCTGTATTCGTATTTGATCAGCTTGTATGAGTTGTCGGTCAGAAACGGAGAGAGATTTCGGGACGAAAACGGAAGGTATTATGTAGTGTGTCCCATCAGCACTGTTATGCGGCTGCTCAACTGCTGCAACAACAAAGCGGAAAGCGTGTATACGCAAGCTTGAAAATCAAAATCTTATCTCCCGCAAACGGCAGGGACTCGGCAAGGCAAATTTGATATATGTGAATCCTATTGCGGAAAGTACCGCAACCTATGCGAAAAACGCACACGACCAATGCGAAAATATAGATTCTGCAAATGCAAAAATCACATTTGCGGAAATGGGAAAAACGCATACTATCAAGAATGATTATTATCAAAAAGACTTGAATAAAATCTATCCATCTATCAGCTACGGGAATGCGATAGAGGATGTTCGAAATCAAATTGAATATGATGTTTTGGCGGAACGCGGCTACGGCAGCGTGTTGGATGAAATCGTCAGTCTGCTTGCCGATACGGTGACATCCCCCGCCGAAACTGTCAGGATAAATCAAATCAACATTCCGACAGACAAGGTTAAGTGGCGGCTCAAACAACTGACAGCCGAACATATTGAATATGTTATCAGTTCACTTGAAAAGAACACAACCGAAATAAAAAATATGAGAGCCTATCTGCTGACGGCTCTCTACAACTCTATTGATACTTTGGATACTTCCGCCTTGTACGGCGCTTGAAGGGAGGGTATATGCAGTGGAAGAAATCAAATTTATGAATACAAAGCAAGTAGCACAGGCGCTGGGTTGCAGTATGCCTACGGCACGTCAGATTATGATGCGTGCGGATTTTCCGCTTATCCGAGTAGGCAAAAACTACAAGGTCAGCGAGCAGGCATTTGTTGAATGGAGTAAAAAAAGAAGAGTTTAACGATTTAAAGTAAAAAACTATTGATTCTGAATCGTTTCTGATGTATGATGTTACCATCGGAAACGATTCGGCGTCTTTAGGTTCCGAAAGGACGGATATAATGAACACTAAAGGCAAAAAGCCGAAAAGAAAAGTAAAAATGGATTACGGTGACGGCTCTATTTACTTTGTAAAAAGCCGAAACTGTTACGCCGGACAGGTTTATCTTGAAATCGACGGCGAAAAAATCCGCAAGAGCGTTTACGGTAAGACCGAACGAATTGTAAAGGACAAAATTCGTGAGCTTCAAATTCAGGCTAAAGCCGGTGCGTTTAAGAAGGTTGATAAAACGACCTTTTATGAACTGGCTGAAAAAATGATAGAGGAGCAGGTTGCTCTGAACGAAATCAGACAATCCACCTACAAGCGCAAGCTGGAAACGCTGAAAATGCTCAGCTCTTTGTCCGATAAACAGCTTCGCAAAATCACGGAGGATGACATTATCGCATACTTCAAGGATAACCTCGATTATGCGCAGTCAACGCTCAACAAGCTGTATCAGCTGCTCGGCGCTGTTTTCAAAAAGGCAATGAAAAAGGGAATCATCAGCAAAAGTCCGCTGGAGGATTTGCGTGTCCCGAAATCCCACAAGAAAACGGACAAGGTCAGAGCGTTAACGGTAGAGGAGCAGGCACGGTTGCTTGATGTGCTGAATAACAACGACATCAATTACTCCGAGATAATGCTGGTTTCTATGTTCACCGGAATGCGCGGCGGAGAGATTTGTGCGCTAAATATCGAGGACATTGATTTTCAAAACAACTGTATCATCGTGAACAAGACCACATCACGCGGCGGCGACAATTCGGTTATCGTCAACGAAACGAAAACAGAAGCCGGTATGCGCAAGGTTTTGATTAACAACGATTTGGCAGCTTTTTTGAAGGAGTGTATCGGTGAGAGAACCGGCGGCTCATTGTTTGTTTCAAGCAACAACAAGCCGGTCACTACACAGCAGGTCAACTATTATTTTTGGAACACCTTGAAGCAATACGATATTCAAGACAAATCGCTGCAAGGAAAGCTGACCTTCCACTCGCTCCGTCATACCTTTGCCACGCGCTGCATCGAAAGCGGCGTGCCGCCGAAGGTCTTGCAGAAAATACTCGGTCACAAGGACATCTCTGTTACGATGAACGTATATTGTGATGTTTTTGAAAAATTTGAAGCCGCTCACCTGAACGCTGTTGACAAGTATATGAAACTGAACAATATCGTATTGGGAAAATCCGAAACAAAAACCGTAAAGGTTGCATAAACAGGGCAAATCGCATTCAAAATCGCAGTCAAGCCGCTGCAAGCCACTGTTTAAGCCATTTAAAATGACTCCCGCAACCACTTAGAAACGGCTTAACCGCTAAGGTTTTGCCGTTTTTCTTTTTGTGATTTTATTTTTTGTTATTCCAACTTTAACAAAAATAAATTTACCTTTTGTCACTTCTCAAATAATTTATAAAAATATAGACTTTTGTGTGTACTTTTGGTATAATAAAAATAATTATAGGCTTATACAAATTTAACAACATAAAGGCGAATTATTATGAAAACTATAGATTTAATAGTACCGTGTTACAACGAAGAAGAGGGACTTGAGCATTTTGTGCTTGAAACCAATAAGGTTATTGACTCAATGCCTGAATATTCATTTCGATATATCCTCGTCAATGACGGCAGTAAAGATAAAACTTACCTTGTTATGAAAAAGCTCGCAAAGCAGTTTTCCAATGTAAAGTATATTTCATTTTCAAGGAATTTCGGTAAAGAGGCGGCTATGTACGCAGGACTTCAACATTCCACCGCCGATTATGTGGTGGTTATGGACGCCGATTTGCAGCATCCGCCGACACTTTTCCCACAAATGGCAGATGCTCTCGAAAACGAGGGCTACGATGTCTGCGCCACAAAGCGTGACGAACGAGAGGGCGAAAGCAAATTCAGAGGAATTTTCTCAAAAATGTTCTTTGCTCTTTCAAATAAACTCACTGATACCAAAATGCCTTACGGCGCTATGGATTTCAGAATGATGAAAAGACAGGTCGTCGATTCTATTCTTGAACTCGCCGAAGTTCAGAGATTTTCAAAGGGAATATTCTCTTGGGTAGGTTTCAACACAAAATGGATTTCATTTAAAACCGTTGACCGTCAGCTTGGACAGACAACATGGAAATTCTCAAGTCTTTTTCGTTATGCGATTGACGGAATTACCTGTTTTTCGGTTGCTCCCCTCCGTTTTACGGCAGTAATGGGTGCGATAATCTTTGTTATTTCGCTTATCTATATAATGATAACCCTTGTTCAGACGTTGTTTTTCGGAATTACCACACCGGGTTATGTAACTACCTTGTGTGCGGTTCTGTTTTTGGGCGGAATTACCGAAATGTCTATCGGTATTCTTGGCGAATACATAGGCAGAATTTATATGGAAACCAAGGACAGACCGATTTTCATAACAAAATTCTCTAATTTTGAGGACGAAGACAACGAGGAAAAGGAATGATTATGGGCGATTTTATAAAAAAGTTTTTTGATATAAAGTTTTGGAAGTTTATTCTGGTCGGCGTAATCAATACCCTCGTTGGCAACGGCTTGCAGTTTGTGCTCTTTGCGCTTTTTGCGTGGGACAGATACGAATGGGGAGTGTGGCTCGCCTCGGCTCTCGGATACTTAATCGGCAGTATTGTAAGCTATTTTCTTAACAAATACTTTACATTTAAAAATACAGAAAAGGGTTGGAAACCGATTTTACGCTTTGCGCTGAACATTGCCGTTTGCTACGCACTATCGTATTGCATAGCGATTCCGCTAATCAAATGGATTTGTACGGCGAATAATTTTACAATGTTCTCATTTACGGTTGAACAGTTTGCAGGCTATACCTCAATGATACTCGGCTCTTGCCTGTTTGTAGCGTTCAACTACATAGGACAAAGATTCTTTGCATTTAAAGAAAAGAAATGATAAAACAAGAATACTCCCGACATTAACATAGGTTATATCGGGAGTATTGCGATTTTTAAACGGTTATTTTTTAATTGAGAGAAATTAGAGATTACCTGAATTTTTAACCGATTATAAAAGCTTGGTCTACCTTTTATAATTGTTTGGCAAAATACTACCCTAATCATTAAAACAAAGATGTGATTTTATGAGTAAAGCAATGAACATTGCCAAAAAAATATGCAAAAGTCCTCTTGCACCGCTTGCAAAAGTTGCGTTTGATATATTTGCAAAGGTACAGTTCGGATATTTGAATTTAAAATGGAAAATCAGCGGAAAGAAAATGCCGACTGCCGAGCAGGCACACGAAGTTACACAAAATGTAACATTTATGTTCAAGTCCTTTGAAAGGCAAAAGCAGGCAAAAAAGCTTTATAAAAACATTCAAAAACACTACCCCGGTGCAAAAGTGGTGATTGCAGACGACAGCAAAGTTCCGCTTGAAATAAAAACAAAACACAATCCGCCTACCGTAATTCATATGCCGTTCAACAGCGGACTCAGCAAGGGGCTTAATCTCGCACTTGCCGAGGTTAAAACCGAATATTTAATGCGTATGGACGATGACGAGCTTTTAACTCCGCTTTCAAATATTTATGACGAGCTTAGTTTTCTTAAGTCGCACAAAGACATTGACCTTGTCGGATTTGTGCCTCTTACCGCAGGCAAATGTACTCCTGTGCAGAAAATCGCCCGAAATTACAATGAATTTGATATGAAAAATGCCTATAAACCGCTTAAAATACCGCATTTGACAAAGATAGACGAAAACCATATTGTATATGGAAAAGTCCCGAATATTTTTCTTGCGAGAACGCAGAAAATCAAAGAAATAGGCTGGGACGATAACATAAGAATGATAGATCACCACGAGTTTTTTCTCCGTGCGGCAGGAAATATTGTGTCGGTAATGAATCCGAACACGGCAGTATTTCACATTCACAATCCGTTTGACAATTATTACAACAGTTTCCGCAGTGATTTCAGAGATGATTTTTACTATATAAAAGGCAAAATGCTCGCAACAAGAAAGTCCTTGCGACAAGATAAAAGTTAATAATAAATAAAGTATCGACATTGCTGTTCATACAAAAGCTGTGATATGCTTTATAGGTAAAAAACTGAAAGTCTGTTAATAACTATCAGATAATAAAAAGTTTTGTCAAACTTAGTCTTAGCACGCAAACAGTCAAGCTGTTTACACCCGACAGATTGCTATGACGGAAAATTTTATCCCTTGTTTTTGTAGATTTTTGACAAGTACATTGGTACTACTGACAATTTAACTCCTGCAATATTGTATCAAACGCAAAACACCCTCTCCGCTTGGAGAGGGTGAAATTTTGCGTTGTTTTATTATTCACTGCCATATTTTTGCTTTACTAATATATGAGAAATATTTTCCACATCGGATTTTTTAAGTTTTATAAGCATATTGCAGCAAGCGTAGTCATCAGTCTTAGGCCATGCGTAAATATCTATTCTTGAAACAATCAACTGATTTCCGTCTGCATTAATGGACTCAATAAAAGAATAATCATTAGAACCGGTAATACCGATATGTGCATATAAGGCATTTTCTTTAAAAAATTCATCGTCAAAATCCGATGATTCAGCTTTGAATAAATCACAAAACTGTTCTTTTGAAGTTATAAGAAAATTACATCTTTTTATTGAATCAAATTCATTCATTGTAACAATACCGTTGTGTTCATCGTATATAATCTCATACGGTATGCTTTTACCGGGTATTTCTTCATCATAATAGTAATATTGTGTTTCTTCGGTAACATTATTATACGAATCACCCAGCGGTTTGTAACACTCATAATCTGTACCGACTATCTTTTTCTGAATTTCCGACACATCGTTTACATTAAAACCGCCGTCACCGTTAAAATCAAGGTGTTCGAGCATTGCGCCTGTGATTACTTCGTTGCCGACAAGCTGTAACTGCAAAGCCGTAACATCGGATATATCTACAGCATTGTCCGCATTGTAATCACCGATTTTTGTATATGTAAACTTTTGATTTTCTGCCGCAAATGCAGGGATTACTGCCGTTGCTCCCATACAAAGTGCAAGCGCCGCCGATACCAATATTTTTGATTTTTTCATAGTCCTGCCTCCCTTTTTCATTAATTTAAT
>UMKZ01049403.1_pt1 | contig 37953 bp, 26 predicted proteins | sample 1966441 | NCBI WGS metagenome assembly UMKZ01 (sample SAMEA4836189, study PRJEB28245) | human gut metagenome | biome: gut microbiome; material: fecal sample | place: Denmark | collected 2008
AAAAATAGATTGATCATATGACTGCCCATTTACTGCACCTCCCTGTGACTGGCAAGCATCATGAAAGCAAACGCATCTTTAAATTGTTGGTAATAAGATCTGCTGACAGGAATCTCTGTATTATCAGAAAGCAGAATTCCTTTGTGGCTGTAAGTTCGCACGGCATGAAGATTCACTGCGAAGCTGTTATGACAAAGACAGAAATCTGGTTTAAGCCGGTCTGTGAGAGATGTCAATTTCTCTTTGGTTATATAGGTGCCTGTTTTTGTATAGATCGTAGTCTGCCGCAGATTGCGTTCCAGGTAAAGAATATTAGAACAAAGCACCTGATAATTACGTGAATTTCCGGAAAAATACAGGTACTGTGTATACAGCTTCTCAAGTTTCCTGCAGGCAGCCTTTATAGCTTTAGGAAGATATTCTTCCATTTGTTGTTTGTGGATAAAATATGCGTGCTCTGTTTCATATACCGCGGTGGCATACTGCAGATACTGGCTGATAAAAATAATCTGAGTGTCCGGACTGATACAGTTGATCTTTTCGGCAAGTGAAATACCGTTTATCCGCTCTGTACCAAGATCAATATCTGTCAGGACAATAGAATACGGACAGCCTTCCATCTCAATTGTTCGAAGAAATTCATCACCGGATGTAAAATGTGTTATTTCAAAGGAAACCTGCAGAGACTTTTGTAGCAGGGTATTTATCATTTCATAATGTGTTGGATTATCTTCGCAGATTGCTAATTTCAAGATAAGGTTACTCCTTTGGGTTACGTTAAATTTTGCAATGTTAAAAATTAAATCTTTTGATAATCATACTACAAAAAATGCAATGGTGCAATTTGTTCTGCTGAGAATGGAAAAAGTAAGAAGCGTAGAATGTTAAATATGTAGTGAAATGTGGTTGTTTATGCGTATGGACTTGATTGGACGAATTGACATACTATAATTGAATTTAACCGAATCAAGTAAGTCCCCTGCTTCAATTGCGAAGAGCAATAAGCAGTGGGTGGGACTTGCTTGTATCAGGAGCAGTTATTCGGTTATGAGCAAGTAGCGAAAGCGGATTGCGAATATCCGATTGACCAAAGGAGAGGAACGTAAGATAAAAAAGGAGGTAGTTTATGAAGAAAAAAAGATGTTTAAAAACAATATTAGCCGTAATCATGACAATGGCAACTATAAGTGAAGGTCCGACATTAACTTGGGGAAGTGAATTTAGCAGCGGAATGTCTGAAGAAAGTCCAATAGAAGCTGAAGTTTCTGCGGCAACTGCCTCGTACAATAATAACTGGAGATGTTGGAATCAGGGTCAATCTGATAATGCTGATATGAGAGCGTATGGCTGCTGGGTTACTGCGCAGGCAAAGCTCCTCTATGAAACTGGAGTTGATAGAAGCGCTTCGTTTAATCCAGATACATATCTGGCATGGCAGAAAGCAAACGGATATATAAATTCTGGATTTTATCAGACAAATGGTGGCGTTGCACCTGTAGCATATGCAAATCAAAAAGGGAAAAATTTGGAATATCTTGGAAATTGGAATTCAGATGCAGGACAACTTTGGTTCAATATTAATGCTGGGTATTATACAATTGTAGCTGTTCCGGGTCATTATGTATATTTGGATAATGAAAAATCTAAGGCTACTGGACAACTTTACTGTGATGATTCATCGAGTACTATTCCGTTTAATTCACCACAGCCTTTAAGCAGATATAATTCATGGAATAGCTGCTATGTATATAAATCTAATGGAAATGGAGCAAGTGGTGGAAATAGTGGTACAGTAAATACATCTTGGAGTGAATGGGAAGATAATATTACTGAAACAAATGCGAATATTTATGGAAAAATTGACGTGGGCCAGAAGGTTCAGTTTACAGGAGCAGGTGTGAGCATTTGGGATGCATCAGGAAATTTGATTCATCAAAGTACCGAAGGAACAAAAGTGAATTATAATTATATGCAGATAAGTTATAATCTACAAAATGAACTAGGAGTTACCTTATCACCGGGACAGACTTATACATATCAAATGTTTGCAGACTTTGGTGGAAAACGTTACTATGGAAATAAAAAAACATTTACAACTCATGGTTCAGCAAAACCAGATATCGGAACTATAGATTTATCTTGGGATGAATGGGTTGATGGCATTAGCCGGACAAATGCTAATATTTATGGGAAAATTAGTACAAGTGAAAGTGTACAGTTTACAGGGGCAGGAGTAAGTATCTGGGATGCGTCAGGAACCTTGATTCATCAGAGTACAGAAAGTACAAGTGTAAATTATAATTATATGCAGATAAGCTATAATTTGCAGGGTGAATTAGGAGTTACATTGTCACCGGGACAGATTTACACATATCAGATGTTTGCAGACTTTGGTGGGAAACGTTACTATGGAAATAAAAAAACATTTACAACTTTGCCAGGTGCGACGAATGTTGATGATACAAAGGTTGTGACACCGAATCCTACTCTTGAAAGTACGAAAAAGAGGCAGATTCAATTAAGCTGGGCGAAATATAATTCATCTGATAAGTATCAGATACAATATTGTAGAAATCGCTTTTTTATTGGTGCTGGCAAAAAGAATACAGCAGCAAATGACTATACGCTGGTTAATTTAAAAAGTAAAAATCGTTATTATATAAGAGTTCGTTCTTATAGAAAAATTGGAAGTAAAAACGTTTATTCTGCATGGAGTAAGGTGAAAAGTATTAAGGTAAAATAAATAGCTGTTTGAAAGAAAAAAAGTTATTACTGTTACTATGCCATAAAATACTCAAAGAGGGCTATCGTGAGATAGCCCTCTTTGAGAAAACAAGGTTATAGTAGAACTTTTTAAACTGTTAGCTAGAAAAGCCAGATACAACTTAATTCTTATGATATGAGGAAAAGAATATGAAGAAAATATTTCAGAAGATAATGATACTTGATATGAGACATATAGTTTGGAAACGAGGTCAGGAGTAATTTTACACCAACTGCCGACTTCTTTTGGGGGTAGCGGTTGGTTTTGATGTTAGAGCAAGGCTATGTTTGCTATTGTGGAGTTTTTTGCTGATCAGGAAAAACGGAACTCTGGAAAATATATAAACCACCTGCTGTGCAGGTGAGTCAGTATAGCTTCAGCTTACAGAAAAAAACTCCAGTAGTATAATTGACAATATGTGAACAAGGTTAAGATGGCGATATTTTAACTGAACCAAGTAAGTTCCCTGCTTCAATTACGGAAAGCAATGGGAAGTGGGTGGGATTTGCTTGTATCAGGAGGCATGCAAGCGACTTATGATAAACTACGGAGCAGTTTTATTCGGCTATGAGTAAGTTGCGAATATCCGATTATATCTTTCTTCGAAAGCAATGGATATAATCAGGGAAGGAAAAAAGAATGGATGCAGCTAAGAAGAAAGGTTTGCAATATGGTATTTGTTTAATCTTAAGTTTATTTTTACTGTTTCTTGTAGCGGGGGCACAACCGGTGAAAGCGTACCAGACTACAATTGATATAAATGGAAAGACGTTTTATCTGTTTAACGACTATTTGCGTTCACAGGATGTAAACAATTGCAGGCTGTATATGAAAACTAATTATGGAAGTCAGCTGGTTGCAGGCATGAACTATGATAGAAATGCCGGAATGACTTACAGTATGAGCTATGGAAAAAAATTATATTTCTGTGTTGAGGAATCGGGATTTTATTACAATACTTACTCATATACGATTGGACAGAGAGGATTCCAAAAAGAAAGAAATGGTCTTAAACTTATAGACAGGAGGGGAAAATACGCGATTGCCTATACACATGAAACAACAGATGTGGGACCTAACAGATATTGTTTATATAATCTTTCTTCAAAAAAATATCAATATCTGGGATACGGTTATGGAATAACATTTATAGGAAAACAAGTTTATTATGTAAAAACTTCTAAAGATATGAAACAGGCGCAGGTGATACGTTGCAGCTATAATGGATCAAATAAAAAAGTCTTGAAGAAATTAAAGAATTCATGGAAAATGTCCAGTTTTAGGTTTCTCAGTGCACATAAAGTGCAGTATTATATCAGCACGTATTATAACTGGCAATATATGAATAAGGTTAAGACGGCAACATTTTAAATTAAAGGCAAACACTTGGAGGGGAAAATAGGAATGAAGAAAAATAGTTTAGCAATAATATTGGCAATGGTAATGCTAATTATAACGCTGGAAAGTTCAACAGAAGTTCGGGCAGTAGAGTTTACTTCTGAAATAGAAGAACAGAATGAAGATGTAACAGACATGGATGAGGATTCTGAAAACAGTATAGCAGAAAATGATATATTTGAAGCATCAAATGGTACAAATAATGAAATTTTTTCTGATATTCCCGATATTATAGACGATGAAGTAGTGGATGCAGGGACATCATATGGAGGAGATTACAGATATTGGTCACAAGGAGAGTCTGATTACTATTATATGAGAAGATGGGGGTGTGCAGTAGTTGCACAGGCAAAATTATTGTATGAGACAGGAGTTGATCGTTCTTCAACATTTAATCCAGATTCTTTTTTTGAATGGGAAAGAAACAATGGATATGCTGAGGAAACAACATATCAATTGAAAACGGGATATGCTCCAACAGCATATGCGAGTCAAAAAGGAAAAGATTTAGAGTATCTGGGATATTGGACAGCGAATGCAGAGCAGTTTTGGTTTAATATTAATGCAGGCTATTATACTATAATAAGAGTTCCAGGACATTTTATATATTTGGATAACAAAAAATCTAAAGAAACTGGTCAATTGTATTGTGATGATTCGTCTACAGATAATTATTATAAAGGTCCACTTTTACTGCTTAGTAAATATAATAGTTTTGAAGGGTGTTATGTTTACAGATCTAATGGTAATGGAAGCGGAACTATTGACAATGGTATCAGCACTTCATGGAACGAATGGGAAGACAATATTACAGAAACAAATGCATGCATTTATGGAAAAATTGATGTGAGCCAGCGTGTTCAGTTTACTGGTGCAGGCGTTAGCATTTGGGATGACACAGGCAATTTGATTCATCAGAGTTCCGAAGGAACATCTGTAAATTATAATTATATGCAGATTAGTTATAATTTACAAAGTGAACTGGGCGTAACATTATCTCCGGGTCGAAACTATACATATCAAATGTTTGCAGATTTTGGCGGTCAAAGATATTATGGAAACAAAAAAACGTTTAAAACTATTGGTCAAAGCAATAATGTTCCGATTGGATGTGTAGATTTTATAGAAAGTAGAGATCAGGCTGTTTATGTAAGAGGATGGGCATTTGATCCTGATACTGTTAATAGCAATCTTTTGATAGATATTTATGTTGGAGGTGAATTTGTCCAAACAATTACAGCAGATCAGGAGAGACCAGATGTAGATAAAGCATTTGGAGGAGTAGGAAGATTTCATGGATTTGATGCGGTTATAAATACAACAAAGACTGGAAATCAGACAGTAGATGTCTGGGCTTTAGATACCAATCCGCAAGGTCAGAACATTAAAATTGGAAGTGGAAATGTAGATATTACAGTTGATACCGAAAAGCCAGAAGTAAAATTTAGTTTTGATTATGTAGGAGATGGCATTATTGCTTATGAAGTTGACATATCAGATAAAAGTAAGACAAAAGTAAAATTTATTAATAATTCAACAGTTTACCCATATACAATATATGAAACGGATTATAGTATACAAAAGATTCATAAGTTTACTTTTGATACCAGGGAAATAACAAGAGAAAGTACACGTAATTGTTGGCATTTGAAATTAATCGTAGAAGATGAATACGGAAACAAATGGGAACAATGGGGAATGAACGGGTATGATGTATATGACATGACAAAATTGCAACGCATTATATTGATGAAAGGAGAAAATAACTATTCATTGGATGCAGTTGTTCCAAAGGAAAAACAACCTTATTATATTGCAGGAACGGCTCACGCATATATTGCAAAAGAAGAGAATTATGAGATAATACCGAGTTCGGCAGGTGTAACGTGGTTTTGGGTTTTTAATATTAAAACAGGGCAATATGTTGATTCCTGGACAAGGTTAATTGAAGTAGTAGACAGAGAAAAGGTTTGTTTGAATAAAGAATATGCAGAATTATATACGATAGGGGATACTGTGCAGTTGACGGCAGATGTTACTCCGATAAATGTGACAGACAAATCAGTTACATGGTCCAGTAGTGACGAGAAAATTGCTACTGTATCGCAAAATGGTCTTGTAACAGCAAAAGGTAAAGGTAGTGTAGATATTATTGCAACAAGTAAAATAAATAAAGTTCAAGCGGTTTGCAGATTAAATGTAAAAGATACACATCAAGAAGAAATAGTAAGAACTTCAAAAGTTCTTGTAAAAGAACGAAGCAAATCCCTAAAGAAAGGGGAAAAATATCAGATAAAAGCGTCTGTACTTCCGACTACCAGCCAAGAAAAAATAACTTATTCTTCTTCAAACAAAAAAATAGTCACCGTTAATCAGAAGGGCAAGATAATAGCAAAAAAGAAAGGAAAAGCCATCATTACTGTAAAATCTGGAAAGAAGAAAGTAACAGTAAAGATTACAGTAAAATAATTGGATTCATTTAAGGGGGAATAGCTTTGAGGGCTGTTCCCTTTTATAGTAAGCGATGAGTAAGTATCTGAGGGTGTAAAAATTCTTGTATTTATGGAAAGTAAATCTTTCTGATAAGAAATAGATATGTAAAATTTTGTTGTCGAATCAATTGTTGATTTACACACTCTTTTGACCAACTATCATTTCCAAAAGTAGCTGTCAAGGCATCACTTCGTTTGATAGGAATCAGCCTAGTGAAGGGCATAAAGTAAAAGAGTTCTGCTGTTTATTAATAATTGTTTACATGGGATTTTGCCCTGAATTGGGCATAGAAGTTTAAGAAAGCCTGTCAACTGTTTTGGATAGACATGTTGAGATAATATGGTACATTAACTCATTTTTTGTTTAAAATCTTCCACACCACTTTACAACTTTATAAATAATGCTCCTGCTTAACAATCGCCTGTTTTAAGACATTTATTATTGATGATGATTTTATTTGGGTTTCGATATTTTGCACCAAAGTGGCAAAAAATACCTGCTGGCGTATACCTTCGCTTAATGCAAAACGGAAATCCTGCACGCTTTTATCACGATAATCAGAAAATTTTTCATCCTGATATGGCAATAGTTTCATACCAAAGTAAGTGATGTTAATAAGATTAATCATCATCTCAATGCCCTTGCAGCTCCGTACCATGTAGCTGCATAGCGACCAGAAAGTTTTCTGTTCATAGTAGCTGATTTCAATATTCCAGCGAAACAAATAAAGAAATAGCGGAATATATTTCATCTGGTCACTTCCGGTTTGATTTAAAGGTGAAGATTCCTGCCATGCACAGAAAATCTGCAGTTCTTCGGGCGATATCGTGCTAAAAAACAGGTGTTTGGTTCCTCCGGTTCTGGCTGTTGATGTGACATAAGCAAGAACCTCGCGTGTTCCAAAAAGATTTGTCAGGACACGGCGAACACCGGTATAATAATCGCCAACCTTTTCATCAGAGAGAATAAAATCATCTTCTATTGAAAGACGCCTTCCGTGTTTTGCTGGTCTGCCCCTGTGGCCTGTAGGAGCCGGGGCAAGGTCATAAATGACGGAGTCGGATCTTGCGTTTCCAATCAGATCAAGGTTTTCATATTCCTCAATGATAGAAACCAGATTCTGCTTCATATACCAGCTGTCACAAAGGATAATCACATTTTTCTGCTGTGAAAATTCAGGCATGACCTGACGTACCATGGAAGCTGCGAGCTCCAGTTTTGATTCCTTCTTCTGCCACATACGGTATCCGAGAGGAACGGCAAGGTATGAGATTTTATCATGGTTCCAGACTGGAATACAGAGCATCAGGCTTACAAAGCAGTGCCCATTGAGATAGTTGGATCCGTTATGCGCAGCATGGTCAAAAAGCTTGGATACATTTTCAAATTTCAAGCCGAATTTTGAAACTATTGTATCATCAATACAGATAAATACTGGTTATGACTTTAGAGATTCAGGAATCAGATGCAGGGCTATTTTAGCTGTTACATTCATAAAGCCTGAACAATCAACTTTGGCATAGGAACACGCATAATAAAAGGCATTCAGCGACTTTGTTGTAATACCGGATAAAAAGTGTCGGTACAAAAAACGTATGGAATGAGCCGACTCCAAAGCCAGTATTGAGAGTATCAACAGAAACAGCATTTCAGCACTTGGGGCTGAAAAAGTTTCAAAATATGCTGAAAAATATTTATGAAGTCTACCAATTAATGTATTTTCGTTGTATAATGAGTCTGTCGTACAGGGTCACTTTCCTTTGTAATGTTTTTTCGCAAACTCATTATACATCAGAAAGTCCTGTACGATTACTTTTTATGAAAAAGTTGTAAAGTGGTGTATAAAAAATGGCGGGATGCAATTTGTCTATGAGAAAGATTGGAAAAAAATGGTTAAATATGTAGTGAAATATAGTTGTTTGTGTGAATGCATGCGATTTCGGGAGCCTATGTGATACAATCAGAATATGGAAACAAGGAAGCGGTTTTAGAGATTTTGTGCGTGAAAAAATTATTATTCCCGGTACTTTCAAGCGCTGAATATAGAATATATGTGAAAGCGGCATTGTTTCCATAGGAGAAGAAAAATATTATAAGAATGACTGTCTGAAAATCATTATGTACATATATAAAGTGATTGGAAGTATCGGGAAACTTCTGGTAATAATACAAATGACGAAGGAATAGACAGAGAGTGGGAATGGGGTAGCTACAAGAGCTTCCCATTCCTGCTTTTCTTTTCTCGTATAGATAATCGGTAAGATGTTCTCCGCAAAGGGCAATCAGCTCCTTTATTATTTTTCAGAGTATTTTTCAATTACACAATTATGTGTTTTCTGTTTCTTATCATAAGAAATTCCAACAAGTAAAATATTGTCAGTATAATTTGCAACAGCCTCAGGGTACTGCCTGTTTTTTATCTGCCGGATTGCGGTCTGGGCATTTTGATTCCATTTTAAGTATAGGTTTAATTCCAGAATCGTTTTTCGGTAATGTAGGAAACTACATTCTCTGGATCGCCAGCTGGTTCCATACACCACTGAATGTCCAGATGGATCACATCATATTGATTCAGATATTTTCTGAAATCAGGTGTCTGGCTGATTTCCAGAGATGAGAACATTTCTTCAGAGTTGCAGTTTTTACAATAATATGCAGTGAGCATATCGGCGGTAATAGATTTTCCGAATCTGCGAGGGCGACTATTACATATGAATTTCGCGGTGGTATCCATAACCTTGTTTGTATATGCCAACAAACCGGTTTTATCTACATAGATTTCTGAATTCAGTGCAACTTGAAAAGCACTGTTTCCAGAATTTACAAATCGTCCCATAAAAGATGCTCCTTTCTGCAAAAATCTGAATGATAGTTTTAAAGATTATTTTTTATTAATTTTAGCATTGGAAGGCTTGGATGACAAGTATAAAGCATAAAGTGACGTTTTTGTGAAAACAGAGGAAAATGTGATATGCTAGAAAAGAAATCAGAGAAGACGGATTAAAGGAGGAGGCAGATGAAAAGTAAAAATGAACTGGAAATGGAAGATGAAAGGAAGGATATTGAAAAAACAGGCAGACTGCTGATCACAGGGGATCTTCATGGTGATACAGCAGCACTTGTAATGATTGCGAAGAAGATGCTGGAAGGGGATATGTTGTTTGTTGCCGGAGACTTTGGGTTTATTTTCAGGAATAATAATGATGAGAGATGTTTTTTGAATGACGTGGATCAGTTTCTGAAAAGGAAGAACGCATATCTTGTATATGTAGATGGAAATCATGAGAATCACAGGGCATTAAATGAATATCCGACAGAGGAGTGGAGAGGAGCGAGAGTTCACAGAATCCGCAGCCGTATCATCCATGTTCTGAGAGGAGAAATCCTGGAAATAAAACAGAAGAAGATTTTCTGCTTTGGCGGGGCGTTCAGCATTGATCGTGCCTACAGGGAATTAAATGTCAGTTACTGGGAGGAAGAAATTCCCACAGACGAAGATTTCAGAAATGGCAATGAACATCTGGAAAAGTGTGGCTGTCAGGTCGATTTTATTATTACCCATACCTGCCCGTTAAATATGATCCCCTATCTGGGCGCACGCCACAGTGCACCGGAGGAATATCCGTTACAGAATTATCTGCAATGGGTAAATGACAGCACGATATCTCATCTAAAATGCTGGTATTTCGGGCACTGGCATATGGATAAAGAACTTCCGCAGAAATGCAGGGCGGTTTATCTGGATGTGATAGATATGGAGACAGGAAAAGTAGTTTTTTAAGAATCAGACAGGCAGCGAAGCGGATATTTTTATCCGATTGCTTATAAAAAAAGGAGGACCAAATGATGAAGTTTAATTTTGATTCTGTATTTAAAGAAATGATGAAGTCTCATGATCTCGACACTGTAGTGATTCTGGGGCATCTGAATCCGGATGGGGATGCGGCAGGGTCCGTGATGAGTGTTGCGCATTATATTCATGTAAATTATCCGCAGTATAAAGTGCTGCCATATCTGGCTGAGACTCTGGAGCGTGGACCAAAGAAGATGGTTCTGAGAGATAAAATATTTAATCCTTTTCAGAAACCGGATATGGGTGGAAAGCCGTACTGCGTGATTGTGTGTGATAATGCAACCCTGGAGCGTATGATCGGACTGGAATATTATCAGAACGCTACAGTGAGCATAGTTGTTGATCATCATGCTTCCAATGAAGGATATGGTGATGTAAACTGGACGGAGGTTTCTGAAGCCTGTGCGGAAAATGTATACCATATGCTTGATTCTCAATGTCTGAGAAAAGCAGCAGAAGCAGAGGAACATCCGACAGCAGCAGACTATATTTATCTTGGAATCGCTCACGATACCGGTGGAATGGCAAGGGCGAAAAAAAGTACATTGCTGGCGCTGGTGGATCTGATGTCTATGGGTGTGGACCATGGAGAAATTATGAAAACCATGCACAGTGACACATTAGATACTCTGAATAAAAGAGCAGATATTATCCGCAGTGCCAGACGTGCGATGGACGGAAAAGTGGCATATGTGATCATGGATGCAAAAGAACATACAGAGAAAAAAATCATCTATGAGGATATCCACTGTGTCAGTACGATTCTGCGAGACTGTGATGATATTGAACTTGGATTTACGATGTATGAAGAAGACAAAAATGTATGGAGATGTTCTTTCCGTTCAGACGGAAAATGGGTGAATGTGAATGAACTGCTTCAGCCTTTTGGCGGTGGCGGACATATTTCGGCAGCAGGATTAAAATATAAAACGGACAACGTAGAAGAACTGAAAAACCGGATTCTGGACAGAGTAGAAGAGTTACGTGTCAGAAAACAGAAATAAAAAAAGACCAGTATGAACAGTAAAAATAAAAAGACTGTCATACTGGTCTTTTTTTGCAGAATATATTGTAAGGATATAAATAGGACAAATAAACCCATAATGTGCACAATCTAGCGTTATTCCAATACAGTAGTGGGGGTGCTATATTACAATCAGAAAAAGATTTAACGGAGGAATGAACTATGAAACGAATGAAACACAGAAGAAAAAGAAAGAGAATGGAAACAGGAGTTCTTGTATTACTGATTATTTTTCTGGCTGCTTTTATCAGATTTTACCCGACAGAGAGTGAAGACAGGGGAAATCTGAAAGACAATGTGACAGAAGCTGTTAAAAATGCCAGAGAAACTCTGACAGCTTCTGCTGCTGAAGTACAGCAGACTCAGAAAATTAAAACAGGAGATGTGCCGCAGCGTACACAGGAGACATCTGCTACGCAGGAGATATCCGGTACACAGGAAACATCTGCTGCGCAGGAGACATCCGGTACACAAGAGACATCCGGACAGAACACACCAACAACAGAAGTACCGCAGGAAGTTGAATTTCACAGTACTGCGGCATCAGGTGAAACGATGACCAATGCGGAAACCACCACAGGAACCACTACAGAAACAAATGCAGAATTTACCACAGGAACCACCACAGAAACTAACGCAGAAACCAATGAGCCATCAAGAAGAATGATCGCGGATAAAACCTCTGACCTGATGACTTCCTCAGTAACAAAGACAGCTTCAGAGATTTTTTCAGAAATGAGTCTGAGTGATAAGATCTATCAGATGATGTTTGTAAGACCGGAAACAATTACCGGAGTAGCCACAGCAACAGCAGCTAGTGATGCCACCAAAGCCGCATTGCAGAAATACCCTGTTGGAGGAATCGTCTATTCCAAATCCAATATGCTGAGCAAAGAACAGCTTGCCAGCATGATCAGTCATACGAAATCTTATGCAAAAGTTCCCTTATTTATTGCTACGGATGAGGAAGGTGGTAAAGTGAACCGCCTCATGGATTCAGTAGGAACAACAAAAGTTGACTCCCCGTATTCATATAAGGACAACGGAATCAATACAGCGAGCTGTAATGCGAAAATCATTGCAAATGATATGAATAATTTAGGATTTAATCTTAATTTTGCTCCGGTCGCAGATGTATGGAGTAACCCGAATAACGCTGTTATTGCACAAAGAGCATACAGTAATAATTTTAGAGATGCAGGAAATCTTGTTGATGCTGCAGTGAGGGGCTTTCACGAAGGCGGAGTTTGTACTACGCTGAAACATTTTCCGGGCCATGGGGATACTTATGAGGATACACATACATCGACTGCTTATGTGAGCAAAAGCAGAGATCAGTTAGAAAACGAAGAATTGCAGGTGTTCAGAAAAGGAATCGAAGCTGGCACAGATCTGGTCATGGTTGGTCACATAATTGTTGAAAATATTGATAATACGGCACCGGCAAGTCTTTCTGAAAAAGTTGTGACAGAACTTCTCAGGAATGAAATGAATTTCACCGGTCTGATCATCACCGATTCACTGGAAATGAATGCTGTTTCTGAACATTATACAGGAGGAGAAGCAGCAGTTCGTGCAATCAAAGCGGGAAACGACCTGCTCCTCGAGCCGAAAGACCTGAATGAGGCTGTAATGGCAGTTATGAATGCTGTGAGTCAGGGAGAGATTACAGAACAGCAGATTAATGAACATGTTTTGCGGATTTTGGAAGTGAAAGAAAGAGCAGGGATTTTGTGATTTGCCTGTAAGAATTGAAGTTGTGCTACTGAGCACGGAGTGGACAGTAGCACAATTTTCTATAAAAATTTCAAATTACAGGGCGAATTTATTGTTAAACATGCAATAAATTGGTAAAATAAGGACAGTTATTACATACGAGGGAGGAAGGATTATGGAACACAGAAGAAGTAACATTTTTATTCGCGGTAAAAAGAAAGTATACAGCAGATTGCTGCCAGTTCTGGCAGCAATTTGTGTATGCAGTTTTCCTGTGTCAGCTGTATATGCGTCAGATGCAGCTGATGCAGCGGAAACAGACGTATCAGAAATAGATATGACAAATACAGATGCCCAGACTCCGGAAGCAGAAGATGTAAATCTACAGAGCGAAATCGTGCAGCCGGACAATCTTAATCAGAACGGTTATGATGTGATCTATCTGATTGATAACAGTGGTTCTGTGTGGAGTCAGCAGGATGCCAGAAATAAAGCATTCAGAGGCATCTCGAATCTTGCAGTAGGATCAGACATTAAGATAGGAGTGGTATATTTTGCAGATCATGTATATGAAGATTATACAAAAGGTCTGACCTCAATGGAGACAGAAGACGGCTGTAAAGAGGTGCTGAATGCGCTTAATATGACTGCACAGGATGAGAATAATATAGATACAAACATAGGAAACGCTCTGGAAACAGCGATAAAAATGTATGATGGACAGGACTCTTCGAGACAGAGGATTGTCGTGCTGTTCAGCGATGGTATCAATGAAAATTTTGCGCAGGAAGAAGACTATACAAAGAAGGCAAATAAAAAGACAAAAAAGATGGCACAGAAGCTGAAGGAAATGAATATTCCTCTGTACTGTGTTTATTTACAGCAGGATCGTAATGATGAAAAATATCTGAAAAAACTCGTAAACTATTTTTCCGATGAAAAAGATTATACCGGAAGCAGGTTTTCAAAAGTGGAGGCTTCTGAAATTTCTTCCTTACTGCCAACGTTTACCCAGGTATTCTATGCCATGCAGAATAACATGAGATATCGTGAACTGAACCTGGATTCTACAGGGACAACAACCTTCTATGTACCATCTCTTGGTATCAAAAAAATGAATATCTATGTCAATATGAATACAGATACGGAGATCGGTGTTCAGGGCGATTCCGGAGAACACAGCTGGTATGAAGTGGATGGAACATTTTTTACATATGATGATCCGAAACCAGGTGAGTGGTGGTTCAGAGTGAAGAATGATGACCTGTCACAGGTGTACGGAACCATTACTTATTATGCAGATCTCTCTGCCTCCGCAGAACTAATTCCGGTCAGCACAGATGAGGATGCAACAGTAGCAGACCAGTACAGACTGAGAGTTCATTTCTATGATGAAAATGGAAAAGAAGTCTCTCTGGATGCCATGGCGGATGTTACGGTGACATTGAATTATACAGGTGAAGACGGTACAGTCAATACCATGCCGATCGACATGGATGTAAAAGAAGGGATGGCTGTCAGCAAGCCTTTTGGAGTGAGCGGATATGGCAGTTACAGTTATAATATCAATCTTGGATACGAGGATGTTATAGATTTGAATTACACAATCGGCGGGATCGCTCTTACGAAGTCCGCACCGGTAACTACGGATATTACAGATGGTATGTTTGAAGCGGAAAAAACGAAAGAGGGAGGTTATCAGTTCGCTGTCAAAGAAAGTAAACTGTGGAAAGACCCGGAGGGAGAAGAGGTAAAAATTCAGGGCATTGCGCAGATCAATGGAGCCAATCCTGTAACCTGTGAGCAGCGTGACGGATATGTTTATATTACTGCTGAAAAGGCAAGCGATGTGGAATTCAGTATGGATCTGGAGGACACTTCCGGAATGACGGCAGTAGTTGGTATTAAGGGAAAAATAACAGACCTCGGAGCAGTGCGTATGCAGAAAAAATTACTTGAAGCAGCAGGAGCTCTGGTGCTGGTTGTGATAGTCTTAAAGATTTTCAGGAAATCAAACAGAAAGAAAAAAATACAGAAGAGCTTTGAGGAATTTGAGGAGCTGGAAAAAGAGATTGAGGATATTGCCGGAGAATGTGGAAAGGTTCTCAACGGTGAACTGAACAGACAGAAAGAACAGATGGAAAGATATTTATACGGTGTTTCGTCTGCAAGAATATCTGTGCCTGGAATTATTGAAATGTCTCAGGAGTTAAATGATGATCTCAGAAGTTTTCTGAGGGCTGAAAAATATATGGAATCGGATTTCTGTGAGAAAATTTTTGCAGGAGTTGATCAGTGGAGAGCAGATTTAAAGGAGGCTCTCTCTGCAACACTCAGTCTTAAGGAGCAGGAACAGAAACTCAGAAATCTGAATCCAAAGGATAGAAAGAAGATGTCAGACAGGAAGGTGCTGCGCGAGATACAGAGTTTAACTAAAAAAACAGCACCAAATTTAGGAAAGGTGAAGACCGCACAGGATAACCTTAAAAAGAAAACAGAAGAAGTAAAGAAAAGCCTGGAAGAAATCGAAAAAACAGGCGATCAGCTGGCAGAACTGACACTCAATAAGATCAAATGCAGGCTGACGGTAAAAGAGATTTCCTGCTGTCCGAACGTGATGGGAGTGATGAATGCGTGTGGATTTGACGGAAAGTATAATCGTAGCTGCTATGGTTTGGGCGAAGTGGAACTGATCGGGATGAAAAATCTTACACTTGGAGATATGGTTGACCCACTTGATATCTATGTATATGGATATGAGGAGGACCAACTGGCTGCAGGCGGTGCAGGAGTAAGATTAAAGGGATTCAGAAAGTTTATAATAGAAGACAATGATCCGGAAGCGGAGACAAAGGCGATGCAGACAGATAAGGCTGTTCTTCTGGCAGGACATACCTACACACTGACAGTAGATACCCGGATTGGAATGGTTCAGATGAAACTGATCGTGAAACGGGGATAGAGGAACGAAGGAGGAATAAGATGTTAGACTTTTGTCCATTTGATTTTAATAAGATTGATATGAATAATCTCGCTTATGAACTGGTATTTGCGGATGAGTGGACTTGGGAACGTGTAAAGAAAGAGACGGTTATCGGGGAAGGTCCCAAACCTTTTATCAGTGAAAATGATGACAGACGTAACATTCATTATAAGGACAGGGATGATAAAAGATTTGTGGAGATTCAACATGTTGTTCTTTTGGAAAACCGGAATCCAAGAGGAAAAAACGGATTTCAGCAGCTGCTGGAACTGATCTCGGCCAGAAATGGTTATTGGGCGGATACGAAGAGAGAATACGAGGACAGAGAGGAAAATGACACAGACGATATACCGGGTGGCGGATATGGTGACATTAACTTAGAACTGGACACATCTGATCCCGGAAATGATCAAAACGCAGATAAAATCCCACTGGAATACAGGCAGGTTGATGGAATAGACACTTTTTTTGATGAGTACAATAATGAAGTAATGTATGCAATGCCATGCTGCCCATACTGTCATAATCGTCTGCCAATCGGATGGAGAGAAGCGGAGGATTTCGGAGCTGTTTCCCTTATGGCTCCTACACTGGGGGGAAAGACAACATTTCTTTATTCCATGATGAACAAAGGCTGGTCTGCTTTCCGAAATTACAGATTCTCAGATGGAAGACGATTGAACATTACTGCTGCACACTGGATCGGTGATCCTACAGATACTGTATATGCATCCATGCAGGACGCATCCGACGATATGTGCAGGAATTATGGGAACTGCCCTCCGAATACACAGAAAGACAGGTGGATTTTCCCGGTATTTCTGAACATTCAGTTTGAGGGACATGTTCTTATTCTGGGCATCTATGACAATGCAGGTGAGAATCTTCAAAAAGGAAATCCAAACAAAAAGACAAATCTGAAAATGCTGTTGAACAGGATGTTCGCAGAGGTTTATTTGTTTGATCCAGGAGATCTGAACATTGCTCTGCCGACAGAAAAGAAAAAGAGAAGGAATGGCAAAAGTGAGATTCTGTCGATAGAAGAACAGGGCAAAATGCAGAAAGAGCAGACAAATATGCTTATTCGGGCCAGTTCGATTTTGAATGAAAATGAGAGTGGGAATGGAAATGAAAAAAAATTCCAGGTATTAGAAGTCTTCGACAATATGATTCGTTCCCGTATGCAGAAGAACATACTTGATCAAATGCAGGATATGTATTTCATAGCTACCCTGATCAAGTGTGATCTCCTTGAAAATGTGACAGAGATTGCAGGAAATAATAAATATAATGTACTTCTGAAAAGGGAAGCACCGGACAGAGTCCTGAATATCAATCAGATGATCGGACGAAGCGATACGGTGCGTGAGATGTTTGAGGAACTGGATCTTTTCGGAGGAAGATACAGAGTTGAAGATCTGGAAGGTTATTATGGAGATGGAAAAAGTTTCTGGCATTGTGTCAGTGCGCTGGGATGCGATGCGGAGACTGCCGGACCTTTGAAGGGAAATTATGCTCCCATTCGTGTGGCAGACCCACTTCTGACCTGTATTGTAAGAAGAGTGGCAGATAATGGATGGCTGTAGACAACAGAGGTGAGAGAATGAAATTTGAACAGGCTTTTTATACGCGTGAGATGATAACCGGGCTTGGTGTTTATGCATCCAGCAGTAAAAATTATGAATTTCAGAATAAATGCAGCAGAGTAGGATCAGGATTTGAGACAGAACCAGGTCAGGATACGGCAGAGTTTGTCTATTATTCAGATGATTTTAACCGTTATGTAGGAGTAGGAGTAAGCCCTTATTCCTATGAAAATCATGAAGGACGAAATAAGCTGGTTCATATCTGGGTTCCGGAGCAGGCATCGGATGATCCTTCTCAGTATTATTTAAAATATGAGTTTGACCGGAAACTGGATAAAAACAGAACTTATGAGAGCAGGGAATTTTTCCCTGTTCTTTCGAGAGAAGATTATCCGGAAATTCTCAAAAAATATAAATTATCAGAAAAAAAGCTGGCAGAACTTCTGGAAAAGGTGATTCCTCTGCTTTTCAGAAAAAAGAATTTTCTGGCGATGATACTGCCGGATAAAACATACAGCCGGGAAGAGTGCTCTGATGCAGCCAGAGAACTTACCTGGCTGGCCAGTATGCTGGCACCGGTTTTAAAGGAAGACAGAAGCAGATATTGCAGAAATCTGTCGTATTCCGTATTTTCGGAAGAAAATGTAGCTGTTGTAAATATGGCTTATATGACTCAGAACAAAGGATATAAAAACTTTTTTGAACTGGGAAAAGAGGCAGAAGGAAAAGTTTCCGAACTTTGCCTGATCCTTGCGAAAAAAGCAATGGAATCTCTGGATGCATATGAGGATTTTATCAGGGAATTATATACGTTCAGGCTGGAAAAAGAAAATACGATTGAAAATTTCAGACTGATGTTTTTCCACTGGAATTTCGAAGTGCAGAACAGGGAGATAAAGAAAGAACAGATTCCTGTTTTGTGGGATGCAGTGATTGAAAAAGCAATAAAAGACTTAAGGTATAGAAGATTTCTTTATCATCTGGCAGAAAAAACAGAAAATCTTTCCGAAGAAGATCTGGCAAAACTACATAGATATATACTGATAAAAGACATAAAAAATTATAGCGAAAATGAGTCGGAAGACTTTTGGGCAGCTTACAGAAGTACAGTTGTAAAAGCCTTTCAAACCGGTAATAAATTATTGTACAGAGCCTATCTGACAGTACCTGACAACGAAACAAAAGAAAAGATTTATGCACGTTTGTGGAAGGAAGAATCGGTAAAGGACTGTGTGTTGCAGGATATGGAACGTGCTGTTGACAGCAGAGAATTTATGGAACTGCTGAAACTCTATGAGCCATACCGACAAAAACCGGAATTTCTGTCAAAAGTGGAAGCACTGTCATTGGATAAAGAGTATTATTTTCAGCTCGATAAAGAGGAGAGAGAAAAACTCAGCGGAATCTTTGGAATGCAGAAATCCGATGGTGACGAATTTCAGGACAATAAATTTCAGGATATCAAAAGTCAGGAGAATGAAAAACAGAACAGTGAGATCGGAGATGCTGACAGTCCGTGGCATAAAATGCTCTGTGATAAAGTTCAGGACTTTTTTCGCCTGGATCAGCCGTATCTTTCCTTCCTGAAAAAGGAAACCGGCAGAATAGAAAACGCTCTGGTGCCGGTGTATTTTTCTTTTTATGTTCAGAATTGTGAAAAAACAGTACAGAAAGAGGAAAGAAAACAGCTTCAGGATACTGGCTATGGTTATCTGAAAATGTATGGGAAACAGGTGAAAGCAGAAGATGAAGAACGATTCCGGAATCTGGATAAAATCTGGAGCCTTGCAGAACTGGGAGAATATATGAGCCAGTTATCTCTGAAAGACCTTGCAGAGTTTCAATTTAAAGGATTTGAATCTGTTCTTCAGCGTTATTCAGATGAACTTTATGCGAAATGGTATGAAGAAGTTCTGAAACGTGTGCAGGCAGAATCCGGAGAAGATACAGGTGAAACATGGGAACAGAGTCAGGATCAGAGTACAAAATCACAGAAATATGTGACAGTAAAGGCACTGACAGCAGTTCCGGGAAAAATGAGAAATCTCAATACCAAAGCCCTGAGGGAATTTCAGGAACAGGTATGGGAATATTGTGGAGATTGTCTGCCAGCAAGAATATGGTGTTCAGCCAGCTTCGGAGTAGAAAACTATACAATCTGGTCCCTGAGAGAAGCATGTGAGCCGGAATGGTACCTGAAGATATGGGAATATCTGAAAGAACTGACCAGGGAGGATTTCAGTGGGGAACTGCTCAGAGAGGATTTCAGAGGGAAACTGATACGTCTGGAATTTACCAGTGTTCTGAATAATCGGCTTCATGAGAAAGATCCTGAAAGACAGGCGAGAACTTTCTGGGAATTTAACAGGTGCTGTTATCTGATCTGGAAACAGATTTACCAACGCGAGGAGTGTAATATCCAGCTTCTGGAATCTCTGAAGCAAATGTCTTTTGAAGAAATGTTTGCAGGTTTTCTGGAAGTTTTGCAGGAAGATACCATAGAAAACATAGAAACAGATGTGATACATGGACAGAGGATATCAGAATTTCGTGATGAAGATATTAATTATCTTAGGCTTCAGAAAACAAAAGAAGATATTCAGGAGAAACTTTCCTGTGAACCAGATATGTTTACACCGGTATTCAGGTATGAAGAATGTAGAAGATTAAAAGAAGAACATCCTGACTTTTTTAAAACACTTGTTTTTCTTTCAAAACCCGAAAACAAAGTGGAAGACAGACAGATCAGGACACGGCTGGAAGAAATCAGGATGTATGAAACGCTGCAAACCAGACAGGCAGTTTCGGAAGAAAATCTGGTAGAAACCAGTCTTTTGCTGTTGCAGGCCGAGAAGATATTCGGCGTGGATGCAGAGTCTGTGAGATTGCTGAGAGGGGAATTTGAAGAAAATATGAGAGAAATAGAAGAATGTCTGAATAATCTGGAAAAAGATATTAAGTCCTGTGAAGAATGTAAAGAAGAAATAGAAAGAAATATAAAGCTGTGGAATAGCTGGATTGAAGAATTTGAAAAACAGATAAAGAAGTCAGAAGAGATCAGGAAAAATCTGGATAACGATATTCAGAAAAACCAGAAATCCTATGAAGAAAAAAAGGAAAACTTAAACAGAGCGAAAAATCCGGTTCTGTCCCGGAATGAAAAAAAGTATAACGGTACAAATGGAAAAGGGACGACAGGCTGGCAAAGGCAATATGAGAATCAGCACAGACCAAATCCGGCAATGGTTCCGGAGAGTCAGGAACAGCAGAAAATGCCTCAGCAAAAACCACAGACAGAAGAAGCACTTATGAAAACAGCAACAGCGAATACAGTGTTACCGAAAACAGAGATGCCAGATGAACTGTTAAAACTTACGGGAGATGCTGAAAAATACTGACCGCTGCGACAGGAGGGGGAAAAGAAATGGAGAATGATATTGCGTTCTGGATCCGTGAAGTACGGGGCGAAATGACCCAGGTAGAGTTTGCCAAATGTGTTTATCATTATGAAATATCCGCAGGACAGAGAGAGTGCATTCCATACCACAGGAATCAGATAGCAAACTGGGAAAAAGGACGGAATAAAAACTTTAATACAGAAAGCTTTCTTTCCATTGCGTTACTGGACTATGATAAACAGTATCCAAAGAAATGTGAAACAAAACAGGAAAGAAATCAGCGTTTTTTATATGCGGCTGATCTGATGAAAAAAATGCTGGGACTGGAACTGTACTGCAGAAATCTGCATGATGCTCTGCTGATTCAGGTTTGCAGAGACGTTTTATCTTTTCAGGAACTGCTCGAAAAAGAAAAAGAATATGAGGAGAGGCTGAAGCCACTGGCAAACTCAAAGGGTTCGGAATATCTTCCACTGAAGGAAAAAAGCAGGATTTCCCTTCAGAGAGAGACAGAAACTATCAGAATAAAACTGTATGGAATCAGCACACAGGAAGAGTTAGACGAGCTGTTTGAAGAAAACAGGAAATTTTTCTTTACAGCCAACAGAGTTCTGGGAGAACGTTTCCTGAAAATTTATAACAGTGCTGACAGATATCCGGAAAGACTGGAACTGGAGGAAGCGGTTCAGATTTATGCTCCGAATTACAGAGACAGTTATATGAGAATGTTTTCAAGCTCAGGTATTACAAGAGAATGGCTTCTTGATCTTTGTGAGCACCTTCGTTTCAGTAAGGAAGAAAAAAAGCAGGCACTGGAAAATGCCCATATGCAGCCTCTTACAGAGGAAGAATGTGCAGTGAAAACAGATTATGAGGAGATTATGGAATGGTCTCTGGAAGAAAAACTGGAAATCATGCTGCTTTTTTCTTTGTATGTAAAAATGGAAAAACTGGAAACTCTGGCTCCGGTGGAATACCTGACAGAATCTTTTTCTTTATATAAGCAGGGAAAAGGTGCTTTGAAGGAACTGAAAAAAATACTCTGTGAGAATAAGAAAATTCTGGATACGGACGACTGGGTTTCTGAAGAACTGGAGAAACAGCTTTTGGGTTCGTCTGGTGTTTATGCCTGGATAGAATGTATGAGATCAGGATATTCGAATATACAAAATGAAAAGATGAGAACCGCATTTCGCGAATACAGACAGGAACATCAGGAATATTTTGAGCTTTTTACAGAGTCACTGGAGAATCTTAATAAGGGAAAAATGCCGGTTACTGATAAGGAAAATCTGGAAGAAGCAAAAAAACTTCATTATCTGGCAGCTCTCTGCTATACGATTCTCACCGGGAAATATTATACAGGAAAGGTCACCGGAGAAGACGCGCAGACAATAGAAATTCAGTTTAAAAAAGAAGAAAAGAAAGAACCTGAGTCTGAAATTAATTATATCTATAATTTTTTTACTCTTGTTTTCTGGACTTTTCTTGAGAAAGAACCGCTTATTGCAGTAACTGAAAAAAATGGAAAGGTACAGAATGGCAAGTTTTGTGTTTATGATAAAAGAAGAAAAAAATATACAAGGGGGATTGATATAGAAGAAATTTGTGAAAATCTGTGGATGGAATTGTTTTACAGAATATACGGAACAGAGTAACAGGAAGCGATGGTAATATGTAACAGATGCAATAACGAGATGGCAGGATAAATCATGCACAAAGTGAGGTTACTGTTCTTCAGACAGGCTTCTATGGTATTTTATGAGTATAAGAAAAATAAAGGAGGACAGAGAAATGTCAGAGAAATTAATTGTTGCAGGTGTGGTTCTTCTTATACTCATAGTTATCATCTATATGCTCCACGACAGTGAGCTTGTCAGAGGAGCCAGAAAAATGGCAGAGTCCGCGGCAAATAAAAGAGATGAGGCGAAAGAAAAGGGCGAGGTTGAGATTGCAGATGCACCGGTCATCAAGATCAAAGAGCCAGGTGAAAAGAAGTATCATGAAAAAAAGATGGACAGAAGGGAGTGCAAAATCGGCAGGGGAGATAAGAATCAGATTGTTCTGAATGATAAAAAAGTTGAGGAAACTCATGCAAAAATTGAAAAGAAGCTGATTAAAGAGCGTATTTGTTATACCATGACAAATTTTTCCAAAATCAATCCGGTGGAATTATACAACAGGACAAAGGATCAGTATGAGTACCTGGGCTACAAAGAGGAAGTTGAACTGGATGAGAAAACGGTATTCTACATTGGTGATACGAAAATTCTGATCATCCTGAATCAGAAAAAACATACCCCGAGTAAAACAGAGTGGGTTGTAAACGAACCGGAATCTTCCTCAAAAGCACAGTCATCAGAAGAAAAATCAGGTATGAAATATGGTTCGGATACTAAAAAAACATCCAAAGCGTCCGCCAAACAGCATACAGACCGTTCAGAAAGTGTCCGCGTGGTAACAAGGAATGAACTTAATATCTGAGAGACAATGGGGGGATAAATCTATGGGAAAAAGACAGTATAACGATACAAAACATAAAGTACTCCGTTTTCTGGATAAGATGGATGTGAAGGCAATTGTCTCAATTCTTGCCATGGAGCTTGGAATGTTTTTGTTTGTTGCCTATAAGGGATATGCTTCCTTCTATTTTCCTGTAACAGTGGTGCTGATGGCATTTTCTGTTATAGGATGTGGTTTTGTTTTTGCTACTCAGGCGGATAAATATCTTCTGATCGTGGTCCTGATTTTGCTGAATATGGGTTTTATGGTTCAGCAGATTCAGGCAGGAGCAAGTATGCAGATGCTGCCCTTTCTTCTGAAGTTTATGGTTGCAATCGTTACAGCTGTTGCTGTAGCGGCTGTATACCAGCACTTTGCGGATTTACTGGCACGGGATTTCATGATTCTTATACTCATGGAAATTCAGATTGCAGTATCAGCAGTTATGCTGGCATTTGGTCAGGTGGTTGGAGATTCAGAGCAAAGTGCGGCAATCTCTCTGCTGCATGGGGTTACACCTTTTGAAATTGTTAAAATTCTTTATGTTCTGGTAGCTGCCGGACTGTTATGTAAACCGGAAAAAAGAACAATTGCTGTTGGAAGATTAATGGTTGACCGGCAGGTGCTGCTGGTAATACACACAGCTGTACTTGCAGTGTTTTTTGTTCTTTGCAGTGAACTGGGAACATTATTGATCGTGCTTTTTTCCGGACTGTTGCTTCTCTGGGTCTATGGAGAAAACCGAAAGCTGAGCACAGCCCTGCTGTTGTTATCTGTATCTGGGTTCCTGGTATTCTGGTTTGTATGTGATAAGGTATTGTATTCCATGCTTTTACAGAAAGCGATTACCCTGCCGGATGTAGTAAAGAAAGTTGTTCTGCGGTTCGGGACAGCACTTCATCCGGAAAAGGCAATGGCTGATTCCGGATATCAGGGAACTCTTGGCCTTGAGGCACTCAGCCTTGGTGGTCTTTTTGGAATCAGCTCTGAGAAATACCGTTTGAAGCTGCCTGAGGCATCCAATGATTATGCTTTTGCCAATGTAGTTCAGACCTGTGGAATGTTAATGGGAATGTTGATGCTGCTGTCATTTATTGCCTTACTGAGAAGAGGGATTAAGATTGCAGATCAGTGTGAAGATTCTTATTTTCAGGGACTTGCGGCAGAAATTACATTTATGATCAGTGTGGAGACAGTAGTACATATCGGATACAATATTGGTTTTCTGCCGATCACAGGAATTCCGCTTTTCTTTGTATCACAGGGATTTACCGCAGTGATCACAGGAATGATGCTGATTTCGATTCTGCTTGTCGTATCTCAGAAAAACCGGAAAGGCTGGTGAGAGGAAATGGGTTTAAAAATAAAAAAATTACATACAGTTTATCTTGTCCTTGGTACGCTTTTAACTGCTCAGATCGGTGGCTTATTCTATAATTCAGGTACAGTAAAGGGAATGAATACACGTGCTGATAAGTTGAAGATCTATGCGCAGGCAGAAAGGGAAGATGCGACAATCCTTCCGGGAAATATCTGTGATCGAAATGGAGAAATTCTTGCGGAAACCAGTTACTGTACAGAAACAGAAACTGACGAAAAAGGAACGGAGACAACCGTTACAGTTCGAAAAACAGCATATAAAGACGGACCAGCGTATTCTCAGTTACTCGGCTATACCGGCAAAAGAGAACTGGATCCACTTGCAGATTCTGAGGAACAGGTAGTTGGAGAACGCAATGACTACAGATTGATGGCTTTTCTGGATGACAGTGATTACTGGGGCGAAAATGGAATTTACAGCACGGATGTTAATGGAACAACAGGGCAGACAGCAACGCTTACCATTGATGACGGACTACAGGAAGCTGTTTTTCAGGCACTGGCAAAAGAAGTAAACAGCAGTGATGAGGTGGGTTCAGCAGTGGTTCTGGATGCGAAAACAGGTGAAGTACTTTCTATGGTTTCCTTTCCTTCCTATGATTTTAATGACCTGACCCAGGCGAAAGAACAGATGCTGGAAGATGAGGAAAATACAAATCTGGAACCTTCTTTTCCAGTCAGCTATAAAGGCCCGCAGACTCCCGGATCTATTTTTAAAATCCTGGTGGCGGCAGCTCTGATTGATCATGGAATGGCTGATTTTACAGTCAAAAACAGCAGTATCGTGATTGATAATTCAGCCTTTAAGGATGTAGGTGACTGGCCCTGCTATGCAAGCGTTTATAACAGCGGTACCCTGCGGATTGGCGAGGATGAAGAAATTAATCTGGAGCATGCTTTAAACATTTCATCAAATGTATATTTTGCGCAGGCTGCTCTTGCATTAGGATCAGAGAAACTTCAGGAAACAGCATCAAAATTTATGCTGGAACCAGGAGAGGATCATATCACTTCTGATTTTGGAAACATCATGTACAGCTGGAATCCTGATCCATCAGTATTTACGCAAACTGCGATCGGACAGGGATATACCCGCCTGACAACGATGTATGCTGCAATGATCGCACAGGCAATTGCGAATGACGGAAAGATGATGCAGCCTTATCTTGTCAAAGAGCTGACGGACTCTGCAGGAAATGTAGCCTATGAAGGAAAACCGAAAGTCCTCAGTCAGTCAGCAGGTAAATCTACGGCACACACATTGGCTTCTTATCTGCGCTCCACAGCAAAAGAAGCGTGTCAGCTTCACGGTCTGTCAGATGTCAGTGCGGTCTTTGAACAATATCAGGTGGCAGGTAAGACCGGAACAGCTGAGATTGGAGAAAACCGTGAACTGAATAATGCCTGGTATCTGAGTTTTGCTCCGGCAGATGATCCACAGTATGTAGTGGTTGTCAATCAGTGCAAAACAAAGAAATCAGGATATCAGATGATGCCGGTTGCTGCTGAAATTTATCAGTATCTGTTTGATGAACACTAATACATAGAACATCTGTCTGACTGTCTGGATTCAGAGAAGCCGGTTGCCGGGTATCAGAATTACTGTTTCAGAGTTCGGAACAATTCATCGAGCCAGTCTGACCAGCAGGACAGGGATGCATCAGAATCCTGAAAACCATCCAATGTATTCTGGAAAAACGAAGGTGCAGTTCTGACACGGAGACAATTGAGCAGACTGCCATATCTGTCGAAAAATGGTTCACAGGGACGGTGCTGTTCATAATCTTTCTGACCTTTATAAAAGAGATATGTGAACAAAAGAGCTGCGGTCTGCTGAAGCTGAAAATCCGGAGGAAGACTGCGGTCTGCCAGTCCATTGATCAGATGATGGCGGCGGTTCCATCGGTCACGTTTTCTGCGAATCTCTGATGAGAGATAATATGCATCTGTGAAGTCAATCAGTCTGATATCCAGAGTATCATAAGAATAAAGTTCCGGCTGTATATGGTTACAGACAATAATATTCCGAGGCGAAAGATCCATCTGGATCAGCCCCGCTTTGTGCAGCCAGGACTGTGCCTGATCAAGCTGCTGGAACAGCTGCAGGATCTGTTGTGAGGTCAGGATCTGCTGAGGAGAGGTGACTCTGGCAGAACTGAGAATGTCTTCCAGAGTACAGCCGGAAATATAATCTGTGATAAGGTAAGGAATTCCCTTCTTGCTTAGTCCTGTTTCATAATAGGAGGGGAAGAGACGCTTATATTCATGGGCAAATCTGCTGTGGAGCATTTGCTTTTCCAGACCGGACATGGCAAGGAACTCCTGCTGGAAACAGAAAGCATATTCTTCATATCTTGCAGGATTGCAGCAGTATTTATAAAAAAGTGTATGGTGGCCGGAATCATTTAATTTTCTCAGCTTTACATCAGGGTCATTTCCCTGAAAAAAACCTGGTTCAAAATAACAGTCATGAAAATACATCATAACAAAATCCTCCTGGATCAGAACAGTGTATGGTCGTAACTATGAAGGTAGTGAACAGTTACGTGTGATTTTAATATATCGTAAAAAGAAAGAGGATTCAAGAAAGGAGTCAGAAATCATGGATTATAGAATATACACAGATACAGTTAAATCTTATATGCCAGGTCACAAGGTGAATGAAGACCGTTGTCTGTTTACAGAATTTTCTTTTATGGAGGACAACAAAAAAGTAAGGCTGATGATCATCTGTGACGGGATGGGTGGTCTTAATGATGGAGAAGTAGCCGCTCAGAATGGAGTGACGGGATTTGCAGAGGTATTTTACAGAGAGATCATGTCCTGTTATCTGGAAACGGATATGGATGGATTTTCCCTGGAGTACAGTATACATGATGTGGAAGATGCGATGATAAAAGCATTACAATGTGCAAATGATAAAGTATGTGCAGGGGCAGATTCTCTGAAAGCGACAGGTGCCACACTTAGTGCAGTCTGTGTGTTTGATGATTTTGCAGTAGTCATCAATGTAGGAGATTCCCCTGTTTATTTTTACAGAGCTGCAAAGAAAAAGATAAAGCTGGTATCTGTATTGCAGACAAAAGCAGAACAGGATGTTGCAGAAGGAATTTATGAAAGATACTCCGAAGAATATTATGAGAATGACCACAGAATTTATAACAGCCTTGGGCTGTACGGTGAACTGAATCCAGAGAATATCTGCGTTACATCGATAGGAAAGCTGGAGCAGGGAGATGTTTTTCTGATGGGGTCGGACGGTGCATTTGGCAGGATGAAAGAGGAGGAAATACAGACCATGATCGAATATTGTGCGACGGGGAATGATGGCTTTGTACTGACACAGTTATTTTGCAGAGCGAGAGAGGATAAATATGATGATCAGACTGCATTTCTGTATATCTGCACAGAGAAAACCGAAGAGGATTAAATAGTAAAAAACAGTAAGGAGTGGTAAAATGTATTCCAAGGGGGATTTTATTGTTGACCTTCAAAATGAAGAAAAACTGTTTGAATTACAGGAAGAAATGATATATAAGGGAGAAAAAGGACTTTATATAGGACGGGCTTACGATCTTAAAAAGAAACGGCAATGTTACTTGAAATTTACGGATGACACAGGAAAAAATCTCGCTAATTTAAAAAGAGAAGAAAAGTTCTGTTTCTTTTATCCTTTTATTGAGCATATTTATGAAAGCTTTCAGGGTTTTTCGCCGGATCACAGGAAAATATTTGGCATTAACGCAGAGTATGTGCAGGGAGAAAACTTATATCAGGCAAGGCTAAAACTGAAAGATGAAGTGCGAAAAGGCAAGATTACGGAAGACGAAGAGGAAGAGATTATTTTCCGGCAGATGATGCAGTTTCTGTATGGGATGGAATACTATATGGAGTATGCCACTCCATGCTTTTTGCACAGAGATCTCAAACCGGAAAATATTATGGTCCAGAAAACAGAGACAGAAAAGAAGGGCGGACCGGAAGGAAGTGGGGACATCAAAATTATAGACTTTGATTTTGCCCATATTTCCGGAAGCCGTCAGACTATTAATTCGAAAGCTGGTCTTGGATGCACAATAGGATATATTTCACCGCAGGGATTTAGAGCAATGCTGGGTAAAAAAAGCCCGGATGCAACAGATGAAATATATTCAGCGGGTAGAGTGTTTTGCTTCTGGCTGAATGCATCCAATTATTTTCCGGAAGAAAATCTTGGAGAAACAGAAGAAGGGAAACGATCGTTTGGAAATGAAAGTTATGTGATAAATGAAGAATTGGGATACAGTTTAATAGCAGATAGATTTGTGTCCAGATACCGTGATCCCGCGACCGGAACATTTAACCGAAAGTATGCAGGGCTGATCAGAATTATAAAAAGAATGTGCTGCAATCCGGCAAAGGAAGTTCCTTATTCCTCTCCAACAGAAATCATACGGGATATGCAGAAGTTTCTTCTGGAATACTATGGAAATAACGTGGAATTATATGAAAAACAGATGGGGCTTCAAAAAATACCTTTGTTTCAGGAACGTATGAAACGTGATAATGGCAAGTCAGTAACGATTTATCACAAAATATTACGGCCTGGAGAGGGAAAAAAAGGTCGTGCCTTACATGAGTATGCGATACGTGATATCCGAATAGACGGAAAAATGGAGATGGTTTTATATAATATAGATGGAAAAATATATTATATTCCAATGCCGGGTATCCAGCCGCTCTGTGGAAATAATGATAAAGAATACAGAATATATAATAAAGATATTTTTGTAAATACAGAAGGAGTTCAGATTCAGTTTTTTATGTAAAAGATGTCTGATCATGGGAGGAAAAGAAAATGGAGTTGAAGTGGCTTACTGAGATAAGTGAAGAAATCGAAGAAAATAAAAAGAATGTGGGCAACAGTTTTTCAAAAGAAAGCCGTAAAGCAAGTAATCGTGAAGTGGGAACCAATGAGTTTGATATGGGAGAAAGAAATACAGACCCATATAAAGAAAATATTGGAGAAGCAGTAAAATCTACAACAGAGAGAAACGAATACGGAGATACCAATTTATACAGGGCAGAAAACAGAAAGCAGAGATTCAGCAATCTGGACCCGGAAGAAGACAGCGAAAGAGGAACCACGAAAAGATATAAAGCAGAAAAAAATACAACCAAAGACCCGGACAGAATCGCAGATGCTTCTGAAATGCAGCAGACAGTTGTTCCATCAAAAAATGATCATCTGAAAAAAATATTGTATATGGGGATCATCATTGACGGAACCCTGTCATTCAGCAAACCATATCCAAAAGTATATGCTGTTCTGGAAGAGTTTCTGAACCATCTGGAAGCAGAAAAGTGGTCTTATAAAGAGATCGAACTGAGATACGGACTGACTGTTTTTCATGATGAGCCCATACCGGTATTGTTTGCTGGCAGAAGAAAGTTTACAGACCGCGAAAGTGAGGTATTAAAAGAACTGGAAAATCTGCAGTTTTATGGTGGAAATGAGAGCGGACGTGAAAATCTGAAGGAAGCAATTGCACAGCAGCTGGAAGAGCTGAACAGCGTTCCGGAAGCAGCCGATGTAAAGCATTGCTATAAAGGAATACTGATGTTTACAGATTCTTTACCGGAAGATGGGGATATGAGTCCGGATTTTACGCGGGAAATATTTGAGAGAAATGGAAAAGAATATCCGAATTACGGGCTGAGATTTGCAGATTTTTACGCTTATAATGACGATTTTGTGCCGGCCATGCGTATGGTCAACAGAAACGGCAGAGAGGATGAAAACGAGAAAAATACAGGAGTTTACCATGATATCCATGATCTGCTGAATCAGGATTCGGAAACAACGGCTGCATTTGTGGAGCGCATGATCCGTACGATCGCTGTACAGGCATCCATGGACTGATACGACTGGATAAACAGTAATATACAGAGGGGGAAAAGGAAATGGGACGATGGGATTATACAGAAGCATTTCCGCTTGGGAACAGAAAATTAAATGTGGTGATCTGCATTTATCAGAAAATGGGATATTCCAGAAAGAACAGGATCAATGAAATGCTGGAAGCTATTCAGACAGATCTGAAAAAGAAACTTACCTGTTATGAAAAAGTTCAGACAGCTTATGTATATGAGGCACCGCTTCTGACAGTAAAAAAATTTGAGAAACTGACGGAAGAGACGCCTGTTTATTATCAGAGACCCTGTGAAGGAGAAGAAATACATAGTCTGGCTCATGTTATGTTTATGGGACTGGCACTGCTGGAACAACTGCAGAATCTGAACACAGAAGAGAATCAGCTGTATCTGGTCACAGACGAGCAGAATTTTGATATGGTTCAGGTGCAGGAACTGGTTTATACGGATCAGTGGGGAAACGTAAAACTGAATCCGAGATTTTCACATATTTCCTTTACTCCGATTTTATATAAAGCAGGGCCGATAGGAAACGGCATGCTGGAAAAATTTTTTAAGGAGATAAGGTCTTATTGAAAAGAATATATTCAGGGAGGTGCAGTAAAATGGGAAATATCAGTGAAAACGGTAAAAGGCTGATCGATGTCTATGAGAAGGGAAAACTTGCTGAATTTGCAGAAGTGTATGATGCTTTCCGCAAAGAGGCAGTGCTTGATTATGGGCTTTATATAGAGTGTGAGGAGCGGCTGCAGGAAAAAGCAGATAAACTGAATAAGAAAGAACAGAATAAGAACAAACTGGACGAGATAAAACTGGGAATCTGCTCTACATTTACATATATGCGTGAGGTTCTCAAAAAAGATTTAGAAATCGTGGAGAACAGGCAGGACCTTATTGACATAATGGGAGAGCGGGTGAGCAGGACGTATGAAGTTTTAAATGAATGTGCGGAAAAGAAAAAAGCTTCCGTTCGTTTTCTGCATATACATATCATTCTGGATATGTGCTTTGCGTGTTTTCAATATAAGGGTAACAGATACGGATATATTTCCAGACTGCATCTGCCGGCAATGTTTTATGATCTGTTATGCAACTGGAACAAGGAACAACGGGAGAATGCAGAGAGAAAAACCGGGACAGACGAACGTTACAGAAAAAAAGCAAAGGAATTTCTGGAATTTTATGGAAGAGATGCAGAGGAAGAGGTTCTGAATTATACCTGCCAGAATGTGAAGATTTTCTGCAGCCAGGGACAGGATACAATAAAATTTCTGACAAAATGTAAGGACGCTACTGATAAAAGATATGTGAGTGAGTTTGTGGATAAACTTTCTGTCCGAATGAATACTACGGAAGCAAAAGAACAGGAACAGAAAAATTCCGGATCAGAAAGTAACTTTGAAAAAAGAAAGGAGCAGTCAAGAAGAAAGGAGCAGCCTGATTCGGTAAAAGAAAAACGAGGCGAAAAACACAGGGAAACAGAGAACTGGTTTGATAAAAAAGAGGAAATGTCCTCAGACAGATATGAAAGAAATTATATAGAGGATCGTTTGGAACCACAGAATCTGTCTGTTACTGAAAAAGATGTGAACAGGGATAAACACAAAAAAACAGAGGACATTGAAGAAAGAAAAAAGACATTAAACAGAGCATTGATCATTACTTTTGCTATAGTAGCAGCAGTAATCCTGATCTTTATGATGGTTCTGATCATATCTGTCAGAGGAAACAACAGAAATCGGAATCTGTCTGGTTATAATTCAGATGTTTCACGTTTATTGGAGGAGGAAACAGGCGGAGCTGTTGATAACGAAACAGATTTTATGCGTCAGAACAAAACAGAAAAAACAGGGGTGAATGGTTTTCAGATTACAAATTAAATCAGGTGGATGCGTGCAATGGAAGCAGGGGACTTACCTGATTCGGCTGAGAAGAGATTCGTATATACAATATCAATTATCAATGGAAAGGCAAGACAAATGAGACAGCAGAAATTTATGAATGATTTTGATGCAGCGAAAACTGCCTTTGAAGCATATCTGGATGAGTATGACCGTGAGGATGATAAGATTCATCTGAAGATCGTGCACACCTATGGAGTAGTAGAGGATGCCGAAGCAATCAGCAGAAGAATGGGGCTGAATGAAGAGGATGTACAGCTTGCGAAGGTGATTGGGCTGCTGCATGATATTGGCAGATTTGAGCAGATCAAGAGATTTGACAGTTTTGAACCGGGGACGATGGAACATGCGGCGTATGGCGCACAGCTTCTGTTCGGACCGGAGAAAATGATCCGCAGATTTGTGAAAGATGACAGATTTGATGAGCTGATCTGCACAGCGATTGAGAAGCACAGTGATTTCAAACTGGAAGGAATTACAGATGAGAGAACACTGCTTCATGCAAAACTGATCCGTGATGCGGACAAGCTGGATAATTGCAGAGTAAAACTGGAAGAGACAATGGAAACTCTTCTGGGAGTAGATGAAAAAGGTGCCGGAGAAGGCGTGATCGCGCCGAAGGTATGGGCATCCTGTATGGCAAAAGAATCGGTATTATCTGCTGACCGTGTGTCAAAAGTGGACTACTGGGTTTCCTATATCGCACAGTATTATGACATCAATTTTCCGGAAACTTATGAGATTATGCGAGAACATGATTATGTGAAAAGGATCGCAGACAGAGTCCCTTATGCACTGCCGGAAACACAGGAAAAGATGGATATTCTGGTAGCAGAAATGGAAAAATATATGGATGAAAGAATCCGCAATGGCAGATGAAACAGCAATGGCAGACAAAATAGAAAAAACACAGAGAACACATAAAACACATAAGACACAGGAAAGACAGGAAAAATTCACCTGTGAAAATTTCGAATATCAGGTCGTAAGAAGTGACAGAAAAACCATGACTCTGGAAGTACGCAGAGATGGAAATATAGTTGTCCGTGCGCCGCTTCGAACCGGTCTGCCACGGATCAGAAGATTTGTAAATCAGAAGCAGGAGTGGGTTCTGGGATGCCTGGAACGGACAAAAGAATACCGGGAACAGAAACCGCTGAGTGCAGATCTGAGTGAGGCAAAGAGAAACGTTTATATACGAAAAGCAAAAGAAACGATTACCAAAAGAGTCTCTTATTTTGCCAGACTTATGGGCGTTTCTTACCGGAATATCACTATCCGGGAACAGAAAACAAGGTGGGGAAGCTGCAGCAGTGAGAAGAATCTGAACTTCAACTGGAAACTGATCCTGGCACCGCCGGAAGTGCTGGATTATGTGGTGGTACATGAACTCTGCCATCTGAAAGAGATGAATCATTCAAAAGCATTCTGGGAGGAAGTCGGGAAAGTAATGCCGGAATATGAGACACATAAACTGTGGCTGAAAGAAAATGGCTGGAGGCTGTAAATCTACCTTTGAGTATTACTGCTTTTACCTTCTGAAGAAAGATATTTTGATATGAATTTAAGGGGATAAATATTAATGAAAATAATAGGTGATCTGCATATTCATTCCAGATTTTCCATGGCGACAAGTAAAGAAGGCACACCGGAAAATCTGGATTTCTGGGCGAGAAAGAAAGGGATTTCACTGATTGGAACAGGAGATTTCACACATCCGGCATGGAGAGCAGAACTGAGAGAAAGACTGATTCCGGAGGGAAACGGGCTGTATCGGCTTAAAGAGGAATATGTGAAAGAAGAGAGCCGGAAGTTCTCAGGCGAGGGGACACGATTTGTTGTTTCCGGAGAAATCAGCTCTATTTATAAGAAGAATGGAAAGACCAGAAAAGTACACAATGTGATTCTGCTTCCAGGTCTGGAGGCAGCAGATGCCATGGCACAGTGTCTGGAGAAAATTGGAAATATTCATTCAGACGGCCGCCCGATCCTGGGACTGGACAGTCATGATCTTCTGGAAATGATGCTGGATGTCTGCCCGGAAGGAATTTTAATCCCGGCACATATCTGGACACCGCACTTTTCCGTGCTGGGTGCAAAATCAGGATTTGATTCTGTGGAGGAATGTTTTGAAGAACTGACACCATATGTACACGCACTGGAAACCGGACTTTCTTCTGATCCGGCTATGAACTGGAGAATTTCAGGTCTGGACCGTTATCAGCTTGTATCCAACTCTGATGCACATTCTCCATCCAGGCTTGGACGTGAGGCGAATCTCTTAGATATTGACTGTTCCTATGAAGGGCTTTATCAGGCAATACAGACTGGCAAAGGGCTGGAAGGCACAGTAGAATTTTTCCCTGAAGAAGGTAAATATCATTTTGACGGACACAGAAAATGTGGTGTGTCATTAAGCCCGACAGAGGCAGAACGTCTTGGCGAGATCTGCCCTGTCTGCGGGAAGAAGCTGACAATGGGGGTAGACCACAGAGTAGAGCAGCTTGCAGACAGAGAAGAAGGCTTTGTGAAGGAAGACGGTAAGAAATATGAAAGCCTTGTACCTTTACCAGAGGTAATCTCTGCATGTATGGGATACTCCACTGCAAGCAAGAAAGTGCAGGGATGTTTTGAACAGATGTTACAGAAACTGGGAACAGAATTTGATATTTTGCGAAACGTACCGGCAGAAGACATTAAATCCTGTGCAGGAGAGCGGATTGCAGAAGGAATAGAGAATGTAAGAACCGGACATGTAAAGAGAATTCCGGGATATGACGGGGAATATGGAAAGATTGAATTGTTTGATTAAAACGAGGACTTATACATGAAGAAAATAGGAATTATCTCAGACACTCACGGTCTTCTCAGACCGGAAATCCTGAAAATCTTAAAAGACTGCGACTGCATCATCCACGCAGGTGATGTAAACAAACCGGAAATTCTGGATACATTGCGCATGATGGGATCTATTTATGTAGTACGTGGAAACAACGACAAAGACTGGGCAGAAGGAATCGCGAAAACTTTATATTTTACCATAGAAGGCGTAAAGTTTTTCATGACTCATAATAAAAAAGACGTAGACTGGGACTTAAAAGATACACAGGTGGTAATCTTCGGGCACACTCATAAATACTTTGAAAAAATGATAGATAACCGCCTGTGGCTAAACCCGGGAAGCTGTGGTCCAAGACGCTTTGACCAGGAAATCACCATGGCAGTAATGACAGTTGATAATGGAACTTATCAGTGGGAAAAGATTGCGATGATTCCTGCGTGATCATTCATCATGGCAATTCCAGAAAATAAATGGATATGAAAAACTTCTTTTTAAAAATCTGCTATGATTTTCGAAAAGAAGTTTTTTCTTTGTCTCTTTTGTCAGTTTTTCTGCCTTGTTTTTGGTGGGTTTGCAGAACTTAAAAAATTAAGTTGACTGGGAATTAAAAATTAAGTATACTGAAAGCGAATAAAACCTCAGAAAATGCATACAGAAGGATCGCGGAACTGCTGTTTTTGGCAGCCGCATGACAGAAAGAAAGGAGCAGGGCAGGCATGGCTGTTCAGTTTAATGAAGACAAGAAAATTTTCCGTCTGGATACGGAAACCAGTACTTACTTAATGGGACTCACTCCGGAAGGATATCTGGGACATATTTATTATGGAGACCGGTTATATAAAGCCACAGAGAATTATATGCTGCGTATGGAGGAGCCGCCGTACACACCATCTGTAAACAAGAGAGAGAAATCCTCTTTTCTGGACAGTTTTCCAATGGAATATCCGACTGGCGGTATCGGAGATTATCGTGAGAGCTGCTTAAATATGCGCAATGAAGCTGGTCAGATGGGATGCGAGATCCACTACGTTTCCCACGAAATCTACAATGGCAAGAAGGCTCTCAAAGGACTGCCGGCATCCTTCGGCACAGAGGAAGAAGTTCAGACATTGGATATCCTCTGCGAAGATGAAATTCTGGGATTGCAGGTAGTATTAAGCTATTCTGTATTTGAAAAAGAGAACGTGATCACCAGAAGCGTGAAATTACTTAATAAAGGAACTCAGAAGCTTAAAATCGAAAAGATTTACAGCGCATGCCTGGATATGGATAATGAGAATTTCGAGATGCTGACTCTGCATGGTTCCTGGGCGAGAGAGCGTCATATTCAGCAGGGACCGCTTCGTTACGGAAAGCAGATGGTATCTTCTATAAAGGGAGAGTCCAGTCATCAGGAGCATCCATTCCTTGCACTGGTAACACCGGGAACCACTCAGCAGCAGGGTAAAGTTTATGGAATGCATTTTGTATATTCCGGAAACTTTATCGGACAGGCAGAGTTAAATCAGTTTGATTCCGTCCGCACAGTTATGGGTATTAACAAAGAGGAATTTGGCTGGGTGCTGAAGGCAGGAGAAGAATTCCAGGCACCGGAAGTTGTGATGGTCTATTCTCAGGAAGGCCTGGGAAAAATGACCAGAAGCTATCATGATTTCTACAGAAATCACCTGATCAGAAGCAAATATCTTCATAAAAAAAGACCAATCCTGATCAACAACTGGGAAGCTACTTATTTTGATTTCAACACAGATAAACTGCTCGCGATCGCCAGAGAAGCAAAATCCTGCGGCATTGAAATGCTGGTTATGGATGATGGCTGGTTTGGTGTGAGAAACAGCGATAACTGTTCTCTCGGTGACTGGAAAGTCAACACAGATAAGATCACAGGTGGCTTGAAACATCTGGTAGATGAAGTAAACAAGATCGGACTTGAATTTGGTATCTGGTTTGAGCCGGAGATGATTTCCCCGAACTCTGATCTCTACAGAGCACATCCGGAATGGGCGATCCAGATTCCGGGAAGAGAAGCAACACAGAGCAGACAGCAGTACGTCCTTGATCTTTCCAGGCCGGAAGTGCTGGATTATGTATATGAAAGCGTGGTTTCTATCTTAAGAAGTGCAAATATTGTTTATGTGAAATGGGATATGAACCGTCAGTTAAGTGATCTGGGAAGCACTTATCTGGGAGCGGAAGAGCA
>UMKZ01059884.1_pt1 | contig 37844 bp, 33 predicted proteins | sample 1966441 | NCBI WGS metagenome assembly UMKZ01 (sample SAMEA4836189, study PRJEB28245) | human gut metagenome | biome: gut microbiome; material: fecal sample | place: Denmark | collected 2008
CCTCAGAGCGCGCAGAGCCGCCGCTCTCTACGAGGCGGACAAGGATATGCCCCTGCGCAAGTCGCATGAGAGCGAGGCAGTCAAGCGTCTCTATGACGAGTTCCTCGGCGAGCCCGGCAGCCACAAGGCTCACGAAGTGCTCCACACCTCATATGTTGCAAGACCGAAATATAAATAATATAGGCACAATAAGCAATCGGGAGAATCCAATGCGGATTCTCCCGATTTATTTTTTTGATTTTGCCATCTCTAAACCAAGTTCCAGCCCGACCGTGCTTCAAAGTACGGTTTATGAGGTTCAAAGAGGCTGCGTCCCTTTACCCTATTCATTTTTCTCGTTTTTATAAGAAATCGGATTGTCTGTCAACCCAATCAAATAGTCGGCAGATAAATCGTAAAATTTACACAGGCGAATCAAATCATCAATTTTTAATTCGGCTCGTCCCATTTCAATATGATTATATCCCTGCTGAGACTTATCCAATAACTTTCCGACTTGCGCCTGAGTTAAGTCATGATCCTCACGGACATTTTTGATTCGTTCACGATAGTTCATGCATTCTGCCCCTCATATATTGATGTATACATCATAAAACACTCAAAAATACGGTATTGACATTTACTCAATTTTTGAGTATTATGTTCTTGAAAGGAGGATAAAAATGCCGTCAATTGATTTTTCCAAAATTGCGGAAATGTTGGAATCTTCAACCGACTTTTCTCTGTCTGAAAGTCAATATAAGAAACTAACAGGTAGAACAATGCCAAAGGATATATCGTATTTGATTCACAAATCCGCTGTAGCAAAATTCGCCGAATCAAAAGGGTTAAAAATCCATGTACAGGAAAAAACAATTACTTTTGAAAAATCCAAGTAAAGAGAAGGAGAGATTGTTTTGAAAAGGTTCACTTCTTTATTATTAGTATTTGCTTGCTTATTAATTTGCGTCGGCTGTGTTGCCGGTTGCTCTAAGAGCAACTCCGGCGGCTCATCATCCGATGCAAAGATGACAGAAAGCAGAGCCATAGAAATTGCCAAGCAAAATGCCGTAAACGCTTGTTGCGACTACAGTGGCACAACCTCTGTCAGAATTAACTATGGAACAGAACAGGCAAAGTATGATTACAAAGAAGACTTTTATGTCGTGACGCTGTCCGGGTATTACTTTCCCGTCAATCAATATGGTGAAATTGGGACTAAACGTCGTTTTGATATGAAGATACGGGTCATGAATTCCGGAGAAATCGTCTTCCTGCAAAACCATATTGAGTATAAGGGATAATAATGTTCCGACCGATTTTGTCAATATTTTACCGATATACTTCAAAACCCCGCTTAAGCACTTGCAAAAGCAGGATTACCTGCGCAAGTCGCATGAGAGCGAAGCAGTCAAGCGTCTCTATGACGAGTTCCTCGGCGAGCCCGGCAGCCACAAGGCTCACGAAGTACTCCACACCTCGTATGTCGCGAGACCGAAATATAAATAAGCACAAACAAAGAATCAATCCCGCTCTGCAAAGGTGGGATTGATTCTTTAACTTTTTTAAAAATCAAAACACGATTGACTTTTTTACTCTTTCTGTTAAAATATAATTGTAGCGCAGAAGTATTGTCATTTATCCGCCTCAAGGAAATTGAAAGGATGTGGAGTGATGAAAAAAAACAAAAAAGCTTTTGTTGTGATTTTCGAGGTGCTTCTTTGGCCGCTGTTCCTGCAGGCGATAATATACTGCGTCTGCGAGCTTTTCCGCCCTGTATTTAACTTCTTTTTTACACATATGCACGATTTCTATTATGACTGCATAAGGATTTCAGAGTATGGAATGTTTTACTTTTACGCGTTTCGCTTCATATGGGCGGTCGCCTTTGTCAGCCTGTTCTTCTTCTATCTTTCAAGGAGAGCTCAAATTCGTAAATTCCGTTCTTTCTTCACCGTCTTTGTCTTGTCGGCGATACCGATGATTTTGATGCGAATCACCATGCAATATGATTGGGTAATACACCCTGTATTCACTTCTCCTCATCAGGATTTACTGCCGTTTTTAACCTTCTTGTTCCGTTTTCTGTATGTTATAATTCCGCTTTGGTCATTAGCAAACATCATTTTCTCCGTAAGGAGAATAACGGCAAAGATTCAACCGTAAACACTGTAAAAACTATAGCAAAACCCGCCTCAGACTTATATCTGCGGCGGGTTTGCTTTGGTGGGTTTGATTTATATATTCTTTATCTCGTCAAAAATCTCTTTCGTGATTCGTCTGTCTTTGTAATAGAACTCGCGGTCGTGCTCGTTTATCTCCCTCGCGACGCGGCAGGGATTGCCGTAAGCCACGACATTCGCCGGAATATCTTTCGTCACGACGCTGCCCGCGCCGATAACGCTGTTGTCCCCTATCGTCACGCCGGGCATTATCAGAGCCCCACGCGCCTATCCAGCAGTTTTCGCCGATACGCACAGGCATGTTGAACTGATACGCCTTTTCGCGCAGCTCGGGCAGAATCGGATGCCCCGCGGTCGCGACGGTGACATTCGGGCCTATCATCGTGTGCGAGCCGATGTAGATATGCGAGTCGTCAACGGCGGTGAAGTTGAAGTTTGCGTATATAGAGTCGCCGAGATGGATGTGCGCCCGCCCCAGTTCGCGTGGAATGGCGGCTCGAGATAGCAGTTCTCGCCGACTTCGGCGAACATCTCTTTCATCAGCGCCTGCCTTTTCTTCTGCTCAGTCGGGCGCGTGGAATTGAACTCGTAGAGCAGATCGAGCTTTTTGAGCTGCTCGTCGAATATCGACTCCTCGTTCGGATAATAGAGCTCGCCAGTGTGCATTCTTTCATTCCCATGGTCTTTCTCCTTTTCTGTTTTCTCCGCTTTGATTATACTTTATGTGCCCGCTTTTTCAGCCTTTTTTGAGCAAATGCGCGCATGTTCTGCGACATTCGGGCTTTTTTGTTGACTTTGTGTGCTTCAAATATTATACTTTATAATAGACTTGTATAGGAGATTTTTGTTTTAAGTCGGAAGGTGAAGAGAAAATGGATAAATTCATGCCAAAGACCATCGAACAGCTCAACGCCGAATTTGAGGCGCGCATGGAAAAGGCCAAGCAGGATGAGCTGAACGCGGCGGCGGAAAAGGCGGCGGCAGAGATAAAAGCCGCCGAAGAAGCACGAAAAGCCGAGGAAGCCCGCGCAGCAGCCGAAGCAAAGGCAGCAGCTGAAGCAAGAGCAGCAGCCGAAGCAAAAGCGGCTGAGGAAGCGAGACGCGTTGAAGAGCGCAGCTATGACAGCGTGATAGACAACTCGGTTATCTCCGCAAACGAGCTCGAACCGGTAGAGGACGACTTTGAAGAGACTTATTCCGGCGAGGAAGAGGTTTCTGTCGAAGAGTCAGAGCCCGAAGTTAAAGAAGTGCCTGTTGAAAAGCAGAAGAATGAATACGGCGAACCCGATCCCCACGGATATTTCGGCGCGCCGATAGACAAGAGCAGACCGCGCAAGACTCTCTCCGATGAGACAGCTTCCAAGGTCGAGCCGAAGTTCGACTTCGAGCGCACCTCGGACTATTCGGGTGCGATGCTCCAAAACGGATTCAAGCCGCAGAAAGATAAATTCAAGGGCGCGAGGATATTCACGACTGTTCTCATCATCATAATAGCCGTTGTGTCGCTCGTCACCGCGCTTCTCTGCGTTGCAGCGGCGCACCCCGACAAATTCCTGCTCGACCACGGACTCGCCGTGTGCAGCGAAAATGTTGCAGGCTCGAATATAAAGAGCGGCTCGCTGTGCCTCACACGCAGGGCATCCGCCGCATCCGCGGACGAAGTTGCGCTGTACAAGCTCGGCGGCAAATACGCATTTGCGTTCGGCTCGTCCGTGCCCGAGGGTGCTTCAATAGTCGCGCTCGCCACGCACTGCGTGCCATTTATTGGCAAGTTCATCTCGAACGTCACGAACATGTGGATTGTCTACGCCTGCTCAGCTCTCGCGGCGATACTCATCATCCTGATAATCAGGCTCGCGGCGTTCAGCGCGCCGGATGAGAGCGTTACCGACGGAGTTAAGAGCAAGAAGAGCCGCAAATAACAAAAAATCAAGAGCCGCACGGTTGATCCTGCGGCTTTTGCATTTGGAGGAAACCCAATGTCAATAGAAAGAGTCAGAGAATATTTCAGAAAGCTCGGAATCGAGGACCGAGTGATGGAGATAGACGAGTCGAGCGCGACCGTTGCCCTCGTGGCAAAGGCGCTGAACTGCGTTGAGGGCAGGATAGCAAAAACCATATCCTTCTCGCTCGACGGCGAGCCGATACTCATCGTCACGGCGGGCGACACAAAGATAGACAACGCAAAATACAAATCGCGCTTCGGCAAGAAGGCAAAGATGCTCTCGCACGAAGAGGCGGCGCAGCTTATCGGCCACGCGGTCGGCGGAGTGTGCCCATTTGCCGTGAACGACGGCGTGAAGATATATCTCGACGAGTCACTCAAGAGATTCAATACGGTATACCCCGCCTGCGGCAGCAGCAACAGCATGATAGAGCTGACTCCCGCCGAGCTCGAGGAATACTCCAAGCCCGAAAGCTGGGTCGATGTCTGCAAGCCGATGGCATAAAAACCGGGGCGGCGAAGAAAAATTTTTCCAAACCGCCTCCGAACACTTGACAAACCGCAAAAAAAATCTTATAATCACATAGCAAACAAATGGGGGCGTAGCTCAGCTGGGAGAGCGTACGGTTCGCATCCGTAAGGTCGAGAGTTCGATCCTCTTCGTCTCCACCAAGAAAAAACCTCGTTCATAAGAACGAGGTTTTTTCAGTTATATTCGCCTGCGGCGAGTTATATTGCTTCGCAGTGATATTCGGCATACGCCGAGTTATATTTGCTCTGCAAGCTTCAGGGCGAATATAATATCACTTTTGCGCAGCAAAAATATCACGCCGAGCGAAGCGCGTCATATCGCAAGGGGATGTGATGTTAAATCAAAAAGCCGAGAAAAGCAGTACGGCGGACGGTCGGAAAGTCCTGCGCAAAATTAACAGAATATAACTGTGTCGGTGTTTTTATACTCGATACGTTATACTGAATTCGATAAACCGGATGCTATGGAGGAAATGATGATAATCAAAGTCGATAGGGACACTGAGCTTGCAAAAATGCTTCTGTCCTTCGTGGAGAACTGCTCGTGGGACGGTGTTAAAGATCATATTGCGGATATGCTCCGCTCATGGACATTTTCGGATTGGGAAACGATGTTTGCCGCGATTGCAGACGGAAAAATTGTCGGCATGGCGTCCGTGATGAAAACGGATTATTATCCGCTTGCGGAAATCTATCCGTGGGTGTCCTGCGTTTTTGTATCCGAAGACTCCCGAGGTCAAAAAATCAGCGGAGAACTGATTGAATATGCGAACAGATATCTAAAAGAAAACGGCTTCGGCAGAAGCTATATCCCCGCGGAGTTTTTCGGCTTGTATGAGCACTACGGATATAGGTATCTCAAGGATATTGTAAACTATGACGGCGGTACGGATCATTTATTTGTGAAAGACTTTTAAGAGGCAAACCGCGCCGAAGTTGTGGGTGCCAAGCTGGTTCATCTTGTGGCGAACCATGCTCAATTCCTGCTCGTTCAGGCAGATTTCCTTGCGGATGGGTCGTGTGCGGTCTGGCATATCAAAGAACTCCTTTCACTTTACAACGGACAATTTTAGTCAAAACGCAGGTATCGAAATGAGAAATTTTCAAAAAAATTTGCGCTCCTGCTTTTGCAGTGTTCGTGTTATTTTTATACCCACGCCCGATTTCCTAATCTTCGTTTAATCTTTACACGCTATGATAAAATCTGTATAATTATACCGGAGGGTGATCCAATGCGTATTCTGCTTGCCGAGGACGAGAAGAGTCTCAACAGGATAATCACAAAGCAGCTCAAGGCTGCCGGCTACAGCGTGGACAGCTGTTTTGACGGCGGCGAGGCATATGATCTGATAACATCGACCGACTATGACGCGGCGGTGTTCGATGTCATGATGCCGATAATGAACGGGTTCGAGCTTGTCAAAAAGATAAGGGCGCACGGCATCGACACGCCGGCGCTGTTTCTGACGGCGCGCGACAGCATCGAAGACAGGGTCACGGGGCTCGACATCGGTGCCGACGACTATCTGATAAAGCCGTTTTCGTTCGACGAGCTCTCGGCGAGACTGCGCGTCATGACGCGCAAAAAATACGGAGAAAAGACGGGTATAATTTCCGTCGGCGATCTGACAGTCGATACGGCATCGAGGCGCGTTGAACGCGCGGGCAGGGAGATATCGCTCTCGGCAAAGGAATATGAGCTGCTGCAATATCTTGTGATGAACAAGGGCGTTGTACTCAGCCGCGAGAAAATTGAGGATCACATCTGGAACTACGACTACGAGGGCGGCACGAACGTTGTCGACGTATATATCCGATATCTCCGCAAGAAGATAGATGAAGGCGAGGATATCAAACTCATTCACACCGTGAGGGGTGCAGGCTATGTCATCAAATAAAAAAATAAGACCCGCGCGCCGCCGCTCTTCGTTCAAGCTGCGGATAACGGTATGGATAACGCTGCTCATCGCCGTTGTGAGCTCCCTCGGCATCGGCGGAATACTGATAACAGGCTCGCAGATTGCCGATTCGCGCCTGCAGAATGAGCTGATAAGCACTGTCGAGCGCAACGTTGACGAGATAGAATACAAGAACGGCATTCTCGAAATCGAGAACGATTTTGCGTTTTTCGTCGACGAGGTCTACTGCAATGTCTTTGACTCGAGCGGCAGATATATCGACGGCGAGTCCCCCGCTGCGCTGATAAACAGCGAGAATCGCAAAAACGGCGTGGTCGGAACATTCGAGACAGACGGAAACAAATATTATTATTACGACACCCGTCTCGATTTCAACAAATACGAATACGAAATCGACGCCTTTTCGGGGAAGATAATCAAATATGAGGCGGACACCGCGATGTCCGGGCTCAGCAACCCCGTCTACAAAAGCACCGAGTTCAAGGACGGAATAAACAGCGAAAAGGCGATTGATATCGCGCTCGAGCACGCGGGTCTGACCCGCGACGAAGTCAGCTCGCTGAGCGTTGAACTGCCAGCAAACGCGGACAGGACGGTTTTCAAAGTTGAATTCATATGCAGTAACTCGACCTATCCCCCGGTCTGGGTACGCGGATTCATCAACGCCGACGCCGCCAAGAGCGCGTTCGACGCAATAACCATGACGGTCATATACATTCTCCCGGCGTTTATTATTATCGCCGCCGTCGGGGCATATTTAATATCGCGCAAAACGATGAAGCCGGTCGAGAATATCTGCCGCTCGGCGCACGAGATAACCGACGGGACCGACCTCTCGAAACGCATAGAGATGGAGAAAAGCGCGGGCGAAATATACACGCTCGCAGAGACTTTCAACGACATGCTCGCAAGGCTCCAGACCTCGTTTGAAAACGAAAAGCAGTTCACCTCCGACGCCTCGCACGAGCTGCGCACACCGCTCGCCGTGATAAAGGCGGAATGCGAATACGCGCTGTCCGACAACGCGAGCGAAGAAGATATGCTCGAAGCGCTCTCGTCGATAGACGAGCAGACGGACAAGATGACGAAGCTCGTCACGGCTCTGCTGACGCTCTCGCGCACCGAGCAGGGCGACAAGCGCTACAAGCTCGAGGACACCGACTTAAGCGAACTCGTCAAAAAAACATGTGCCGATTTTGTCCCCGCGAAGAATATCACGCTCACTGCGGACATCGAAGACGATATTATAATCCCCGCGCAGGCGCAGCTGATATCGCTGATGCTCGAAAATCTGCTCTCGAACGCCGTCAAATACGGCAGAGACGGCGGGCGCATCGAAGTCAGGCTCAAAAAGGGCAGCGGCATAACGCTCTCGGTGAAGGACGACGGAATCGGGATAAAAGAAGAGGATCTGCCAAAGATATGGGGCAGATTCTACCGCGCGGACGAATCCCGCAGCCGCGAAAGCGGATTCGGCTTGGGGCTCTCGCTCGTCAGCCAGATAGCGGCACTCCACGGCGGAAAAGTCTCCGCATCCTCCGTTTACGGCGAGGGAAGCGAGTTCACCGTGACCTTTTGACGGCGGTATAACAGCACAAATAAATGAACCGGTTGCAGTAGATTTTCTGCTGCAATCGGTTTTGTTATTTTATATTGTTTGACATCGGGGATGGACAAATCCCAACTTATCAACATCACAGCACACTGTTTTACGGACTTCAAACTTTCCGAAAAATTTTTGCGCTCTAATCTTTCTTTAATTTTCGCGGGTTATTATATGGGTGTACTAAGGGACACGATCCCGATAAGAAAGGACAGATACTATGTTTGCAAGTATTTTCAAATCCATCGGAGTCGCGCTCATGTCAGTCATTATGGCTATCTTCTCTGCGTTCGCGCCGCCGCAGGATAAGCCCGACACGGGCTCGGGCAACTCCGGACAGATCCAGCAGGAAGTGAAGATAAGCCTTGACGCCGCGATAGACATTGCAGTCGCCGATGCGAGCATCGCAAGAGCCGACGCGAAGTTCACCGAAGCAAAGCTCGACAGCGACGACCTTGTCGCCCACTATGATATCGAGTTTATCGCCGGAGCTAACGAATACGACTACGAGATAGCGGTAACGGACGGCAGCATTCTTAAAAAAGAAGTCGAGCCCGCCGACCCCTCGAAGCCCTCAAAGCCCCAGCCCGATGTCTCAGGCTATATCAGCATCGACGAGGCGAAGGCAATAGCCCTCAAGAAAGTTTCTCTTGACGCATCAAAGGTCACTTTCAAGAAAGCTGAGCTTGACGCGGACGACCGCACCCCGCACTATGATATAGAATTTGTCTCGGGCGGATATGAATATGAGTTCGAGATAGACGCAAAGAGCGGAAAGATTCTCGAGTTCGACCGCGAGCGCGTGGATAAGAAGCCCTCAGTTGACACATCAAAGTTCATCTCCGTTGAGGAGGCAAAGGCCGCCGCGCTCAAGAGAGCTTCTCTCGACGCTTCAAAGGTCACATTCACCAAAGCTGAGCTTGATATTGACGACCGCACCCCGCACTATGATATAGAATTTGTCTCGGGCGGATACGAGTACGAAGTCGAGGTCAACGCGAAGAACGGCAGAATAATCGACTTCGACCGCGAGCTTGACGATTCAAAGCCCGCCGACCCCTCGAAGTATGTCTCCGCAGACGCCGCGAAGAAAGCCGCACTCGACCATGCGGGTCTCACCGAGGCTCAGGTCACGGAGCTCAAAGCCGAGCTTGACACCGACTCGCTCACCGCGCACTACGATGTTGAATTCAAATGCGGCGGATTCGAGTATGAGTACAAGATAAACGCAAAGAGCGGAAAAGTTATCTCGTTCGAAAAAGAGAGAGACTAACAGATTTTTATTCAGTCCCGGATGTTAAGTCCGGGGCTGTTTTTATTTGTAAACTTTTTTCGTTTTTCCTTGACTTAAAGCCGACTTCAGGTTCTATAATAAAGTCAAATCAAAGGAGGAATTATCATGAGAAAAGATTTCGGCGCAAAGCCATTCACCTATCCGCAGCCGGTGCTTATCCTCGGTTCCTACGACAAGGATGGCAACCCCGACGCTATGAACGCCGCATGGGGCGGCATCAGCGGCGGCAATGAAATATCCATGTGCATAAGCGCGGGCCACAAGTCCACGAAGAATATCCTCGAGAGAAAGGCATTCACCGTGAGCATGGCTGACCTCGAACATACGGCGGCGTGCGACTATGTCGGTCTTGTCTCCGCAGGTAATACGCCCGATAAATTCGAAAAGGCGGGTTTCCACGCCGTCAAATCGAAGTTTGTTGACGCGCCGCTGATTGAAGAGCTGCCCATCGCCGCAGAGTGCAGGCTCAAGAGCTACGACGCAGGCACCGGGCGCATGGTCGGCGAGATAGTCAACGTCTGCGTTGACGAGCGCGTGCTCGACGAAAACGGAAACGTCGATGTTTCAAAGGCGCAGCCGATAACCTTCGATCCGTTCAACAACACCTATGTTGTCCTCGGCGAGACTGTTGCAAAGGCGTTCAGCGCCGGCAACTCGCTCAAATAAAAATATACGCAAAACGCCCCGCACGTTTCCGTGCGGGACATTTTGTTTTTCGGATGTAACTTTTAATATTTTATCGTGAAGTCGTTTATTGTTGTCATGCCGACTTTTACTCTCGTGCTCGAGCCGAGCAGGTGCGCTGTGAGCTCGATGATGACGGGATAATCATAGTGGGCATAGACTAAGTTGCCGGCAGCCTTGCTGAATCTTGCTACTATCGTTCCGTTATAATAGGTGAATTTCTGGTCGGTGAGCGAGAGGCCGGGATAGTCGAAGTTTACCACGTCGGCGGTGAGCACGCCGAACGCTGCGGCATAGCCTTTTTCGCCGGAGGGATTGACCTCAGTGCCGAAGGTCAGGGTTATCTGATATTCGCCGCCCTTGTCCTCGACCTTTGCGCCCTTGACATCTGCGGGAGTGAGCTTGCTGACCCAATCCTTGCCGCCGACGGGAAATACATTTCTGATATCCTCTTTTGAGGTCAGGACTATCGCCTTGTCGTCGCGCTTCATGAAAGTCTTCATCGCGCTCTTGCCTATTGCATCTATCGCTTTGGGCAATTCGGTCTTGTCGGCGTCGTTCTTCGTCTCGGTGTAGTTGCGGGTGACGGACTTCGTCTGATATTTTACTCTGTTCGCGCCGGCGTTGAAATAGGCGATTATCTCGGCCTTAGTCCAGTCTTTTGCATTTTTCGAGGGCGCGGCGGTTACCTGATTCGAAGCGGTCTCGCCGGGCTTTGCGGGGTCGGCTGACTGAGTCTCGTCCGTCTCGTCCCCCTGCGCGGTTCTGTCCTCGGGCAGGGCTGTTGTGTCTTCAATAATCTGTCCGTCCGTGCTCGTCTGCGCTTCGCCGGTGGTGTCTGCATTTGTTTTTGTGTCGTCCTTCTTGCACGCGCAGAGCAGCGACACAAGCAGAACAAGAATCGCCATAACGACGGCTATCGATCTTTTCATGGATTTTCCTCCTCAGAATTCATATTCACCCGCTCCGACGGTCTGTTTTCTTCCGTCGGGCAGAATTATATCCGCTTGGCAGTTCGACGGGACGGATATTTTATATTTGTATCCCCCGTCAGTTTTGTCCCAGCGCACGAATATTTTTCCGTATACGCTGTCATAGCTCGCCTCGGCGAACTCGAAATGCCCGCCCGGGCGCGGGGATATTTTGAATTTGTTCTCCCCCGTGACATTTATTCCGCACATCGTGCCGAACAGCCACTCGCACACGGCGCCCTTGGAATAGTGATTGAGCGAGGCTATGCCGCCCTGCGCCTTTGTGCCTTCCCAACTCTCCCAAATGGTAGTTGCTCCGTTTTTCGGCATAAACAGCCAGCCGGGCATCTGCTCGTTTTCAAGCAGGCGGTAGGCATATTCAATATCTATATCCGCCAGAACGCTCAGTATCAGCGGAGTTGAGAGGAATCCCGTGCCGAGCCTCCACGAGTAGTTGTCGAGGGCTTTTATGAGCCGCTTTTTCGCATATTCCGTCTGCTTTTCGTCGAGCAGACCGATATAAAGCGGGCGAACGAGCTTCGCCTGGCGGTCGGTGTCTATTGAAAACTTCTTCGTTGTGACGAGCGCGCTGTAGCCCTTTCTCGCCCTCGCCGCATTCTTTTCGTAGAGCCTTCTGTCGTCGTCTTTGCCCAAAATGCGGGCGATATCCGCCATCGCTTCGAGCATGAACACTATGTACGCAGTCGTCTCCTCCGGGTTAGGGTTGACAAAATCCGTAAATTTAAGAGCCTTGACATCGGCGGGTTCCGCCCATTCGCCGTAGGACTGGCGGTAGTTTGAAATATTGCGGAAATTTTTGAGCCCCACTCCCGTCGGCAGGGCGGTCGGATACCACTTGCCAAGGGTCTTTATTTTATATTCGGCAAAGGCGCGCATGTTGGGATAGAAGCGCTCGATAATTTTTCTGTCGCCGTACTGCTTATAGAGCCTGTACGGGATAAACACGCCTGCGTCGGACCAGCCCGCCGAGCCGTCCATAAAAGTCATATAAAAATCCACACCGCCGCGTGGGGCTATCTGGCGGAAATCGCCGTTTTTGAGCTGTTCGTCGCACATATCGCGCACGAATTTTTCGGCAAATGGCGCATAGTCAAAAAGATAGCTCGCGGTTTTGCAGAATATCTGTGCGTCGCCTGTCCAGCCGTGGCGTTCGCGGGTCGGGCAGTCTGTCGGCAGATCGGTCGAGTTGCCTTTTGCCGACCACTTTGTCACCTCGACGAATTTGTTCAGCAGCTCGTTTGAGCTGTTGAAGAATCCCGTCTCTTCCATGTCCGAATAGACGGCTATGGCGGTGAAGTCCTCCGGGTCGATATCTATATCCGTGTCGACGCTGACATACTGAAAACCGAATATCGCGAACTTCGTCTTGTAATGATTTTTGCCCTCTTTGCAGATGTATTCGACTCTCTGCAGAGGCGTTGTCTTGTGTTTATTCCTGCACTGGATATTCTCGAGCGTAAGCTCGCCGTCGTGCAGCAGCTCGCCGAATTTCAGGGTGATTTTCTGCCCCTCGCTGGCGTTTATCTCAAACTCAACATAGCCCGCTATATTCTGCCCGAAGTCGAGCAGTTTTTTCTCGCTCGGAGTGACGGACAGAGTGGGCTTGAAGCGTTCCTTTTCGGCTATCGGGAAATTGTTTGACGCGCTCGGCAAAACCTTGCAGACGGTCTCTTTAGCATGATTTTTATATGACGGGATATTATTTGCGTTGACCCGCTCGCCGTCCTTGTTGTCCGCAAAGCGTATGGCGCCGTCGCTGCTCCAGAGCCACGAGCCGTCGGATATAACGGTCTGCGCCGTACCGTCGGTATATTTTATCTCAAGCTGAGCGAGCAGTTTAGTCTCGGTGCCGTACTGATTTTTGAGTCCCCATGCGCCTACGCTGCCCCTGTACCAGCCGTCGGCAAGCTCGGCGCAGATTGTATTTTCGCCCTCGTGCAGGAGAGAAGTCACATCATATGTCTGATACTGTATGCGCTTTCTGTATTCCGTGATGCCGGGCGCGAGCGGCATTGAAAAATCAACGCCGTTAATCTCGGCTGAATAGAGTCCGCAGGCGGTCATATAGAGCCGCGCAGATAAAATCGGCTTTTTGCACTCGAACTCTTTTTTGAAGCAGTCGACCGGATAACGCTGTTTTCTGTTTACATTATAGTTTCCTGTTATCCACTTCGCGCTCCAATCTGAGGCGTTTCTGAGCCCGATCTCGAAGAATGCCGGCTCGCTCCAATCGCCCTCTGCGCCGTTTTCGTCCCAGAGCTTTACTTTCCATTCCACTCTCAGGCGCGACGGCGTATCCAACGGATACGGGATAAAGGCCATCTGCGGCGATTCGACCTTGCCGCTGTCCCAAAGTGTGTTGCCGCGCGTGTCGCAGGCGACTATTCTGTATGCGCTCTGAGCTTTTCCGCCCTCACAGTTCCACATGAAGCGCGGGTTCTTTATATCTATCCCCAATGGATTTTTGAGATACTCTGTTTTAAGCTTTACGGCTTTCATTCTTTCACCTCTTTCGCGCTCATAACTGCAAAGATTTCCCGCTCCATAAACGGAGTCCAGATTTCACGATACCCCGCCTTTGTCGGATGTATCTTATCCGCCATATACAAATTCATATCGACACTCAAGGCGGCGTTCAAATTATCGTCGTTCCACATATCGATAACGGATATGCCCCATTTCTCCTGCGCCGCTTTTAAAGTATCGACCATGGACTGATAGCACTCGCTGTCGTAGCGCGGACTTGTATAAAATATTACGGAGCAATTCCATTTTTCTTTTGCATAGCAGATTATATATTCTATTGCTCCGGCTACGGTCTTTGTGTCGAAGTCATTGAGATTTTTCGACTCTATTATTTTTCCGAGCTCTTTCTTCTGAGACGCGTCGTTGGTCGAGAGCTGACAGACTAAAAGATCGGCTTTTTCCGCATCGAGCTTTTTGAGACGCGACACATATGAATCAATGCCGGATTCAACGAGTGTCGTGCCGGAGACTGCGCTTTTTATCATCTCGCAGCCGTCGCGCTTTTCAATATAGTCGGCAAACGAAACCCCGCCGGATGCCGAGCCGTAGGTCACGGAAGAGCCGAGGAATATAACGGTCTTGCCTTTTATCGGGTTGTCGGCATTTTCGGGTGTATTATCAAGCGAATACTTTTCGCCGTTGCCCTCGAGCGAAGCGGTTTTTACATCGTGGAGCTTCACAAACGGTCCCCAGCTCCACTGATAGCCGCAGAACGCGAGCCACGCGGCAATGACGGCGGCTGCAATCAGAATGATTATCAGAAGTTTCTTCTTCATTTTATTCTGTCGTCTCCCCGTTTCTCTGCTTTATCTCCTCCTGCTCCTTGGCGATATTCTTTTCGACATTCAAAAACAGCAGAAGTATCGCAAGGACTATGCCGGTTATAGTCTCAAGTCCTACGAAAGTAAATGTTATCGCGCTCTTGACGCTCGCCGACTGCACGGCGATGAGCTTGCCCGCCGCATCGAGATAGGGCGCGACATAGCCGGACTTCGAGAGAATGAGATTGAATATACCCGTGCAGATTCCGACGCTCGCGACAGCGATCGTGTTATATATCGACATCGCGATGCCGTCGCACCTGAAGCCGTTTTTCCACTCGACATGGTCGAGCACGTCCGCGAACAGAGCCATGAACACATATGAGCACGGCAGACCGCCGATATTCTTTATAAACTGGCCGATAAGCACTATAACCATGTTCGTCGGCGCGAGCCAGCATATAGCCGAGCCAACAGCATAGAAGATAAAGCCTATTGCCGTTAAATTGCGTTTACCAAACTTCTTCGCGAGCGGCCAGACGGCAAAAATGCCGATGCCCATCGGGATTCCGCCGATAACGGAGAGCATGGTCTGGGTCTTGCCGTCGTTATATGTACCGAGGACATAGTTCGAGAAATAAACAAGTGAGATATTTTTGATAGTCGAGCCGACGGTGAAAATAAGAAAATATATGAAAATTATTATCATATATTTGTCGCTGAAAACCGCCTTGAGCTGAGTTACCATTGCGACGCTATCTTTCTTCTGCTCGCCGCCCTCGAGGGTTATGCGCTCCTTGGTAAAATAATACTCCATAAGCGTCAGCGGTAGCGCGATGCACGAGAGAATACTCATCGCAACTATCCACTTTGATTTGTCAACGCCGAGCTGCGGCATGATGAGCATGGGGAAGATGAGCGCGACGATTATGCCGCTCATCATGATGGTCGATATCTGATTGAAAACCGAGAGAACTCCGCGCTGCTCGGTATTTCTCGTCGAGAGCGGAACCATGAGGTTGTGGCTCATGTTATATATCGTATAGGCGAACGAATAGAAGAGGTTATATGAGAGCATGACCCATATCACCTGCACCGTCTGATTGCCCGTGGGCACGGTGAAGAGCAATATGCCCGTCACGGCGACGAGCGGCGCGGAGATCAGCAGCCAAGGGCGCGCCTTGCCCTGCTTTGTGCGCGTGCGATCGATGATATAGCCCATGACTATATTCGTCACAGCGTCGATTATCTTCGACACTATCGGGAACACCGCGAGGAACGCGCCGCCCCACACGGTGGTGAGGTTTAGGACATCGGTATAATAGACATTGAGGTAGGTCGCGAGCACGGCGTTTAAAAGCAGCGCGCCGGACGGACCGAGCAGATAGCCCAGCCACTTCTCCTTCGCCGTAACATCGGGCGAGGTCAGGCGCGAATCAAGCGCCCGCTTTTCAAAAAATTTTGCTTTTGCCATCACGAGAACTCCTTCATTTATTTTATCTTATGGATATAAAAATATATTTGCAGCTGCCTTTGCCACAGCTTTATGCGCTTGCGGTGCTTTTTATATGATTTGAGCCGTAAACCGACCCCGTAGGGTCGGCGCGGCTAAAATCTTAAAAGGCTGAATGAATTTCTTATATAGTTGTCGCTGCGGTTTCGGCGCGTCCTCGGATTCCGTCTGAAGCTTTCCGTAACGCGCCGTTTTCCGCAGGCGATAAAATCATTGGAGACAGAAAGGTTAAGGTCTCCTTGACAATTGAAAGATTTCATATTACACTACTATTATATCTACATCGTGTCGGATTAACAATCATCAGTTTTGTTAATAGCTGTTATGAAACCGACAAAATCATCTGAAAATGGTGGGATAATATGAACATCAAAAATAACCAGCGCACGAGACTCTCAAAAATATTGCTCAAAAACGCGCTGATGGATCTTCTGGGCGAGAAAGGCTCAGTAACAAAAATATCAGTAAGAGAGCTGTGTGAGCGCGCCGACCTCAACCGCTCGACTTTTTATGCGCACTACTCCGAGCCGAAAGAGCTGCTCGAAGAGGTCGAAAACGAGCTGCTCGACGCGACTCAGGATCACTTAAAGAAAATAGGCGCGGAAAACGACCTCGGCGCGCACAGATATCTGCTTTCATTTCTAATGTATATCAAAGAAAATGACAAGCCGTTCCGCACGCTGCTTGTCGACTCGGTTGACCCCGCGTTCCGTTCAAAATTCATGCAGCAGTCGATAATTCAGTTTATTGAGAACCTGAACATCGTTTTTCCGAAGGAGCAGGAGCAATATATCTACTCATATATTCTCAACGGCAGCACGGGCGTTATTATCCAATGGATACGCTCGGACTACTGCATTGACGAAAATGAGCTTGTTGATCTGCTGTTTTCGATAAATCAGAGCGCGCTTGTCAATCTCGACATAAAGCCGCGCATATAGTTGAAAGCCTACCAAGCAAGTGGTATAATTGTGAAAACTCGCGCAATAATGCGCAAAATGCAAGGAGACGACAAAAATGAGAGAGAGCAAAATCACGAGGGACGAAGCGTTTGAGCTTCTGAAAAAATACAACAAAGACCCGTTTCACATTCGCCACGCGCTGACCGTCGAGGGCGTTATGCGCTGGTACGCAAAGGAGCTCGGCTATGCGGACGAGGAGGAATATTGGGGCATAGTCGGTCTGCTGCATGACATCGACTTCGGGCTCTATCCGGAGGAGCACTGCAAGAAGGCTCCCGAGCTGCTCAAGGCGGGCGGAGTCGGCGACGACATGATATATTCAATTTGCTCCCACGGCTACGGCATCTGCGTAGATATCGAGCCAGTTCACGAGATGGAAAAGGTGCTCTTCGCGGCAGACGAGCTGACAGGGCTCATCTGGTCGGCGGCGCTGATGCGCCCGTCCAAGAGCGTGATGGACATGGAGGTCTCGAGCCTCAAGAAGAAGTTCAAAGATAAAAAGTTCGCCGCGGGCTGCTCGCGCGACGTTATCCGCACGGGTGCGGAGAGGCTCGGCTGGGAGCTTGAAAAGCTCTTCGGACAGACGATACTCGCCATGCGCTTATGCGAGAGCGATGTCAACAGCTTCATGGAGACTTATCAGGCGTAAAACGGCGGCAGTACCAGCATAAATCAACAGCCATTTATCTTTAAATTCACCTTATTACAGCAACTTTAAACAGCAAAAGACTGCCGCAGAATAATATCTGCGACAGTCTTTTTTATTTGTGCTTTATATCCAGTCCAGTGCGGGCTCGGGAGCGAGCGGTGCTTCCGTTGCCGGCTCGGTCACGGGGACTGCCGGATCCGACGGGATCGGATTTATCGGCTCGTCGGACGGTTTTTCCGTTGGCTTTTCTGTCGGTTTCTCCGTAGGCTTTTCCGTCTGCCTCTCGGTTGGCTTCTCCGTGGGCTTCTCGGTCGGCTCGACTATGGACACGTTTATGAGCATCTTTCCGCTCGCCGTTTCCCCGTCGGAGTCTGTAACAGTGACTTCCACGGTGTACATTCCGCTGACCTTCGGGGTATATGACATGCTTTTTTCCGATTTTTCCGCCACGAGGGCGCCGTTTAAAAATATCTTTATTTTATAAGAAGTATATTTTCCCGTTCCGCCGGAGACGAGCGCCGACGCGTGTATCTGCGGCGCGGCGGTGCCGTTGTTCGACACCTGCGCCGCCGCAACGGCTGCGAGGGTCGGATTCTTGACGGTTACTGTGCATGAAGCGGTCTTGTTTCCGTCCTCGGTCTTTACGGTTATCACGGCAGTACCTTTCGCCTTTGCCGTGACGCGCCCTGAGCTCGAGACAGATGCTACATTAGCATTGCTGCTCGACCATGTGACCTTCTGATTCGCCGCGTTGCGCGGAGCGACGGTCGCCCGGAGCTGCCTCGAATCGCCGACCGTCAGGCTGAGCGAGGACGAGTTCAGGGTAACGCCCGTGACATGGTCGATATATACCGTCACCTTGCAGACCGCCACGCGGTTGCCGTCCTTTGTGGTAACTCTGATATTTGTCGTGCCCTCTTTTTTCGCCGCGACTATGCCGCCCGCGACCTCCGCTATCGACGGATCGTCGCTCGACCAGGTGTAGTCCTTGTCATATGCGTCGGCGGGGATAACAGTGGCGGTGAGCACTTTCGTCTGACCGACTCTGAGTTTGGCCTCCGTCGCGCTGAGCCTGACGCCCGTCACGCTCTGGTATTTTTTCTTGCTGTAAAATGTTCTTGTGCCGTTCTTGTTCTTTATCGTCAGAACGCCGTTGCTGACGGATATTCCGTAGCTGTCCCAGTCGCTCTTTCTGTCCGCATATCCGCCGCCGGTCGATGACTTCGTATAGGTGCTGAGAGTTGCGATGTCGAAATTCGTCGCCTTTATGCCGAAGCGATCGCCCGTCTCGTCGCCGCCCTTCTGCGCGGTGTATATTTCAATCGTGGAGTCGGGATTGTTGAACAGATACCACACTCCGCGCGCCTCCCTGTAGCAGGTGCCGGTGTATCTGTCCTTCGCGCCGGGAGCTTTCACGAATTTCTTATTATTGATATAGAAGCAGCTGCTGCCGAGGATTATTTTATTCGCGCTCAGCGAGCTTTCCCACGAGGCGAACGGCACGGAAATTGAGTTGCCCCAGCTGCCGCCCGAGGACGAAAGCGACTTTGAGGGATAAAGAGTATACGCCGCGACGCTCCCCGAAGACGAGGGCAGCGAGAAATTATACGAGCGCAGATTCATCCCGCTCGCGGAGTTCGACACATCGACAAATATATCGGAATAGCCGTCGAGATACCATCTGCCGGAATATTTCGCTGCGGTATTAGAATATTTTTGCGCGGATTCCTCCGCCGCCGCGGGCTGATTTTCGGACCCGCTCTCGGTTTTTCCCGTCGCTTTCCATTTCGCAGTGAGGTTCAAATCGTCGTTTATGGGCGTTGAGAAATCGAACTCGGTGTCGCCGTTGAACCAGCCCTCGAATTTATATCCCTCGCGCTCGGGAGTCGGCGGCGCAAACGCCGCTTCGCCGCGCTTTATCTCGATTATTTCGTTCTCCCTGCCGTCGCCGTAGCAGAGTACGAGCAGGACTATATCCGTGCCCTCGTCGATGCTATAGGACGCGATAAGGGTGATGTCCCCCGTTATCGCGGTGTTGAAATCGAACGCCGCGCCGTTATACTGCCACTCGATGAAGGTGAAGCCCTCTTTGTGCGGATCCCACGGCTTTTTGGCGCTCTCGCCGTCGCGGATATGCTGGGTCTTTATCTGCGTTCCGCCCGAGCTGTCGAATGTCACCGTGTGGACTGAGTTTTTGGAGCAGGCGGCAAAAACCGCGAGCGCCGTCAACAGGACCAATAAAACTGCCGTTACCCTCTTCATTGCGATCCCCTTTTCGCTTCGTAATAAGTATCGGTCTGACATAAATATATGCCAAATGTATTTCAAAATAATTCTACTGCAAAATAAATTATTTTTAATTGCTTTTGAGAATTATGCGGTCTCTATGAAAAATATTTTTCATATACTGATTTTTGTTCAAAAATAAAACAGCTATTCATAAAAGAGCAACCCCCGGCGAAGAAAAACACCGGGGGCTTGGAATTTTGAGTTGTATCAGAGCTCGCGCTCTATCTTCTCCTGCGCCGCTTTCAGTATCGCAGCCGGATCATTGCCGAGGATATCGAGCCCCTCGGCACTGAAAAAGCTGAAGTTCTCAATACCGAAGAACGACTTCGTGACCGTCTTTATATATTCAAAGCCAAAGTCCGTGCCGCCGATATATCCGCCCGAAGTGGTGATATAAATCAGCCTCTTCGCCCTGCAATAGCTTATCGGGACGCCGTCGCTGCCGTAGAGAAAAGTCAGCCCGCCGACACACAGGGATTCGATATAGATTTTTAGAAACGCCGGGAAGCTGTAGTCCCAGAACGGCGCGGCGATAACGACGGTATCGCAGGCGGCGAACTGCTTCGCGCAGTCATAGACAGGGTCGGAAAAGTCGTTTTTTTCCGCGCTTTCGGCGCGCTTCGCGAGGCCCGCCGCGTCGAGCGGCCTCAAATCCGCGTCGGCCAGGCGTATCTCTTCTATATCGCCGTCAAGGCGGCTGAGTGCGGTTTTTGCGAGTGCGAGAGTGCGCGATTCGTTCTCACCGCGCACACACGAATTGACGAAAAGTATTTTCTCTTTCATTTTTCCTCCTGTTTTCACTCTCTGATTATTTCAAAATTCCCGCTGTGAAGCTCTTCGATGCTGCCGTGCTCGTCCGCGAATGCGTAGCCGTCGGGAAGTCTTATGCGGCCGTGAACTCCGCTGTCTGCGGAGATATCGAGTGCTATGCCCTCGAGCGTTCTGCGCCACTTGACACTCACCTTGCCGCCGACAGTCTCATACGAAGCCTCGGCGCTGTCGAGCTTTTCAATAAATACGGGCGATATCTCAACCTCCGACGGATCAGCAAGGAAAGGATTGACGCGGATGCCGCCGATATATTCAATGAACCATGCGGAAATATCGCCGAACATATGATGATTGAGCGAATTGGGTCTGTCCTCCTCGCGCAGAAAATCCTCGGGCAGAGCCGTAAGCCCGCGCTCAACGAAGTTGCCGTAGGACGGATAGTCCGGGCGGGTTATCATTTTAAAAGCCAGGTCGGCTTCGCCGAAGTCGGAGAGCACCCTGAACAGAACGCGCATGCCGAGTATGCCCGCGTCGACATGGTCATCGCGCCGTTTGATTATCTCAAGAAGGCGTTTGAACGCCTCGGGCTTTTCGCCGGGATTGAACACATCGTAATATATCGCCATCGCCTGCGAGGTCTGGCAGGAGCCTATCGCAGTCATAGTACCGAAGTCTATCAGATGCCGTCTGACCGCGTCTCTTATCTCATTATAGAGCTTTTCGCAGAACTCGCGTTCGAGCGAAAGTCCGAGCTGCGAGAAAATATAGGCGGCTTTCTTGAGAATACTCATGCATGTCACGCTGTCCGTAAATTCGAGCGGCGATTTGACCCTCGTCACCGGGCACCAGTCTCCGAGCCCAATCGCTACAAGCCCGCGCTCGTCGCGGCGGCGCGAGATATACTCGCAATAGCGGAATATCGCCGTCGCGTTCTCTTCGATTATCTTTCTGTCGCCGCGCAAGACATAGCAGAAATACGGAATATACGTCAGCGCAGCGTCCCACGCGGGACCGTTGCCCCATTCGAAGCCCCAGCCGCCCGTCGGCACAATGCCGGGCAGCGCACCGTCCGCACGCTGAGCGGCGCGGATATTGCGAAGCCACTCGCGGTAGCTGTTGACTGCATCGAGATTCATCAGTATATGCTCGGCAGAGAGAGCGGCGTCGCCCGTCCAGCCGTTTTTCTCGCGGTGCGGGCAGTCTGTCGGGAAATAATAGAAATTCGAGAGATCGGAGTTTCTCGTCATCGCCTGCAATTTGTTCGTCATCCCGTCGGAGCAGCCGAACGAGCCGATCTCGCGCAGAGCCGAGTTCTGCACAACAAAAGTCAGAAGATCGGAGGTCGCCTCCTGCTCTGTTATGCCGAGCACCACGCAGTATCTGAAGCCGTGATAAGTGAACACAGGCTCAAAAGTCTCTTCGCCCTCGCCTTTAAGTATGTACACATCGCGCTGGGAATATCCGGCGGGATAGAAGCAGATGTTGCTCGTGTCCGGCTCGCCGTCGGGCGCAAAATATTCGCCGAACTGCAGATCGATTTGCCGCCCGCGCTCGCCGCTTATTCTGAGCTTTACGGTGCCCGCCGAGTTCACGCCGAAATCGTATAAAAATCCGTCGCGCTCGTCGCTCGCGATTTTTTTCGCCTCTTTGACAACGTCGCCGCGGGTTATGTATTCCCTGAGCCTGCATTTTCTTATCAGAACCGGCTTTATCTCGCGCACGGGCGCTATCGGCTCCGCCTCGCACAGGTGCTTTTCGCCGCGCGGAGTCTCCGCAGGCAGGGCGTTTTTCCACGCGCTGTCGTCAAAGTCCGGCTCTGACCAGCCGGGAATTTCAAGGCGCGCGTCGTAGTAGCAGCCGCAGCGCAGGTCATCGAAAATGACCGGGGAGGGCGCAGTTTTGACTGAACTGTCAGCCTCGAAAATATCAATTCCGCCGTCAATATACTCCGTCGAGACGCAGAAAGCCGTGCGCGGCGCGCCCCTGAAGGCGGCGATATCAAAGTCCCAGATCTGACCGCCCGGCGCGGTCTGCATTCCGTTGCCGAGCATTATGCCGAGAACATTCTTCCCCGGCACGAGGCACTCGGTTATGTCATATTCGTCGTAATAGACAAGATCGTCGGGGTTCGAGATATACGGGGCCAAAATGCCTTTAGTCAGCCTCTGCCCGTTGACATAGAGCTCATAAAATCCGAGTCCCGTCAGCGTAATAACACTCTTTTTGACTTCGCCGTCTATCTCAAAAGTCTTTCTGAAATAAGGCGCGGGGACATGGAATGTATAGGTTGTATAATCATATCCCGCACAGATAAATTTTTCCGAAAACATAACAGCACTCCTTTACGCTAATATCATAACCGAGGACGGAAAAAACTGCAACAGATAATAAAAACATTGCCATACTTTTTTAAATGTGCTAAACTAAATTTAAACGTTTATTACTCAAACAATAACTTTAATTCGTGGAAAGCTATATTACAAGAAATACAGCGCCTTGAAAGTAAGTTGCACAACACGATTAACAGCTATTTAATAGCCTCTCAGTATTTCTCTTATCTCTACATCTTTAGCATATGAATTCAAATCGTTTATCATTTTCCCGATATATTGTTTATGCTCCAAGTAATCTATGCCGTGTATTTCTTGGGATAATCTGTTCAGGAATTCAATTTTATTATGAATCAATGGCACCTCGCTACCTGACCACGAAGAAAAGCTTGAAAACAATGGAAGGTCTTTAAAGTTTTCTATGCTTTTTTCATACTCCAGATAGAGTTTGATGTAAGCGATTCTTTGCTCATCTGTCATTTTTGCTATGGAATCAAAAAGGCTCCTCATATACACGCTATCCGAATGATGCTTTTCTATAAAACTGCAAAGAAAGGTATTAACCTTTTCTCTGTCTGAATAAGCATTTATTACATCAAAGAAATCTGTTAATTCATAATGGGGATAATTTACTTTTTCTTTAATGACATCGGCAATATGCTCAAATGAAGTGGAAAACTCTTCTGTTTCAAATAGTTTAGTAATATGATCTGAATGATCCATAAAATCACGATGTCGTTGTTTTATTATTGTTAATAAATACTCATCGAGAAATGCGCAATTATTACAGAATAGTATTTTAAAGTATTGTCCATGATAATCAAAATACCTTTCATATGACAACTCAAATAGATAAATCTGCTCCAATAAATTCATTTCGGTTGAAAATAATCCGAGGACTTCAGCAACAGGTGTGATTCCGTCGTGGAATAAAAAACTAAAATATATATCAACAATAAACGGGAGCTCATGCTTTTTTTCAAGAATGATTTTACATGTTTTAATGAATACATCCGGATCCAAATAACTGAATTTTTTAACAAAGGTTATTTCTCTAAAACCAGGCCTAATAATCGCTTTATCTGAATCATCGAGAAGGAAAGAATAAAAATCTTCAACGGTGTTTTTCTGTATCTTATCATTCGGGAAATGATAAAAGTAATAATAAATCCATTCATTTTTTTGAGTGTATTCATTTGCTTGAAGTAATTGTAATACTTTTTCAGGATCCATTAGATTAAAAAGGTATTCAACAATTCTAGAGGCAGATAATCTCGTTGGAGTATCAACGCTCAAATAATATTCTACTGCCTTAACAAAATGATTATTGCCTTCATACAAAATGTCAAACAATAGACCTAAGCCTTTTGTTATTTCATATTCATTTTCAATGCAAGATTCATTACAAACATCAATTATTGAACAAATATCAGAAAAATCAGCTTTGTTAATCATTTCTTTGATATTGCTCTTACGGACTATCAGTTCATCCCGGAATTCTTTATATTTTAGCTTATTCTCGCCTTTGATTGTCTTATATATTTTAAGGATATCCGAAGATGAATAATCCTTAACAAGCGAGTGATCAATACACTTTTCTAAATCGTTTTCCCTCAAAAAAGCTATATATTTATCAACAAGAATACAATCTTCAAGATTGTCAGAATTAAATGAAGAGTCAATTAATCTATAAATATATGGGCAATCCGTTTCAATAATCTGATTGCTATTGTCTGCTCCATCGCCGTATACTCTTAATATGTCACGAATACACATTTTTGAATCCTGAGTTGGACATATTTCATATAGTAATGCCCATACTTTTTTTCTTAGATTTACAATCTGCTCACCTCCACGTATAGTAATATAATTAATTGTAAATGTTCTTTCTCCGTTTGATTCCGTCCATTCAAATTGGAAATTCAAAATGTATTTAGCAACTTCAAAAAACAGATATGTTACTGCTTCGTTTGTCCATACTTCAGAGTGTTCTTTCAGTTTTTCGAGGAGAAGAATTTCAACACGATACTGAAAACTATCGGAATACTTATTAAATACTAAACGCTGCTTTATTATTGCAAAAAACTGTTCGTATAAATCCGGTCTTTTCTTATAATACAACAGAAGCAAATCTAATGCTTCGGAATAATTGTCACATTGATAAAAACCACCTAATATTTCGATTACATCATCAGTTATAGATTCCGAATGTTTCTCGTTAATTGCTCTTTTGTTAAACGGCTTCACTTCTGATTTATTAATTATTTCTTTGAGAATTAGAAGAGTAGCAGTCTCGTTAACAGGATAAAAAGCTTTAACATAATCAAAGAAAACAGATGGATTATTTTCAGCTAATTCATCCCATACTTTACTTATTTCTTGATTAACATAAGCTATCATTTCTTCGGAGTAGAAGGATACAGTTAAAACATTTACAGACGTTATTGTTTTTGACTGATTGACAGGGAAATAAACTCTGATGGCATCAGAAAGGAGAAGTAACTTTTTATCAAAAAAGGTGTATTTTAGTATATAATTGGACAAGCATTGCTCTGATATTTTAACAGCTTTTTCTGCATATATATCAATTAGTTCAAATGAATGAAGTTTATATACACTCTCGATAAAAGTTTCTTTACTAATATGAGAAATGTTCAGTAATGGTTCAATAAAATCCAGATTATCAATATGAAATGCGTCAACAAAAGCAACTATTCCAAAAGTAATAATTAAATCTTTTTCATCACACAATTTATACTCTTCAATAACCCGACCATAATAATTTTCATATAACTTGGACACATCTGCTAATGAAGCTAAAGCGTTTTCTCTTCGTGCTGTTATTCCGGCAATCATAGCTATGCGGGCGTTTCCGTTTGATATTTCAGATATTCTTTTAAGATAATGCTGATTTTTAATACCAAGGTTAACTTTGATAATCTCTTCAATCTTTTCTTTATCAAATGGCTTAACTTTTATTATTCCATACCTTGCAACCTCCATTATTTTTTTATGGACTTCATTGAGTGCGTAATCTCTTACGGTAATAATTATTTTAACAATAATTCCATTTTCTTTTTTTAATAAGTATTGCAAAATATGTGACAATCCAGCAATTTGGTTTGCGTCATCAACAAAAAGTAAATATTTGCCAGGATGATTTAGATGCATTTGAAGTTCTTCATATATAGGAAGCGCATTGTCCCTTATACATAGCAGAGTTTCTCCTTGTTCGGAGCTGCGATTTTTAGCGAATTCAACTGCTAATCTTGTTTTTCCTGTTCCTGCGGTACCTGATATTACTGCGACATCATATTCTTCTAATACTTCATCAAGCTTTTTTATTTCATCTTCTCGATACAGAAATTCGTTATCTAATGGTGCCGAAAAAGCTGATGAATCATTTTGTTTAATAAAATCCTCTATGCTAAATATCTGGTTTGTATCATAAGATATTTGCAAATAATCTTTTGCTAAATCTCTTCTTTCGGAGAAAAGATGATTGGCGATTCTATCTATTCCCCACATATTAAACACAATACTCTTCTCTTCACACATTTCACAAAACTCTTTATGAACCGCAGGTTTTAAATTTGAGGATGTATGAAAGTATATGATTTCTGATATATCTTTACTATCAATGCCGGTTTCACTTGAATTTAAGCATTTTTGAATATCATCAGTAATCTTTTTACAAAGTCCTGTTTGCTGTGTTGTATATTCAACAAAAACATATTTGTTATCCTCATTGATACAATACGTGTCAGGAGTTCCTGGAGTCGTTTTTTGAGTTCCCGATTGGCTGCCTAGTGAAACAAAATTAGAGTATCCTAATGAATATAGTATTTGATCACAAAGGTTTTGAAAAGTCCCTTGATCCAATTCTAATATTTTCTGTTTGATTGTATTAATTATCGCCATATATTTCACCTCGTTTGAATCTGTTTTGTTTTATTAAATTATATCATTATCTTTTTGTTCCCGCAACAAGTATAACAGTTTAAAACCAATCTTTTCTATCGCCTTTTCACAAACTCTCTTAGCCGTACTCGCATTACTAAACCCGTGATTAGTAGCGATGTCGGTAAATACTACCAACAAGGAAATCCATTATTTCAGCTGTTCCAACTATAAGAAGGATATCCGTGGGAATTGCGAAACCCGCCATTATATCCGTGCCGACGCTATCGAGCAGATCGTTATGCTTGAATTAAAGAGATTAGCAAAGTATTTGGAATCCCACGAGGAAGAATTTGCAAAGCTCCTCGCCGAAAAAACCAATGCCGATATGTTGACGGAGCAGAAAACCTTGGAAACAGAGCTAAATCGGGCAACCGCCCGAAATGAAATGCTCACTTCGCTTTTCGCCAAAACCTATGAGGACAATGTATCGGGCAAGTTGAGTGATGAGATGTATATGGAGCTATCCCATAAATACGAGGTTGAACGTCTTGAACTGAAAACAAAGATTTTTGAGTACAAGGAGCGCCTTGCCAAAATCAGTGAAATGGAGCAAAACAAAGATGACTTTCTTAAAGCTGTCAGAAAGTTTATGGAGATGGAATCCTTAACCGCACCAATGCTCCGGGAACTTATTGACCACATTGATGTGTACGAAAAAGAAGGTCGCAAAAAGAACTACACTCAACGTATCGTCATCTATTATCGTTTTGTCGGTTATTTAGAACTACCGTCATCAGATGACGAAAACTACAAAGCCAACACCCGGAAGGACGTAGATGTGGAGTATATTCCCACAGTGAAATCCGCATAAGACAAAAGGTGTGCAGGCACAAAACCTGCTCACCACATACAAACCGGATGAAATTGAATAAAAGAATGAGTGTCCATAACTCAAATCTGTTATGAACACTCGATATGGTCCGAGTGACAGGGTTCGAACCTGCGGCCTGATGGTCCCAAACTTATCGAGAATACTTTTTCCGCTCGTTTATAGCGGTTTTTAGTGATTTTTGATTTGTTTTGCTTACTCTTTAACGCTCTTATCTCCACTGTTTCCGGGTGTTCCAGAGCCGTCTGTGGTAATCTATGTGGTCAAAAACGCTTCCCGCCCGGTTTCCGGTGAACATTCACCGATGCCAAGTGGGAAGCGTTTTGCGTTTCAGACCGTCTGCATTGTAACTCTGAGCAGGCGGTTGTGCAAGTGGTTTCTGCGAGGGTGGCAGTGCAGCAGCTGCGGTGCTATAGACAAAGAATAGGCGGGAAGATAGGCAGAGGTATTTTTCTTGCTCCCTGAGTATAAATCCCTTAATACAGGCATAATAGTAAGGGATTTATGGCACAGCCTATTGACTATTCCCTCATTTTATATTATCATTTAAGGGAAAGCGGATGGAGGTGAGGGGATGAGAACCTTCAATTACTCTGCAATCAAGGAGCAAAAGTGGGACTCGGATGTTCTTTCCCTGATTGCGGCCATATACAAGGAAGTCGGCAAGCAGGAACTGTATTTGAAGCAGCGCCCGGAGGAACTCAAAAAGCTCGTGGAGATTGCCAAGATACAGAGCACTGAGGCATCGAATGCCATTGAGGGCATCGTTACCACGAGCACCCGAATCCGGCAGCTCGTCGAGGAGAAAACCACGCCGAGGAACCGAGATGAGCAGGAGATCGCCGGATACCGCGACGTGCTGAGTATCATTCACGAGAGCTTTGACGTGATTCCAATTACGCAGAACTATATCCTGCAGCTTCATAAAATCCTGTACAGCCACATGAACAACCCACTTGCGGGCCGCACAAAAAGCGTGCAGAATTATATCACTGCCACCTACCCGGACGGTCATGTGGAAACGCTGTTCACGCCGCTTGCTCCTTACGAAACGCCGGAAGCGCTGGACAGGATCTGCGAGGAATACAACCGCGTAATCGGAAATATGGAACTGGAGCCGTTGATTGCAATCCCGGTTTTCATCCATGACTTTCTGTGCATCCACCCCTTCAATGACGGAAACGGAAGAATGAGTCGGCTACTCACGACGCTGCTTCTGTACCGAAACGGTTTTTATGTTGGAAAGTACATCTCCCTTGAAGCCAAAATCGCCAAAAACAAGGACCTGTACTACGATGCGCTTGCACAGGCTCAAACCGGCTGGCATGAAGGAACCGAGGATGTAGTGCCCTTCATCAAGTATCTGCTCGGGACGATCCTTGCGGCCTATAAGGACTTCGAGGATCGTGTAGCGCTTGTGGAAACCAAGCTGCCCGCACTGGAAATGGTGCGCAGAGCAAGCAAAAACAGAATCGGGCGGTTCAACAAACAGGATATCCGAGAGCTTTGCCCAACGCTCAGTGACAGCTCCATTGAGGGTGCTCTGCGGAAACTGGTTGCAGCCGGAGAACTGAAAAAAGAAGGTCGTGGGAAGAATACCTACTATTTCAGGCTGAATTAGATTCCCCTCAATAAAAGCAATATTTTAGAGGATCGCACCTGTTCATATGAGCAGGTGCGGTCCGTTTAATCGCTTTACGGAAGTTGGCGTACAGTTCAAGGGTTGAGCCGCTATAGACAAGGAATACACCAAAAGGTTTCTGCCGAAACACACTCGCCTTAGCCAAAGAAATACTGCTTCATGTCTGAGGTGTTACCATCCTTATCGCAGAACCACTCGTAATCAGAATGGCAATTCTGGCAATGAGCAATTACATCGAAGCCGCCGGGTGAATGTCCGTTGTCGGTAATGCTCATGACCTCCAAGGGCTTCCCACAGGTTGGGCAAGGTCTAATTTTTCTTGCCTGACGATGGGCGCGATCTCTCTGCTCTGTCTCAAGTGCACCTAAAAGGCCATGCCAAAGATTCGGATTTGGCTCGTGTTCTGCGTAATCTTCAAGATGCCGTCTGATCTCATCGGTAGCCAGGACGAGAAACTTATCATCCAGAAGCTGAATGTGACGCTTGATATAATCAGCGACTACCATGGGCATACAAGTATTCCTGCCCATCGCATATCGCATTGCCGACAGCAAGATCAAGCGAAAGTCAGAATCGCAGATGGGAGCGAGCAGATCCTGAGGGAACAGCAGAAACTCCTTGCCATTATTCATGCATACGCGCAACGGCCGCTGTTCTTCCGTTACCAGATTCAGTAGACTGTTAGCTTGATCCTTCAGCTCATCAATAGTGATCGATTCGTAGTTCTGAAACGGGCTTGCTTCGTAATTCATCATTTGACCTCCAATCAGTTTGTCCTCGTTATGAGGTGTTGGCATTGTAGCTCTGGCTGCCCGGAGGTTCAACTGTTTCTTTCAAAAATACATCTAAGATTAGGTTGACTTTTAGCTAATATTTGATGTAAAATCTTAGTTAACAACTCCATATAAGCTTTTAGAGGTATGCGATATGAAAATTGATATCGAAAAGACCCTATCTATTTCTAAAGTTAATCAAAATTTTTCCTCTGCTGCGAGAATGGCAGAGGAGCAGGGCCTAATAACTATTCTGAAAAATAACAAGCCCAAATTTGTCCTTATGACTTTCGAAGAGTTTGAGAAACACGAAAAAGAAAAAGGAATGTAATACCATGCAAAAGAAAATTTCCATCTTCTCGTTTTTCTCAGGAATCGGGATTTTAGATTTGGCGTTTGAAAAAAACGGATATAACATAGTATTTGTTAATGAATACGACAACCTCTTTATTGAGTCATACCGGTATGCAAGGATGCAAATGAATCTGCGTGCTCCGATCTATGGCTATCGTAATGATAGCGCTGAACGCTATGCAAGGCGACGTGGAAAGAAAAATCTCCTTGCCCTTATTGCGCAAGAGCGTGAAAAAGGAAACTTAGTCGGTTTTATTGGTGGACCGCCATGCCCGGATTTTTCAGTTGCCGGAAAAAATGCTGGTGTTGATGGCGAAAATGGTCGATTAACTAAGATCTATTTCGATATTATTTGTCGTTGCCATCCTGATTTTTTCCTGTTTGAAAATGTTAAGGGTTTAGTAAAAACGGAAAAGCATCGTGCTTTCTATAAGGAAATGATGATGAAAGTTCAAGCTAATGACTATGTTATAGCCGAAAACGTTTTGAATGCACTTGCATATGGTGTCCCTCAATTCAGGGAACGTGTATTTATGGTCGGCATTCACAAAAAAATCTATCAGAACGAACCCAATACCCTAATATTCAAATGGGATAAACATGCACTCTTCAATACAGAGAATGTACTAACAAGAACATGGCCTAAAGAGAGAGAATTTGCGACAGATAGTTCATATGTGTTTCCTGCTAAAGGAATACTGAAAAAACTGACGGTTGAGTATTGGTTTCATAAAAATGATGTTGAAAATCATCCAAATGGCAATGATATATTCCAGGTGAAAAAGGGGCGAAACAAAATCGCAACTATCGCAGAAGGCGATACGAGTGGCAAGTCATTTAAACGGCTACATCGTTGGAGATTCTCACCAACCGCCGCATATGGACACAACGAAGTACACCTCCATCCTTATAAAGAAAGGCGTATATCAGTAGCGGAAGCTATGGCGATTCAATCTTTGCCAAGAGAATTTGTTGTATTACCAACACTTCCATTGTCAAAGAAGTTCAAGATGATAGGCAACGGTGTTCCATACTTAATGGCAGCAGCAATTGCTAAAACATTAAGGGAGACCTTGAATGATATTCGGGAGGATAATCCATGAGAAAAATTGTGATTGATCCGCGCGTTATAAAACATTTGGGTAGAGATTTAATAACCTCGCCTGAAGTTGCTATAATTGAATTAATCAAAAATTCAATTGACGCAAAAGCAAGTCATATAAATCTACGCCTGTATAATAGTATGCCATCTAATGGACTTATCCCGGATTGCGTCAGTGACTCCGTTCCAAATAAGTACCTTGCTTCACCGATTCTTGTTGTTGAAGACGATGGGTGTGGTATGACTGATGCCACAATTGATGGCGGCTTTTTGAAAATCGCCACAGATATCAAATCCAACGAGGAAAGCACTCTTGGCGAAAAAGGCATTGGCCGACTGGCAGCTCAGAGACTTGGAACAGCGCTACTTGTAGAAACTTCTTCAGATAAAGAAAATCATACATCGTATGTTTTTATTGATTGGAATGCAGTGATCAATGGCGTAGTGGATATACCAAGTTGTGATGGTCCTAATACTTTGCACCATACTCGCTTATTTATTTTTAACGCAAATTTAGAGGACTATATTGATAACGCCACGCAGTTCAAGCAGGTGTCGTTGGATACTACTGCATTCCAAGTTCAGGTCAATCGAGAACTTAAGTCAGCGCTCAATTTTCTGATTACACCTTTTGCAGATGCGCAGGACACACTATTCATACCGCAGATTAAATTCTATTTCGATGAACACGAAGTTGACATCACATTCCCATATGATACTCTTGCCTTAGCGGAATCTATTCACAATTTCCGATTTGAGCCAACAGAAGACGGAATGTTAAACTATGGTTTGAACATAAAACCATGGTTTATTGAACGCGTCCATCGGGCATTAGTAAAAGCGGAAGCATTTAAGCGCTTAAAAAAGCCACATAGCTTTTACCGTGACATATTGGAACGCAATTCCACAAGAATTGAAAATACGCTTAAAGCTACTGCGACAAAAGATGAATTGGTTTCTTTGTTTTACAATATTCTCTGTGATTTCTATGCTGTTGCGGAAGACGAAGACAAGAAATTAATCTTTGATTCTTTTATCGAAAAAAAAGCACTTTCTGCAATTGAGGAACTTCTGAAAATAGCACCAATCACTGGCTCAATTTATAGTTTTAAACAGGGAGCGGCAATCGGTGATAAGATTATTATCGATGCTGCCTATGATTTAGGCGAGATAAGTAAACGATATTCTTTGAAAGAGCTAAAATACTTTCTGGAAGATTATAATGGAATCAAACTATATCGAGATATATTTCGTATTGGTTTTTTAGGAAATAAGGAAAGTGACTGGATTAAACTTCAACAATTTAGGACAAAAGGGCAACAGTGGTATCGATTTGATCTCGGTAATACTGTTGGATATGTTTCCTTGGCTGATGCGGGACAAAACCATATTCAAGAGATTAGTTCACGCTTAGACATTAGTGCAAATGAAACATCCGAAGCATTCAAGCTTCTTATCAATGTCGTATTTAACTATCTTTTTTACGACCTTAATCGAAAGGCAAACGATCTGGTAAAAACACTTCTTGCAGAGGAAGGCCTGTTAGAAGAGAACCTCTCCAAACGTGTTAAGAAAAACGATGCAGCGCTTCGCGAGATGATGCGGCGTAATAAGCGTATGCAAAAAGCACTTGCTGATGTTTCTGAACATTTGAGGCGCGGAACGCAGATAAGTGGGACAGATCAAGTTGCCCTTCCCCAACAAAGTTACGCATTTCTTACAGATACAGTTAGAAAACTTGATGCTGATATCAAAGAGGATTCTTCTGTTCAAGAGTCTACAGCCGTGTTGCTTTCTGAGGCCGATGCACAGTTAAAAGCTATCGAAGTAGAGTCTTACAATAACTATAAACTTATGGCTAATGGCCTCATTACAGAAACAATTACACATGAATTGCACTCATTAAGTAAAACAGGTATTGTACCGGATGCAAGTGAACATTTCGATTTCTTAAAAGACTACTTTGTTCAAAGTAGCGGCGTACGGGTCTATAATCAACATGTTATTCCTATCAAAAACAGCTACGGGAACATTTCGGGGAAATTGGATCAAATCGGAAGTCTCTATTCGTTCCTTGAAACTACTTTTATCAAGAAGGGCACATATGATGAATTCATCCATGAATGTATCGAAAGTGTAATATCGAATATCCGAAAAAATCTTTTATCAACGGTAAAAAAAGAAAGAGTACAGATTGTGTGCAGCACTAAAGATTTGACATGGTTCGTTCCCAAAGGGGTGTTGCTGCATGTCTTTTATAATTTGATCAATAACTCTTTGTATTGGATTGATGTGCGCCGTAAACGGGCGCAAAGCGATAGCACTTACGCTTATCCTGGAACTGATACTATTGCAATTGAAGAATATGGTGTTGATGGTATTGTAGTGTATGATACTGGTACAGGCGTCTCCAAGAGCATGGAAGATATCTTATTTGAGCCATTGCAGTCTGGTAAGCCGTTGTCTGAAGGTCGCGGTATGGGATTATATATTGTTCGGAAATTACTGAACTCTTTTGGAGGCGAAATCGAATTGCTCGACGAGCGTAATGAATACGGAAACAGATATAAATTTTTGCTTGTATCCAATACCTCGGAGGAATTGTAATGAGCTATAAAGAACTTTTTTCGGCTATTGAGTGCAATCGCATTGTAATCATCGAAGACGATTTCAAGCAGGGCGAATACAAAAAAGAGCGAGCTTTGTATGATATTACCCGAATGGCGGTCGATGACCGTTGTCGGTATCTTGCAGAGATTGAATCTATTTCACAGCCACTACATGAGGTTCTGTCAAAGTTTCTTTCTTTATTTGACGAATGCTTTGATGAAATTGGAGTGTGGGATGATAGCATTCCCTACGGGGACATTAGTTGTGCGTTTGGGCTGGTTGAAAGCGTAAATCCCGAATTGAAAGTACTACTTGAAGAACAGTATTCTCGTTTTGAGGGCGAGGCTGTTCAGAAAATATATGAGCTTGGCGCTAAATACGGAATTGGAGTTAATCACCCTGCTTATTTTGATGATCTTTACAATAACTATATTTTGAGCGAAAATAGAGCTCAGTCTCTTCGCATTTATACGGATTTTTCTGCTGATACACAGAGTTTGTTCTCTGACGATATTGGACAGGCTGCTCCGGAGCATGCCGTTGTATGTATTATAGATAACTATTTATCTGGCTCTAATAGAGCAAAAGAAGTTATTCAGGTGATCTCTGATAGAAATACTGGCATGCGCCGAAATATTATCGGCAGTATTTTCTCATCCAAAGAAATGTATGAAGAGATTACCGATGCTTTGTACTTTGAATATGTGTCTAAAGAGCATCCTGAACAGTTAAAATCTTGTATTGCGAAAAGTGCGTACAATTATTTTATCTCCGAACTAAAATCTGAAACGCTATTAGGTATGGGCGATGCCTTTGATAAAGCTATTAAGAATAAAGGAATCGCATTTTTCCTTGCGCAGAAAGCGCGGACTGAGGGAGCGTCAGAATATGAAATTATCAATGATTGGATCAGACTATTATCAACCGCTCCCCGGAAAGATGCCGATACAATAAAAAGAATGATTCGGCTATCGAGGGTTATTAATAGTTTAGAAGATGATGAGGATTTGCCTGATACAGATCTCCAGCAGTTAAACACATTAGAGGCGTTTGATTATACCGTCAATGATTACTTCTTGCCTGTGACGGCCGGCGATATTTTTACTAACAGTAAAGATGAATGGTTTGTCCTAATCGGACAAGATTGTGACATGGCCAGGAGTATAACGCGTACACCTAAAAATGCATTAGCAGAGTTACTACCTGCAAAAGTTCGGCCTCAGACCGATTTTGAAAAATGGACTAATGACTTGAGAAGTGCATCAATTTATAGTTTTAGAAAGAATCTTGATGCTGGATGTGAAGTACTTCAAGTTGAGTATCAAAAGCGTGAATACATAGCGAATGAAATTTTGAATTTGTGTTCATTCAATTCAACCGGAGAATGTAAGATTTCCCTTTCAGATTCCATTGGTCAGGAGCAACTTATGCTAATGCCGGATTATATGGTAGAGTACTACTCCAAGTTACAGCAATTTTTCTTGGCTACTAAAACGTTGCGAATACAGGCAGAAGATGCGTTTGAAATTGTACTCTCAAAAGAACATTCTCCACGGTTACTTTCTTTTAAAGATTTTGATAAAACCTCGGACACGGTGTCCTTTGATTTGAAGCGTGTATGCCGACTGACACATGATTATGTTTTTTATTTGTACAAGTTATACTTGGAGTATCGTGGAAGACAGCCGTTCCAAACAATTAACTTGATTAGACAAGAAGATACTTCTCTCCCCATTATGTATAACAAAGAGAAAACCGGGCAGTATTTGTCATTTCGAAGCATACCGATTCCGGATAAAAGTAACCGCAAAAATTGGTGCTGGGTTATAGACGCAGCAGAGTTAAACCGAGTGCTTATGCTGTTGAAATTACCTACTCTACGAGATGGGAACGACGACATAGTTCTCAAGAATGAGTGCGTCATACTACAACTTCAACAAGACAAGCAAATTCAAATAGTGAAAGCAAAGGAAAAAGTGCATTTTAAATCAAACTAAAGGTAAATATATTATTTCTGTGTCAAGGGTACTCGGTAGCATTACTGAGTGCCCTTGAATTTTAAAATCAGGTAAAAGAACATGCGAATTTATCATTTTCTTGTTTTTTCTACTCAAATGTGCTACCATAAAAATAGCACTAACAGTCGTTGGAATAGGCCTTGGCAGTATAGTTGTGATAGGCCAAATGCGCTGCCAACGGCAGAGCATTTTATAATAAGTATAGGAGAGATACTTTATGGCTATAAGTTATAAAAAACTCTGGAAGCTACTTATCGACAAGGATATGAAGAAGAAGGATCTATGCGAAAAGGCGGGTATCAGTCCTGCATCCGTTACTAAGATGGGAAGAAACGGGCATGTCACTACAGAGATTCTCTTAAAGATATGCACTGCGTTGGATTGCGGTATCGAGGATATCATGGAGATTGTACCAGATAAATAACAACGCGCTTTTCTTGCTTCAGGAGGATGAATGATTTCCTAAGCTGATAATAGCTACATAAATAGAGAAATGAGGAAAAGTAAATGGCTAATAAGCAGATGATAGATGCAATGTGGGACGATTCGCCTGTCGATGTTTCCACCGAAGTAAACTTTATCTGGTCCATCGCAAACAAACTGCGTGGACCGTACCGCAGCGACAAGTACAAGGATGTCATCATTCCTATGACGATCATCCGCCGCTTTGAGTGCGCTCTTGCGCCTACCAAGCAGAAAGTCGTTGAGCAGTTCAAAGCAAACCCGAATTTCCCGGCAAAGGCGATGTATCGCATTTCCGGCTTCCAGTTTTATAACACCAGTGAATTTGACCTTGCAGAGCTTGTTAATGACGCAGACCATATTGCCGCCAATTTCAAGAGTTACCTGCAGGGATTTTCCGCAAATGTGCTGGAAATCTTGATGTCCAAGGAGCGCGGTCTGAACTTCGGCGAAGAAATCGACAAGATGGACAAGAACAACCGACTGCTCTCCGTCATCAAAGCGTTCTCCGAACTTGATCTTGACCCTCGAACTATCGACAATGTGAAGATGGGATATATTTTCGAAGAACTGATCCGTAAGTTCTCTGAAAATGCCGAAGCCGGCGACCACTATACCGGCCGCGACATTATTAAACTGATGGTCAATATTCTGCTTGCCGAAGGCTGTGACGATATCTTTGATGACGGCAAGGTCATCACCATATTGGATCAGGCCTGCGGCACGGGCGGTATGCTCTCCACCGGCTATAATTTCATCAAGCGTTATAATCCTTCTGCCGATGTGCGCCTGTTCGGACAGGAGATCAACCCAGAGTCTTATGCCATGTGCCTTGCCGAGATGCTCATCAAGGGGCAGAACGCCGAAAACATCTGCTATCAGGACACCATGAAAGCCGACCGTTTCAAGTCCACCAAAATGCGCTTTGTGCTTGAAAATCCGCCGTTCGGTACTGCATGGGGCGGTAAAGATGCCGCTGAAGGTGTCGAAGATGCCGTCAGCACAGAGTATCAGAAAGGGTTTGATGGTCGTTGGGGCGCAGGCCTGCCGGGTTCCGGTGATATGCAGATGCTGTTCCTCCAGTCTGCCATTGACAAAATGGACGACAACTTTGGCCGTGCTGCAATCATCGAAAACGGCAGCCCGCTCTTCTCCGGCGG
>UMKZ01042756.1_pt1 | contig 37588 bp, 30 predicted proteins | sample 1966441 | NCBI WGS metagenome assembly UMKZ01 (sample SAMEA4836189, study PRJEB28245) | human gut metagenome | biome: gut microbiome; material: fecal sample | place: Denmark | collected 2008
GGACTTTTAAGACAGTCTGGTCTTCGACCCTCTTGACAGACGTGGTTTAGCGTTTTATGCTGAACGTCAAGCTTTTACGGAAATCGTGGGATGACAAGAGGTGCGTCTGAAAGGGGGTCTTGACAGGTAGATCAAGCTGAGCAAACTCTGTATAATATTGGTGTCTAACAAGTTAGTGGGATGAATCTTAAATTGTCGTCTGCCAAGATGGTCGAAACAGAAGGCCTCATCTGTCAGCTTATCTTCTGCCTTTTCTTGTGCGGCAGTGCTAGACAGAATGCTGGAAGATGACAGCCAGAAGTCTCTGACTTTTGATGCCTCATAGAAGCCGTTTGGACGATATGTATGACATCCAATAGGGTTACGGAGACAATCCCTTTCCTCAAGACTCACTATCAACTCTCCAGACTCGACACCGAATCTGTCTTTCTCTGAAACAGCCTCTTCTCTAAAGCCGGTAAGCTCGAAGTATCTCAATAAATCTTTTGGAAACACCATCTCCATGAACTGGAGAAGCAAATCGTTTTCTCTTGTTGTCATATCATGTACCTTATCTATTCAAAGGTACATACTTTTTAGTTATCCTAAACACAGGGTTTTCCCCCTGACCCCGCGAAGGGAGTTGATTCTATAGCCGACAGAGATTATGGCATCCAGGTTATAGTAAAGCACTTTGTCTTCAGATAGGCCTCTGGCGCCACTCTGTGCGGTAGTCAAAATTTCTTTGACGACCGTGGAACGCTCCAATTCACCGCTTGCAAATATCTTTCCCATATGATAGGAAACATTCTGCTTGGTGCAGTCGAAAAGCGCAGCAATGGCCTTTTGGCTGGCCCAGATTGTTTCGTTCTCCGGGTCGACCATAGCTTCCATCTTGACCAGCCCGTCTTCGGACTTATAGATGACTATGTCGTTTCTTTCTTCCATAGTATCATTCATTCAAACAATTACAAGTATAAATAAAAATCAAGACCGCATACTATCTTTGTGGCAAAAGCGGACATGGCATCAATGCCATCCGCACTAACATAAGTTAAACGGGCTTGTTGTCCCAATAATTTTGAAGCCTATGAGACATAGTATGCGGTCTTGACGTTCACAAAGATAGTGTGTTCGTCTGTATACTCAATGAAAACGGTATCGTTTTTCAAGAAAAGTATGGAGCTTTCCGAGAGAGAAAGACCTGAATACCTAATTATAATTAGAGCCTGGGCGGACAATACCAATTTTTTGGGATTGTCCGCTTTTTTCATGCACCATAACTTTGCATCCGGATTTATAGAGGTTCCCGGACTAACGGGATAAAGACAAAGCAAATGGTGAACAAATATATTTTCGTGGCAGCAGTCATGATGACGGCAAGTCTTGCTGCCAATGCTCAGAATGAAGAGACTGAAAACCTTAAACCAGAAGACGCCAAGACAGAAAAAACTGTTTCACGTGCAAACAATGCTCTGAGCCGTCTGTCCATAGGCGGATATGGCGAGGCAGTGATGTCACGCAATTTTTACAGTCAGCACTTCAACCGTTACCGTGATCCGGCTACATATAAGGATGACAAGTCACATGGCAGATTCGACCTCCCTCACGTAACCCTGAACCTCGGATACAACTTCGGAAAGGGCTGGACCATGGGAATGGAAATCGAGTTTGAACATGGAGGAACCGAATCGGCAGTCGAAATCGATGCCGACGAAAGCGGAGAGTACGAGGCAGAGGTGGAAAGAGGCGGAGAAGTCGCACTGGAACAATTCTGGCTGAACAAAGCTTTCTGGAGGGGCAAGTTCAATGTCAAGGCGGGCGAAATCATCATCCCTGTCGGTGAAATAAACCAGTACCACCTTCCAAATGAATTCTTTTCCGTCTATCGTACTGAAGGTGAGGCCAAATTCCTTCCTAACACATGGCATCAGGTGGGCGTTTCACTTTGGGGAAAACTGCCGCAGTGGAGATATGAGGCCATTTTTACCTCCGGGCTTGATGCGGAGCGCTTCGGACATGACTGCTTCGCGCATTATGGCGCAACCAGTCCTTATGAATATAAGATTGGAAATGTCTATGCCGGTGCGGCCAGAATTGACAACTATTCGGTCAAGGGCTTGAGGCTCAGTCTTAGCGGCTACTATGGCTACACATTCAGGAATACAGAAAGAAAGGCCAGCGCATCCTATGATGACTGCCACGGAGAACTTGCCATCGGTAGCTTCGGCTTCGAACTTAACAGATGGAACCTCATAGTAAGAGGCAATGCTACATATGCGCATCTTTCTGATGCTGAACGTATTACTACCTTCTGCAATGCCTTCCCGAAGCATACCCAGCAGGACGGCTCCCCATCCAAACATTCTCCGATAGGAACCAGCGCCTATTCATTCGGAGGAGAGGCCGGATATAATATCTTCGGACTTGTGAACAGACTGAAAGACAGCCAGAAACTCTATATTTTCGGCAGATATGAGGATTACAATACCTATGCTTCCGGAAACAAGAAAGTTGCTTATGAGTTCGACCATGTGAAACGTATGGCGGTGGGTTTGAACTACATGCCTATCCCTCAGATAATCATCAAGGCCGAGTATGCAAAGAGGTTCTTGGCCGAGGAATACAACAATGAGCCTTCACTTTCCATCGGCATAGCCTTCGTCGGATGGTTCAATAGATAATAGACCCCTTATAAGACGTAACTTATTGAATTATAAAACTTTAGGAATATGAAATCTATAAAATTGTTTCTTGCCGCCTTTGCAGTATTGATGGCGGTAAGCTGTGAAAAGGGCACAGAGGAGAAATCCAGTGTAAATCCTGATCTCAATGGAACTGACGCGATGGTCGTTTCCGCCGGAGATTATTGGAAACTTGCCCGTCAGGATTGGGAATGGTCAGAGGCCTTCCTGTTCGGCCCTGCCGGTGACTACGGTCTGGACCCACATACTGACACATGGCCGTTTGACCGCGTCCAGTTCGACAAGTATATGAAGAAGTATAACCCTGCGACCGACGAGGACGATGCGGCGATTATGGAGAACAATATCGCTACTGGTCAGAATCTTACGGGCTTCCATGCGGTAGAATACCTTATATTCAGGGAAGGCAAGTCCCGCAAGATAGCTGATATGACGGCAGATGAAGTATGGTTCGCACAGACTGCAGCCCAGGACCTTTATCTCAGTTCATTGAAACTTGTCAGTGCCTGGGGCGGTGAAGTTTCAAAAGCAGAGCAGGCTCTTCTCGATGAAGTTGAATTCGAATCAGAGGATTATGGAGAGGACTTCAAGAACGCAGGTAAGGCCGGATCACGCTACTCAAGCGTAACCCTTGCTACCCGCCAGATTATTGCCGGTGCCAATGACATTATCGGTGAGGTCCGCGATTCCAAGATCGGTTCTCCTGCAACAGGTGAGGACGTGAACTATATCGAGTCACCGCATGCACGTAACTCCATTCAGGACTTCTATGACAACATAATGTCTTGCAAACATACGCTTTACGGCGGATTTGACCAGAACGGCAAGACCCCGAAATCGACTTCCCTTATCGGTGTCTGCCTGACTTTCCAGCAGACAAAGGCAGCAGCAGAGAATGTAGAGGCAAAACTGGAGGCTGCTCTCGAGGCAATCAACACTATGAAACGTCCTTTCGTCCTCAACTATACTGACCAGAGCGCCAAAACCGCAATGGAAAAGCTTGATGAGCTTGAGGAAGCTCTCAACAAACTTGATGAAATCCTGGAAGGATATTCTGACAATGCTACTGTTGAGGCCAAGTTCAGGATTGTCAATGAAGAGTTTGTGGAGAAGACAGTGAAGCCGACATATCGTGCTCTTGCCGACAATGACGCACTTCTCGTGAAGGCCTTGAAGGAAATCACCTGGAACAAATAATTATTATCTGATATCAATGTCGGTTGGCGGTTCATATGGGCCGCTGACCTTTTGCGCAAATTGTATTTCTATGAAACATTATTCCATTTTAGCATTGACAATGCTCTCGCTCGCCGCCGCAGGCTGCAAAAGCGATGAACCTGAAAAAAACATTGACGATATCATCGATATCGGCCCGGGCACTACTACAGAACACCCGGCTGAATATTATGCCGGAGGCGTGCTCGGAACTACGAGTGTTGTCAATGCCTATGCGTATCAGCAGCCGACTCCGGCCATTGAACAGGCCGGTATGGGAATGGAGTTTCAGAATGGTGAAACTCTTTTCGAGAGGGATTACAATGAAAACAAGGATGGCGCTTTCACAGGTCTCGGCCCTCTGGCTGTCCGTCCGGGATGTTTGTATTGCCATCCGAACTATGGCCACGGAAAAAGGCAGACCCGCTACCGTGCCAGCGATATGGGAAACGGCTATCTCCTTGTGATTTATGACAAGAAAACGGATGCATACGTAATGTCCGTTGCCGGTATGCCTCAGACCATGGCTACAAAGCCGTTCAAGGCTCCGGTGGATGAGTCGGGAATTTCTCCTATCGAGTGGAAAACTTACGTGGATGAGTGGGGCAACAAGTTCCCTGACGGGGAAACATACGAACTGATTTATCCTGAAGTCAGCATTTCCGCCGATGCTTTCTATGCTCCTGTGGTCGTAAAGCGTGACGGTCAGATGGTTACGATTCCGGCTGACCAGGTTGCTGATGAAATCGGTGTCAAACTCGAATCTACAATCGGCATCTATGGTACAGGTCTTACCGATGCCATCCCTGATGAAGAGATTACCAAACAATGGGTTAAGGAGAGCGAGTATTATAATTCCATCGGCAAGACCGATGCCCTGAATCCTGCATATTGGGATCAGGCCGGCATGAAATGGACTAGCAAATATAAGAATACCGTGCAGGGCAACGGAACCGAGTACGTCCGTCGCTACACCTATGCGCTTTCGCGCGGACCGCTGCTTGACGCCGCCGGTGCCAATGCCATCTGGAATATTACCAATGTTACCCGTTCTGACCGCCGTTATCACTATCTTGACCTGGCAGGTAAATATTATGCCCAGACCGCAATGAATGACAAGGAGGTCCAGGCGGAGTTCCCGGAATATATCGAAAGCATCGACCCTGACAAGAAGCATCCCGAGTGGCGCACTGATGATGTCGCCCAGAACATCTACAACTATCTGACAGGCAAGAATCAGGACCCTGAGATGTCTGACCAGCAGTATAAGAACCTGATGATCTGGCACAGGGGACTTGCTGTCCCTGCCGCCAGAAATGTGGGAACGGATAAGTTCAATGAAGGAAAACGTCTCTTCTCGGAGCTTCATTGTGATGCCTGCCACCGTCCTTCATGGACAACAGGAGACGACCATATTCAGGATCCTAACCTCATGTTCTCGGATTCAGATATGCCTCGTTATCCTAAACAGACCATCTGGCCTTACACCGATTTTGTCCAGCATCGTCTTCACATGGTCAATGATATCCGTACCGGCTGGTGCCGTACGACTCCTCTCTGGGGCCGTGGCCTGAGCAAACTTTGCACTGGCGCCGAGGACCGTCTGCATGACTGCCGCGCAAGGAATACCCTGGAGGCTATCATGTGGCATGGCAATGCCAAGAGCGACGCCAGAGGCGCTGTGGAGGCTTTCCGCAATCTTACCGCGGAGCAGCGTGCTGCAGTTGTCTATTTCTGTGAGTCAATATAATATTGAAATAAACTCAGGTTTCGCTAGTGCGAAACACCGCTTTTGGAGCCAGTATGGCGAGAGTAAGTCCCTTCCCCGAGGGGAGGGACTTAGGGTGAGGGTAACGTGTACAACGCAGTGCGTAGGCCTTGTAGCCTTCGTGTGCGAGACAAACCTTTACGTGAACACTCGATAAGTTGGACAACTCGCGAAACTTGAAATAATAATTGGTTGTGTTTGCCTTTCAGTGGCTGCTTGTTGCGGCTGCTGGAAGGTTATTCTGAACGTAAGTAACCTTCAAACATAACTTGCTTCTCTTAATCTGAGGCAATTTCTGTTTTCATGTTACTAAGACTTTGTGAATGAACCGATATGAAGAATCTTAAGTACACTGTAATATCTTTGGCGGTAGTGATCATCCTTGTTATGGCAGCCGCCACGTGTGTGGAGAATATGAGAGGGGCTGACTTCGTCTCTGCCAATGTTTATGGGACCTGGTGGTTCGTCCTTCTGTGGGCAGCATTGGCCGTCATAAGCCTTGTCTATATGCTGAAAGCAGGTCTCCAGAAACGGCTCCCGGTATTTTTCCTTCATATTTCGTTTCTTGTCATCCTCGCAGGGGCATTGACAACGTACCTTACTTCCGAGCGCGGCAGCCTTCATCTCCGCAGGGGCGAGACCGTCACGACGTTCATGTCTTCTGACAGTACCTCTTGTGACCTCGGGTTTGCATTGACACTCAATGACTTCGAGGTGGAATATTATCCCGGTACCGATTCTCCTATGGATTACGTTTCGCATCTTGACGCCGAAGGTGCGAGGGTGGATGTGTCCATGAACAACATCGGCCGTTTCCGCGGTTTCCGCTTCATCCAGGCGGGTTATGACAATGATATGCTGGGTTCCAGCCTCCGTGTCCTGTATGACCCGTGGGGAATAGCATTGACCTATATCGGCTATGCTCTTCTGCTCTTTTCGATGGTGGTTCTTCTGTGCGGACGCTCGACGCAGCTTCTCATGTGGTATCGTAAGGCGTTGGAATCCAATTCGTTGAAAGCTGTGGCTCTGCTGCTTTTTCTTGGCCTGCCTTTTAGTGCCGGCGCTGCTGAGCCTCGACGCATTGACCGTGATGTCACAGATGCGTTTGCGAAAATCGCGGTGTACTACAACGGAAGGGTGTGTCCTGTCAATACTGTTGCTGTCGATTTCGTGACGAAACTCTCCGGCAAGGCTTCCTGGCAGGATTATGATGCTGATGAAATATTTGCAGGCTGGACTTTCAATTCTTCCGCTTGGGAGAGTGTCCCGATGATCCGCATCAAGGACAAGGTGGCGCAGAAGGCTCTGGGTATCAAGGGGCAATGGGCTTCGTATGACGATTTCTGGAACAGCCTGAATGTGTATAATCTGAAGTCGCCGCTTGAGGCTGCCTATCGTGACGGGGACGCGGACATGGTGAAACACTTGAGGGATGCCGATGAGAAGTTCAATGTCATAAGGATGTTCTACAACGGCGGACTTCTGCGCATGTTTCCCTATACGGGTCCTGACGGAAGGGTGTCCTGGCTGGCTCCGGGGCAGAAGGACGTGACTCTCGACCTTCCGGAAAAAGAGTGGAATTTCGTTCGCAGGTCAATGGACTATCTGACGGAAAGTGTTTCGGCTAATGACAATGCCAGAGCGGTGGAGATAGCCGGTAAAATCATTGATTATCAGCGTGTACGTGCGTCTCAGGTTATGCCTTCAGAACTGAGGTTGAACCTGGAGCGTGTCTATAATGCTCTGAATTCTTCGCGTTGGCAGGTGATGCTTTATCTGACATTGTCTCTTCTCCTTGCCATCTGTTTTTCTCTCGGTGTCGCTGACCGTCGTGACAAGATGTTCGGTTATGCCATCATAGCCGTGATGACTCTTCATCTTACGGTGCTGCTTGTTCTCCGCTGGATTGTTTCCGGCCATGTCCCTCTTTCCAACGGATTCGAGACAATGCAGTTCATGGCCTGGTCCGTGCTTGTCCTGACTCTGCTCATGCACGCCAAGTTCCCGATTGTCATTGGCTTCGGTCCTTTGCTCGCTTCCTTTGCGATGCTTGTCGCCATGATTGGCAGCGGCAGTCCGCAGATTACCCCTCTCATGCCGGTGCTGCATTCTCCTCTGCTTTCTGTCCACGTCATGGTCATCATGTTCTCGTATGCTCTTTTTGCCATGATGATGCTGGTCGGCATCCAGGGGCTCATCAGTTATCGCCGTCGTGACTATTCGCGTTCCGAGTCTCTTGCAGCCTTGTCCCATCTTATGCTTTACCCGGCAGTATTCCTTCTTACGGCAGGCATTTTCATCGGTGCTGTCTGGGCCAATGTTTCATGGGGCCGCTACTGGAGCTGGGACCCCAAGGAGGTCTGGGCCCTCATCACCATGCTCATCTACATGGCGCCTTTCCATTCTTCCTCCATCAAGTGCTTCCGCAGCACCAAGTTTTTCCATTTCTACTGTGTCCTGGCCTTCTTGAGCGTCCTGATTACCTATTTCGGCGTAAATTTCCTCCTCGGCGGCATGCACAGTTATGCGTAGGGGGCGTTAGCCGACGGAGGATTTCTGTGGTTGTCCACGCCACCATGCATCGGACATCACCACGTGGCCATTCTGCGTGGTAAAGGTGTTCTATGTCTGCTTATGTGGTCGTGCTCGGTAGTGTGAAGTCACGTCTCCCAAAACGGTGTAAAATTACGTCATTTTTTACCCCGTTTTTTCCATATTGAAGATACGGTGACAAAAAGGCCTGTTATTTACACCGTTTTCAGGGCCAGACTGATGTTGTCCACATAATTTGGTTCCGAATAAACGTTTTAGACGGTACAAACTGTATCTTAGGAGGCGTTTTGTTCTGCGAAAACGTTTTAGTTGGGACAAAACAGCAAATCAGGCTTTCTCCCGCTTCGGTTTTCCTTTGATTCCTCGTCCCCGCAGATACGTTTTCTCGTGGTTGTCCACGCCACCATGCCTCGGACATCACCACGTGGCCAGTATCGTAGAAGGCAAACGACATTTCTGAAATTTTCATTGGTACATTTCATCATACACTGCGTTATTACATAAAAATAGTAATGTAGTGTATGGATTTTTATAACTTTGCTGCCTGTGGACAGAAGCCGATGATGAGACAGATGATGAGACAGATAATGATCCTTGCGGCTGTAATGGCTGTGGTTTCCTGTAATAGAACTGATTACGCTGAACCATTCAAGAGAAGAATTAAAGATTATGACGGGACTTTCGTGTTTAAAGGACTTGAATGTAAAGTCTGTTCTGAGATTGACCTCAATGGAGATGGAGTGAAAACAGATGATATGATGGCTGAATTCAGAGCATTGGACAAAAACTCATCGTATCTGGAAAGTTCAAAAGTGGTCAGTATCCCATCCTTTTTTTCGAACGTCAATACAGCATTGATAAGAATTCCTGTTCAGAGAGGATTCATTGAGGATGGAGACGGAACTGAAAGTTGGGCTTGGCTCGGATTTGCGGAGGATGAAATTGTGTATGAATTTGACAACCATAACAATGTAAGTTATTATCTTCCAGCTGAATTTAGGGCATCGAACGATCCATTGTCACATTATGAATCAGTGGAAGTGCAATTTAAGGACGGACAGGTGCGCTATCGTGTAAATGCAACATTTTACGATTTCGCGAGGAAAGACTATGTTACTTGCCCGGTTACATTTATATTCGAGAGGGAATAAAATACTTTCCGGACATGACCGAGCGAGAATTCAAGAAATTATACAATCTGTATTTCAGACCTCTATGTCTATATGCCTTGCATTATGTCTCTGATGCATCTGTATCGGAGGACATAGTGCAGGACAGTTTTGTCGTCTTTTGGGAAAAGTATGTTGTCATTGACAATGACATGAACGGCGCTGCCGCGAAATCAGTCCTATTCGTGATAGTCAGAAACAGGTGCACAGATTGGTTGAGGAAGGTGTCCCCGGACAGACTTTTGCCGGAGGATGCGGACGGACTCATTACAGACGGGGACGCACAAGAACGCTCATTTGACGAAGCAGCATTGTGGTCGATAATCGGCCGGCTTCCGGAGAAACGTCGTAAAATATTGATAATGAATAAGAGAGATGGACTATCATATAAGGAAATCGCTGAAGAACTAAGCGTATCAGTATTGACAGTAAGAAACCATCTGGCATTGGCAATGAAAGAATTGAGAAGAGCGAAGCCTGTCATTCAGGTGATTCTGACCCTACTGATGATGCTGTTCCCGCTGATCTCATATGGGCAGGAACAGTCCGTACTTTCATCAATGAAAGCAATTGAATCCGGATTCGGATATAACTTTGTTTATGAATCATCCGTAAAGCGCCTGCTTGAAAACGAGACGAAGCAGGTAAAATTCGACAGCAAGCTGCTGGACGATTGCCTTCAAGAACTGTTCGGAGACTTGCCGATAAAATGGAAAGTGCAGGATAAGACACATTCTATCATATTGATTGTCAATGATAACGCACGGAAGTCCGTCCCGAAGTCATACACAATCAGCGGATACGTCACCGATGTGGTCACAGGCGAGACATTGATCTCCGCCGAAATCCTATCCGACAGCAGAAGCGGCGCCGTCACCAACAATTACGGTTTCTATTCACTCTCACTTCCTAAAGGAGCGCATGAAATCAAATACTCATATATCGGATGCGAGCCGGTTTTCAGGACCATTGACCTGAGCAGGGACACCACCATCAATATAGCATTGACACCATCATTGACATTGAAAGGTTCGGTCGTGTCCGCAAGAAAAAATGCCGGTTTTTACTCCACTTATAGCGGCTCCGTGGAAGTTCCGGACAAGCTTCTCCGCACTGCTCCGTCCGTCCTGGGCGAGCCTGACGTCTTCAAGACACTGCAAATGCTTCCGGGCATCCAGGCAGGGACATCATTTTTTTCAGGAATCTATGTCCGTGGAGGAAACGCTGATGAGAACCTGGTCCTTCTGGACGGAGTGCCTGTCTATAATGTATCGCACCTGTTCGGAGCACTATCGATATTCACTCCGGAGGCGGTCAAGAAAGTATCTGTATATAAGGGATCCTTCCCGGCCAGATATGGAGGACGCGCATCAGGCATTGTGGATATAAGGACCAATGACGGAAACACCAACAAAACTACAGGCTGCATCAGCATCGGGCTGATTTCAGACAAGTTCCATCTTGACGGGCCGATGGGCAAAAAAGGCAATGCCACCTATTCCGTGAGCGCACGAGGAATGCACACCCTGTTCTTTGACAGAATCCTCAAATGGGCAGGCAGCGGAGGAAACTATGCCTTCTATGACTTGAATCTGAAACTGTCAGGAAAGATCGGCGACAATAACCGTCTCATTTTCAATGCCTATTCGGGTAAAGACTTCATGAGGAAGGATTATTCCGAGAAGCCATATCCGGATGACATTGACAGGACTGAAAGGAAGCATGATTATAAAGTCTGGTGGGGCAACAGCATCATTTCTCTCGGGTGGAATCACGTGTTCAACGGGAAACTTTTTTCCGACCTGAACCTCTCCGTGAACGGATACAACGTAAAAACCAAATCGCAGGTAAATGAATTCCAGGAAGGGGCCAATGCCACGTCAGGAAAGGTTATAGATTTCAGCAATGTATCGAAAATCAATGATATAAGTGTCGGTATTGACTTCGATTATACCCCGTCCTCAAGTCATATGGTCAGATTCGGCGGAGCCTTTGCACATCACAAGTACGCCCCGGAAGACATCTATACCAAAACTACTGATAACATTGACGGAAACAGAAGCGAGACTTATGCGCCGAACGTCGGCAGGATAATCCGGGGCGAAGAGATGACGGCCTACATTGAAGATGACATGTCCATTTCGGACTGGCTCTATGTAATCCCCGGCCTCCGTTTCAGCCTTTTCAATGTTGACGGACGCTGCTATTCTGATCTGGAGCCGAGGCTGTCGGTAAAGGTCAATGCCGGAAAAGACATATCGTTGAGGGGTGCATACTCAAGAATGTCCCAGCATGTCCACCAGCTCGTTTCAGGCAATCTCAGTTTGCCGACTGACTTGTGGGTACCCGTGACAGCTGACATTCCTCCAGTCAAATCAGACATTTACACGGCTGGAATTGCCTATGGAGGCCTGAAAGGCTGGGAGTTTTCAGCCGAAGTCTATTGGCGCAGGCTGGACAATGTCCTGGAGACGAAAGACGGAAAGTTGGCCTTGTCCACTACCGAGAATTGGGAGGACAATGTCGCCACCGGTGTTGGACGGGCTTATGGCACAGAGGTTTACGTGCAGAAGACTTCCGGAAAAGTCACCGGAATATGCTCATACACCTTATCCAAATCAGAAAGACGCTTCCCTGACAAGGCGATAAACAACGGCAAGTGGTATCCGTTTGCCAATGACAGGCGGCATAACATCAGGATAGCGGCCATGTGCAAGTTCAATGACAGGATAGACGCAGCCGCCAGCTGGGTGTTCATGTCAGGCAATTATATGACCGTGCCGGAACGTGAAACCGTATATGTGGATCCGGAAGGAAAGTTCCACTATCTTCATTATGTCAGCGGCAGGAACAATTACAGGCTTCCGCCGACACATCACCTGGACCTTTCCGTCAATTTTACCAAGCATAAAAAGAAGGGCGAGCGGGTCTGGACGGTCGGGCTGTATAATGCATATTGCGCCATGAATCCCGACTGGACTTATGTCAATGACATATGGTCAAAGGATGAGGCCGGAAAGTCTTTCTATTCGGCAAATATAACCAAGCTGTCATTTTTAACTATTTTACCGTCAGTCAGTTACGCTTATCGTTTCTAATATGAAAGTTACGTATAATATAAATAAGTGGAGAGTGTTGTTTGCTGCCCTTCTCCTGATTTGCACGGTTTCATGTGAAAAACACATTGAAATCAGAAGGACCGGACCCGAGCGGGAACTTTCATTGAATGCCGCACTGTATGCCGGGCCGTCGGAGCAGGTCGCGTATGTCACGACAAGTTTCCACAACAAGGTACGAGGCGTAAAGGACGCGTTGCTGAAACTCTATGTCAATGACAAGCTTACGGCATTGTCAGACACTTTGCGAGAGGCCCATAATTATCATAACAGCAATTCGGATGCAGTCATGATGATACCATTCCGGGCCAGATTCGGAGCCGGAGACAAAGTCCGTCTGGAGGTTACCGCAGACGGAATGCAGGCTTCGGCTGAAAGCATTGCGCCGGAACCGGCCGAGATTGTCTCTCTGGATACCATTCCCATAATCAAAACCGGCGGCGACCGCAAAATGGCATTGACAAAAATCAAGGTGCGGGTCAACGATGTCCACGGCATAGACAATTACTATAGAATCGAGGCTTTTGTAAAATACAGCATCACGCGGGTTTATCTGGATCCGGGCGAGTTTGACCCGGTAGGGCCGCGATTGCTGCGAAAGGGTACGATCCGCGTCAAATTGGACAACAAGGCCGAGCCGATTCTTTATAGCGGTTCCCATGTCGGAGCCAATTGGGACTATGACCCTGATGATACGGACTACTACGCCAATGAGTATAACCTTTTCAAGGACAATGTGTTCCAGGATTAAGACTATACTCTGACTCTCTATGCGAAAGACCTGCGCCAGTACTTCAGTTTTACAGAGATAGCTTTTCTGCAAAACACGAAAGTCAGTGAAAAACGTACGCTTGTGGTCAGGCTCTATACCATGAACAAGGACATGTACACCTATTATAATGATTGCATGTTCGACAATTCATGGCAGAGCATGAGCGACTTCATTCCGGGGATACCTTACCCTGACAATGTCAACGGCGGCAATGGCTTTGTGGGTGCTCTGAGTGTGAATGACTTCGAAATGGAACTGCCTTATATAGAAGATGTTTATAAGCATTATCATAATCTTTAGCTTATGGATAGAAATCTCAAATTCGTCATAAAACATTATCGTGACGGAATGTTCGAAATAAATAAATCGCGAGCCGACCTGAACGCGAGAATCGGAAAGGTCAATGCCGGCGCCAGCCCATCCTACCGGGCGCGAAGATGGGTTTTGTCAATGTCAATGTGCGCAGCAATTGCCCTGTTCGCGGTCATTTCAGTCTATTATGTCCGGCTGAACTCATGGAGCGAATATACCGCGTCGGACGAAACCGTCAGATATGTCTTGCCGGACTCATCCGTAGTCGTCTTGGCTCCGGGCTCGGAGCTGAGGCTTCAGAAGCGCAAGAATATCAGGCATATGGAAATGTCCGGAAAGATTTTTTTCAATGTTGCACATGATTCGGCACATCCTTTCACCATATCCGTTTCCCGGGGGCTGCCGGTGACTGTCCTCGGGACGCGTTTCCAGGTGGACCAGTCGGATTCGCTCACCCGTGTGGATGTCCTGGACGGAAAAGTCAGTTTCGGCCGTATGGCCCTGACCAAAGGAATGTCTGCTTCATATCGTCCTGGGACCGGATTGCAGGAGATGACGTCCGGAGATGTGTTGAATCCGATGGCGTGGGCGACGGGGAGTTTTGTTTATGAGGAGTCCTCTCTAGATGACGTAATAAAGGATCTGGAGTCTTTCTACCATGTAAGGATCAATGTTTCCGAAAGCGTGGACGGTAAGAGGCTTACCGGGACATTCCCGACAGCAGATATGGCATCAGTCCTGGAAATCATAGGCATGGCTTGTGATGTAAGGCTGACCATATGAAAAGGCCGATTATTTTATCCTATCAGTCATCAGGATTTCAATGTAGGATTTCATATCGGAAAAACGTTTTGTTTCTGCTTATTCGTTTAAAAAATTCATCCTTTTGCTGAAATAATTTCCGGTGTTTATGTGTCTGTTATACCTTTATCGTCGCCAATAAGGCTTGATGGTCTTTTGCACGAAAATGTCGAATAATTAAAGGTAAACTTTGCAATTCTGATTTAGTTTGGCACGATTAATGCAAATAGGTAAGTCAAGTGAATAATATTATTGGTTGGTTATTATAATGGTTAGTTAGTAGTGTTTAGTTATGGTATCGCGTTGTAATGCTAGATGAGAAATCTCGCCAAGACGTAGATACGAATCTACAAGACGTCGCTCAGATTCCTGGGCGGCGTCTTCGTTTATGGTCATTCGTGTGCCTGGCCTCTGTCCGGGCACAGATGAGGGCCCAACGTAAAATCCCGGTTGATTTGCATTTCATAGTGCGTCTGAGGAGCATGGGTCAAGGAAAAACCGGAGCATCTCAGTTCTCCCTTAGAGATTCTGTTCAGGAGGAGACCGTTTCTGCTGTTTTGTCCCAACTAAAACGTTTCTGCGGAACAAAACGCCTCCTTGGATACATTTTGTGCGGTCTAAAACGTTTATTCGGAACCAAATTATGTGGACACCACCAGTATTATATAGATAACATCAGTCTGACCCTGAAAACGGTGTAAAAATCGGCCTGATTTTACCCCGTTTGTTTGAATTTGAAAAAACGGTGTAAAAAATGACGTAATTTTACACCATTTTGGGAGACGTGACTTCACACTACCGAGCACGACCACATAAGCAGACATAGAACACCTTTACCACGCAGAATGGCCACGTGGTGATGTCCGAGGCATGGTGGCGTGGACAAACATGCTAAAGGGCGACCGGAACTTACGTTCTCAATCGCCCTTTACAGTTTATCGATAACTCTCCGACTAGCAGCAGAGAAGTCCGTTTGCGTGAAGGAATGCATTCACTGCAACAGCTGCGAAGCCGAGGCAGATGATGGTAGAAACGATGATACCGATAACCTTGAGTCTCTTCATCCAAGTACCGTTTGCAAAACCTACAGACTGGAACATGCTCCAGAAACCGTGGTTAAGATGGAACCATACTGCTATGAACCATACGATGTAGATGATAAGAACCCATACGCTTCCGAATGTATTTACGAGAAGGTCGTAAGGATTCATGGCCTCTTCGCCACAGAACTCGAGGAGCTGCATCTTAGCCCAGAAATGAGTAAGGTGGAAGAACAGGATACCGAGGATAACGATACCAAGAACAAACATGTTCTTAGCTGACCAAGAATCTGCTTTTGCCTTGCTGGCAACTTCATAGCGCTTGTAACCGCCGCGAGCCTTGATGTTGTACCAGGTGAGGTAGCATCCATAAATAATATGAACGAATACACCCAGAGCAAGCACAGGTACCATGATGGTCACAATCGGCAGGGACATGAAATCACAGCCAAGCTGGAAGAGTCCGTCGAATGAGCCCCATTCGCCAGTGAATGAGTCAATAACAGAAAAAGAATTGATAGTCATGTGAAGCAGCAGGAACACTACAAGGAATGCACCGCTGACAGCCTGAATGAACTTTCTCCCGATGGAGTAGTGGAATGCGTTCGCCATTAGTTTGTAAAGATTAAAACCGTATTTTGATTATAGGGCAAAGATACGCTCTTTCTTGCAAGTTTCATAATATTTCGATAATTTTGTTTTCCGAACAGTTCTAAAAACTTTTCTTTTATATAATTATGTACAAAAGAGTGCTCTTGAAACTAAGCGGCGAAAGTCTGGGAGGACACGCCGGAAAGGGATTGGATACAGCCAGTCTCCAGGCTTATGCCGAGGAAATCGCAGCCGCAGCGAAGGCGGGACTCCAGATTGCCATTGTCAATGGTGGTGGAAATATCTTCCGCGGCCTGCAAGGTGTAGGAAGCGGCTTCGACCGCGTCGATGGAGACAAGATGGGAATGCTTGCCACCGTAATCAACTCATTGGCATTGTCAATGTTCATTAAGGAACAGGGTGTGCATGCGCAGGTGTTCACGGCCACTCCGATGGAGCCTGTAGCCAAATATTATATGAGAGATGACGCTGTGAAAGTCATGGAAAACGGCGGAGTCGCCCTGATTGCAGGCGGAACCGGCAATCCGTTCTTTACCACAGACTCTGGAGCAGCCCTCAGGGCATTGGAAATCGGAGCGGACGCTCTCCTGAAGGGAACCCGCGTTGACGGAGTCTATACGGCTGACCCAGAGAAAGATCCGAACGCCGTGAAGTACGATGAACTGACCTTTGACCAGGCTCTCGGAGACCATCTCAAGGTGATGGACCAGACCGCATTCGCACTTTGCAGCGAAGGAAATATGCCGATTATCGTATTTGACATGAACTGTAAAGGTAACCTTACCAGACTCCTGAAAGGAGAGAAGGTCGGAACCCTTGTTCACGTTTAACCATAAAAATAAAATACTATGTTACCAAGAGTTAATGAGATTGTCACTGCTGCTGACAAGAAAATGAAAGAGGCTGTGGCTTTCCTGGAAGAGGACCTCAAGACATATCGCGTGGGCAAGGCTAACCCATCTATCTTCAACAACGTACTCGTTGATTACTATGGTTCACCTACACCGGTACCTCAGGTTGCTTCAGTTTCAGCACCGGACGCGAAGACCGTCCTGATCCAGCCATGGGAAAAGAGCATGATCCAGAAAATCGAGAAGGCAATCATGGATGCCAACATCGGAATGACACCTCAGAACAACGGCGAGCAGATCCGCTGCAATGTTCCGCCTCTCACCGAGGATCGCAGAAAGGACCTTATAAAGAAGGCCAAGACAGCAGGAGAGAATGCGAAGGTCGTTGTCCGTAATGCACGTCGTGACGCTGTAGATACTCTTAAGAAAGCCCAGAAGAACGAAGGTCTTCCTGAGGACGCTCAGAAAGAGGGCGAGGAGGAAGTACAGAAAGTTACTGACAAGAACATCAAGGAAATCGATGCTCTCATCGCAGCTAAGGAGAAAGATATCATGACTGTGTAAGGATTCGGTCCGGAGAGCATATATTGATGGCTTTCAAGCAGTTATAAATAATATGAGGCTGCCCAAGTATCGGGCGGCCTTTTTTTGACTTTTACCGGCCATCTCTCTGACGGGGTGGCAAAATGGGGACAGTATGGAAACTGAATTCGATATTTTACCTGTGGAACAGTGGGGCCTTTTCCCCGAAGGACAGCGTCCGCTTCTTGTGGCCGGTCCATGCAGTGCAGAATCTGAAGAACAGGTGATGCGGACTGCAGGGGGCCTAAAACCGTTCGGTGTCAATGTCTTCCGGGCAGGAATCTGGAAACCTCGTACCCATCCGAATACATTTGAAGGCGTGGGAACACCCGGGCTCAAGTGGCTGCAGAGAGTGAAGGATGAACTCGGCATGAAGGTGGCTACGGAAGTCGCCGGGGAGAAACACGTGCTTGACTGTCTGGAATATGGCGTGGATATGGTCTGGATAGGGGCCAGGACCACAGCCAGCCCGTTCCTTGTCCAGGAAATAGCAGACGCGCTGAAAGGCAAGGACATACCTGTGCTCGTAAAGAATCCGGTAAATCCTGACATTGACCTTTGGATAGGCGCTCTGGAAAGATTGAACCAGGCGGGAATCCGTAAACTCGGTGTTGTCCACAGGGGATTTTCATCCACGGAAAAGATTCTGTACCGCAATTCTCCGGGCTGGCAACTGGCTGTCGAGCTGCGTACCCGTTATCCGGAACTGCCGTTCTTTGCGGACCCGAGCCACATGGGAGGAGACAGGAAATACCTTCATGAAATATCCCAGAGGGCGCTTGACCTGGGCCTGGACGGGCTCATGGTCGAGACGCATTGTGACCCGTCATGCGCCATGAGCGATGCTCGGCAGCAGATAACGCCTGAGGAATTCGGACGGCTGATTTCCGGACTGATTGTCCGGCAGAACGATACGGATAGTCCTGATTATAAGGAGAATATGTATCAGCTGAGGGCGCAGATCGATGTCATTGACGAGAACCTTCTTTCTCTTCTCAATGCCAGAATGAATCTGAGCCGGAGCATCGGACTGTATAAGAAAGCGCACAATATTTCCATTATACAGACCTCCAGATGGGAGTCGATCCTGTCCCAGATGATAGAGAAGGCCAAAGCCTACGGCTTGCCGGAAGAATTTGTGACTGAGATTTTCAATGCCATTCATGAAGAGTCTGTCCAGCAGCAGAACAGGATTCTGTCCGACCGGGACGCAGATTGACATTGACCTTACTTATTGTGCGTTGAAGTTGTCGAGAGCTCCGAGAAGCGTCTTTTCGAAGATTTCTTTTTCGTGAGGCGTTATGAAAGATACCTCGATAGGGGCCTGGAACATTCTTTTCTTGAGTGTCTCAGGCATATTTTTGTAGCCGCGCAGGCGCTGGCTGTCCTTTTCCGTGGTGGCTATCAATGCTGTAGGCCAGTTCCTGGTGGCGTTCAGTATTCTTCTGATATCCAGTTTTCTGTATTTGTGATGGTCAGAGAACTTGAAATGCTTCACAAGTTTGTATGAATCACTGAGATATCTTCTGAGAGGGGTGTCTGAAGCGATTCCTGAGACAAGAATAACATTGTGTGAATAGGTATATCTCTTGTCGTCGTTTTCGAAGACAGCCTCGAGCGGGCAGTAGGTTATCGTCGTGAAGAGAATTGTCATCTTCTTTCCCGCCGCATTGGTTCCCTGACATGTATTCAGGTCGTAAGTATTGTAGCCCAATGACTTGGCCCATTCTACCTTCTCCCAGTTCTCCATATACTGCGGACACTTGGTCACGATGATGATGTTCGCATGGTGAAGCCTCTCGGGAAGATCCCTGAGATGACCGAAAGGAAGAAGTCTGTCTTTGCTTGGAGGCCTGTTGTAATCGACCAGGACAATGTTGAAGTATGCAGCGAGTGACCTGTACTGGAATGCGTCATCGAGAACGATGAGCTCAGGTTTTTCAATGTCCTTGTGCTCGCATTTTCTTGCCTTCCTTGAAGTCTTGACTGTCTCCGGGTGAAGAAGGAAGTCACAGCCTTCTACCCTTGTACGGTCCACGGCTACAGTTACTTCCGGGAATTTGCGCTTGATCTGCAAAGGCTCGTCACCGGCGAACGCCGCACTGTCATTGACAAGAATCTGCTGGAAACCGTTGCTCTTCCTCTTGTGGCCTCTGGACAGCACTGCAATGTGTTTGTTGTGCCATTTTTCGCTGGAAAGCAAAGTCCTGAGAATCATTTCCGTATGAGGAGTCTTGCCGGTTCCTCCGGCTGCGATATTGCCCACGCATATTGTCGGAGCCTTGCAGGTATGCACCTTGAACACGCCACTGTCATATAGCGCGTGCCTTATTTTCAAGGTCAGATAATATGGTGCCAACAATATTCTCTCAAGCATAGCGTGCAAATATAGTCAAACTCGCGATAAGAACGAAAAAAAATTCATTCTTATCACGAGTTTATTTTATTTCAGCTATTTAGGACGGTTGTCCAACTGTCAGATAGACAGGACTGCAAGCACATTGATAAGTTCTCTGTCGATAGGTTTGTCTTTCTTGATGGCCCTGTCGATAGGAACATAGACAATCTGGTCATTGCTGATGCCGACCATGACGTTGCGCTGTCCTTCCTTAAGCGCTTCGATACTTGCATATCCCAGACGGCTTGCCAGAATTCTGTCGAAGGCGCTTGGGGTACCGCCTCTCTGAAGGTGTCCGAGGATGGTCACGCGGACATCGTACTGAGGATACTCTTTGCGGACACGGTCTGCATAGTACATGGCGCCGCCGTCTTTAGGGCTCTCGGACACGATTACGATACTGCTGTTCTTGCTCTTTCTGAAACCGCGGCTGATGAACTGCTCGAGCTGATCGACATCTGTCTGGTCTTCAGGGATGATGGCAGCCTCCGCTCCGGAAGCGATAGCGCTGTTCTGTGCAAGGAAACCTGCATCGCGTCCCATGACTTCCACGAAGAAAATGCGGTCGTGGGATGTCGCGGTATCACGCAACTTGTCCACGCACTCGACGATTGTGTTGAGGGCAGTGTCGTAGCCGATGGTGGAATCGGTGCCGTAAAGGTCATTGTCAATGGTACCCGGCAGTCCGATTACAGGGAAGTCATACTCTCTGGCCAGTGCCTGGGCTCCGGTAAGAGAACCATTGCCTCCGATGACTATCAGAGCGTCAACTCCGAATTTTTCAAGATTGTCATAGGCTTGTTTCCTTCCTTCCGGAGTCTGGAAATCCTTGCTTCTTGCGGTTTTCAGGATAGTGCCGCCCCTCTGTATCGTGTTGCTGACACTCTCTGTCGTAAGTTCCTTGAATTCACCATGAATAAGACCTTCATAGCCTCTGTAAATGCCCATGACATTCATGCCGTTGAAAATGGCGCTTCTGGTCACCGCGCGGATACATGCGTTCATTCCCGGCGCGTCACCACCTGAGGTGAGGACTCCTATCGTCTTTATTTCCTTCATATTGTGTTTTTGTAATAATTGGTCAATGTCATCGGGGCTCAACTCCCGAAAATATCAGGTGATTTGCCGCAAAATTCAAGCCTGTTTTTGTAATTTTGCAAGCGGAGAATATAAAATTACAATAAAAAACGATTTTAGTTTTTATCTGCTATTACATATGAAGATAGGAGAGATAGATCTTGGTGACAAGCCGGTACTTCTGGCGCCGATGGAAGATGTGACAGACGCGTCGTTCAGAGTCGTGTGCAAAAAGTTCGGAGCGGACATGGTTTATACGGAATTCATCCCGTCAGACGGTCTTGTCCGTGATGCTGCTAAGGCCATTGCGAAGATGAAGACGTCGGAAGAGGAAGCTCCGATTGCGATACAGATTTACGGAAACAATCCGGAGGCGATGGTCGAGGCTGCCAAGATGGCGGACAACGCCGACCAGATAGCCGGAGGGCACGGCTGTGATGTCATTGACATTAACTTCGGCTGTCCCGTCAGCAAAATCGCCGGCAGGGGAGCGGGATCCGGAATGATGCGGGAGCCGGACAAGATGGTGATGATAACCGAGAGTATTGTCAATGCTGTCCGCAAACCGGTTACCGTAAAGACAAGGCTCGGCTGGGACGAGAATTCCAAGATAATCGTGGAACTTGCTGAAAGACTGCAGGATGTGGGAATCAAGGCATTGACCATACACGGCAGGACAAGATGTCAGATGTATAAGGGCGAGGCGGACTGGACATTGATAGGAGCCGTGAAGAACAACCCTAGGATGCATATACCTATAATAGGTAACGGCGACATAAATTCCGCGCAGAAAGCCAAAGACGCGTTCGACAGGTTCGGCGTTGATGGAATAATGGTGGGACGCGCGTCGTTCGGCCATCCGTGGATCTTCCGGGAAATAAAACATTTCCTGACCACCGGAGAGGAACTCCCGCCGATGAGTGTCAATGACAGAGTGGCCCTGGCCAAGTGGCATTTGTCTCTGTCTGTCAGGCAGAAGGGCCCGGTCACGGGTGTGCTCGAGATGAGGCGTCACCTGTCATGCTATTTCAAAGGCCTTCCTGATTTCCGTGACACGAGGGTCAAACTGGTCACCGAGCCGTCTGCCGACGAACTCGTGAAGATTCTGGACTATGTGGGAGAGAAGTGGGGCGGATGCCGGCTTGATGAGGCGGCCAGTGTTTATGGCCTTTGACATTGCTGTAAATTTTGCGATTTTTCGTAAGATTTTTGTCTGAGTGGTAAATTGATGCTAAATTAGAGACTTGTCTTGAAGATATGTCAGGACAAGTTTTTTCCATTATGGCGTTCTGGAATAGAAATAAGATATTGTCTGACAAGGAGCTGGCAGAGGGAATTGTCCGCGGTGACGAGGTGTGCTATGAAAGGTTCTTTGAGAGATACTATGTCGTTGTCCGGAAGTTCATAATGAGTTTCATAGACGACAGGGCAGCTGCTGAGGATTTGGCTCAGGAACTGTTCATAAGACTTTGGAACCGGCGGCTCAGCATTGACCCTCAGAAGCCATTGAAAAATTGGCTTATTGTATCGGCGAAGAATGCTGCTCTGAACTGGTTGAAAGCCAAGTCCCGCAGTCCGGAGTCCCCGATTGAGGCTGCAGATACTCTGGACGATGGTTCGCAGCCGATTGAATATCTTTGTTTACGTCAGTTGGAGATGAATCTGGACAATGCGATATCCGCATTGCCTGAACGTCGGAAGCAGATTTTCAAGATGAGCCGTCTGGATCATTTGCCTAACGAGGAGATTGCTTCCCGTCTGGGCCTGTCGGTCAGAACGGTGGAAAAACATATAGAGTTGGCGCTCAAGGATTTGCGCTCTGAAAAGTATTCTTCATGACAGTATGATGCAGATAAAGATGAAAAATTTTATAAAAAAACTGGGAAATCGTTACGTGTCAGGTCTGAAAACGTTGTACTATGTGTGTATGACTGATAACCAGTCACAGATAAACCATAGTATTAATATTTTTAGAGAAATGAAGAAAGTCGTTATCTCAGTAGCTCTTGTCCTCTCAGTGACTCTTGCCGGCGCGCAGGAAATCACTCAGGCGTGTAAAGACAGAGCTAAATCTCTGGTGGACCAGATGACACTTCAGGAGAAAGTGGAATATATCGCGGGATATCGCGACGGGTTCTACATAAGACCTGTTGAAAGGCTGGGAATTCCGGAAATCCGAATGGCGGACGGACCACAGGGCGTCCGAAACAACACTAAAAGCACTTTGTTCGCATGTGGCGTAGCTGCAGCGGCATCATGGGATCAGGCTCTGGCCTATGAAATGGGTGTTGCTCTCGGGCAGGACTCTCGGGCAAGGGGTGTGCATATCCTGCTTGGCCCTGGTGTCAACATCTACCGGAGCCCGCTCTGCGGACGTAATTTCGAGTATATGGGTGAGGACCCGTATCTTGCTTCCAGGACAGCAGTCAACTATATCGAAGGGGTTCAGTCTCAGGGCGTTATGGCGACCATAAAGCACTTTGCGCTTAACAATCAGGAGTATGACCGTCATCATGTCAGCACCAACGCCGACGAGCGCACCATGAACGAAATATATTTTCCTGCGTTCCGTGCGGCTGTCGAAGAGGCGAAAGTCGGTTCAGTTATGACCAGTTACAATCTTGTAAATAATGTCCATGCATCTGAAAGCGGCTTTCTTATGAGGGACAATCTGCGTGAGAAATGGGGCTTTGACGGATTCGTGATGTCTGACTGGACTTCCACATATTCTACTCTCGGAATTGTGAAAGGAGGTCTTGACCTTGAGATGCCGAGAGCGTTCTATTTCAAGTATGACCTTATAAAACCTCTGATTGACAGCGGGGTTATCCGCGAATCTGAAATCGATGAGAAGGTGCAGCATATTCTGCAGACACTCATCGCATTCGGATTTTTGGACAGACCTCAGTTGGACAAATCTATTTCTGAAGACAATGCATATTCTCGCGAAGTTGCATACAAGATGGCATGCGAGTCTGCCGTGATGTTGAAAAATGATGGCGTGCTTCCGTTGAAGGCGGGTCGTAAGAACCGCATTGTCGTTATGGGGCCTAATGCTGACCGCATCCCTTGTGGTGGTGGAAGCGGAAAGGTGGATCCTCTCTATTCCATCTCCTTGTATGCAGGACTTGGACAACTCGGGAAGAACTATCCTGTGCAGCTCATAGAACCTGCTGATAATCTGGACTATAATACTCCTGAAAATGTGGAGGCTCTGGAGTCGGCATCGTCAGTAATCATCTGCGCAGGTTTCGACACGGAGACAGAAAAAGAAAACCATGACAGGACATTTACATTGCCTGAAGGTCAGGATGCCATGATAAAGTTCGCGGCTGCCCATAACAGCAATGTCATTGCTGTGATATATTCCGGCGGCGGTTTCGACATGTCAGCGTGGAAAGATGACGTGAAGGCCATCATCATGGGATGGTATCCGGGGCAGGAAGGCGGTCTGGCTCTCGCAAGGATGCTTGCAGGTGAGTTCTCGCCATCCGGAAGGCTCCCGATGAGCATTGAGGCATGTTGGGAGGACAATCCTGTACACGACAGTTATTATACCAAGGAAAAAGCCGAGAACAAACGCGGGTTCACAAACAGATATGTGACTTACAATGAAGGCGTGTTCATGGGTTACAGGGGATATGACAGACTCGGTACTAAGCCTCTGTATCCATTCGGATATGGCCTTACGTACGGAGATTTTGAGTATAGTGATCTGGCTGTAGTGCCGTCTGGAGATGGTGTTGATGTGAAATTCACATTGACAAATAATGGAAAGATGGCTGCTGCAGAGGTGGCTCAGGTATATGTCGGCGAACTTTGTCCTTCAGTGCCGAGACCGGTCAAGGAACTGAAAGGTTATGCGCGGGTACAGCTCGGTAAAGGCGAGAGCAAGTCTGTGACTGTGCATCTCGGGAAAGAGGCATTCGCGTTCTATGATGTCGATATACATGATTTTCGTGTCAATGCAGGAAAGTTCAGCATAATGGTCGGCGCTTCTGTCGGGGACATACGTCTCAATACGGAAGTGACCAGATAAAGTAATTGATGAAGATTATAGAAGAATATACAGATTCCCAGCTTGAGGACATCTTTGATTCTCTTGATTCTGAAGACGAGTCAGGGGAGGCCCGCCGTGCTTATACGGCGGTAGCCTCCAGGCTTGGTTTCAGAAGACAGAGGAATACAATCCGCAAGGTGGCTCTGAAAGTTTCCGCAGTTGTAGCTGTCGCAGCATGTGCGGCCGGCCTTTTCTTCGGCGGAATTGCTTATGAGTCGGCTGCGGAAAGGAAGGTGTACTGGTCGGAAGTTACGGTTCCGGAGGGACAGCATCGTGATATAGTGCTGTCAGACGGAACTCGCCTGCTTCTTAAGGCCGGGAGCCGTATTACATATCCTTCTGAGTTCAAGTCGGATCGCCGCCAGATATTTCTGGACGGAGAAGTGTTTGCCGAGGTTTCCAAAAATCCACATAGGCCATTTGTCATCACCTCCGGTCAAGTTTCTGTAAAGGTACTTGGAACAAAGTTCGATTTCAGGGCTTACAGTTCGTCGAAGAGTTCGGAAATCGCGCTTGCGGAAGGTTCTGTGGAGATGCTTGTTTCATCCTGCAGCACATCTGTGACATATTCGATGATTCCGGGGGATGTCCTTCAGTATGACGGACATACGGGAAATGTGGCCAGAAGACGCTTCTCTCCTGAGTTTATAAGCCAGATGAGCACCGCCGGGTCTCTGCACTTCATGAATCAGCGGCTTGACGACATCGTGGCAGATCTGAACAGAATCTTTAACCGCAATGTTGTAATTGCGGACCGGAATCTTTCAGGAAGGCGCTTCGATGCCTGGTTTTCCGAAGGTGAGGGGCTTGACGACATTCTTGCATCCCTGAATGCGGACGGATCCATGAGAATAACCAAAAGGAATAACGTTCTTTATATCTTCTCGCGATAAACAACCAACATAATTTTTTTCAATGAAAAGCGGTAACGTATTCAGTCGCTTGGGACGCTACGTCCTGGCGGCTATGGTTTCGGCTATTGTATGCGTATCATCGTATGCGCAGGGCATTACGCTGAACCTGAAGAAAGTCTCTGTGCGTGAGGCTATTGCGCAGCTGCACAGGGAAGGCGGCTATTCTATTGTCGTCAATGCCGGTGAAGTCGATATGGACAGGGTAATCTCGGTCAATGTGACCAGAGGTACCATAAACGATGTCCTTAATCAGATTTTTGCCGGAGATAAGGTCAAGTACATCATCAAGGACAATCACGTTTCTGTGTTGAAGGATGATAAAAAGGCAGTTCCAGGAGGGGGCAAAAGCCAATCTGCCAGGAATGCCCGTCTGGAGGGCAGGGTGCTCGATTCTGCAGGGGAACCTCTAATCGGCGCGTCTGTGCGTATCTCCGGTACTACGAATGTAAGCATTGCTGATGTCAATGGAGCCTACGTCATTACAGACTTCTCTTGGCCGGCCGATGTGGAAGTGAACTATCTCGGCTACGAACCGAGGACCATACATTTTACCGGAAACGAGAAGATGCCTTATGACATTGTCCTGAAAGAATCGGACAATGTGCTTTCAGATGCCGTCGTTGTCGGCTATGGCGTCCAGAAAAAGGAGAATCTTACCGGAGCTGTAGCGGCAGTGTCGGCAGAAGATATGAAAGACAGACCCGTGGCATCAGTCGGACAGGCTCTCCAGGGTATGGTCCCGAACCTTAACATTACGCAGTCTTCCGGACAACCTGGAGCAGGAAGCTCGTTCAACATCCGAGGCAACACATCTCCTAACGGAGGCTCTCCTCTTATTCTTGTGGACGGCATGGAGACATATCTCGACCGTATAAATTCCAACGATATCGAGACTATTTCCGTCCTGAAGGATGCTTCATCTGCCGCTATCTATGGCGCCCGTGCTGCATTCGGCGTGATTCTCGTGACTACCAAGAGCGGAAAGAAGGAGCAGAGGCCGACTGTCACATTTGACGGCAGGTTCTCATTCTCTGCAAACACTGTTTCTACAGACTTCGAGACAAGAGGCTATTATTCTGCATATATTGCGGACACGTTCATGAAGACGAAGGGTGGTGTCCCTTATACAAGCTATACGGAGTATGACTATCAGCGTCTTTGGGACCGCAGGAACGACAAAATCGAGAATCCTGAACGTCCATGGGTTCTTACCGAGATGAGGAACGGACGTCTTTCATACGTATATCTCGGCAACTTCGACTGGTATCATTATGTCTATGACGAGAGCCGTCCTACTCAGGACTACAATGTCACTGTGCGCGGCGGCTCCAAGACTGTTACATATATGGTCAGCGGTCGTTTCTACCGTCAGAATGGTGTGTGGAGACAGTGTCCTGACGATTATACATCATTCAATACCAGGGCTAAGGTCGATGTGCATATAACTCCTTGGCTGAAACTTTCGAACAATACCAAGATATTCAACGGTACGTACAGTTACGGTGCGAATAACTTCAGAAAGCCTATTCTTCATGCACTTGCCAGCTTTGTCCCGGAGAATCCGGATGGAACAGCTGTGTCCCATACCGTTCTTACGAACTCTTCATCCCATTACATAATGGATGGATACAGCGCGATGATGCATAAGGGAAAGAACTGGGGCCGCAAGAGAACATTCGAATTGACGACATCATGGGCATTGACGGCGGATATTACTAAACGTCTGAAATTCAATGCTGATTTCTCATATAAATTCGGATATCTGCGTAATGAATTCAGGGATTGTTCTGTAGAATATTCGGAGTATCCAGGGGAAATCCTTCAGGAATCCACCAGCGCATTCAAGAACCAGTTGTCGGATATTGTCTATGAGCAGAACAACTACGTGACTAATGCCTATCTTTCATATGACAATACTTGGTCTTCAAAACATCATCTTTCTGCTGTCGCAGGCTTCAATTATGAGACTCGTCATTACAAGGACATCAATGTCGTAAGGCAGGATCTCCTTTCGGAAGACCTTTCTGACTTCAATCTTGCAACAGGAGAAGTCAGCAAACTCACCGGAGGTATCAGCGAGTATTCTCTGGCCGGTTTCTTCTTCCGTGCGGCATATGATTTCAAGGGCAAGTACCTCGCAGAGATTGACGGACGTTATGACGGAAGTTCGCGCTTTGTCGGCAACAATGTCTGGGGCTTCTTCCCGTCGGCATCAGCAGCATGGCGCATAAGTGAAGAGGGATTCTGGGACAGGATCCGTCCTGTAGTGAACAATGCCAAGTTCCGAGTTTCATACGGCTCTCTCGGAAACCAGAATATAGGTTACTACGATTACTATCAGAATATAAACACAAAGGGAACGATGGACTACACATTCGATGGCTCTACCCTCGGAGGTCATGCTACGGTGGATGACCCTGTGGCCTCAGGAACGTGGGAGACTGTTGTTTCCAAGAATATCGGTCTCGATCTTGGACTTCTGAAGGACAGACTTACATTTACTGGAGATATGTATATCCGTGATACCAAAGGTATTCTTACGAAAGGGAAGAAACTTCCGTCCATTTATGGTGCGGCTGAGCCTAAGGTCAATGCAAATGATATGCGGACCAAGGGATGGGAACTTCAGATTGAATGGAAAGATTCATTCATGCTCGCCAAGCGTAGGTTCGGATACTATATCGGAGGAAATATTGCTGACTATACGGCCAAATATACCAGAACGGATAATCCGTCTGGACTTATCAGTGAACCTTATGAGGGCAAGCGTCTTGGAGAAATCTGGGGCTTTCGAGTGGGCGGTCTGTTCGGTTCGGACGAGGAGGCTGCAGAATATGCCTCCAAGGTAGATATGTCCAAAGTCTGCAAAGACTATTACTCGTCTGTCGGAATTACAGGCGTCCGTGGAGGAGATATGAAATATCTTGACTTGAATGAAGATGGAGAACTCAGCTTCGGACAGGGGACGCTTGAGGATCATGGTGACAGGGTTGTCATCGGAAACAGCCAGCCCCGTTTCCTCTACGGATTCCATGGCGGATTTGATTATCGTGGCATTGACTTCTCCGTGTTCTTTCAGGGAATCGGGCATCAGGACTGGTATCCGGGCTCTGACAATATGCATTTCTGGGGACCATACAGCCGGCCTTATGTGTCTTTTGTCGGCAAGGACTTCATGTCAAATGTCTGGTCGGAGGATAACAAGGATGCCTATTTCCCTCGTCCTCGCGGATATTCCGCATTGAATCCAGGTGCGTTGTACTATACTAATGACCGTTATCTCCAGAATCTGGCATACCTCCGTCTGAAGAATCTCACATTGGGATATACTCTTCCTGAGAAATTGACAATGAAGGCAAAAATATCCAAGCTGAGAGTCTATTTCAGCGGTGAGAACCTATGGTACACCAGTCCTGTCAAGAAGCATAACAAATATGTGGATCCGGAACTTCTGGCTATAGCAAGCAATAAGAACGGTGATACATATTCCTTCTATAAAACATTCTCTTTTGGTGTTACTGTGACTTTCTAATTGATTGTATATGAAAAAGATATATTTATTATTACCGGTTCTTCCGCTTATTCTTGCCACAGGGTGCGATGATTTTCTGGTGAAAACCCCGAAAGACAGGATGACTCCGGAAACATTCTTCCGTACGGAGGATGAATGCCGTCTTTATACCAATGACTTCTATTCAATGCTTCCTGAAGCTGCTTCGGTTTATGAAGAAAGGGCGGACTATATAACAGGTATAGATGTCCCTGCTGAAGTTATCGGAAACAGGACGGTTCCGTCAACTGCATCCACATGGAAATGGGATGCACTTCGTAATGTGAACTTCTTTATAGAACATGCCGGGCAGTGTGAGGACGTGTCCGTAAGAAATGAATATCTGGGTGTCGCAAGATTCTTCAGAGCCTTGTTCTATCTTGACAAGGTGATGCGTTATGGGGATGTTCCATGGGTTGACAAGCCGTTGGATGCTGACTCTCAGGAACTGTACAAGGCACGTGATGACAGGAAATATGTGATGTCCAAGGTCTTGGAAGATATAGACTTTGCTATCGCAAATCTTCCTGAGGCAAAGGATGTTTATCGTGTGACCAGATGGACGGCCCTTGCCCTTAAATCCAGAATCTTCCTCTTCGAAGGAACATTCAGAAAATATCATGGACTTGGCGACTGGGAGGACTGTCTTCAGGAATCAGCAAAGGCTGGAGAAATGTTTATCCGAACATCCGGTTATGTCTTATATGCCCAGGGGAAACAGCCATATAGGGACCTGTTCAACCTTCTGGAATCAGACCGCAGCGAAATAATCCTGTCACGTGCATATTCACAGTCTCTTGGACTTGTCCATGATGCCAACGGACGATACACGTCTGTATCGATGGGGCGTCTCGGCCTCATGAAGGATGTTGTGAACATGTATCTTATGGCAGACGGGACACGATTCACCGATAAGGCAGGATACAAGACTATGCAGTTTGCTCAGGAATGCACAGGAAGGGATCCGCGACTGGCTCAGTCTATCAGAACTCCAGGATATACCAGGACTGACAAGACCATGCAGTTGGCCCCGGATATGGCGGCTACCGTGACAGGCTATCAGATTACCAAATACGTTGGTGCCACCAAGTATGATGCATATAAGTCATCAGAAAATGATATCCCGCTTTTCCGTACCGCTGAGGTCTATCTGAACTATGCCGAGGCCAAGGCTGAACTCGGGACATTGACCCAGAATGATCTCGACATGTCTGTCAATAAACTTAGGGACAGGGTCCGGATGTCTCATCTCGATATGGCGGCAGCCAACTTGTCTCCGGATCCGTATCTTCTTGACCCTGTTACCGGATATAGTAATGTGACTGGTGACAACAAAGGCGTCATTCTTGAAATCAGGCGCGAGAGGACGGTGGAGCTTCTTTGCGAAGGCTTCCGCTACTGGGACATCATGAGATGGAAGGAAGGCAAGCGTTTCGAGCGTCCGTTCTATGGAATGTATTTTCCTGGTGTCGGCTCTTATGACATTGACGGAAATGGTACTGTGGACTTCGTCATTTATGACGGCAATGCTCCGGCAGCCGTAGATGGAGTCGTATATGCTTCGATCGACCAGCTTCATCTCTCAGAAAACGGAGTTTCCGGGTATATTACAGCCAATTATGACATAACCAGAAAGTGGAATGAGAATAGGGATTATCTGTATCCTGTCCCGACGGACGACATTGTCCTTACACATGGAAAAGTAAAACAGAACCCTGGCTGGGATGATGGTCTTGACTTTAACAATGAACAATAATGAAAACTAGAAGATATTTGACAATACTGGCTGCTGTGGCCATGCTTTCCGGTTGCTACAAGAGTCCGGATATGCCTATGCAGCAGATTTCAGTTGACAAGGATGCTATCGTGTCGGCTGCTTCAGGTGCTGAATATACGGTTTCTGTCATATCCAACACCAAATGGAAAATTTTGTCCTCTTCTGTGGACTGGGTTTCGGCTTCACCGGAACAGAGCACAGGCAATGCTGACGTCGTGCTGACTGTCAGACCTAATGATGGGGAAGCCCGCGAGATGGAACTGAAACTGGTATCTGTCTCTGACAATATGGTCTCTTCCGCAGTCGTGATCCGCCAGGCTTCTGCAAAGGAAGGCGGTGTCATATCGATCAGCGAACTCAGGTCAATGAGCAAGGACGGAGAGAAAGTCAAGATGACAGAAGGTTCGGTGCGCGGCTTCATCGTGTCCAATGTCAATACGGAGAACTGGTTTGCGAACTCTATCGCTATCGAGGATTCGTTCACGTCTCCTGAGTCCGGCATTACGGTGATGCTTCCAGAGATGCCTTCTTATGCAGCAGGCGTTGAAGTAGCTGTACCACTGGCTGATGCCGTCCTTTATAGAAATGACGCGGGCTATCTTGTCCTGGAAGCTTCCGGAGCCGACAGTACAGATGTCACTCCTGTCGAGGTCAAGCCGTTGTCTGTCGATTATACGGCTCTCGCTTCAGGAAAATATGAGTCAATGTATGTAAGTTCTACGCTACAGATAACGGATGCCGGTCTTTCAGGAGTGCTTGGAGACTGTCCTCTGTTGGAAGATGAGGATGGAAACAATGTCAGGCTGAAAGTTATGGAAGAGTCAGCATTGGCATTGTCTCAGGCAAAAGATGGGTCGTGTCCTGTGGGCGGCCTCGGCGGTTTTGCGGCAGCAGTGCCTGAACTCACTCCTACTTCGTCCTCAGATGTCCTCTTCAATGGTATGCGTTTCGGTGTCAAGGTCGGTATCAGGCAGTTGCCTTATATCCTGTCATTTTATGCCAAGACAATGAAGAACAAGGATCTGAAGTACAGTACGGTAAAAGACGGAACTTATGCGAAACTGGGAACGGACTTCTATCTTAAGGATAAAGATGACAGGATTGGTGCTGTGATGGAGGCAAAAGCAACATCGGCAATGACTGGCTCAGGTCAGTTCCGTATGTCTCATTGGGCTGATGAAGGAGCGCATGACAATATCCCTGGCAAGTCTTTCACTGGTGATGATGGCTCCGGATATTATTTGACAGTGCCTCTCCAGATGGATCTGCCGTCCACTTTCCATGTGGCATTCGGAATTGCCGGTACTGGTGCGGCAGTGAAAAACTGGAAACTTGAGTATTCTTCAGATAAGGAAACGTGGAAGTCAGGAGCTGACTTTATGATTGACAAACCAATCTCCGGTTCAGGTTTCTATTACTATTATGACATCAAACTTTCTCCTGACATCAAATTCTCAGCCGGGCAGACCTTGTATCTCAGATGGACGGCTACGGGTAATACTTCTGTGAACAATGGCGTAACTGCAGGACTTGGCTCTGACATCAGATTTGCCTGCTGCGTGGCTTTGTTCGGAGAGTACTCTGCTTCGACATCGGTTCCTTCAGGCGCGGTATACTATGAACCGTTCGATAATCTGACCGGAGGTCTTGATTACTTGTGGGGCGACAGGCTGGCTGCAATGATGAACTTCTGTGGAAGTGACATCGCCGACTGGACTGCAGCGCAGAGAAATGGCCTGACAGGTGAAAATGTACATCAGAGGCGTGGATATGCCCAGATTGGCTATGTGGAATCACAGGCTGTTGCGAGAGCCAAGTATGTGAACACTCTCGGCTCACTCACGACCCCTTCATTCGGGACTGCCGGAAATCTTGTCCTCTCATTTGATGCCATGTCTTACCATACACCTGCCGACAGGGCGAAAGCGAAAGCCGGAGAACCTGCCGACAAGAAAGGCGACCTTACGTCTGTAGTTGTGAAAGTCGTCGGAGGCGGTACCATCGACGGCAAGACAGAGGTCACTGTGGACGGCCTGACTGCAGACAAGTTCACAAATTTCAAACTTAATATAAAGGACGCGACGTCAGGCACTAAGGTGACATTTACAAGCGCACCTGCTGCCGGAGACTTCTCACGCTGGTTCATAGACAACATTCTTGTAACAAAATAACGTAATTATGAAACGTATATCATTTATTATCAGTCTTTTCGTGATGCTTGTAGCATGCTCTGCATCACTTGACAATGCCGATTATATTCCGGGGCCGAGCGGCTCCGGAAGCGATGGCACTTCGGAAACCGAGCCTGATGTCATTGCAGATAACCAGATAAAGGTCATATCGTTCAATGTCAGAACTTCCACAGGTGACAAGAATACTTCCAATGCATGGGACCTTAGAAAGAAGGCTATCCCTCCAATGTTCGCCAAGGAGAATCCTACCGTATTCGGTGTGCAGGAAGCACGCGAAAATCAGATGTCCTTCCTGAGATCGCAAGTTGCAGGATATGAGGGAATCGGAGTCGGTCGTGATGACGGCAAGACTGCCGGTGAAACAATGGGTATCTTCTATAAGACCAATGATGTGGAGCTGGTCAAGTGGGGGACATTCTGGCTTTCACAGACTCCGGACACTCCGTCCAAGGGCTGGGATGCGAAGTATTACAGGACCGCTACCTGGGCTGTATTCAAGCATAAGCCTTCAGGTGTCACATTCATGTATGTGAATACTCATTTGGACAATGCCGGCAAACTTGCGCGTCAGAACGGGTTGCTCCTTATCCGGGACAAGATTATCGAATATAACACTGGCAATTGGCCTGTCATCCTCACTGCTGACTTCAACTCCACGACGGATGATCCTATATTTGACAGTGTGAAGGGGCTAATGACAGATGCCCGTACAGCATGCCCTGTTACCGACAAGTATGGCTCATATAACGGATGGGGACAGTCAAACTCTGTCATAGACCATATCTTCTATCGCGGATTCAAGGGAATCTCGTTCCATACCATCCGTGACGTCTATGACGGTGTGCAGTACATGTCTGACCACTATCCTGTATCTGCGGTCCTGCAGGTACAGAATTAACTCTCATATATATAATGGTGTTTCTCCGGTCCGGCATATGCCAGGCCGGGGATTTCAGTGTTTATGGTCTGTAAATTTTGCGATTTTTCGTAAGATTTTGTGGTTTGGAAAATTATTGCTACCTTTGCGACCCCTATAATGTGTAGGGATCGCAATTTTTATTATTAACCAATTAAAGATCAAGACAGTGGACACACAAAGCTACAAATCAGTTTTCTTGAATGAGAATACTGTAAACAAAGAGTGGGTCGTCATTGATGCTACCGATCTGGCACTTGGCCGTCTTGCAGCACGCGTTGCTCTTGTCCTTCGTGGCAAGACCAAAGCTGGCTACACGCCTCATGTTGATTGCGGTGACAATGTCATCGTCATCAATGCTGAGAAGGTTGCCCTCAAGGGTAAGAAGATGACCAACAAGGTTTACACTCGTTACACCGGATATCCGGGTGGACAGCGTTTTACCACGCCTAAGGAGATTCTTCAGAGCAGCAGACCTACTGAACTCGTAAGGAAGGCCGTTAAAGGTATGCTTCCTAAGACTCGTCTTGGTGACAAGCTCATCAACAACCTGTTCATCTATGCAGGTCCTGAGCATCCTCACCAGGCACAGCAGCCAAAAGAAATTAAGTTGAACGAAATTTAAACAGAGCAAATGGAGAAAACAGTAAACGCCCTTGGAAGACGTAAATCAGCTGTGGCTCGTGTTTATGTTGCAGCAGGTACAGGCAATGTGACCATCAATGGAAAGGAGCTCAAGGAGTACTTCCCTGACGAGACTCTTCAGTACATTGTAAATCAGCCATTTGAAGTTACTGCTACAGCAGGTCAGTTTGACATCAAGGCTAACCTCGTAGGAGGTGGAATCAAAGGACAGGCAGAGGCTATGAGACTCGGCATCGCTCGCGCACTCAGCGAGATCGACAGAGAGGCTTATCGTTCTGCCCTCAAGTCTGCAGGATTCCTCACCCGTGACTCAAGAGAGGTCGAGAGGAAGAAACCTGGTCAGCCTGGTGCACGTCGCCGCTTCCAGTTCAGTAAGCGTTAATCTTACCGACACATTGATTTACATGCACAGTCCGGTTCAGAAATCTTCGGACCTCGCGCGGGGTGCGAATTCCGTGCAAGCTGCTTGAAGATTGCCGAGACTGCGGAAAATCCAGGAGACCGGTCATGGGTGGCCGCTGCTCCGGGGTTGATGAAAAGAGCCCGACAGGTTATGGCTACAGCCTGAAGGGAAAGTGTAACAAAGAAACATCACTTAAAAAAATGCCAAGAACAAATTTCCAAGAATTACTCGAAGCAGGTGCACATTTCGGACATCTTGCGAGGAAATGGAATCCTAAAATGGCTCCTTATATTTTCATTGAAAGGAACGGGATTCACATCATCGACCTGCACAAGAGTATCGTCAAGATTGACGAGGCTGCAGAGGTAATGAAAGAACTTGCACGCTCAGGCCGCAAGATTCTCTTCGTTGCTACCAAGAAGCAGGCTAAAGATATTATCGCTGAGAAAGCAGCTTCAGTTAACATGCCTTATGTTACTGAAAGATGGGCTGGTGGTATGCTTACCAACTTCCCTACAATCCGCAAGGCAATCAAGAAGATGAATACCATCGACAAGATGAAAGAGGATGGTACTTATGAGAAACTCGCTAAACGTGAGCGTCTTCAGATTGACCGCCAGAGGGCTAAACTTGAGAAGAACCTCGGTTCAATCAAGGATATGAGCCGTCTCCCTTCAGCACTTTTCGTAGTTGATATACAGAAGGAGGCAAATGCCGTTAAAGAGGCTAACCGTCTGAACATTCCGGTAATCGCCATGGTTGATACTTGTTGCGATCCTACCCCGATTGATTATGTGATTCCGGCTAATGATGATGCCGCAAAGTCAGTTGAGTACATCACCAACGCTCTTTGTGTTGCCATCCAGGAGGGATTGAACGAAAGGAAGCTTGAGAAGGAAAAAGAGGCTACAGCAGAGGCAGCCGAGAAGGCACCTGCAAAGAAGCTCCGTCCTCGCAAGGGAACAAAAGATGTTGAAGAAGCAGCTCCAGTAGAGGCAGTTGAGGCTCCAGCAGCAGAAGTTAAAGCAGAATAATTTTAAACCTATTTTACTATGCAGATTACAGCAGCTGACGTAATGAAATTACGTAAGATGACCAGTGCCGGTATGATGGATTGCAAGAAGGCTCTCGCAGAGGCTGAAGGCAACTTCGACAAGGCAGTTGAGATCATCCGTGAAAAAGGTAAGCTCGTAGCAGCTAAAAGAGCTGACCGCGAGACTACCGAAGGCGCAGTTATCGTTCGCATTGAAGGTGGCAAGGCGATTATCGTCTGCCTCGGTTGCGAAACAGACTTCGTATCAGCTACTCCAGATTTCAAGGCTCTCGCAAATTCTATAGCAGATGCAGCTATCGCTGCTTTCCCTGCTGACATCGAGGCTCTTAAGTCTGTAAAACTTAGCGACGGCTACACAGTAGAAGAGGAGATTTCTGCTCAGACAGGTAAGACAGGTGAGAAGCACGTTCTCGCTTACTATGCAGCTCTCGAGGCTCCATACATCGCACAGTACGTTCATAACAACTCAAAGGTAGCTTCTATCGTTGCATTCAGCAAGGAAGTTCCTGCTGAGATCGGTAAGAACGTTGCCATGCAGGTAACCTCAATGCACCCGGTTTCAGTTTCTGAGGCTGATTGCCCTAAGGAGACCGTTGAGAAGGAGTTAGCAATGTATAAGCAGCAGATTGCTGAGGATCCGAAGATGGCAGGCAAGCCAGAGGCTATGCTTGAGAACATCGCAAAGGGTAAGCTCAAGAAGTTCTTCAAAGAGCAGACTCTTGAGGATCAGGAGTTCATCTGGGACAACAAGATGACTGTCCTCGAGTATATCCACACTGCAGACAAGGACGCTAAGGTTCTTGCTTTCAGAAGATATTCACTCACAGACTAATTACTCTGTTATCAAGATAAGAGCCGCACGGATTTCCGTGCGGCTCTTTTCAGTTTCCGGCATTGCCACTGACCGCTGCGTCTGGTCTATGGGGTCGCTGATTTAAGTGTGCCTTTCGAAGCCGAGTCTCTAACAAACGGTGTAAAAATCGGCCTGATTTTACCCCGTTTTGTTCAATTTTCTGAAACGGGGTAAAAAATGACGTTTTTTTACACCGTTTTCCAATGGTGAATGTCTTAATCGCCATATCGTCCGTCAGGTGGCGCAGTACGGCGGAACTCACTCCGCTGCGCTC
>UMKZ01036860.1_pt1 | contig 33807 bp, 28 predicted proteins | sample 1966441 | NCBI WGS metagenome assembly UMKZ01 (sample SAMEA4836189, study PRJEB28245) | human gut metagenome | biome: gut microbiome; material: fecal sample | place: Denmark | collected 2008
ACATTACGGATTGCATTTCCCTTATCTGTGGAATTTGGGACCTTATTTCTTTAATTTCTCAAATTTGTGTACATCTTAAAAATTAAGGATTACATGACAACAAAAACAATTAGAGAAATTGCGTTAGCTTGGAAGAGCGATAAGCAACGCTACGTTAAGCAGTCTACTTACGCTGCTTATGTGTTAGTTCTGGAAAACCACATTCTGCCATCGTTTGGCGATTGTGAGGTTCTTAGTGAGAAACTTGTGCAGGAGTTCGTGTTGAAGAAACTGAATGACGGACTAAGCATTAAAACAGTGAAAGATATTCTTATTGTCTTGAAAATGGTGATGAAGTTCGGGGTAAAGAATGAATGGATGAACTATTGCGAGTGGGATATCAAGTACCCTACAATGGAGGTTAATAAAGGGATTGAGGTACTGACAGTGGCGCATCACAAAAAGATTCTCAATTTCATAAAGCAGAACTTTACGTTCCGTAACCTCGGTATTTATGTAAGTCTTACCACAGGCTTGCGTATTGGCGAGATATGCGGTTTGAAGTGGTCGGACATCAATGCTGATAACGGCACTATCACTGTGAACCGTACAATTGAGCGCATTTACATTGTAGAGGGTGAGCGCAAATATACAGAGTTGCTTATTAACACTCCAAAGACAAAGAACTCTTGTCGTGAGATACCTATCAACAAGGAACTCTTGTCAATGGTAAAACCTCTGAAAAAGGTGGTGAACGAGGACTTCTATGTGCTGACCAACGAGGAAAAGCCTACAGAGCCACGAACCTACCGCAATTATTATCATCGGCTGATGAGTCGTCTTGATATTCCTCGGCTGAAATACCACGGACTACGCCACAGCTTTGCTACTCGCTGCATTGAAAGCAATTGCGACTATAAGACCGTAAGTGTACTGCTGGGCCACGCTAACATAACTACAACTCTCAACCTCTATGTTCACCCTAACATGGAGCAGAAGAAAAAGTGCATTGCTAAAATGTTTAAGTCTCTGGGGAAATAGCCAAAACATAACAGCCAATCCATTCATGCTAAAACCGTGAACGGATTGGCTGTATTTTGATACGCGCTATTTCATGATATGCGGCATCACTCAGTTATTTGTAACCGTAATTCTGCACGAGCTTTTTGTTAAGGTCAAGGCATTTTTGCGGTATGGGGAACACGGTGGTGAAGCCTGTACTCTCGCCCTCGGTTGGGGTGTGTTGATCGTAAGCCTCGGTGTATCTGCCGTATCGTATAAGGTCTTGGCGTCGCCAGCCTTCCCATACCAACTCCAGCAGACGCTCTTTAAGGATGTTGTCCAGATTGGCTTCTACGGGCGGCATTCCGGCTCTTTCTCTTACGGCGTTAAGCTCTATCTGTCCGTTTTCGCCGTTGCGTATCTTAGCCTCGGCTTGCATCAGTAGGGCATCGGCATATCTGTATAGAACTATGTCATTGTCTACCTGCTTTCCGTCGGAATAGGCCGTGCGGTCTACTTCGTATTTCTTTACACGCGCTCCGGCGGTTTGCTTGTACGGACTGTCGGTAAGGTTAAGCTTCAGCTCAAGCGGCATGTAAACTAATGGCTTGCCGTTGTCAAGATAAATTCTGTTTCCGTCTACAGATACTTCGTCGGCGTAGAAGTTGATGTAGAATCGTGGGTCTACCTGACTTGTGCCGTAGCCGAACGCCTTTACCGTAGAAACGGTGGCGCAAGTGCCGTTTTCGGCTGCGCATCCGTAGGCACCGCCATGCTTGTAGTGGCGAGAGCGGAACTGATAATGATACTCGTTGGGGTAGAGGTTCTTGTCGAGAGGGATGGTGAAGATGTTCTCTTTGGAGTTCTCGTTATGTACGATGAAGTTTGAGGCGTAATCGGTCTCAAGCTCGTATCCCTCGTCGGTTAGTTGCTGACAGTACCAGATGCAGGCTTGCCAAGCGTTTTTCTTCTCTCCGTTTACGGTGAAGTAGATGTTCTTGCCGTCGGGCCGATTGCCGTCGGTCCAGTTGTCGTCAGAGTAAATCTCGGCGTTCAGTGCCAACTTGGCCAGCAGGAAGTGTGCCACAGGGCGTGTTACACGTCCGTAGTAGTCGCCGGGGGTGTTAGAGCGGGCATCCGCCAGCACTGGGGCTACGGCTTGCAGCTCGTCTACTATGAACTTGAATACTTCGCTACGCTTGTTTGTTACAACTTGCTCTAAGGGTACATCGTACGAGGTTACCAGCGGAATATTGCCGAACATATCCATGGCGTAGTAATAGAACAGGGCGCGTACGGCTCTTACCTCGGCTGTGAACTCTGTTATCTGATTTGTGGATAGCAGGTTCTTATGGCTATCTATAACAGAGAGCGATTGGTTAGAGAGTACTATTACCTTATATATGTATTTCCATATATCGTACAGGTAATTGTCGTTGGCTGTCCATTGGTGCTTGTACATGTTCTCCCACAAGCCTCCGTCGTACCAGTCGCCGCCTCTTATGGGAATCATCGCCTCGTCTGTGGTGATCGTGTTATAATCGTATATGCCTCGGCATGTGCCCTGAAGTCCTTCCGACTCTTTATTGCTGCCTATATAATTGTAGAGCGATGCCACGGCGTTCTTATAGATATTGTCGGCGTTATTGTAGATGGCATCCGGGTCTACCTGGTCTTTGGGATTCTCGTCAAGGCAACCGTATGCGCATATCATCAATGGCAGGGCTAATATGTAGGTTATTATCTTTTTCATGGTGTTACGTTTTTTAGAATTGTACACTTAAACCAAGCGAGTAGGTGCGGTATACGGGGTAGTTTCGCTTGTCGTCTATACCCATAGTGCTGTTTACTACATAGCTGTTAATCATAGGCGTCAGTCCTTTGTAGCCTGTAATGGTGGCAAGGTTGCTGATGTTGCACGATACGCGCAGTGAGCGTATTACATTGCTCTTTAGCGGCACGTTATAGCCTATGGTGAGGTGCTCAAGGTTTAGGTAGTTTCCTTTTTCAAGCCAGTAGTCGGATACGCGCTGGTCTACTATGTTTTTCTGCGGAGCGCCTTTCAGTACGTTATAGTCGGGGAAGCTGGACATGTTGTTGTATGCCAGTCCTGTTCCGTTGAATATCTTATGGCCGAAAGCACCGTTCATCTGCAAGGCTACATAAAGGTCCTTATATCTGAAGCTGATGTTAGAGCCTAAGGTTACTTTCGGGGTGGCTTGTCCTGCCACGTATCTGTCGCCTCCGTCACTAATGTCTATCTTTCCGTTGTGGTCGAGGTCTTCTATATCGTAATAGTAGCTGCCGTTATCGTTCTTAACCAGACCTTTGCAGTGTGGCAGGTAGAATACTCCGAGGGGCTGGCCCACTATCTGATATACCACGTTGTTGTCGCCTCCGTTCTGTCCGGCTCCGTCGAGTCCGCCTATAGCGGTTACGTTGGCTGCCGACATCTCCATGCCTTTGTAGTTTCCGCTAAGCGATATCAGCTTGTTGCTCTGGAAAGACAGGTTCATGTTGACGTTAAGCTCCATGTCTTTCTTGCTGATGGGCTGTACTGAAAAGCCTATTTCGAATCCTCGGTTTGACATGGAGCCGATGTTGGCCAACAGCTTGTTGTAGGCGAATGGGGGTACGGGTACCTCGTAGGCGTAAAGCATATCCGAAGTCTTAGAGTAGTAATATTCGGCGGTAAGCATCAGTCGGTTGGCGAAGAAGCCAAGGTCGGCACCAATGTTGAACGTGGTCTTGGTTTCCCATTTAAGGTCGGGGTTATTGTTTCTCACCGTACCTAATGTTACCGTAGGCGAGCTTTTTACGGGGACTATTCCGGTTTGGCTCACGGTGTTCATGGTGGTGTAGGCAGAGATGCCTCCCAAGTTACCTGCCTGACCGATGCCTGTGTGCAGTTTTAAGAGCGACAGGTGCTTGGCATGGGCAAGGAAACTCTCTTTCTTCAAATCCCATGAAAGCGATACTGAGGGGAAGAAGCCCCAAGTATAGTCGTCGCCCACCATAGACGATCCGTCTCCGCGTGCGTTTACGGATAGCGAATATCGGTTTTTAAGGCTGTAGGTTACGCTACCCATAACAGAAGCCAGCGACTGGTCTTCGTATGTGCTCTCGGTGCCTCCGTAGGGTCGGGTAGAGGCTGCGCCCAAGTTATCGTAGCCGAAAACGTTAGAGGTGATGCCCTTGGCATATATCCAGAAGGCGGTTTTACGCAGTGTGCGGTATTCGCCGCTCAGCTGTGCCGAGATATTGTGTACGCCTATCTTCTTGTTGAAATCGAGCGACAGATTACCCAGCCATTCTTCTTTCTTGAACTCGCCACGATACACGTTGCCTTGCGCCCATACCAGCGTGGGGCAGAACTGTGAGTTTTCTGTAGAGCCGTAAAGGTAAGAGCCGAAAGTAGAGATGCGCCAATAGGGATTGAAATCGTAGCTCAGTTTGATATGCGCGTCGAAATTGAGGTCTTTAGAATCGCTCTTCTCATCGAGCAACAGCACAGGGGGATTAATCTTATAGGCTGTTTCATTTTTCGGCCAATTGCCATTGTTGTCGGCTACGGAAGAGTAGGTAGGGTTTTGACAAGATGCCGAGTAGAACAGCATTTGGGTATCGAAGATGTCATGGTTCTTGAACGAAGATCCGAATACGCCGAAGTCGCCAGTAAGCTTGTCGTTAAATGCTTTCTGCGTAACGTCTATCTTTGCCACGAATACTCCGTAGTCTTTATCTCTGATGATGGTGTTATGATCCATCACTCCGAAAGAAGCTCGGTAGTTGGACTGCGGGTTTCCGCCGCTGAATGCCAGGTAATGATTGTTCACCATGCCCGTATGGGTGATGGCCTTATAGAAATCGGAGTTGTATCCGGCATTGTTGCAATGCACTCCCATGGCTTTGGCTGTAGCCACGTATTCGGTGGCGTCGAGCATCTGCAGGCGTTTATACATCTTCTCGAAACCCACGTTCCCTTCGTACGAAATCTGGAATCCTCGCCCGGTGCCTTTCTTGGTCTTCACCTCTATTACACCAGAGGCTCCGCGAGAGCCGTACATGGCGGTTTCGGCAGCGTTCTTCAATATCCTGAAGCTCTCTATATCGGCGGGGTAGATGGTAGAAAGGGTAGTTACATCCGAAGTTACGCCATCTATAAGCACCAGCGGGTCGTTTCCTCCGGTGATAGAGGTAGTACCACGCACACGCACGCTGTTTAGCATCGCCATTCGGTCTAAGCCGTTCGACGTTACGTTTACACCGGCAGCCTGACCGCTAAGTATATCGAGCGTGTTGTTTACCATGCCTTTGGCGGGGTGTATGTCTGTCACCTTAATGATATTACTCTTAATTATGATAGAGTCTTTCTGCTCTGGAGGCAAAAGCCGTTGTGCATGAGCCAAGGGGCTGCATAAGAGCGAAAGCACAAGTAGTGTTAGCTGTTTTTCTTTTGTTGTCATATTTTGTTTCTCTCTTAAATTTAAAGGATTAACATATTTTACGAACAAAGTACGGATTTAATGAATAACAGCGTATGAATGGCAGTGTATAATTATATTATATTAACACAATAAAGCCCAGACCTGCATTCCAATCATGCAAGTCCGGGCTGGGATAACTAAAATGTGGAGTATTTATTATTTGTAGAATCGAAGTTCGTTTTCAAGGAAACGCACTCTTTTTTGCAGAGTCTCTACACGGTTTAGCAGATGACGTATAGCGTCAATGCCCTCTATGTTTATAGAGAGATCGTAATAGAGATGAGCGTACCGTTCCAAGTCGTTCAGCTGCGAGGCAGGGAAACAACGCGTGTTGTCGATGTATTCTATGTTTATCAGTCCGTCTTCGCCTAACATCAAGACGAAATCGGGTTCTATGTTGCATTGGCTACAATAATCGGTGATAATAATCAAATCGTTCTGCATAGTTGTCTTGTTTTAGGAGTTTATCCTTGCTGCAACTGGCGGAACAAGTCTTTCTGCTTGTCGGTCAGTGTGGTAGGTATGGTTACGTGATAAGTTACTATTAAATCGCCGTACGTGCCGTCTTGCTTGTATACGGGGAATCCTTTTCCCTTCAAGCGTACCTTGGCATCGTTCTGTGTGCCCGGACGAACCTTTAGCTTTACTTGTCCGTCTAAGGTGTTTACGGTTACTTCTCCTCCTAATACGGCAGTATACAGATCGATGTTTACATCGGTATACAGGTCGTTGTCTTTACGACGGAATACTGGGTCATCGGCTATATTGAACGTGATGTACAAATCGCCGTCCGGTCCGCCGTTTACGCCCTTGCCACCGTGTCCTTTCAGCTTGATGATTTGTCCGTTGGCTATACCCGCAGGAACCGTGATACGCAGATTCTCACCGTTTACGCTGAAAGTTTGCTTGTGTGTAGTGGCAGCCTCACGCAACGTAAGTTGCAACTCGCCCTGAATGTCTTGTCCTTTAAAAGCGCCATGCGCTCCACGTCCCGCACCGGCTCCACGGTGTCCGAACAACTCTTCGAAGAAGTCAGAGAATCCACTTCCGTTACCGCCGAATCCGTGCATGCCTTCGCCTCCGAATCCGCTGAAGTGCGTGCCGTCTGTAGAATACCAATACTCGCCGTCGCCGCCTCCGCCGCCTTGCTGGTTCTGGTAGGCCTTGCGTTGTGCTTCGAACTCATCGGCATGTTTCCAATTCTCTCCGTACTCATCGTATTTCTTACGCTTTTCGGGGTCGCTCAGCACTTCGTTGGCTTCGTTTATCGCCTGAAATCTCTCCTTGGCGTTAGGGTCATTAGGATTTAAGTCGGGATGATATTGTCGTGCCAGCTTACGAAATGCTTTCTTGATGTCGTCTTGTGTTGCCGTTTTGTCAACTCCAAGAATTTTGTAATAGTCTATGTAAGCCATATAGTCAGTTGTTTTATTTTCTGTGTAGGGTGCAAATGATATGCCATCACTCTATTAAATGTAGGCTGTTTTTGGTGTTATGTGGCAAATTATTAGGTGTGTACTGTTTAAAAGCCATTAAAAACTTTTATCTTTGGGCTTTGTAATATAAACCGATTACAGATGAATGAGTGTTGTTGTGTCATGCGGCAGTGACAAAATGTCGCTGTGGTGTGGCTTTTTACGAATAAAAAGATTTATAACCGGTAAAGATGAAAAGATTATTATTAATGTTGGCATTAGTAGGAAGCGTATGGGCGCTTGGTGCGCATGGCGCTGATAAGAAAGAAGTGATACTTAACATAATAGAGACCAGCGATGTGCACGGAAGCTATTTCCCATATGACTTCATAACCCGTAAGCCGCAGAATGGAAGCTTGGCGCGACTCAGTTCTTTAGTCAACGAGCGACGCTCACAGTATAAAGATGCGTTTATGCTGGTAGATAACGGAGATATACTGCAAGGCCAGCCCATAGCGTATTACTATAATTATATAGATACCAAGACTGAGCATGTATGCGCCTCGATGCTGAACTACTTGCGTTACGACTTGGGCAACATGGGTAATCACGACGTGGAGCCTGGACATGCCGTTTACGACCGTTGGGTGAGTCAGTGCAAGTTCCCCGTGCTGGGCGCAAATATCATAGATACAAAAACCAATAAACCGTATCTGCCTCCTTATAAGGTGCTGGAGCGTGAAGGGGTAAAGGTGGCTGTGCTGGGAATGATTACGCCCGCCATTCCGTCTTGGTTGCCCGAGCAGCTGTGGAGCGGACTCCGTTTTGACGATATGGAGACTACCGCTCGCCATTGGGTGAAGATTATTAAGGAGAAAGAGAAGCCCGATATTATTATAGGCTTGTTTCACGCCGGACCGGAGGGCAACCAGCTGGGCGACGCTATAGAAAACGGATCGGAGATAGTGGCTCGTAAAGTGCCGGGATTCGACGTGGTGTTTATGGGGCACGATCATCAGCGTCATTGCCGTAAGGTGGTGAATGCGGCAGGCGACTCGGTCTTGATTACAGGTCCTTCTAATGCGGCGCGTTGCGTATCGGATGTAATGATAAAGGTGGTAAAGAAGAACGGAAAGTTGGTGAAGAAAGAAGTTTCGGGACAAATAACCGAACTCGACGCTTACCCCATAGACCAGGCTTTCATGAAGACGTTCGACCATCAGTATAGGGCTACTCTCGATTTCGTGTCGCGTAAGATAGGACGTATGTCGAGCACCATATCATCGAAAGACGCGTTCTTTGGTCCGTCGGCGTTTATCGACTTGCTGCATCAGTTGCAAATGGATCTTACAGGAGCCGAAATTTCGTTCTGTGCTCCGCTTTCGCCTACAGCCGAAATTAAGGAGGGCGATATATACGTGAGCGATATGTTCAACTTGTATAGGTACGAGAACATGCTGTACACCATGAAGTTGAGCGGTAAGGAGATAAAGGGTTTCTTAGAGATGTCTTACGCACTGTGGACTAACCAGATGAAGTCGGCTTCAGACCATCTGCTGCTGTTGGATGATTCAAAGTCGGGCTTTGGCCGTTTCAAGAACCCCACGTTCAACTTTGATTCTGCGGCAGGTATTATATATACGGTAGATGTTACCAAGCCCGAAGGCAGCCGCGTAGACATAAAGAGCATGGCCGACGGCACTCCGTTCCAGATGGATAAGGTGTATAAAGTAGCTATCAACTCATACCGTGGCAATGGTGGAGGCGACTTGCTGACTAAGGGTGCCGGCATACCGAAAAGGGAGCTGAAGAGCCGCATCGTCACATCGACAGAGAAAGATCTTCGCTACTATCTGATGAAGCGCATAGAAGAGAAGAAGCAACTCGACCCGAAGCCGCTTAACCAGTGGAAGTTCATTCCAGAAGAGTGGACCGTGCCGGCAGCTAAGCGCGACTATGAGACTGTATTTAATGGCAGTTGGCATTGATTTTTGTTAATAGCTATAACAACAAATTTACAAACTAAAACAGTATTAACACATGAAGAAAATGTTGCAAGAGTTTAAGACATTCGCCATGCGTGGTAACGTGGTGGATATGGCAGTGGGTATCATCATTGGTGGTGCGTTCGGAAAAATCGTATCATCGGTAGTTGGCGATTTGATTATGCCGGCAGTAGGTTTGCTGGTAGGCGGTGTAAACTTCACCGACTTAAAGATTGTAATGAAAGATGCGGTTCTTGAGGGTGATAAGGTGATTACTCCAGAGGTAAGCCTTAACTACGGAAACTTTATCCAGGTAGTGTTCGACTTTCTGATTATAGCTTTCGCTGTATTTTTGTTGATTAAGGGTATTAACGCATTGAATCGCAAAAAAGAAGCCCCAGCTGCTCCTGCTACACCTCCGGCACCTCCCGCAGATGTTCAGTTGCTCACTGAAATCCGCGATTTGCTGAAAGAAAAGAAATGATGCAGACTCGCAGGCATATCTTACTTCAGTTAAGGATAAGATATGATGTGAAAAGATAAACCGTGCACCGCATAAAGTCGATTGATTTTATGCGGTGTGTTTTAATTATCAGTAAGATGCAAGATATATCAAATGCTCTATTAATTATTCAGGCCAGCTTGATGGGAGTATCGCTGACTTTGTTCTTCGCTCTTGTATTGTCATCTCTTCAGAAGACCGACACTACAAAAGCATATGAGATTGTTCGTTGGCTTTTGGCTTTTGCTATGTTATTGTTTGCCGTACATTATATAATGCAGATGGTCTTCGGTTTTCGAGCTCAAGGCGACGATGTTGGCGCAGTTATAAATATTCTGTTCTACTCACCGATAGCGTATATATTATCTTATTCTATTCTGCGTATCGGTTGTGGCAATAACTATTATCGAAAATTCCGGATTATGTCTATTACTGGTACGGTGCTTATATTCTGCACTTTTGTTGGAGGCTATTTGTATTATGGTAGCATGCACATGAAGGGTGCTTTATATATAATGGGGTTGCTGTATTTCTTTTCTATTGTATTATTTATAATATATCCTGTGAAGGAAATTCGCCGTGTACGTAAAATGGTGGATGAGGAATCGGGGCAAGAGCCTGTATTATTTAATATGTATATGCGCACATGTACTAAGCTTCTTTGGATATCGGCTCTTTGTATAGCTTTCAGTATATTCTACACTCCTTTGCTTGTAATTATAGGACCGTTTTTCTTTATCGCGCTTGTGTTCTATATTGTTTGCTTCTTGGCTCTGGGATACAATATCCGGCAAATGAGTAATATCATAGTAGCAGAGACCGAAGACGAAGTGAATAATGATGGTGGAGAAGCTGGTACGGTAGCTGTTAAAGCCGTTATGAGCGAAGAGCGGAAAGCGATGACCAAAGCTCTTATTGAAGGTTGGATAAAGAATCAGGGTTATGCCTCGTCTGAAATTAATAGTACATTGCTGGCTACCCGGCTGAACATCCCCAAGCGCCAGCTTGTGCAGTACCTGCGCGAGGTAGAGGGTAAGACTTTCCGTATTTGGCTTTCCGACCTTCGTTTGGAGGAGGCTAAGCGTCTCATTATAGAACATCCGGAGTATTCAACAGAAACCGTAGCCGAGTCTTGTGGCTTTTCGCGTAGTCATCTTCAGGTTAAGTTTAAAGAAGCTACGGGCTTTACCACAAATGAATGGAGAGATAATCATGCACGAAAGTCTTGATTTTACGTAGTAAAACGTCGGAAAGTGTTAGATTCGTCACAAATCTAACACCAAAATCATGGGAATCTAACACCTGTCATGGGAGTCTAACATACTGTTTGGCTCCTTTTTTCATCTTTGCATCAGAATTTTAAAAGTAATATTGAAAGTAATGACACATTCTATGATATCAATTGGAGAATTTGCTCTAATGCTGAGCGTCATCTTAGGTTTGCTGGTTTTTCTCTATATATGGTGTAACAACTGGCTGTATGAGAAAAGGAAGAAACAACGGATTGGCGATGGCAAAACAAAAAGATAATAATTATTTTACCGAGATATACTATATACCATCTGATTTTGATGTATTACTAATTACTAGACAAAGGCTGATTATTATTGATAGTTTGCATTATTTATTTTAGGTAGAGAGAGTGAACATTAAGGCATCTACAAAAAAGAAAGCGGAACCCTGGACAATACACAGACAGAGTTCCGCTTTTTATATGTATCTTCTTATAGAGATTACTTTCGGTTAGGCTGAGAATAGATAACCTTCATCTTTATAATCTTGTTGGCGTTGGTACTTCTTAACAGCATAGCCGAGTTAACCTGAAGGTTGTTCGAAACGCCAATGATGTTACCTTTAGAGTCTGTTTCTGTGCTAACAGGAACCAATACCACTTTATTCCAGTCGGGATTAGCCTGTTTCCATGCTTCCCACGCTACAGTTCCTTTCTCTACTTCAGGCTTTATCTCGCTGAAGATAGAGCTGATAAGGCGGTTCAGCTTAGAGAATGCATAAGCATTGGTAGTGCTGGAGTATGCAGCGATGAACGAAGTCTTGTTATCGTAAACCTTATTATCTTCGAAGAACGATTTCATCTCTGCCTTACGAACCATGAGCAGCGTAGACGGTGTGCCCATCTTATAAGCTCCGGCGTATGTGTCTTTCATCTTCTGGAAAGAAACCGAGATAGAATTCAGCGTATCGTTCTTATGCTCTTGATACATCTCTTCTAGCGGAAGAACCACTTCTGTGCAGAGTCCGGCAGGAGTCTTAAGATAAGTGCACTTCTCATTGTTGAGGTATTCACTACCTTCAGAGTCAAGCTCAGGATTCTGGAAACGTGTAGACATAAACACTTCCTTGGTAGAAGCCATCGGAATGTTTGTGGCGTAAGTAGAATCTCGCAGTCCGTCGGAAGTCTTTCCCGTATATTTTATCTTCAAATCCAAATAGATGTTAGAGATATACAGAATAGAACCTTCACCGCGTGTGGTGTGTACGTAGAATCCTTTCAGAACATTGCGTATGAACGATTCTGAGTTCTTGAAATACTCGGGATGCTGCTTGTAATCGGCCATCAACTTGTTGCAGAAACCTTTGCCCAAGTCAATACTGATGTTAGGGTAGTAGGTGCTCAAGTTGCGCAAAGAGTCGCTTACGGTCATATCGTATGCCGAGTAATCTTTCACAGCCAATGGCTTCTGTGTATGATCGTAATAGCTCTTCGGGTCGAGGTTGGTGTAATACAGCCCCTTGTCGGTACCATCATCGGTGATGATCTTGTTAAGGGTGTCTACCTGCAAGCGCATAGACGCCAGCGAGTCGCCGAAGTAGCTGTTGTAATACAGTCCCAATGTGGCACCGCTTATCTCTGTAATCTTGTCGGGCATCTCGAAGTCTTCCGGACAGTTTATCTGCACCAGGAAGTCGGAGCTGAATTCTCCGAAAGACTTGTCGGTAAACTTGCCCAGATAGGCTGTACTTGAGCGAGAGTACACCTGCTTAAGTTGTAGCGAGCTGGTAGTGACATCGTAAGCGTCGGCACTTGTAGGTATGATGTCTTCATTGGCTACAAACTGTCCGATGCCTGTTGTTTCGTCATCGCAGCTATAAAAGATTGTGGCAGCTAAACTCAGTGCCGCCAGGAACTTGCATTTCATTGTTTATGAGAATATAATCATTGTATTTGTTTTATTCTGCATCACCCGACACCGTATTATACAAGGCATCGCATGCGTCGGCATAAGCCGCTTCGTCTGCCTGATAGCTTACGGTAGGGATGTTGAGGCTACGTGCGTAGTCCATGATTTCAGGATTTACGTTAGCTCCGTTCTCTATCACTCCATCAGAGTAAGCTATAGCAAGCTTGCACAACTCAGCGTAGTTGATAGGCTGCTTAACCATGTTGAGGTCTTCGGGAGTTATTTCTTTAAAGAGTGTAAGGTCTGTAAAGTTAGGAGAGAGGTTGCCCTTGAAACCATCGTCGTATACAGAGAATACTACCTTAGAGTCTCTGAATGACGGCTCGTCATAATAAGCTTTCTTGATAAACAGAGGAACGATGGCACTCATCCATCCGTGACAGTGTATTACATCGGGGCACCAACGCAGTTTCTTTACTGTCTCTAAAACACCTCTTGCGTAGAAGATGGCACGTTCGCCATTGTCTTCGTATTCTTTTCCTTCTTCGTCGCAAGCCATCAGGCGGTGCTGGAAGTAATCGTCGTTATCGATGAAGTAAACTTGACGGCGTGCAGCTTGGATAGAAGCTACTTTGATAATCAGCGGGTGGTCTGTGTCGTCGATAATGATGTTCATACCAGAGAGGCGGATTACTTCGTGTAATTGATTCCGGCGCTCGTTTACATTTCCCCACTTGGGCATGAAAGTGCGGATTTCATATCCTTTGTCCTGGATGGCTTGAGGTAAGTTCTGACCAATCAGGGATAATTCACTCTCGGGTACGTAAGGGGTAATTTCTTGTGTAATAAATAAAACTTTTTTCGCGCTCATGTCTATATAATGCTCAAATAATTACGCAAAGATAATAAAAAAATCATCGGGAAAGGCAATTTTAATATGCCTTTTATTATTTATTGTTTGTTAATATGCTGTATATCAATAATGTTTGTGGTTCTGTAAAATGCGTCTAATTTAGTGATTTATGGCTTTTTAGTTGTCTTTTTTCTACAATCTATTTTATTATCTGATAAAATTGTGGTTAATTTGCACCCGATTTATAAAAAATGATTCATTAATTCGGATAGAAATGGAATTAATTCAAACTGTTCATGAGCTTCGCGCGAAGTTGGATGTTCTTCGTAAGGCGGGCAAGACAATCGGTTTGGTTCCTACAATGGGAGCCTTGCACGCAGGTCACGCTTCTTTGGTGAAACGCGCTGTGGCAGAAAATGATATTGTGGTGGTAAGTGATTTCGTTAACCCCACTCAGTTTAACGATAAAAATGATTTGATTAAATATCCTCGTACGCTCGACGCTGACTGCAAGTTGCTTGAGTCTTGTGGGGTGACTTTCGTGTTCGCTCCTTCGGTAGAAGAGATTTATCCGGAGCCGGACACTCGTTCATTCAGCTATGCTCCGCTGGATACTGTGATGGAGGGCAAGTTCCGTCCGGGACACTTTAACGGTGTATGCCAGATTGTTAGCAAGTTGTTCTTGATAGTAGAACCTACACGCGCTTACTTCGGCGAGAAAGATTTCCAGCAGTTGGCTATTATCCGCGAGATGGTACGTAAGTATCCGTTCAATTTGCAGATTGTAGGCTGTCCTATCGTTCGCGAAAGCGACGGCTTGGCTCTTAGCAGCCGTAACGCTCGTCTTAGCGCAGAGCAGCGTGTTCAGGCTTTGCAGATTTCCAAGACTTTGTTCGCTAGCGTAGAGTATGCCAAGACTCACTCTTTGGAAGAAACAAAGCAGTTCGTGATTGATGGCATCGACAATGCTGAAGGTTTGCGTCTGGAATACTTCGAGGTAGTAGACGGAAACACATTGCAGGAAGTAAACAGCTGGGATAGCAGCAGCGATTATATCGTAGGTTGCATCACCGTATTCTGCGGAGAAGTGCGATTGATTGATAATATTAAGTATAAGGAGTGATAAAGTGATGATGATAGAAGTATTGAAGTCGAAGATTCATTGTGTATCGGTTACCGAGGCCAACTTGAATTATATGGGTAGCATCACCATCGACGAGGATTTGATGGATGCAGCCAATATGATAGCTGGCGAGAAGGTGCAGATAGTAGACAATAACAACGGTGAGCGTTTTGAAACTTATATTATTAAGGGCGAACGCGGAACGGGTTGTATTTGTCTGAATGGGGCAGCGGCTCGAAAGGTACAGGTGGGCGATGTGGTTATTATCATGTCGTATGCTTTGATGGATTTTGAAGAAGCTAAATCGTTTAAGCCTACCGTTATCTTCCCGGATACGGTGACAAACAAGTTGGTTTAAGCGTTTATCGATAAACAGATTGCAGATATAAAAAAGTCCGCAGATTCCCGATTGAGAGTCTGCGGACTTTTTTGTGCTCTATATTGAATGGTAGAGAGATGCTTACAGTGATTTCTCTTTAATCAATCCGGTGCGATATCCTACGAGTAGCTTTTTCAGGTCTTCTATCTGTACCTTCAGCTCGCGGCCTTTATCGGTATCTTTCACCATCATTCGTTTAGAACTCATTTCTACAATTTGGGTAGTAGATTTAATGTCGAGTCCTTCTTCTATGGCACGCTGGGTAGAAGTAAACGGTTCGTGCTGTACCAACTGGAATCCGCGAGAGTGATATACCAGTGTATATCCGGCAATACCGGTTTCGGGCTGGTAAGCCTTAGAGAATCCTCCGTCTATCACCATCAGCTTACCGTTGGCCTTGATCGGCTTCTCGCCTTTCACAGCCTTAACGGGCACATGTCCGTTTATGATGTGGCGGTGTTCTCCTTCTACGCCGAACTCATCCATTATCATATCGCATACGTCCTCACGGTCGCGCAGGGTGTAGTAGAATCCTTTTACCTCCTTATGAGCCGCTGCATCGGCTATGAAATATCTTTCGAATGTAGCCATCTTACTCTTGTCGAAAGCGGGGGAGTCTTTTCCGCACCACAGATACCATACGTAATCTAATGCGAAGTTCTTTTCTTCATTGTCGTTTTCGGCAAAGTAGGCGGTACGTATCAGTTGGCCCACTCGCTTAAGCAGCGATTCTCCTTTATATTTCTTTCCGAGGATATCGATTTCTTTCAGCGTGCCGTCTTCGTTGAGCGGCATAGATGCGTGGAACAGCAGGTTAGAGTTGCACACGTTATACATGCATCCGTAGCGGAACAGGCACTTCATGTGTTTACGTAGCTTTTCGCTTCCGGTAAACGAGTTGTGAAGCTTCAGTACTATGTCTTGCTCTTCCTCGGTCAACTTGTACGGATCGGCTGGGTCGATGGTGGGGAACAGGCTGTCGCGCAGCGGATATTCCGTACCGTCTATGGTGATAGTCTTCTTTTCGAAGTCGATGTGATGAAGCAACATACGGTCTTCCATCTTGAATTCAGGGCGGCGACGTATAATCTCAGCTTCCAGTTTGAACTGGATAATGCTGATAGCCTTATGCATCTGTGCTATGAGGCGTATAGTCTTATCGTTATATGTGCTCGACGCGAAATCTATCTTCGGTGTGAAGCATTCGCATGGGTCGTTGGCATAGGCTTCCATGGCGAAAGTAGCCAGCGGCAGCAGATTGATGCCGTAACCATCTTCAAGCGCGGAGAGGTTTCCGTAGCGCATGGCCATACGCAGCACATTGGCTATGCTACAGTTATTGCCCGATGCGGCTCCCATCCACAGGATATCGTGGTTTCCCCATTGTATATCGAAGTTATGATAGTCGCACAGCGTATCCATGATGATGTGCGGACCGGGACCACGGTCGAATATATCGCCCAAGATATGCAGCGAGTCGATGGTGAGGCGCTGTATCAAGTTACACAGAGCCACTATGAAATCATCGGCACGGTGAGTATCTATTATGGTACTTATAATTACATTGATATACGCCTGCTTGTTGGGGTCCATACTGCTTTCGTGCAGTAATTCCTGTATGATATACGAGAATTCCTCTGGCAACGCCTTACGCACCTTAGAACGAGTGTACTTAGACGATACGTTCTGGCATACCTTTACCAGCTGGTTAAGGGTAATTACGTACCAATCTACAAGCTCGGTCTCCACCTCTTTTACCAGTTGCAGTTTCTGCTCGGGGTAATATATCAGTGTGCAGAGTTCTTTTTTCTCGCTCTCGCGCAGAGTGTTTCCGAATATCTCGTTCACCTTTCTCTTTATGGCTCCCGAGGCATTTCTCAATACGTGCTGAAACGCTTCATACTCTCCGTGAAGGTCGGCCAAGAAATGCTCAGTACCTTTCGGAAGATTAAGTATCGCTTCCAGGTTTATTATTTCCGTACTGGCGGCTGCTATGGTAGGGAAGTTATGCGATAGCAGTTCCAGATAACGGATATCGTTTTGAATCATCTCTGCGGTTATCTGTTTGTATATTTTCATGTCCTATATTTATTTTAAGGGAAGGTTCAGGTTCGTTTCCTTTCGTTATAAAAAAAACATCAGCATCAGCTGTGCTATAATGACTCGTATAAACATGCCGAGCGGATATACGGTAGCATAGCTTACGGCCGGATTATCGTTTGGAATGATATCGTTGGCATAGTTCAGCGCCATAGGGTTAGCCATGCTTCCGCACAGCATTCCGCAGGTGTTTCCGAAGTCCATCTTATAGATGCGCAGTGAAACCAATGCCATGATTACTACCGGGAAGAATGTTATCAGGAATCCGATGCCTATCCACATCGCCCCTTCGGGACGGAATACCGTATCGAAGAAGTGTGCTCCTGCATCCAGTCCCAAGCAAGCCAAGTAGAGCGATAGTCCGATGCCTCTCAACATCAAGCTGGCGCTACGGGTGGTGTAGGTAAGCATGTGCAGACGCGGTCCGTAGCAACCTATCAGGATACCTACTATGATAGGACCTCCTGCCAATCCTAATTTCACTGGTGAACTGATACCCGGAATGGCGATAGGAATAGAACCTACCATCAATCCCAGTACTATACCGATGAAGATAGAAGCCAAGTTGGGGTCTTTTAGTGTCTTTACGGTATTGCCCAATACTTTTTCTACATTATTTATGGCTGCCGCTTCACCTACTATAGTCAGACGGTCGCCCAATTGTAGCACTAAGTTAGGGGTAGCAAGCAGTTGCACTCCGCTTCTCAATACACGACTGATGTTGATGCCGTAAGTATTGCGTAAGCGTAAAGAACCAAGCTTCTTGCCGTTTATCTCTGTGTTTGTAATGACTATATGCTTTGATATCAGCTGGCTGTCGATAGCGTTCCAGTCGATATCTTCCTTATTCCAGTCGCGATTTTCCTGCTCACCGAACAGGATAGTCAGTGCCGGCACATCTTTTTCGGTAGTGATAACCAGCAGTCGGTCTGCTTCTTCCAGCACCTTGTCCGAAGTAGGTATGCTTACCTTGCCTTCGCGCCAGATGCGTGAAATTACGAATTTTGGGTAGCTCAGCTGAGCGATATCCTGTATGCTCTTATGGAATATGGCGGGGTTATGCACCTGAAACGTAGCGATGTATGTGTGATTAGGGTCGTCGTGCTCGTGCTCGTTCATGTCCGACGGGCGTACAAACAGCTTTTTCACCACAACGATAGCGAATATTACGCCTACTACACCAAGCGGATAAGTCACGGCACAACTCAGAGCGGCACCGCTGGTAGGCAAGCCTAACTGCTTCAGCGTCTGCTGTGCGGCACCCAGTGCAGGGGTGTTAGTAGTGGCTCCGCATAAGATACCGGTCATATCGGGCAGTGAAATAGGGGTTACAAGGCACAAGGCCAAAGCCATAGCCGTACCTAAAATGATGACTCCCAATCCCAACATGTTAAGCTTGAAACCTCCCTTTTGGAAAGAACTGAAGAATCCCGGTCCCACCTGTAGTCCTAAGGCATAGACAAACAGTACCAATCCGAAACTTTCGGCATACGTCAGCATTTGTGGGTCTACAGAAAAACCTAAGTGTCCTGCTAAGATACCCATGAAGAAAACAAATGTAACACCTAACGAAATGCCGCAAATATGTATTTTCCCTAAAGCGAGTCCCGTTGAAATGATGAGTGACATCACCACCACTGCCTGTATGGCAGAATGTTCAAAAAATAAATTATATATCCATTCCATGCTGCAAAGATACATAGTTTTCGTAAAATCGGTATTAAGGCCGCATATAAATGTAAAGCACGAATCGTTTTTATGGGGTGTTTACCATGCCGTCATTGACAAAAGGATAAAATTCAGACGGGTGCCTTATTAAATTAGGAGCGACGAGATGCGTTGTAACATCATTGTATAAGTTTTATAAAGGCTTTTTAAAGCGGTAGCAACAATGGTGTAATGCCACCGCCATACTTTTGCCACCGAAATCAGGAAGTTATTCAGGTTTGTTTCCTGACAAGACAAAGACTAAATACGAAATATGTTAGTATGAAACTTAAGAAAGGAATTATTGCATTAGGATTGCTCTCAACTGTAAGCTTGCAATTGTGGGCACAGCAAATCAAAGGTGTCGTTATAGACAAGAATACAAAGGAGACACTTGTAGGAGCGGTAATCAAAGCCGTAAGAAATAAGGGAGGCAACACTGCCGCACAGGGAGAAGGCGTAAACGTCATCACTAACCTCGACGGAAATTTCTCGTTTGATGGACTGAAAGAAGGCACATACACATTATATATTGATTTCTTAGGATATAAAACCCAGAGAATAGACGGGGTTGTGGTGAAGAAGAACCGCAAGAACGACGATGCGGCAAACGAGGAAACCCTGACAGTAGCTATGCAGCCCGATGTTCAGCAACTGAATGAGGTTACTGTTACCGCTGTAGAAAAACGTAACACCGATGCCGCTATGATACAGGTGGCCAAGAACAGTTTGGTTATCGTAAACAATGTTTCCGCTCAGGAAATCTCTCGTACCCAAGACTCCAATGCCGGCGAGGTGATACGCCGTGTGCCGGGTGTCAGCCTTATAGACGATAAGTTCGTTATGGTGCGTGGCTTGTCTCAGCGATATAATAATGTATGGGTTAACGGAGGTGCGGTACCGAGCAGCGAAGCCGACTCCAGAGCTTTCTCGTTCGATATTATCCCAAGTTCACAGATTGATAATCTGACTATCGTGAAATCGCCGTCGCCAGAATATCCTGCCGATTATTCGGGTGGTTTCATTATCGTAAATACCAAAGAGATTCCGGCGGAAAACAGTTTCAATATATCTGTGGGAGGCAACTGGAATACTTCTTCCGCTTTTAAGGATTTCGTATATTCTAAAGGTTCAGGAACAGACTTTCTTGGATTCGACAACGGAATGAGAAACCTGAACGGGGGAATCAACGGTGCGCTTGCTCCGCAGCTTAATGCTAGCGGCAAGCCTGTAGCCGACTATGCCACATCGCTCTTAGGAAACGGACTTAACAACGATTGGCTTACCAAGACCAAGAGTCCCGTGGGCGACCTTAAACTGGCGGCAAGCCTTAATCACCGTTGGAGCCTTGGCGGACGGACACTCGGAATGCTGGCGGCTCTTAACTATACTAACGAGTATCGCACCTATACGGGCATGGAGAACAATCTGTTTGGTGTATATGATGCGGTGAACGATAAGCCCAACTACCTTCGCTACTCTGTAGACGATCAGTATAATAACAACGTCCGACTCGGAGCTATGTTGAACTTTACTTTCCTTTCTAAGGACGGTAATCATAAATATCAGTTAAAGAACATCTTCAATCAGTTGGCTACCAGCCGATATACTTGGCGTGACGGCGTGAGCGCACAGTCTAACTTAGAGCGAAGCGCAGAATATTATTACCGCAGCCGTACCACTTATAACGGACAGCTTACCGGAAAGCACACCTTTATTAATAATGTACTCGACTGGAACGCCGGATATGCGTATGCCAACCGTCATCTGCCCGACCGCCGTAGATACCTCATCGATGACGCACTAGAATCGGGCGTATTTGCCTTGACTACAGGTAACGACATCTCGCGCGAGTGGACTCAGCTCGACGAGCATATCCTCTCTCTCGGAGTGAACGATAAGCATCACTTCACGTTCGGTTCCTTTGAACCCGATTTGCAGGTGGGAGCATACGGCGAATACCGTAACCGCGAATATCTTACCCGTAACTTCATCTACAACTGGAATGTTTCGGATAACAATTTGCCATCCGACTTTCGCTATAGCGACATCCCTGCATTTGTTTCTAACGAGGCAAATATGGGATACGATAAGCTCTACTTGCTTGAACAGAAGCAGATGCGTAACAACTACCGCGGACACAATGTACTTGGAGCGGGATATCTGGCAGTGTCTCTTCCGTTCGGAAAACTGGGCGTACATGCTGGCTTGCGCTTTGAGCATAACGATATGGAGCTAATCTCAAACACCCGCGACTATGAAAAGAGTGAAACAAGTCTTCATTACAAGACCGATGATATTTTCCCGTCGCTCAATGTAACGTATAAGTTCAACGAACGCCATCAGGCACGTCTGTCGTACGGTCGCAGCATCAACCGCCCAGAGTTTCGCGAAGTGTCTCCATCAGTGTATTACGATTTCGACCTTGCCAGCAACGTACAGGGAAATACAGACCTGATGAACTGCTACGTAAACAACGTCGATTTACGATATGAGTGGTACCCGTCACGTGGTGAATTCATCTCGGTAGCCGCTTTCTACAAGCATTTTGAATCGCCTATAGAGTGGACATACACCGTAGCCGGAGGTACCGATTTGGTATATAGTTACAAGAATGCCAAGAGCGCAAATAACTACGGTCTGGAGCTCGATATCAGAAAGACCCTTGATTTTATAGGATTACGCAATTTCAGTTGGTCGTTTAACGGAGCCTTGATTAAGAGTAAGGTACAGTTCGAAAAGGGTTCAAAAGAAGAAAACAGACCCATGCAGGGACAATCGCCATACCTTATTAATACAGGTGTCTTCTATAAGAACGAACCTCTGAAGATGGACATCGCCCTGCTCTATAACCGCATCGGAAAACGAATTATCGGTGTAGGCCGAAGCGAAGGCTCTACCGGAAACGACGATAACGCACGTGTGCCTCACAGCTATGAGATGCCTAGAAATACCATCGACCTCTCTTTCTCTAAGAAATTCGGTAGTCACTTGGAACTGAAGCTCAACGTAAGAGACCTCTTGGCAGAGAAGATATACTATAAGCAATTCGCCGATGTAACCTATAGCGATGGAAGCAAGAAAAAGGTAGAAGAAATCTCCAGATGCTACAAGCTGGGCAGAAACATCGGAATACAGGCCATTTATAAATTCTAAATATTGAAAATAAGACATTTGTTTAATAAAAAACAAAAGAACAATGATGAACAAGATGTATTTTTTCGGATGCATGGGCATCCTGGCAGCTTCTACAGTATTGGGTAGCTGCAGCAGTAATGACGATCCTGCTGAACAGGGTAACGGTGAAACTTACAATTGGTCGACCAACGGCGGCTTTAGAGCTTGCGACCATATCCTCTTCAATGCCGACGGTTCTGAAAACGCCAACGGAACAGAAATTGGTAACGGCGATCAGCAATTCGTTTTCACTGGAAAGCAGACATTGAAGAAAGGAACTTACCTCCTCAAGGGATGGGTATATATAGCCGATGGCGCAGAGCTTACCATCGAACCGGGTACTATAATCAAGGGCGACAAGCAGACTAAGGCTGCTCTTATAGCCGAGCGTGGCGGTAAGCTGATTGCTAAGGGTACAGCAGCAGAACCTATCGTATTTACTTCGGAACAGGCAGCCGGAAGTCGTAAACCGGGCGACTGGGGTGGTGTGATTCTTTGCGGTAAGGCTAAAAACAACAAGACCGAACAGCAGATTGAAGGTGGTCCGCGCTCAAAACATGGTGGTGACGACGATGCCGATAACTCAGGTGCATTGAGCTACGTACGTATTGAGTTCGCTGGATATCCTTTCCAGGCAGATAAGGAAATCAACGGTTTGACACTCGGCTCTGTAGGCTCGGGCACACAGATTGACCACGTACAGGTTTCTTACTCTAACGATGACTCTTTTGAATGGTTTGGCGGAACAGTAAACTGCAAATACCTTGTAGCTTACAAAGGTTGGGACGATGATTTCGATACCGACAACGGTTTCTCAGGAAAAGTACAGTTCGGTCTCTCACTCCGCGATAGCAAGTTGGCCGACGTTTCTCAGAGCAACGGATTCGAAAGTGATAACTGTGCGGACGGTGCAGAGGTTACTCCTTTTACTACAGCTACTTTCTCAAACATCACTTTTGTAGGTCCTAAGGTTTTGGATGAGCAGTTCCAGAATTCTACAGGCTACATCAACGGTGGCGCATATAATCCTAACAACGGATCAGCTCTTGGCAGATTCCAGTCAGCTATGCAAATCCGTCGTTCTTCTCGCCTTAACTGCATCAACTCTGTAGCGCTTGGCTGGCCTATCGGTCTTATTGTAGACGGAGAGAAGGGTAGCACTGTTCAGGCATCAAAAGAAAACCTCTTCAAACTGCAGAATGTATATTTCGCAGGAATGGATGCAGTAGGTAGCGATGCCAACAAGATTTACGATGACTGTCTGTACGACGCAAAGAACAAGAAGGTGCTCGACGCAAGCAAGAAATCGTATTCTAATACCTTCTTCTTCTCTGAAGCAAGCAACAAGAGCTTTGATTCATGGAAGAGCCTTGTAGGTGTAGACGGTTATACTCCTATAGCTGGTAGCCCGTTGCTTGGTGCCGCCAACTTTACAGGATGGACAGGTTTCGATGCTGTAAGCTACATCGGTGCTTTCGATGGAAGCAACAACAGTTGGTTGAGCGGTTGGACTAACTTCGATCCTCAGAATGCTAAGTATTGATAGCGTCTTATAATAATTGGTATACCCCCGGAAATCACAGCTGATTCAGACTTTCGGGGGTGTTTTTTTTGTTGTTCTTTCGGGAATAGCATCTATGATCTTTACAATGAACTGAAGTGATATGATGGTGACGAAAATGAAAAAACGGAGATAAAAAAACATTGCGATGCTTCAATCAAATCATCGCAATGCTTCACTTGTCCATTCGCATATTGCAGTACTGCAATTCGCATTGTTTTTTTCTGCGACCAGAATGTAGCTTTTAACCCACTCCAGAAGGGCTTCTGAGGCAGAGTTATGTAGTATAGTCTCCTGATAGGAGAGATGCGTATTATCTTATAAAGAGCAACTCGCGATATTTAGGCAGAGTCCACATCTGGTCGTCAACGATGAGTTCAAGTTTGTCGATGTGATAACGTATCTGCTCTAACATAGGGGCGATGTTATCATGATAAGCTATAGCCTTGGCACGCTGACCTTCTATGCGGTTTGCCACCTTACGTGCTTCTACCAACGCATCGATGTGCTCTTTGATGTAAGCGGTGTGCTCTGCTATCTCCTTGATGATAGCGATGTTTTCTGACGAAAGTGCTGCGGCTTCTTCGGCTGGGAACAAGCTCTTCATCTTATAAGCGTTGTCTACCAACTTGGTTTGATATTCTATAGCTACAGGCACTACGTGGTTCATAACCAAGTCGCCCAGTACACGAGCTTCAATCTGTATCTTCTTGGTATACATTTCCCATTTCACTTCGTTACGGGCCATCAACTCTTTACGGTTCATTACGCCGGTCGATTCGAACATCTTGATAGACTCCGGTTTCAGGTAGTTGTCGAATATCAGCGGACAGCTTGTTTCGCAGTCCAAGCCGCGGCGTGCAGCCTCTTGCTTCCATTCTTCGCTGTAACCGTTTCCGTCGAAGCGGATAGGCTTGCATTCCTTGATGTAGTTACGTACAACCTGTATGATAGCCGAAATCTTAGGTTCGCCTTTTTCTATTATTTCATCGACTTCTTTCTTGAACAGGATGAGCTGTTCTGCCATAGCCGAGTTGAGTACAATCATTGCGCTGGCACAGTTGGCTTCAGAACCTGGCGCACGGAACTCGAAACGGTTTCCGGTGAAGGCGAAAGGCGAAGTGCGGTTACGGTCGGTATTATCGATGAGCAATTCAGGTATCTGCGGAATATCAAGACGCATACTCTGCTTGTTGCCTAGTGATACGAGGTCGTTGCTTGTACTCTCTTCCAGATGGTCGAGCACCTTGCTTAGCTGAGTGCCGAGGAATGAAGAGATAATAGCGGGTGGCGCTTCGTGAGCTCCCAGACGGTGAGCGTTGGTGGCACTCATGATAGAAGCCTTAAGCAGTCCGTTGTGATGATATACAGCCATCAGCGCATTAACCACGAAGGTGATGAAACGCAGATTATCTTCGGCTGTCTTACCTGGAGCCATAAGCAGTGTGCCGTCGCTTGTACCCAATGACCAGTTGTTGTGCTTACCCGAACCGTTGATGCCTTTGAACGGTTTTTCGTGCAGCAATACACGGAAGCCGTGGTTACGTGCCACCTTACGCATCAGCGACATGAGCAACATGTTATGGTCTACAGCCAAGTTGCACTCTTCATATATAGGAGCCAACTCAAACTGATTAGGAGCGACTTCGTTGTGGCGTGTTTTTACTGGGATTCCCAATTCTAAAGACTGCACTTCGAGGTCTTTCATGAATGCGGCTACACGTGGAGGGATAGCACCGAAGTAGTGGTCTTCAAGCTGCTGGTTCTTAGAAGCCTCATGACCCATCAGCGTGCGTCCGGTAAGCAACAAGTCGGGACGAGCGGCATACAAGCCTTCGTCTACCAAGAAATACTCCTGTTCCCAACCCAAGTAACACAATACCTTGGTAGCTGCAGGTTCAAAATATCTGGTAACGTCGAGCGCAGCCTGCGTTACGGCGCGTATTGATTTCAGCAGTGGAGCTTTATAGTCGAGCGATTCACCGGTATAAGCGATGAAGACAGTAGGAATACACAGCGTGTCGTCTACCACGAACACTGGCGATGAGGGATCCCATGCACTGTAACCACGAGCCTCGAAAGTGTTTCGTACACCACCGTTGGGGAACGAAGAACCATCGGCTTCCTGCTGTACTAACAGCTTGCCCGAGAACTCTTCGAGCATACCGCCCTTGCCATCGTGTTCTACAAAAGCGTCGTGCTTTTCGGCAGTGCCCTCTGTAAGCGGCTGAAACCAGTGAGTGTAGTGTGTTACACCTAATTCTATGGCCCAGCGTTTCATGCCAGCGGCAACCTCGTTTGCTATACTGCGGTCTAGTGGAGCACCGTTGTCTATTACGTCTACCAGCTTGCTGTATACCTTGCTTGGCAGATATTTGAACATCTTCTCACGGTTGAACACATATTTAGCGAAGTACTCGCTGGGGCGTTCTTTAGGTGGAATAACTGCTACCGGCTCTTTGTGAAAAGCCTTTTCTACCACTCTGAATCTTAATTTTGACATTGTACCTACTAATTTAATCTATGGTTGTATGTATTGGTCGTTTATTTTTTTTCTCTTATTTATATGCACTTGCATATTCTCTGCATGGCTTCTTCGCATTTCTCTTTTTTGCAGAACGAAGTGAGTCGGATATATCCTTCTCCACTCGGGCCGAATCCTACTCCGGGAGTAGTTACTACCTGTGCTTCGTAAAGGAGTCGCTCAAAGAACCTCCACGAAGGCATGTTGTCTGGCGTCTTAACCCATAGGTACGGAGCGTTTTCTCCTCCAGCCACCTTCAGTCCGATGCTGCTCAACGCCTTTTTCATGATTCGGGCATTATTCATATAATACCGTATGTTGGCTTTAACCTGTTCTTTTCCTTCGGGGGTATATATAGCCTCCGCTCCGCGCTGCGTAATGTACGATGTGCCGTTGAACTTGGTTTCCTGATGCCGGCGCCATAACGGGTTAAGCGGAATGCGCTTGCCGCTCAGTGTAGCCGCCGTTACCTCTTTAGGTACTACCACATATCCGCATCGTACTCCTGTAAATCCCGCTGTCTTAGAGAAACTGCGGAATTCTATGGCAACCTTTTTTGCCCCTTTTATCTCATAAATAGAGTGGGGAATATCAGGGTCTTGTATGTAAGCTTCGTAAGCGGCATCGAATATGATGAGAGTATCGTTTTCTATAGCGTAGTTCACCCATTTTTTCAGTTCGCTTTTGCTTAGTACAGTACCCGTAGGGTTATTGGGATAGCACAGATACAGAATATCCACCCGTTGCTCGGGCAAGTGCGGAATGAAATCATTCTCCATAAGGCAAGGCATATATACCACATTGCTCCATTTGCCGTCTTCCTCTAGTTCTCCGGCTCTGCCGCAAGCTACATTAGTATCTATGTAGACAGGATATATAGGGTCTGTAACCCCGATACTGTTGTCGTGCCGCAGTATGTCGCCTATATTTCCAGTGTCGCCTTTAGTGCCGTCGCTTACAAATATCTCGCTGGCTTCAAGGCGTACGCCTCGTGGGGCATAGTCGTTCTTTATGATGGCTTCTATCAGGAAATGATATCCTTGCTCTGGTCCGTATCCGTGAAATGTAGTTTCGTTCTCCATTTCGCCTACGGCTTTCCGCATGGCTTCGGTACAAGCGTGTGGCAGCGGAAGGATGACATCGCCTGTACCCAAACGGATAATGTCGGCTTTGGGATGAGTGACTCTAAACAGGTTCACCCTTTTCTCCAAATCCGAGAAGAAATAGTTTTCGGGCAGTTTTAGGAAATGTTCGTTCACTAATGCCATAACTTTGTGGAGTTTTAATAATTTCCAAATCGCTGCAAAATTACGAAAATCATTGGAAAAATTACATAAATGGGGGCTGTAATAAAGAAAAAACCGCAACTTTCATGGTAGAATACGGGCTTTATGGCAAAAGCATAAGGCGTTTCTTCCGAAAAATGCGGCTTACGGTTTTACACGATGCTACGTGTAACTTGGTAAATAGCAGTAGCTATTGGATGTATTTCCCGACAAAATCTTTAACTTTCAGGGTGTATTCTTGAGGAAGGATGTGGTAAGATGCTGCATGTTCCGCCCCCGGAACAATCCACAGTTCTTTGGGTTCTGATTTGGCATCGTACAGAGGGTATACCATCCATGTTGGTACATAGTCGTCTTTGTCGCCATGGATAAAGAACATCGGTTTTTGGCATTTCGCCACTTGTTTCAAGGCTGACGCTTCTTTAAAGTTCCATCCGTTTTGAATCTGGCATAACCAACTGGCTGTGTAAAGCAAGGGAAATGCAGGCAAGTGGAATTGGGCTTTCAGTTCTTTTGCGAATTGGTCCCAAACGCTGGTGTATCCGCAGTCTTCTACAAAGCAGCGTATGTATTCGGGTGTTTTTTCTCCGGATACCATCATGGTGGTGGCGGCTCCCATTGATATGCCGTGCACTACAGCTTGCAGTGAGTCGCCGAAGAGAGTAGGGGCTATATCAATCCATTGCAACACATCCTTTCTGTCTAGCCAACCCATCTGTATGGCGTCGCCTTCGCTCAGTCCGGTGTAGCGTAAGTCGGGCAATAATACATTATAGTCCAACTCATGATTGTATAAATAGCCTATGTGAAACATGCGGATAGCGTTATCCGTATATCCGTGCACAATGACAGCCGTGCGCTTGGTGGGGCGAGACGCATATGCGTAGAAAGCGTGCATCTTTAGTCCGTCGGGCGAAGTGATGAACGTATCTCTCAGTGCTTTATGCTGGTTCAGGCTATCTACCCAAGGCACTATCTGCGGATAGGTATTGCGCATATATTCCATCGATCCGGCCATATCTTTCCCACGGTTATCGGGCCGGAGAGAGAAATTAAGCATATATAAGCTTCCTCCGGTAAGAATGGCGGCTATACATGCCAAGACTATTCCGCAGGTAATGAAAATAGTGCGCTTCTTCATTGTGCGTATGTTTTAATGTTATTCGTTCCAGATTTCCCAAGCGGCAAAAGCTTGCAACAGCAGCATTTCAAGTCCGTTTTTGGTTACCGCTCCTTTTTCGCTACCCTTCTTCATGAATAAAGTGGTGTTAGGGTTGTAAACCAAATCATAAAGCAGATGGCGTGGTGTCAAGCATTCGTAAGGAATGTCCGGACATTCGTCGGTATGTGGATACATGCCTACAGGCGAGCAGTTTACTATTACCTTGTACTCTTCCATCACTTCGGGAGTGAGCTGACTGTAGGTGAAAGTTTCATCGTCTTTTTTGCCTCTTGACACGAATCGAGTCTCAAGTCCCAGTTTCTTCAGTCCGTAGTTTATGGCTTTCGAAGCGCCTCCGGTACCAAGTATCAATGCCTTGGTGTGATACGACTCAAGCAACGGCTCTATGGAACGTGTAAATCCGATAACATCAGAGTTATAGCCCACGAGTCTCAGCTTGCCTTTGCTGCGGTCGAATTTAATCACGTTTACCGCACCTATTTCTTTTGCTTCAGGCGAAACCTCATTGAGGAAATGCATAACCTGTTCTTTATACGGAATAGTTACGTTTAAACCGTTAAGTGTAGTATTGGCGCTTACCACCTGCGGAAACTCATCGATTGTAGGGATTTCAAAGTTGAGGTATTCCGCATCCACTTTTTCCGATTCGAATTTCTCGTTAAAGAAATTACGAGAGAAAGAATGCCCCAGCGGATAACCTATCAAGCCATATTTTTTCATGTATACAGAAAATGCTGAAGTTTTATTTGGTTGCAAAATAAAGGGTGCAGATGCCCAGCGTAAGTCTCTTGAACTCAACTTTGCTGAATCCTGCTTTTTTAATGATGCCTCGCATTATTTCTCCTTGCGGAAAGGCTTTTATAGACTGTGGCAGATAGTGATACGCATTTTTGTCTTTCGAAAAGAACTTTCCTACAGTAGGGATAATCAGGCGAGAGTAGATACCGTAGAGTTGCTTCATAGGGAACCACTCCGGTTCCGACAGCTCCAGTATTACTAAATGTCCGCCCGGGGTAAGCACCCGATACATTTCGGACAGACCCTTATCCAAGTCCTCAAAGTTACGTACTCCGAACGCTACGGTGATAGCGTCAAAGCGTGCTTCGGGATAACTTAACGATAAGCAGTTCTGCTTTTCGAACGTGAGTCGGTTGCCTAACCCTGCGCGGACAGCTTTTTGTCGTCCTACTTCCATCATTCCCTCCGAAATGTCAGTACCTTTCAGTTCGTCGGGCATCAGTGTGGCACACGCCTGCAACGCGAAGTCACCGGTTCCTGTAGCCACGTCGAGTATGCGGCGAGGCTTGAACGGGCGTAGGCGATTGATGGCTTTCTTGCGCCAACACTTATCTATTCCCCATGAGAGTATATGGTTCAAGTCATCATAGGCAGGGGCGATATTATCGAACATCTTTTCTACCTGTGAAGTTTTACTTTCGCTCTCGTTATAGGGTTTGATATTTTCTTGTGGATAGTGGGACATGGTTATGTTTCTTCTTTGTAGTTATCTATAATTATTTCATCAGATAGTCGAGGACATTCTTTTCGATGCGTTCAGTCAGGTTGTCTGTATCGCCCTTAACGAAAGTTTCGCCGGTGATGTGCTCAAACAACTCGATGTAGCGGTCGCTGATAGAGTTAACGATTTCCGGAGTCATTTCGGGCACTGTCTGTCCTTCTTTTCCCTGGAATCCGTTAGCCATAAGCCATTCGCGTACGAATTCTTTAGAAAGCTGTTTCTGAGGTTCTTCTTTTTCGAATCTTTCCTGATAGCCTTCTGAGTAGAAGTAGCGGCTTGAGTCGGGAGTATGGATTTCGTCCATCAAGTAGATCTGGCCGTTGTGCTTACCGAATTCATATTTGGTATCTACCAAGATCAATCCGCGCTCTGCAGCCATCTGAGTACCGCGTTCGAACAATGCCAAAGTGTATTTTTCGAGAGTAGCGTATTCTTCTGGAGTAGCGAGACCCTGAGCCAAGATTTCTTCTTTAGAGATATCTTCATCGTGCAGGCCCATTTCGGCTTTAGTAGTCGGGGTGATGATAGGCTGAGGGAACTTTTCGTTTTCGCGCATACCTTCGGGCAAGCGAACACCGCAGATTTCGCGAACACCGCTCTTGTAAGCACGCCATGCGCTACCGCACAAGTAACCGCGTACAATCATTTCTACAGGGAATCCTTCGCACATTACGCCTACAGTTACCATAGGGTCTGGAGTAGCCAACTTCCAGTTGGGGCAGATGTCGGCAGTAGCGTCAAGGAACTTAGCGGCAATCTGATTCAGCATTTGGCCTTTGTAAGGGATGCCTTCGGGCAAAACCACGTCGAATGCCGAGATGCGGTCGGTTGCTACCATGATGAGCTTTTCATCGTTAATGTTGTAAACATCGCGCACTTTACCGTTGTACACACTCTTCTGACCGGGAAAGTGAAAATCTGTTTTAGTTAAAGCTTTACTCATTTTCTTTTTATTTTTGTGTAATGAATAGTGGGTTGGTTTTAATTATTCTCGTCGTTCTGTGCAGCCAAGCCTTTCATGATGGCCTTTAGCTGAGTGGCCGACGCTTTCTTTTCCATCTTACGTCCTTCTTCGAACTTCTCGTAGGCTTCTACTATGCGTGTTACCAGCTTATGGCGTACGATATCTTTCTTGGTAAGCTCTATGAAGCTGATGCCTTTCACTCCTTTCAGAATCTTCATGGCTTGTATCAATCCAGATGTCTGCGAAGTAGGTAAGTCTATCTGCGTCATGTCGCCAGTAACTATCATCTTGGTGTTCATACCCATACGTGTAAGGAACATCTTGATTTGCTGTGTGGTGGTGTTTTGTGCCTCGTCGAGTATCACTACGGCATCATTCAGCGTACGTCCGCGCATAAAAGCCAGCGGAGCTATCTGAATAATGTTCAGTTCCATGTATTCTTTCAGCTTGGCAGCCGGAATCATGTCTTGCAGTGCATCGTAAAGGGGTTGCAGATAGGGGTCGATTTTATCTTTCATGTCGCCCGGCAGGAATCCCAGTTTCTCTCCGGCTTCCACGGCGGGACGGCTAAGTATGATTTTCTTGATTTCTTTATTCTTGAGAGCTCTTACAGCCAGAGCGATGGCGGTATAGGTTTTGCCAGAACCGGCAGGTCCGATGGCGAATATCATATCGTTTTTATCGAATTCTTTTACAAGCTTCAGCTGATTGGCGCTTCGTGGACTGATGGGCTTACCGGTTACGCTGTACACTATCACGTCGTCGGGCTTTTCCACGTTCGGCTTATTACCTTTTATAATGTCGAGTATGCTTTCTTCGTTCAGAGAGTTGTATTTGGCGCAATGTTTTTGCATCGCTATTATGGCTTCTTCGAAGGCACACATTTCTTCTTCATCGCCCATTACCTTGATTACATCGCCTCGCGCCACGATTCTCAGCTTTGGGAATAAAGCTTTTATCATTTGTATATTGGCATTGTTCACGCCGTAGAAGATCACCGGGTCGATGTCTTCTAAAACAATATGTTTTTCAATCATCTAAAACCTGTTTCCTTTTTCCTTTGTTTTTTGTTATGTATGCCCGATTCGCTTACTCAAACCCTGCATACAGCTTATTTTTGCTGCAAATTTAATCATTCCTTTTCATTGTAGAATCCCTATCCGCATAATTTATTCGTTTGGGCTTGCTAAAAAACGTTGCTGCGTGTTTTAAAAAAGCGTCAAGAAGTTTTTTTAGAGCATCGTGCAAATTTTATATCTTTGCAAGCGATATTTTGAAATTAGGTATATAAAAACATTGAGGATGAGAAAACTATTGACGGCGTGTGTGTCGGCTTTGCTGCTATGTACTCTGTTTGGAGCTTGCAAGGAGAAAGACATGTCTATAAAACTGAATAATCCGCACAATATCCGTGGGGTGATAAGCTACAAAAGAAGTTTTAATGATTTAAACGACGTGCAGTTGGCTACGGCCAAGCGTATCGGCATACGTCCTATATCATCGCGCGAGGCGGCTCGCGACGGCGGAAGCGGTATTGAGGAAATCACGTCGTGCGAACGCTATCAGGTTGATTCTCTTACACATTCCATCCCTTTCTTGATTCCTAAGGCAGTGGCATTACTCGATACGTTAGGTCAGAACTTCCTCGATTCTTTGACATGTAAGGGACTGAATCCTAATCAGATTATCGTTACTTCTGTACTTCGTACTAAAGACGACGTTAAGAAACTGCGCCGCTCTAACGGAAACGCTTCGCTCAACTCTTGTCATTTCTATGGAACCACGTTCGATGTGAGTTGGAAACGCTTCTTTAAGGTGGAAGACCCAGACGGACGCCCCATGCAGGACGTTAATGCAGATACGTTGAAGTTAGTGCTCTCTGAAGTACTGCGCGACTTGCGTAAGGCGGATAAGTGTTACGTGAAATACGAACTTAAACAAGGATGTTTCCATATTACGGTACGATAAGATATGAAGCACAGATATTTTATTTATTTGGCATATGATGGTACTCGCTATCATGGATGGCAGATTCAGCCCAACGGAATCAGTGTGCAGGAAACGCTGAACAAGGCTTTGACCACTTTCTTACGCGATGAGGCTATAGAGGTTACCGGAGCAGGACGCACCGATGCCGGAGTGCACGCAAAATTGATGGTGGCTCATTTCGATATAGAGCGTGAGTTGGACTGTAACTCGGTGGTAGATAAGCTGAACCGTATCTTGCCGCCCGATATCGCCGTGTACGATGTGAAGCCCGTAAAGCCCGAAGCGCACGCTCGTTTTGACGCTACTTACCGTACCTATAAATATTATATAACCACACGCAAGGACCCGTTTACCCGTACTTATGCGTGGCGTGTATTTCAGAAACTCGATTTCGATAAGATGAACGAGGCGGCTAATACACTCTTCGGATATACAGACTTTACCAGCTTCAGTAAACTGCATACCGATGTCAAGACCAATAACTGTAAGATAATGGCAGCTCACTGGGAACAATTATCGTCCGACGAGTGGGTATTTACTATTCAGGCCGACAGATTCTTACGTAATATGGTGCGTGCTGTAGTAGGTACTCTTGTGGAAGTTGGTCGAGGAAAGCTTACGGTCGATGGCTTCCGTAAGGTAATAGAAAATAAAGACAGGTGCACAGCCGGAAGTTCTGTTCCGGGCCATGCACTGTTTCTTGTAGATGTGGGTTATCCGGACGAACTGTTTATTACTTCACATCTTCCAGAATAATAGAATATCCCACTTCAAAGCTCTTGCCCGGCTCTACGTGCTGCATCCACTCTCTATCTTTGAATTCACCGTGGTAGCCAACTTTGTCGCATCGTCCGTACCAAGGTTCGATGCAGACAAACGGCACGTCGGGATGGGCGGCAGAGGGCGACCATACAGCTACCAGCGGACTGCTG
>UMKZ01009508.1_pt1 | contig 32842 bp, 28 predicted proteins | sample 1966441 | NCBI WGS metagenome assembly UMKZ01 (sample SAMEA4836189, study PRJEB28245) | human gut metagenome | biome: gut microbiome; material: fecal sample | place: Denmark | collected 2008
ACTTGTGCCGTCTGCCGTGTTGGGGGAAGGTGAATTTGCCTCCTGCGCAGTTCCTGATTTGTCGTTAGAGTTGACCTGCGACTTATCGCCGCCATTTGCTCCGCTCTGATCGCTATTGTCTGGCGCGGACGGAGTGTCGCTCTTCTCAACGAATTTCCAGGAACCGGTGAAGGTTACATTGCCCTCTGAATCTGCCGTAGTCATATCGGCGATGGCTGAATCCCTGTCGTAGCCCATAAAAATCCAGGTGCCGTTGGCAACATCTACAGTTGTCTGGGATGGTGTAATAGCGTTTACTGCATCGTTATACACATAGTTGTTTGTGTCTTTAGGAAGTACCGCTAAAACCTCGCTTGGCAGCTGTTTGTCGGAAGAGGTGCTGTTGAACGCGTACTTTGCGCTGAAGTTCTTGAAAACTTTTTTGAATTGAGCCTTGTAAACAGCGTCACCCGTGACATCTTCGATCGTGGTGTGCCATGAATCGAACACGTAGTCGTACTTGTCGTCGGACGGTTTCGTAGGAGTAGGTACCGTAATTTGGTCTGCTTTCGTGCCGATTTCGTACCAGTCTTCGCTATAGATGGTGGTGCCGTCTTCATTTGCGAAGGTGATTTTCACCAAAGACGGTTTTGCGGCGGCAACCAGGTAAACCTTGCCATCGGAGCCGATGCTGGCGTAGTTGGCGTACTCATTGCGCTGCTCTTTTGCCTGCGTTGCGTAGCGGGAGTCTTCGTTATCAAGATACCAGCCGTCAATTTTTTTGTTGGTCACGTCATCGGGTTTGCCCAGGTAAAGCTCGTCCATGTCTTTTGCGGCTGACAATTTTGCAACAGAGCCGTTCAGGTAGATATCGGAAGCCGCCTTGTCTGCGATGTTGTTGCACAGCTTGGTGTTGGTGATGGTGGTGCCTGCACCTTCACCGGAATTCGATTCCGCCGCAAAGCCTCCGCCGTAATTTGTTGCCTCGTTGCCCGTGATGGTGCATCCGTCGATGGTCAAGCTGGTGAAGTTGCCATACGATGCAACGCCGCCGCCTACCGCGGCGCTATTCTTCTTTATCGTGCAGTCGCGAATTTCAGCTGCGGCAGGTGATTTCATCTTCATTGCAAGCACGCCGGCGCCATAGCCTTCGTCCTGGTTCGCTTTGTTGTTGGTTATGGTGGTGTTCTTAAGGAATAAGCCCGGCTTTTCGGCTGCGCCTACGTTTGGGGTGGCGGCGCACAGGCCGTATGGGTTAAAGAAATATGCGGAAGAAAGAACGCCTGCGCCACCGTTTGCTTCGTTTCCGCTAATGGTACCGTCAAGGATTTGCGCTGAGCTTTGAAGTTTGCCCCATCGTCCACCCTCGATTTCATTGGGTGACGCAACAACGGCAACACCTCCGCCCATTTCGTTTGCCTTGTTGTTCGAGATGGTTCCGCCTGTCATGACGAACGAAGATCCGCCAGAAACGAACACGCCGCCGCCGGCAGACGCGATCCAAAGGGGGTTCATGCCGGCATCCGCCCACTTGAAGGGAGAAGTGGCGAAGCAGTTCTTGATTTCGCCGCCGTCCATGGTGAACGAGCCGCCGTAAGCAACCCCTACACCTCCGCCATAGCACATGGATCCGCCGGTGATGCCGCAATTATCAATAGTGCCGCCGTACATATGGAAGGTGCCGCCCTGTACGGTTACGCCACCGCCGAAGTAGTTGTTGCCTTTGCGGTCGGCAATGGTGACACCGGGGTACATGTTGCACGTGCCTTGGATCTGCAACAGGCCAGGTTCATCGTTGCTCTGTTCGTTACCGCCGCTGATTTTCAGCGTGTCACTGCCATCTGCCGCGCCTAAGCTCAATTGTGCTGACGGGTTTACGTAAATGTGTCCCTTGCCAAGTGCAATGGTGTGTCCGTTGCCAACAATGCTTACAGGCTGCGAAGAGGAGAATGAGGCTCCTCCCGTTTGAATGTCGTCGGTGAGTTCAATAATGTACTCGCCACTGGTAGCAGCGTTTACGGTAGCTACCGCATTATCGAATTCGCTGCCGTTGCCTACTTCGATAGTGGTTGGCGTTGCTGCGAATGCCAATATCGGCATTACCAATGCGTAGAGTGCTAATGCTGCAACAAAGGCTAGTGCCCTTCGTACTATGCTCACGGTATCTCGCTTTCATGGTCTTTAAAATCTAGGTGAGAGCGTCTGCGCGCTTGTTCGGATTCGGTAAAAGGGTACGAATTAACAGCTTGTTACTTTAGGGCAAATCCATGCAAAATATGTCAAATTAAATCATTGTTATTGCGTATTGCTCTCTTTCCGCCCTTTTTATTTTGGCAACCTGGTCTTTTGGGGTGCACGTGTGGCATAAGGAGATTTAGAGGCTGATATAGAGTGACAGCTATCGCACGTATGCGTGCAAAGTGTGATGTTGCAGCAAGCATATTAGCGCCTCTGAGCCCCAATACGCTGGAATACCGAAGTGAAGTGAGGGTGTTTAAGAGGTATGGAAGGTGAGTTGAAATGAGGTTTTCAAATGCGCGCATTGATGCGTTCATTGAAGAAGATGTGCCCTATATCGATCTGACGTGTGAGGTGCTCGGCATCCACAATCAGCCTGGCGAAATGGAATATTTTACGCGAGAGAGCTGTGTGCTTGCTGGCACCGATATCGCTCGACGCATCATGCGAAATCTCGATTGCGAGGTTCTGACATCCAGTAAAGACGGGCAATTGGTCTCAGCGGGTCAGACCTTCTTTACGGTGCGGGGAGCAGCGGCGGATTTGCATGCTGCATGGAAAGTGTGCCTTAACGTGTTCGATCATTTGTCGGCCGTTGCTACGAAAACACGCAGTATGGTCGATGAGGTTCATGCGGTAAACCCTGAATGCGAAGTTCTGACCACGCGTAAAAGCATGCCTGGCGCAAAGGATCTTCTTACTTGTGCGGTAATGGCGGGCGGTGCGTTTCCCCATCGCCTTGGGTTGTCGGAAACCGTGTTGGTATTCGAGCAGCACCTTGCGTTTTTTGGCGGGTTCAACCGCTTTGTCGAAGAAATGCCTCGGATTAAGGCACGGTGTGTGGAAAAGAAGCTGTTTGTAGAGGCGGATGCGCAACGCGCTATAGCACTTGCGAGGGCAAGCGCAGGCGGGCACGGGGTTGATGGAATCCAGCTCGATAAAGTTCCGGTTTCCGAATTGGCGGAGTTGGTTCGTCGGATACGCGAAATCGATCCCCGAATCACGATTATCGCCGCTGGTGGTATCAATACTCAAAATGCAGGCGCCTATGCTGCATGCGGCGTTGACGGCTTGGCTACCACGGCGCCGTTTACGGCTAAGCCTGTGAATATGAGCGTCCGCATGAAGCCATTGGAGTAAACATCCGTAAAGATGTTTCCATCATAATCTGCGGCTGTGAGCGAGTGTCTATGGGTCGCCTTTGGTGCTTCAGGCACGAAAGCCGTTCACCGAGAGAACCGAACAGAGGACATCTGGAATCATGCGTTCTGCGAAATAGTGCCTGATGTTTAGGCAAGATTGACCCTAAGTTAACTTGGATTTTCATCGTAAACTTTCGAGTCAATTAATATCGTGGGAGTTTTATGGCGGCGCGGTACGACCTTGACAATAGGGGAGGTCTTTCCAAATATCAGTATCTCCATCGTTGTATTCGCAGCGATATTCGCAATGGCGTTCTTGAGGCTGGAAGCCGTCTTTCCGCCAAGCGCTCTCTTGCCTCTGAACTTTCAGTGAGCGTGAGCACGGTCGAACATGCCTATTCCTTGCTGGTAAGTGAAGGGTATCTTGAGGCGAAGCTGGGAAGCGGTTTTGTCGTATGTTCGGGCAAAGCAGAGGGAACCGCCTTCTTCGATTTGGAGGATGCTTCTATCTCTGATCCCGCTCCTCATGGGAAGCTTCTTGATTTCAGGGCCAATCGCTGCAGTTTGGAGTTGTTCCCCCCCCCTTGAAACATGGTCGCGTTTGATGCGGCAAGTACTTTCGGAGCGTGATCCCGCTATGCTTGAACCCGTTCCGTTCAATGGGCTCTCTTTGAGGGATTCGATCATATGGAAGAAGCCCTGATGCTGATGAAGGACAAGCCCGCTGATCTGATTAAGCCGCTGGTTGTAATTTAGAACGCCCGAATTGAGCCCTGCTGTAGCGGCTTTATTTTTCCAGGGCCGCGTCTCTTGCTGTGGAGGTGCGGCCCTGTTTTGTTAAAGCGGAAATAATTGTTGGATTTTTACCCACTCTTGTAGAAGTTAATGACGGATTCTCTCTGGGTTCTTACGGCCTTTGGCATGACCTTTATGCGCGGTTGCTGTCAGCTCGATGGGCGGAATTGGTCGGTGTGTCTGACCCATGTGACTTTGGTTTGGAAATTCCTCCTATGTAGGTAGCGACATTCAAACCGTTAAATGGAAATATCGACCATGTGTCCTGCTTGTTGCATGAGCAATCGGAGTCTCTATGAGAAAATGGCCGCGCGCATTCTTTTGCGAGCATGCCGATCCTGAAAGGACACTACCATGCGTTTTGCGAAGAAGATTCTATTTATTGTTGCAGGCAGTGTGTGCCTTGCGCTTGGCTTCATTGGAATGTTTGTACCGGTTCTGCCCACAACGCCGCTTGTGCTGCTTGCAGCGTTTCTGTTTTCACGTAGCTCGGAGCACCTTAGTTCCTGGATTGCCACGACTCCTATTTACCGCGCATATGTTGAGCCCTTCAAGCAAAGCGGTGGTATTTCGCTGCCTAGGAAGATGAGGATCCTGGCCATCTCCTATTCGGTGATGGGCCTTAGTGCGTTTCTGGTCCAAAAGCCCGTTGTGTGGATAGTGCTAGCTGCTGTTGCGATTTTCCTGGCGGTTTTAATGCTGGCTATTATTCCCACCATTCCTAAGGAAAGGGAACTTGACCATGGTGACGGCCTCGAGCTTGATGCTGTTGCCAGAGTGCGTGAGCACGACTAGTGCTTTTATCCCAGTGCAACGTCGAGGACCATCATCAAGCTGAACCCAATAGCAAAGAACACGGTGCCAAGGTTGGAATGCTTGCCTTGAGATAGTTCCGGCATTAGTTCTTCGACCACCACATACAGCATGGCTCCTGCTGCAAAACTCAAAAGATAGGGCAGTGCCGCAATGATGAGCTGCGAGGCAATGATCGTCAGCACTGCACCAATGGGCTCTACGATGCCGGAAACAACGCCACCCGCGAATGCCTTTCTTCTGCTCATCCCTTCCGCTCGAAGCGGCATCGAGATGATTGCGCCTTCTGGGAAATTCTGAATAGCGATGCCGATCGACAGCGCCAATGCACTTGCTGCGGTGATCTGCTCATTTCCAGCAAGAAAGCCTGCGTACATAACGCCAACCGCCATACCCTCCGGGATGTTGTGCAGAGTCACCGCCAACACCATCATCGTGGTGCGGCTGAGTTTGCTTTTTGGGCCTTCTGATTGCTCGCTGCCCACATGCAGATGGGGAATAAGGTGGTCTAAGGCAAGCAAGAACAGCACGCCGAACCAGAATCCCGCAAAAGCGGGAACGAACGAAAGCGCTCCCATCGAAGCTGATTGCTCTATAGCAGGAATGAGCAGGCTCCAAATCGATGCGGCGACCATCACCCCTGCGGCAAATCCCGCAAGGCAACGTTGTACCAGGTTTCCCAGATTGTTTTTCATGAACAGCACGCAGGCGGCGCCCATCGTTGTGCCTAAAAAGGGAATCAGGATTCCAAGGATGGTTTCTATTGGTTTCTCCTTCTTTCGATTATTTATTTGCCCTTTGAGGCACGCCCCTGTTTTACGCAAAGGGATCAACTAATCAGCGATGGGCGTCTTCGCGTTTGGCAATCAGATTGGCAGCCCCTTAAGAGAACTTTTCGAGGGGCTGCCAAATACAATCCACGTTTAACCAGCTGCGAAATCTGTTTTACTCCTGCACTTTCAACGCTTCGGACAGGCTTACTCGTCTGATCGAGCGTGTATGCATGAGCGCCACAAGGAGATAGGTTGCAAATCCGATGCCTACGCATGCAGCCATGCACCACCAGGGGACGTAGATCTCGATGTTGCCGTTGTAGGAGAGCAGCATTGAACGGAAAATTACGTTGAGCGAGCCGATGATGAGTGGCTGGCACAACACAAGTGATGCGACCACGCACAGCGTGACCGAGCGGATGTAAAGATGCGAGACCTCTTTATCGCGGTAGCCGAATACCTTCATATAGCTGATCGAGCGGGCGCTGCGATCGATGACGGCTTTGGTGAGCAGATACATGAACAGCAAGAAGATGAATACTGCGAGGCCTACCATCATGCCGATCATGGAGTCCATCATGTCTACGAATTGGTCGCCCACCGCACGCATGTCATCGGGGGTTGTATCGCTGGCATAGTAGCGCGCGTCCAAGGTGAGTGCTTCGTTGCTAACGTATCCGTTAAAGTACGACTTGTTGTTGCTGAACATCGTGTTGAAGTCGTTGATGCTCATGTATACGTTCATATTCGAGTTCGAGCCCCAGGTGTCTTCCTGGCCCGAGAAGGTAAGGCTGTGGGTTTTATCTTCGTACTTGTCGTAGAGGTTTACCTGTTGGTTTTCATTCCAGCCGAACTTGTCTGCAAGACCCGCACCGAATACGACTTTGCCATCGCCTATATTGAGATCCTTCCAGTAACGGGAATTTGGTTGGATGCCGTAGACGGCAACGGTTTCGGTACCGTTGTTGTTTCCTCGGTCGTATTCAAGCTGGTAGACGGCGAACTTTTCTGCTTGGTTAATGACATCAGCGCCGTTGTCGGTGGTGTTTACGGGATGGATATCGTCATCGTCTGTATCGATATCGGCGGCTTTTTCCATTAGGTCGATAGCGTCGTCGCGGTTGCATCCAAGAGCGTCGGCAATGTCATCAATAGATGCATAGAAGGCGTCCTTTTTGCGTTGTGCTTTAGAAAGGGCGTTAGTTGCTGTCTGGGTCGTTTCGACAGAAGGCGACGCCATTGCTTCATGGTATGCATCCTGTGCGGCATCTGCTGCTTCTTCCAGTTCGTCTTGCGCGTCTTCTGCGGCGGTAAGCAGCGTACCGTTGATGGACTGCAGGCGTTCGAGCGCGGTCCACGCTTCGCGTTCTTCGGGTGTTCCTTCGAGTTCGAGTGGCGCCTTAAGAGTGTAGGTATGTTCGGCTACGAGGCTTGTTTCCAAATTGTCGGCGTAGTGCATCATGGTGGGCAGGATAGCCAAACCAAAGAGCAAAAGCAGGCTGGCGAAAGCAATTCCTACAAAGAGTGTGGCGAAGTTGCCAAGGTTTCGCAGAAAAATACGAAGGCGGAAGCGCGCTACGAAGCTCAGACGTTCGGGTAAGCGCACGCCGCGTTTGGTGCCCGATTTCCCGGCAGCTTCGTGACGCAGGAACTGCAGTGGCGTTTTTCCCATTTTGCGCATAAGGCCCACGAGCGTAATGATGATAAGTGCGGCAGCGGGCACCACGGCGCACTTGAGGAAAATACCCCAGTCCCAGAACACCTGGAACGGAGGCAGGCTGTAGGAGCCGTAGTAAAGCTGGCGCATGGGCTCGGTAAAGAATGCCACTCCGAGCGCGGTACCTAGACTAGCTGCTAAGATGCCTACAATTGCCGGCAGCGCTAGATAGTGCAGGACAATCTCGCTTCGGCGATATCCACTTGCCAGAAGGGTGCCGATGATGGCGCTTTCCTGTTCGATGGTGGCGTTGGTAAGCACCACGAATACGAATGCCATGATAACGATGATGATGTAGAGCAGGGTGGTCCACATGGCCGAATCGCCTTCAACATCGTCTGCGGCGTAGCCAATTCCTTGGTTGGCGCTTGCATCGGTGAGGTCGTCGATATTTGCATCGGCATCCGCCATTGCCTCTGCCATATCTTTTTCGGCATCGGTGCGGTCTGCAACGGAAAGGTTGCGGTTGGCGAAGGTAAACGAGTAGGTGTATGTTGGTGCGCCGCCAGCATCTTTAAGCGCTTCAAAGCCCTGGGGGGAAACTTCGGCAACGCCATAGGTGATGGTGTTCACGGTGAAGTCGGAGTTATTGAGGAAAAGCGCTTGGCTGTCCGGCTGGGTCATGATGCCGCAGACGGTGTAGGCGCTGCCTTCAAGATCGACGGTATCGCCCACATGGATATCGTTGTTTTTTGCAAACACGCGGTCGATGGCAACTTCATTTTCGGTTGCAGGTTCTGAACCCTCGCAGTAGGCTGCGATGTCTACTTGGGTGCGATGCTTGTAAGTACGCAGTGTGCGTTTGGTCCCATCGTCATTGGGGAGTGTGATGGCGGCATCGATGGAATAGTTATCGAAGAGCGTAACGCCGCCCACGTCTTCAGCTGCATCGCGTGCGGCTTGAAGCTGGTTGTCGGTGGCTTCGAACGAAGTGACTAAACGGCCGTCTTCGATGGTGTATTCGTCGTGCATGCCATCGATGATCTGGCTGATCGAATGTGCAGCAAGTAGAAAGCCTGAGGTCAGAGCAATGGCTCCGCACATAAGCAGAAAGATGCCAAGGTATTTGCCGATGTTGTTCTTGAGTTCGCGGGGGAGTCGTTTGGCAAGTGGTGTCATCGTTTGCCTACCATTCGAGCTCGCAAGCGGGCACAGGCGCTCCATTTGCTGCGTCTTCCGCCAGGCGTCCGTCGCGCAAACGAAGCACGCGATTTGCCATGCGTGCTATGGCGGCGTTGTGTGTGACGATAACGATCGTGCAGCCATACGTGCGGTTCACGCTTTCCATCAGCTCAAGAACCTCTTTTGAGGTTTTGTAGTCGAGGGCGCCTGTGGGCTCGTCGCACAAGATAAGGCCAGGGTTCTTTACCAGCGCGCGTCCGATTGCGCAACGCTGCTGCTGGCCACCTGAAACCTGGCGGGGAAATTTGTTGCGGTGTTCCCATAGGCCAAGCGAATGCAACAGTTCATTTATGGGGAGGGGTTTCTTGGAAAGGTGCGCTGTGACCTCGATGTTTTCGCGAATGGTAAGGTCGGGGACCAGGTTGTAGAACTGGAAAACGAAGCCAAGTTCACGGCGGCGGTATTCGCCCAAGGTTTTTGCGGAAAGCGCGGTGATCTCGCATTCTCCGACGCGGATCGTGCCGCCGTCGGCCCCTTCAAGCCCACCGATGAGGTTCAGGAAGGTGGATTTTCCTGAACCAGAGGGGCCAAGCATAACGCAAATTTCGCCTTTGTTTATGGTTGTGGTAATTCCATCAAGCACTTGGACGCGCGCTTCGCCATTGCCGTAATGCTTCTTGAGTCCGTTGACTACCAGGTAGGGGGTGTTGGCTTTCATAAGCGCTCCAATCTGTGCGGAAGGCCAACGGAGCGATCGGTGCGAGAGCAGAGTTAGCCGTGGTTAAGTTAGGTTAAGCTAACTTTAGCACAGATGCATAGTGCATACCGAAAGAGGACGATTGGGGAGATTGGGCAATTACCAAGGTTTGGACTTGTTTCTTTTTGCTGTTGAATGAAACAAGGCGCCCGCCGAATGGCGAACGCCTTGTTTTTTGCAAACAAACAAGCTGGTAAAAGCTACTTTTTGATAGACTTGAATGCTTCGGTCTGAGCCTTGATGCCGCGCTCGGCTGCCAGGCGCTCGATGGAAGTTGCGCCGAAGAAGCCATCGATACCAGGAACGTTTTCGATGATGTAAGCCGCATCCTTGGGCTCGGAGATGGGGCCGCCATGGCAGATAACGAGTGCATCGGGGTTGATATCCTTTACAACCTTTACGATGCCTTCGATGATCTTTGCGCAATCCTCGAGAGTGCGTGCGGTTTCTGCGCCGATGGTGCCACCGGTGGTAAGGCCCATATGAGCAACGATGATGTCTGCGCCGGCCTTGGTCATTGCTGCTGCCTGCTCTTCATCGAAGACATACGGGCAGGTAAGCATATCGAGCTTGTGGGCCTCGGCGATCATGTCCACTTCAAGGCCGTAGCCCATGCCGGTTTCTTCGAGGTTCTTACGGAATGTACCGTCGATAAGGCCAACAGTGGGGAAGTTCTGAACGCCGTTGAAGCCCTGCTCCTTAAGCTCGGCAAGGTACTTCTTCATTACGCGGAAGGGGTCGGTGCCACATACGCCAGCGAGCACGGGGGTGTCCTTCACAACAGGCAGAACCTCGGCGCCCATTTCAACAACGATCTGGTTTGCATCGCCGTAGGAAAGCAGGCCAGCGAGAGAGCCGCGGCCAGCCATGCGGAATCGACCAGAGTTGTAGATAACGAAGATGTCGGCACCGCCGGCCTCAGCGGATTTAGCCGTGATGCCCGTACCAGCGCCTACACCGAGCAGGATGTTGCCTTCGTCGAGGGACTTGCGGAACCGGTCGAGGATTTCTGCGCGGGACAATTCAAGCATGGTTTTCTCCTTTTCCTTGAGGAACTGTCACTTTAATGAGCATTTTTCCAATAAGAAATACTGCTCTTATGGAAAGAGGCCCAATGAAGCTAGGGTAGTGGTGCCGCTTGGGGCACCCTCTGTAATAAAAAGACGAGAACTAGGTGTTCTCGTCTTTTTGTATCGTTATTGATTCATGAGGTCGATCAGCTTTTGTGCTGCGGCGATGGCGAATTCGTCGTCGTTCACATGAGCATCCATTTCGATGAGCTCAGCCTTTGTCGGGTCGATCTCATCGCGAAGCACCTGGAACAGTGCCGCATCTTCTTCGGGACCGTAGAACGGCTGGCCTTCTGCGTCGATCATCGAAACGCCCTTCAAAGGCAACATGACGGCGCACGGGCCGATAGACATGTTCACCTTGCTTGCAATAGCACGCCCAATTTGCTCGTTTTCTTCAACCGTGGTGCGCATAAGCGTAACGGTTGGGTTGTGCTTGTACAGGTTGCGAGACTGGTAATGCTCGGGGACGGTATCCCACGGGCCGAAATTCACCATGTCGTCAGCGCCTACGGACACCACAGCGGGAATACCGTTAAGGGCAGCAGCACTGCAGCGATCGGGGCCAGCGTTAAGAACGCCACCAGCAATTTCATCGCACCATTCGGTGGTAGTCAGATCGAGTACGCCTTTGATGAAGCCGCCGTTGATCAGTGATTCCATGCATTTTCCGCCCGTGCCAGTTGCATGGAATACAAGTACTTCATAGCCGTTTGATTCCAGGTATGCCTGTGCTTTCTGGATAGCGGGCGTGGTAACGCCGAACATGGTTGCAGCTACAAGCGGCTTGGAGTCTTCGTGCTTGGGAGCGGCATGCTCGAGCATGCCTGCCATGGCGGCAACCGCGTTGTTGAAGATCGTTGCAGAGAAGGAATTGATGCCCGCAACGTCAACGATGGAGGGGAACATGGCAATGTCGGATGCGCCGACGTAGGGCGAAGTATCGCCTGAAGCCATGGTGGACACCATAACCTTGGGGACGCCTACCGGCAGCTTGCGCATGCCTGCGGTTGCGATAGCGGTTCCGCCCGAGCCACCCATGGAAAAGACCCCGTCGAAGCGACCGTTGGCATACAGCGTAGGCAAAAGCTTTTCAACGCCGCGCGTCATGGTTTCTGTGGCGAAGGCGCGGTCCTTCTTTTCGGCGATGGTTGACATTTCGATATCAACTGCTGCTGCTACTTCCGTGTTGGTAACGTCAGGCATGGTTTGCGGATCGAATACGCCGCAGTGGATGGTAATGGTGTTGATGCCCAGCTCTTCGAAGCGGGTTTTAACGTAGGCGAATTCTTCGCCTTTGGTGTCAAAAGTGCCAATAATAGCAACAGTTTTCATGTAAGCCTCCCCCAAAAATAGATCCCAATAGCTTCGAGAGCTATTGACTTTTTTACAATAGATTAAGAATTGTTAGAAATCAATGAACGTGTTCATCTAGACGGACGGATTAAGCTTTTTGGCATTCGTTAGAAGCACCTCTTCTAACTTTTCTGTTGCTTGCTTATTTAAAAATAGTGTCGTTCCACCAGGTAAACAGTGTTATCTGTTTCTATTGATACTTTTCAGAAATAGGCCTGAATACCAATTCGATATGAAACTTTAACTGCGGTTTGTTTTATGCCATTGGGTTGTATGCTCGTCGGTGACTTCAAGTGTTGCACAGTCCACCAAATAGAAATCGACGATTTCGGCGGAAGTGGATTCTGCTCCATCTGCTGCGAAGCGGTGCTTTTGCAGAACGTATTCCCGATTCGATAATCTTTCGTGCTGTTCGTTCAGGATAATGTGTAGCTCGGTAACTTGGCCAGTTTTTTCGTTTGTTTCCCTGGAGATTACGGCATAGGGGTAGCCCTTAGCCGTAATTTTGTATTCCATCTCGAATCCGTCGATCCCAATGTAGCTGGCAACCGCTGCCATTTCCTGTTTGTATGCTTGGTAGTCTTGGGCGGTAGGGTAGCCATCTTCGTCGATCTTTGGGGTTTCGTTCTGTGCATCAGGAATTGTTTTGCCGTTATAGGTGTCTAGCTGGAGCTCTTCAATTTCCCCACCCAAGCTGAGGTTGTAGCGATAGTCGCTTTGCTCTTCGCCGAATATGGTGGCTGATGCGTGGTCGCTGCCCCATGTAGTTTCCCAGTTTTCAGGACCAAGGTTTTTGCCGTCGTTGGCAATGTCGAAGCTGCACGTTGTGACGGTTTTCCCATTGCTTTCGAGAACAAGACGGGCGTGGGTTGAACCGAAGGGCCAATCTGGTTCTCCGATTTGCTGGAAGTGTAGTTCGTAGGTGCCATCGGGAGATTCCGATACGTCGATATCGGTTGTTTTGTAATTGATGTTGTAAAGAAGTAGGCCGCTCGCCAGCGCAATAAGAACCCAGCTCCACGCTGCGATTCCCAGGAAGATTTGGATTCCCCGTTTTTTGATAAGGACGCAGCCTACAACGTTAGTTGTGGCAATGAATAGCATTATGAGAATAAGCACCATATCGGGGTTCCTTGAATCATCGTCCTTTTGGTTGGTGCTTAGAGGATAACGCTGAGCCTTTACTTCTTGAACTTATTCAGAAGGAACCCGAAAAGGCCGATGCCGTCTTCTATAGCGTTCTTTGTTCTTGTGTAGTCACCCATGGTGTCGTTTTCGATCATGCGCTCTCGATTTTCCTTCAGGATGCGCCCCTCGGCTTCGACTCTGGCGGATGTTAGTACGGAGTCGGCAAAGTATTCCGCGGTTTCTTTTCGGTTTTCGCGCATCATGCTCTTGGCGGCTTTGAGCGATTCCCGCCGCTGTTCTTTTGTTTGTGGGAATTTTTTCTGGGCGCACTGGCAGATGAGTGCCACAAACTTTTCTGAAAGCCCTTCAGACGCGAAGCGATTCTCGAAGGTATCGAAGTCTGCGCACTGTTCGCCAAGCGCGACTACTTCGGCGCAGAATGCGTCCACTTCGGGCCGCAAGTTATCAGGCACGATGAGGTATTCATCGAAGTAGTGCGTTTTCGCATCAACGCTTTTTTGTACGTCGCTGTTCATGTTCGTGCCCTTTCTCGCGTGCGTTTGCTGGGATGGACGTTCCTTATCAGAGGATGCCATAGATGCGCGTGCGGGGGAATGAACTCATGTCCCAATATTGGTACAGGTATGCGCCCTTGTTTCCCATTTTTAAGTGTCGGTGGGCGGGTGGTGTTATATTACGAGCTTTGCCGCTTGTTCTTGCGTGGGGCTTGAGCGTTGGCTATTGAAGGCAATTTCGTTCTTAATAATAAGAGGATCCATCCAGTTATCCCTCATATGCAGCGCACTTAGAACGGTAAAGACAGCTCCACACGCCCTCTAACGAAGCTCCACTTCAATAACGTCGCCAGCGGCGGATTTGGAAACGTTGGTGCCCGATTCCAGCATGTGCATCGCGTTTGCGGTAAGCGTTGCGGGCAAACCTAGGCGGCCCGCAACGGGGTGCCGGTAAGCGTTCCGTCGGGCTTCACTTCCACGTTAAGCATGCGAACAGCGAAGAAAAGCGCCCATCGGTAACCATCGATGGGCGCTCGCAAACGGCATGTTTCTTGTTCTTAGCGCTTCTGCATTCTCAAGGCGGATGCAAACAGGGCGCCTGCCGCTATCAGCAATGCGGCGATTGCAATGATTGGTGCATTGCCGTCACCCGTATGAGGGGTGGCTGCTGCTGGTTTATCGCCGGCGTCAGACTTATTGTTCGCGTTGGGATCGCTGCCCTCTGTTGGCTTGGTGTCTTCAGCGGGTGCAGCCTTTTCGGTATAGACGTTTTCGAACGTCATGACATCAACGGGGGTATCCTGCGTCTTTTCGTAGAATTCGCCGCTGTCTGTTACTACTAGTTCAACGGGGAATACTTCGAAGCTTGGCTGGGCCGTGCCCTGATTGTCGGTTGCTCCGTCGTTGCAGAAGATTTGGTATGCGGCATCCGAATAGGTCCAGTTTGCAATGCCGGTGTTCTTTTCACGTACGCAAAAGCCTTCGCACGTTATGTTGTTCACTTGCTTCTTCGGGCCTTGGATGGTGAGGGCGCTTTCGTATTCTCCTTCGTCATTCGTAGCTACGGTTGCCGTTATGGTCACATCGCTGTAATCCTCGATCTGGCCAACGCCAACATCAAAGACCTCTAGCTCAAATTCCTGCTTACCGGGAGCAATGTCGCCGCCCTTTTTGACTACCTTCGTGAACGGAAGGGAATAGGTCACGGTTTTTTCGCCAGTGATGAAATGGATGTTCTTGTAAAGGTGAAGGAAGCCTTTAGCCTGTTCGGCTCCATCGTGCTCAATAAGATCGATCGACGTGCCTTCGCTATCAACAGCCATGGCATACGTCAGCGCGAAGTCATCGTTGATAGTAGGACAGTCGGCAAGTGCGGGAATATTGTTCTGGCTGGTGTTTTTGGCGTCGATCTCTGCCTCATAAATCGTAAAGTTGCCATTGCAGCCTGAAGGGTATTCGCCGCTAAGCGTGACTTTCGCTTTTCCCCTAATGGCGATGTTGCCCTTTGCCCACAGAGGAGAGTCAACGGTAGAGGTGGCCTGGAGGGTACCACCATCGATAGTCATATTGCCTGTGGCGAAGAGTCCTGGGTATAAGCTTTTGGCGGTAACAGCTGAATTTGAAATGTTGATATTGCCTGCAGAGCTGTCGGTGGAGTTAATGTACGCAGCGTTGCAATTTTGCTCGGTTGCCGAGATGTTTACGGTGCAGCCGTTCTTGATAACCAGGTCTGCGGCATCGATGCCTGCATACAGTCCGTTAGAAGTGAGTTGCGTGTTGTCGAGGGAGACTGTGCCATCGCATGCAATGCCGAGTCCGCCAGGGGAATGGATGGAGACGGCTGTGTTCTGCATGGTGACGTCGCCGGCTACGCTTATGCCGTCCATCGTGTCTCCCGCGACCGAGATGGCAAGGCTTCCCGATCCATGGAAAATGACGTTCCCCGTGGCCATGATGCCTATATTGTCGTTGAAGGTGATTTGGTTACTTCCCTGGAGTGTGATTGTTAAATCGCTCGTTAGCTCGGAATCGATTCCGCCATAATCTACCGCGTTTGTGATGGAGGCATTGTTGAGCGTGAGGTTCTGTGCGTCGGGGTCGTATGTTGCCGTGCCTTCGCCGCATTGGATGGTGAGTTTTTCGCTGGTGAAGTGCTCGCCATTAACGGATAGGTCATAATTGGTGGCGGCGAATGACGCAGTAGGCGCTATTGCTAGGGCGAATACTAACGCAAAGATGCCGGATATCAGTTTCTGTGCTTTGCTCATAACATTTCCTTCTGTTTAGGGTTTGCGCAGGAACAAATTTGTTTTTGCGACATTGTCTGGAACTGCATATGACGACTTGTTGTGATAGTTGCAGTATTTGCTCTCTTGTTAGTTTAGCGACCAGGTAAATATTTGTCATTCTATTTGACTGTCTGATTATTCATGCCACCTTATGTCTCATCTTTTAGGCCTATTCGTGGACAAATGGCTCAATATCGTGGCAAACCGAACGTGGACCACCTTGCCAATCTGGCCTCATAATTGGTTTCGGCTTAACATGCCCAACGAGCCAATTTTGGCCGTGTCTTATATTCTTAGTACGAAAGCGAAATGGCTATTCTCGATACGAGCGCTCAAGGCAAAGCTCGCATTGGAGTAATGCCGCCGATTTCGGCAGAAGAAAGCCCTGAAGCACATATTGAATCGGCCGAACAATGTGCCGTCGAATTGAGGAACGCGAAATGAAGATCCTTGCCATCAACGGCAGTCCCAAAGGCAAACGAAGCAATACTTGGCGCCTAACCAGCGCTTTTCTTGAGGGCATCACTGTCAAGGAAGAAAGCAGTGGTTCTTCGCCCACTGAAATCGAAACCCTTTACATCGGTTCGCTTAACCTCAAACCCTGTTCGGGTTGTTTTTCGTGCTGGAGCAAGACGCCAGGCGAGTGTTGCATTCGCGACGATATGCAGGGAGTTATCGATAAAATTCTGTGGGCTGACGTTGTTGTTTGGAGTTTCCCCCTGTATTACTTTGGATTGCCCGGTCAGCTGAAAACCCTCATCGACCGTCAGCTTCCTATGTCCCTCCCGTTTATGTGCACGGAAACGGAAAGCGGAGGGCATCCTTCTCGCTACGATATGAGCGGCAAGAGCACCGTGGTTATTTCCACGTGCGGCTTCTACACTGCCCAGGGGAACTACGACTGCGTTACCAGTCTGTACGATCGACTGTGTGGAAAAGGCGGCTACACTGCGATTTTCTGCGGACAAGGTGAGCTTTTCAGGGTGAAAGAGCTTTCAGAACGCACTGACGAATATCTTTCTTGGGTGAAGAAAGCGGGGCAGGAATTTGCTTCTGGTGGCATTACCGGAGAAACCCGCGGCAAGCTTGACCAGAACCTATTCCCGCGTGATGTTTTTGAGGCGATGGCAGATGCTAGCTGGGGCGTTGGCGAATCAGGTGAAAAGGAAGATCCTAGCCTGGTGTTCACTCGCCAAATGGCAGCCCTTTATCGCAAGGAGTCATGGCAGGAGCACGATGTTGTGCTGGACATGAACTATACCGATATCGGCAAGGTCTATCGCATCACTCTCGGGCAGAGGGGAAGCCGGGTTGAAGTAGAGCCTGAAGATGGCTTTGCTGATTGTTTCACCACGCGCATCAACACGCCCTTTGATGTTTGGCGCTCAATTGCAAGCGGCGAGATTGCTGGAGATGAAGCGCTCATGAAGCATCTGTATTCCGTGGAGGGCGATTTCGACCTGATGATGCGCTGGGATGATTTTTTTGGCGCGGCATCGAGTGCGGGCGCAAATGATTCGGATGTACTCAAGGGCGTGAACGGTAGAGGTAAGGCCAACGGCAAAAGCGCCAGCGAGCCGAAGACCAATATGCTGCTGCTCTTGATTCCCTGGATCGTGTTCTGGGTTGTTGCGTCTATTGATGGGTTTTGGGGCAGCTTGATCAGCGTGACGGTATGTGTGCTGCTGCCGGTTTTGATGCATCGGACAAAGGCTACGTTGTATGACCAGATTTCTGGTTTAGGAGTAGGCGCGTGTTCTGTTGCGCTGCTAGCGGGGGCATCGCCGATTCTTGTTATTCCGGTGTCGTACTTGTTGTTCGGGCTAATGTGGACGGTTTCGTGCTTCCTGAAAGTGCCACTGACTGCGCATTATTCCAAGAACAGCTATAACGGGGAAGCGGCATTGCGCAATCCGATCTTCATGAGAACGAACCGCATCCTTACGGCGGCGTGGGGAGTACTTTACCTGGTTACGCCTATTTGGACCTATTTCATCATGCAAACGGACGCAGCAAGCTACGTTGGCGCAATCAATTCCGTTCTTCCCGCGTTGATGGGGGTGTTCACCGCATGGTTCCAGAAGTGGTATCCACGGCACATTGCGCGTGGATAGACGCTCGCGCCAAGGAGCTTGGGAAAGAAGGCTTCGATCAATGGTGCGTTGTTCGCGCGCAGGTGATCTGCTCATTGGGGCTGTCAAAGCGGGGGCGATAACATGGCTGAATTGAAAATGGGAGAGTTTGGTGTTTCAAAGCATGGTGAAGCTATCTATATTGCCGGTAGCGTACTGCACCCTTCAATTTGGCTTGGACTGTGTTAACAGCAGGGTATCTTCAATACAGTGAAGGTACCCTTTTTCTTTTATGAAGCGAATTGGCAAGCGAATCTGATCGCGCTTAGCAAAATTATGTGTGTTGCTTTATAAAATTGGCGCTATGACTCGGTTCCTGTTGTCTGAGCATTTTGATATAGGTGCAGCTTATGCGCAGTACGGAAGCCTGTAAATCTTTTATTCAGCAAAGCATTTTCGGCAGCAATTACGACGATGGGGGTTAAGATGTAAAGGATTTTGAGAGCATAGAAAACAGAAAAGGAGTTGCGCAAGAAATGAAAATGAACAATAAAAACAAATTCATTTCCGGCCTGCTGGGTGTTGCGATGTGCCCCATGATGTTGCCAACCGCAGCATTCGCGGCTGATGATGGCGCAGCATCGGAGATTTCTTCATCCCCGACTGAGTTGATTCAGTCTTCTGAGTCGGAAGGCACCGATACGGATGCAAGCTCAGGCGATGCGCTTGGCGTCCAGTCCGAATCGGCGGGTGAAGCGACCAATGCGACGACCGGCAAAGCAGCTAATGAAGTAGCAGCCCCTGCAGCCGAAACTAGCAGGGAAGGCACTATGGCATCAGTTGCGGAAGTCGGTGGTAAGAACTATTCCAGCCTGCAGGAGGCCATCAATGCAGCCCAGGACGGCGAAACCGTCACGCTGCGGACGGATGCGACCGAGGACGTAACCATTGCCGGCAAGAACATCACACTTGACCTTGGCGGCAATACGCTGACGAACACGAATGCCGGCAAGGCGACGATCTCCGTGCAGGGTGGCACCGTTACCGTGAAGAACGGTAATGTTGCGGGCGGCACCAGCTACTACAACATCGAGGTCACGAAAGGCAGCAATGCCAACATGACGCTGACGGGTGTGACCGCTACGGCGGGCAATACGGGTTCCTCCATGATCGACAACTGGGGCACGCTGACCATCGAAAGCGGTTCGTACTCGGGTGGTTTGAATGTTGTCAAGAGCGATGAAGGCTCGACGCTCGCCATCAACGGTGGCAAGTTTGAGCTGAGCTATGCATCGTCACAAGGCTACACTGGCGTTATTTTCAACTATGGTAATGCGACGATTACTGGTGGAGAGTTTGTATGCAATGCCCCTTATAAGAAATGGGCTCATCCGCAGGTTGTTGTAACTGGCGCGGTAGATGGCTATTCGTCCTCCACGAAGATTATGGGCGGCTCATTTACCAATACGTTCAAGGATACGGTCCAGAACATATTCCATGGTGTTGGCAAAGCTACCAGCGATAACTTCGAGGTCTCCGGCGGTGCGTTTAATAAGAGCATTTCCGAAGGCTACTGCGCCGATGGCTTCATTCCCACCAAGAACGCGGATGGCACCTATGGCGTCAAGGAGGGCAGCTATATTGCCCAGGTTGGTAGCAAGAAGTACGAGACGCTGAACGATGCGATCCGTCTGGCTGCAAAGGGCAAGACCATCCAGCTGCTGACTGACGCCACAGAAAATATTACCATTGCTTCGACGAAGCAAATCACGCTCGACCTGAACGGCCACACCCTTAACGGTGGCACGGGCACTGCGAAGGCGGCCATCCTGAACAAGGGCAACGTGACCATCACTGACACGAGTGCCGGCAAGACCGGCACCATCAAGCGCGATGACCAGGGTGCACAGGGTGAGATCAGCTATTACGTCATTGACAACAATGGCACGATGGTCATCGACCAGGCGAATGTCATTAACAATTCTGGGTCCAAGGGCTCTTCTCTGATCCGCAATGGCGGTGTGGATACTGTATCGTCGCTCACCATCAACGGCGGCACGTTCGAGCAGCAGAACTTCATTGCGGTCAAGAACGACGGCAATGGTGAGCTCACCATCAACGGCGGCACGCTGACCAGCAAGCAGGCTGTTGTTCAGAACTGGAACAAGGCTCAGATTCTGGGCGGCAACCTGACGGGCGGTTATCTCTGGACGGATTCTTATACCGAAGCGGGTACCGTTGGCGAGACCGTCATTGGCGGCGACGCCCAATTCACCGGCACGATTTACATGGACGTCACGAGCCCCAATCCTTCGACCTTGAAGATCGAGGGCGGTAAGCTGGATGTCACCAAATGGCGCGTGACCGACGCAGCGGCTGCGGCAGATGCTACTATCGCGGTTTCTGGCGGCACGTTCACCAATGAGGTTCCTGCAGATTACTGCGCTGCAGGCTATGCACCTGCCGCTAATGCTGACGGCACGTACGGTGTCAAGCAGGCGGTTACTGTTACTTTCGATTCCAACGAGGGTACAGCAGTTGACTCTCAACTTGTTCCCGTTGGTGACAAAGTGGCAAAGCCAGCAGATCCTACTAAGGAAGGCTATACCTTCTCCGGATGGTTCACTGACGAGGGCTGCACCAATGCCTATGACTTCGATGCTGATGTAGACGGCACGCAGCCTGAGTTCACTCTGTATGCCGGCTGGAAGGCGGCCCCCGCTACCGTTGAGCCTGGTACTGGCGACAACGGAAACAACGGTAACAACGGAGGCAACGGCGATAGCTCCTCTGCCAATGCGAATGTAAACGTCAACACCGTTAACAACAACGGCGACAACGCGTCAAGCGAAGCGAAGATGGCTACCGTGAAGACGGGCGACAACCTCGCTCTTGTCGGTGGTGCAATTGCTGTGATTGCCGTTGCGGCTGCTGGTGTTGCTGCATTTGCGCTGCGTCGCAGGAAGATGAACTAGTGCATTACGCTTGTTTATCTCCGTTTGCTGCACGGTAATACAGAATAGGGCTGTTTGATGAAAGGGGCCGAGCTTGGAGGTAGTCCAGGCTCGGCCCCTTCGCTTTGAAGTGCAATTAGGGTAGCCTCCAATTGCGGGTTATTTCCTAGCTAAAGCATGATCTTGGAGTTGAAACAAAGCCGACTTCTGCCAGCAGGCAGCACCGCAGGGTAATGCGTGGCGCATGACGTTAAACGAGACCGTTTTCATTGTTGCTGTAGCGATTTTGCTCTTAAGCTGGTCGATGGTGGCATGGGTGAAACCCCTGCAGGCGCTTTCACGTTCTCTCTTGTCCAGGTTGACGAAAACGGGAATTCCATTGAGGGCGGGTAAGCCGCCGTCGAGGATGGCATCGACGGCGGCTTTATCATTCTGACTTGCGTAATTGCAGAAGGCTGAGTATGCCGAAACAGGGTGACAGACAAGGTTGGTCTTATTATTTGCGCCAGGAGTTTGATCTTGCAAAACAAATTAATGCAAGTGCTGAGCTTTTCCTCCTAATTGATACGGTGTCTTTGGTAACACCTTTTGCCGATTCGTAATACTACGTAGTGTTACGCACTTAGAATACGTGTTACAGTTGAGCGGTATCGTCCCCAAAAAGACAAGGAACTCAATGGACAAGAAACTACGTAAACTGCTCGCTGCGGCTTTTGCCGTCACGCTGGCAGTGGGCATCTTTGCGCTCGCGGGATGCTCGTCGTCGAATACGAACTCCGATAAGGCATCTGCTTCCGGCACTCAAACGGTCACCGACATGGTAGGTCGCACGGTTGAAGTGCCTGCAGAGGTCGACAAAGTTATCGGTATTGGTGCATCTTCGCTTCGCATGATCTGCTACATGCAGGCTGCCGACAAGGTTGTTGGTGTGGAACAGTCGGAGCAGCAAGATTCCGTGACCTGTGCATATCGCCACGTGAACCATGAAACGTTTGCCAAGCTGCCCGTTATCGGTGAAGGCGGTTCGAAGGGCGTGACTGCTAACGAAGAGGCAATTATTGACGCTGCGCCGCAGGTAATTATCGCCAACCTCGACAAAGACTCCGCTGATAGTCTGCAGCAGAAGACTAACATCCCGGTTGTCTGCGTAACTATGAGCGATATCGTATTTGACCAGGAACTTTATGACAACATTACGCTTCTGGGCAAAGTTTTGGGCAAGGAAGACCGCGGCGAAGAACTTATTAAGTATATGCAGGACACCGAAAAGGACTTGCAGGATCGAACTGCCAATGTAGATAAGAAGAGCGCCTATGCTGCTGGTGTCAGCTACCGCGGCGGCCATGGCTTTTCTGGAACCGAGGCTGGATTCGCACCATTTTCCATCGGCAATATCACCAATATTGCCGATGCTGGGCATGACAGCGGTTGCTTCGATATCGACCTTGAAGCAGTGACTGCGGCGCAACCCGATTACGTCTTCGTGGAGAGCGGCAATCTTGGCCTGGTCAAAGAAGACGTTGCTGCCAATCCCGATTACTTCACTAACTTGAAAGCTGTCGAAGCTGGCAACGTGTTCTCGCTTGTTTCGTATCGCTTCTATGCCACCAATCTCGAGCTGGCTATTGCCAATTGCTATTATGTTGGTAGCTGCGTGTACCCCGATCAGTTCGCTGATGTCGATTCCGCTAAGAAGCTCGACGAGATTTCGACCTTCTTCTTGGGCGCATCGCTCTCTGAAGACCTTGCTAAAGATGGTTTGAGCTTCCAGAAGCTTGACTTGACGAACATGTAAACCTACGGGAATTAATCGCAGTTAGGTTAGTGCTATATCGCCTTTGGCCCCCCCCAAAAAAGGGAGCCAAAGGCTTTTTCAATTACGATGGGGCACGAATGCTGAACGACAAAATCCAGTTCCTCAAGATACCTGCAAAAAACGACCTCGGTATTTGTACCGAGGTCTTCTTTGCCGTAGATGCTTGCTTGTTTGGCGGCCATCTCTGGCGGGCATTCGTAAATTAGCTTGCGGTTGGGATTGCTAGCCTCACGTTGCCGATCTCCGCAATGCGCATAGGCATGTCGTAGGTTTCGGAAAGTGCTTCGTCGGTTACTGCTTCGATTCCTCCTTGCGCGACGACCGTGCCATTGCGCATCAGGACGAACCTGTCGCAGAACCTTAGAGCCAGGTTAACGTCGTGGATGACCATGACCGTGGCACGTGATGTTTGCGTGGTGATATCACGGACCACCTGCAGTACTTCCATCTGGTTCTTGGGGTCAAGCGCGCTCGTTGGCTCATCAAGTAGCAGCGCTTCAGTTTGCTGTGCGATTGCGCGTGCGATATAGACCTTCTGACGTTCGCCGCCCGAAAGCTCGTCGCAATAGCGGTCAACGAACGGTTCAAGTTCCAGTTGCTTAAGAGCGGTTGCCACCACAGCGCGGTCGTGCTCGCTGATGTTCCATGAAACATGCGGCTTGCGGCCAAGCAGCACTTCATCGTATACGCTCAAATGGGGAATGCGCTGCTGCTGGGTTACATAGGCGATGTGCTGCGCCGTTTCGCGTTTGTTCATGCTTCGAAGGCTTTTGCCGCTTACGTACACTTCTCCTGTAGATGGGGTAGTGATGCTTGCCAGAAGATTCAGCAGCGTAGACTTGCCCGCTCCGTTGTTGCCTAAAATGGCGGTCATCGTGCCCGCATGGGCTTCAAAAGAAAGCCCTTCGAAAACGGGTTTTACCGCATGGGGGAAGGCAAATGCAACGGTTCTTGCCTCTAGAACCGGACCGCAATCGGGGTTATTGCGATTAGCGGGCTTCGCCAGCGCATTGCCTGTAGTTGTCTTCTTTTTTTCGCTCATCGCTTGTACCCCTTGTAGAGCAGGAACAAGAATAGCGGCGCGCCCAGAAACGATGTGATAGCGCCGATTGGCAGGATAACGGGCGAAATGATCATGCGAGCTACCAGGTCGGATGCAAGCATAATCGTTGCTCCCAGCGCAAGTGACGCAGGCAAAAGGAAGCGGTAGTCATTTCCTACGAACCGTCTTGCAATATGCGGTGCAATCAGGCCGATGAAGTTGACCAGACCAATGAACGACACCATGGTTGCAGCCATAAGCGAAGCGACGAAAACGCCCGCAATTCGTGTTCGGGCAACGTCGACCCCGAGCCCGCCAGCAACATGGGCGCCATTTTGCAGCGCATTGTAGCTCCAGCGCTTCAAGAAGAAGTACACGCTGCATAGCAGGCCGACTGCTGCCATGAAACTGATTTGAGGCCAGGTGGCACGCCCCAGGTCGCCGAATTGCCAGAAGATAACCTTTGTTAGGTTGAGGTCGTCGGAGAAGTACTGCATGATGGTAGAAGCTCCAGCCCACAAAGCGGATAGCGCGACACCTACCAAGATGATGCTTTCTGGCGTGGCAAGCCCCATGCGCGAAAATAACAGCACCACAACGCTCGACACCATGGCTCCCGCAAACGCGCACAGGGCGATGGCGGTCATGCCCATTTCTGACGATGATCCGAAAAAAGTCGGCACAATTATCAGGATGGCTACTGTGGCACCGAATGCTGCACCTTGGGAAATGCCGACGGTAGAAGCGGAAGCCAGGGGGTTTTCCAACACGCTTTGCAGTGCTGCGCCGGCAAGTGCCAGGCCGGCACCCGATACGATGGCACACACCGTACGGGGCAGCCTGATGGATTGCACGGTGTTTACGTCCTGCGCAGATCCAATGCCGAACAGGGCAAAAACGCTCTCGATTGGATCAATCGAGAGCGCACCCATTGATAGCTCCATGACGGCAACGGCAAGGCAGACTGCAACCATGGCAACGATGCAGAAGACATAACGCCGCTCCTGCTTCTTGCGTGAGACGGTGATATCCGTCATTAGAATCCTTCGCGCTGATAGGCGTCGTAGCAGTCACGGCAGACCAGCTGTCCGTCCTGCACGCGAAGGCCGAATTCGGCGGTCTTTTCGCCGCATTTGGCGCATTGCTGCGATTCGAACAGGCGAGCGGGTTCGGGCAACTCGTAGAAAGGTTCCTTCACATCGAAGAGCTCTTCGTAGGGATGCGTGAAGAGGTATTCGGCGTACTCTTCGCGCGATAGGCCTTCTCCGCACTCGGGTTTAAGAACCAGGCGGACGCTTTTGCCCGTATCGCGGCTGAAGAAGCTGAACGCCATTTTGCCGCGGATGCGTGCGATAAGGTTGGATTTACCGTAGGTACAGCCGAGCAGAACTTGTACGGCGTCAACGCCGCATGCGTCGTTTTCCACAACAGCAACGATTTCTTCGTCGACCGCGGGCAAGGCTTCGTCGCTAAGGCCGAGCTGCGCGATTGCGCCCTCGACGGCTTTGAACCCGATAAGCATGCCTGGGCAGATGTGTCCATGGAAGGCGGCGACCTTATCTAGGTGTTCTTTAGTTAGCATGTTAGGTTCTCCCTCGTTGTCGTTGTCAGACGTGTTGAGAGGGAGTGTAACACGATTCGTCAATTCGTGTTACGACTTTAAGGAGAGTGGTTGAGGGGGGGGCTGTTTGCCTGGTGACAAGCAACCCTCCTAACCTGCTTATGGTCGTTAGGCGTCCAGCTTTTCGCTTGAGACTTCAGCGCACCAGTCCTTTGTGCCGCAGTGAGTGCAAGTGACCTTGCGCGTCGTTGGCGTGTGCGTGGCAAAGAACCAGTCGAATCCCTTGGGTACGAAGACGCTGCGGCAGTGCGGGCATACGTATGCGGTCTTCTTGCGGTAGATGCGCACGAAGAAGATGCCGCAGACCGCTACAATTGCCATCACGATGACGAACGGTCTCCAACTACCTGTTGCGATCCACCATGCAATGGTGGTGATTTCGGCAATACCGATAGGAATGCTAACGGCGATTAGCGTCCTGTAGAACGGCCACAGCTCACTTTCCCTCATGCTTACCTTCTGCATGGCATCTTCCATGTCGGGTATGGTCTCAGCTGGTAGGTCGCCGCTTCGGCTGAGCGAGTCGATCATGGAGGCGATGCGCCTACGGGCCTCAGCGCGTTCCACTAGTTCTTTGGCGAGGCGCCTGTCCTGTTCTTCCAAGATGTCGCGCAGCACGATTGCGGAGGTGTCTCTTCCTAGGAAGTCGCGGATGTCGGCAAGCTTGAGGCCAAGCGATTTCAGCATCATGATCCTGCGTAGCTTTGCTGCATCGGCTTCGGTATAGATGCGCCTACCGCCTTCGGTGAGCCCTGATGGTGGTTGGAGGCCTTTTTCATCGTAATATTGCACGGTTCTTACGCTGACGCCACAGAGTGCGGCGAGTTCGCCTGTCGAGTAATTTTTTTCGGCCTCGTTGTTGATTTCCGGCATGGAATCCACCTCCTTTCGCCACGTACGCTACGACGTTACGTTGCGTGACGAGCAAGCGCTTTCGCGATTTATTTTCGCATTACGCTAGGTGATTTTCCGTGGGGACGGTATTTGATGGGGATCCCGCCTGTTTTGCGACATATGTCGACCTTCACGGAGACGAAAGGACGTAGCTCGTTGGCGGTAGGTTGAATTAGTAACTGGCCTTTTTACTAAGCCATGAACAGAGCCACCCAGATCGGCATCGTTAGGATACAGCCGAACGTGGTGATTACATTGATGGCGCTGGCATACGGTGCGTCCTTCTCGTATATTTGCGCCATCTGCACCGTTGTTGAGGCGGATGGGGTAATGGTTGCAAGAAGCGTAATGAGCAGGATGGATTGAGCATTTGCAACCAAAGCGTCTATACCGCTGAACTTGAGTGCAAGCGTAACGATGGCAGGTATCAGCACTAGCCTGATGAAGGCGACGAGCCAGACGCGCTTGTTGGCTACAATTTGGCGCAAGTCCATGCCTCCGATGATCATGCCCGTTACCAGCATGGCAGCAGGCCCGATCATCTGTCCTACGTCGTAGGTGAAGGTGCCAAGGGGTTCAACAAGCTTGATGCCGAGTACCATGAGCACGATGCCGGCGGCGACAGCAAGCAAGTTGATGTTGAACAGGACGGCGCGGACGTCAATATGATGATTCTCGCTGATGAGAGATTTGCCGTGTGTCCAAATCAGGATTGTTTGCACGCTCATGTAGGCAAGCGAGTAGACCACCCACTCGTCGCCCAGGATGAAGCCGACAAGCGGGATGATTAGGTTGCCGCAATTCGAATAAATGCTTGCTGCCCGCTCAATGGGGGACAGGTGAAGCGGTTTTGCCAGAATCTTCGTTAGCACGATTTGCCCCACCTGGAGCACGATAGCGCAGGCGACAGCGAGTAAAAATCCTTGCAGCACATCTGGAGTCAAATCAACCTGCGTTGCGGATATGAACGCGCACGGACAAATGGCATATACGGACAGGACGGAGAGCGTTTTGCTGTCTCCTGTTTTCAGGAGGCGAAGGCGACCCAGCGCGAATCCGACCGCCATGATCAGGAATAGCGAAGCGATTTTTTCTATAAGCAGGAGAGTTATCATGGCTCAGGATTATACGCCTGCGGTGCAAGGGGCATATGGAGAGGGTAATGGGCTGATGGTTATCGTTCTGGTGTTGGGTACACGCTTCGCTGATGACTTCGTCAAACGGGGTTTTACTATCAATGGTCGATTCTGGCGTTATGTGCTGATTCTCCGCAGTGCAGCTTATTCCCTTCGTCGTCAAACTGCGTCCTGAGGCCTGCGAGTTGGACGAGAAGCTTTTCGAGTGTCGCAAGAGCAGGGAAAGGGAGTAGGACAGCCGCCAACTATCTTGGATTTCTGCCATGCGCAAACTCCGTAGATTCATTCCGCAAGAATTGGACATCGGGTCATTGTTCGCTGAGTGCCGATCGTGAGAAAAGAAGCAAACATAATTCCAACGAAAACGGCCTAGTCATTCGACGGGCCGTTTCTCGTTTCGGGAATTTGCGCCAGCGGGAGGTCTGTTCCTGCAGGGCCCGAATGCAAGTGCGCTGATCGTTCGAACCGATTATCCAGTATCTATCTGTCGTCTCACCATTCCGTTGCAGCCGCAGCTGCGTTCGCTCATCGGCTGCGTATATGTGTCAGCTGCAAGGTCATCGGGCGAGTGGCGCGATGATTTCGGGCAATCCAGGTTGCCACGAATATCGTCAGCTCAAAGGCTTGATCTGTGCGTACTCTTCTTCGGCAACCTTCAGGAAACGGAAGACTAGATTTCCGTGCGCGTCGTCGCGTACATAAGCTCCGAACGTCGCCTTCGCTTCGCTTTTCCATATGAGCGCCTTTTGGTGAGGGTTGGGCATCGTTTCGATGGCAGGGACGAAGGCGTAGCCGAATCCGACGTCCACAAGCGCGGATGCTTCGGTGGTAGTCGAACAGGTGATGGTGTGTTCATCATCGGTGCGAGGAATGGAGCCCTGCGCCGCCGAGCCTTTTCGTCGAATGCTCGCAGGCAGGCAGACAACCTGCGGATATCTCACGACGTCGTCTAGTCCGACTTCATTGAGTGCGGCGAGCGGGGAGTCCTTCCTCACAATGCAATTGAGCCCATCGGTGCGAAGAGGCATAAACTGCACGTTTGGGGCTGCGTGTACTGTTATGGCAATTGTGACTGTAGAACGGTTGCGCGGAGTGTAGCGCAGCATGATCCGAATTCGCCATTCCTGATTGGAAATTTCCGCAAAGGAGATCAGGTTATAGAGGTTCGGCAGGAGTCATATATCGACCGACAAATGACATTATTTTGAGAGATAGCTTTCCGAATGCTCATGCCTGCTTGTGATAGCTGAATCTCTATGCGAGCGCGACTGGCTGAGTCAGGGTTTCTAGGCCTTAGACAGGGCGTCCTCTATTTGTTTAACCCTGATCGTGAAGGTGCTCTTTGTAACTTTCTCCCCAAGCCCACATGGCATCTAGAACAGGCTTGAGGGTTTGTCCTAGATCCGTGAGAGAGTACTCGACGCGAGGCGGGACCTCGGCGAACACTTCGCGGTGGACAATCCCCGACTCCTCCATGGTGCGTAGATTGGTGGTGAGCACCTTTTGTGAGATTCCACCTATTGAGCGTTGCAGCTCCTTGAATCGCATGACGCCATTGAGGTTGAGGTCGCGCAAGATAAGGACCTGCCATTTGTTGCCGATGAGCGTGAGGGTGGTTTCAACCGGACATGCAGGTAAAGAACAGAGTCGTTCGTTCATAATTGCTCCATATTCATAAATGCAGGTAAATGCCAATAGTTACCAAAGGGTGCCTACAACACTATTTTGTGCCTACTTCCAAATAGACTGCGCAAATCATAGTGTTTGCCTTGTCAAAAGGCAACATCGCAAAAGGGCGATAAAGCAGAAAGGAATGTACTATGACCAAGAAGATCGCAGTAGTTGCGGCAAACGGCAAGGCTGGCAAGCTCATTGTTAAGGAGGCCGTTCAGCGCGACATGGACGTCACCGCCTTCGTCCGCTCCGAGAACGCAACCGTGGCTCAGAAGGCTATCGTCAAGGACATCATGGACTTGACCGCAGAAGATCTGTTTGGATTCGACGCCGTAGTCGATGCCTTCGGCGCCTGGACCCCCGAGACCCTCTCTCAGCACTCCACTACCCTTGAGCACTTATGCGACATACTCTCCGGTAGCGAAACTCGATTGTTAGTTGTGGGCGGTGCAGGCAGCCTATATGTGAACCCCGAGCATACGCTCACCGTTTCCGAGGGTCCTGACTTTCCTGAGATGTTCAAGCCGCTGGCATCCGCTATGGGTGTCGCTTTGGCTGACCTGCGTAAACGCGACGACGTCAATTGGACCTACGTCAGCCCTGCAGGAGACTTCCAGCTCGACGGCGAGCGCACGGGAGAATATATCCTTGGTGGCGAGGAACTGACCCTGAACGAGCGCGGTGAGTCCATCATCTCCTATGCCGACTACGCCATCGCTATGGTTGATGAAATCGAGTCTGGCGATCATATGCGCCAGCGTATCAGCATTGTCCGCAAGTAGGGTTTTGCAAGAGGCGCGGTCGAGTTTCTCGGCCGCGCTGTATCTGGAGGGGTAAAGATGGTTGATAAGAAGATAGCCGCCGAAATTGAGGTGTTTGTCCAATCTGAAGGGCTTGACCTGGGCGTAATCCCAAACAACAACGAAGTCGATGCTGCTTGGTGCTTGAGATTCTTGCGTTCCGTCCGGGATGCATCCTTCGCGACTATGGACGCTGACGGCTTGCCCAGCGTGCGTATCGTTGACGTCATGGCGGTGACGGATCGCTCCCTGTACTTTCTTGCGCCACGTGGAAAGGCGTTTCATGCCGAAGTGGTGAGCGGGGGCTACGTTGCTCTTGTCGCCATGACTTCCGACTATCGTACGTGCAGGATTCGAGGTCGCGTTTATCGCCCGAATGGCGAGGATACCCAAAAGGTGCTTGTTGATGCACTTTTCGATCTCAACCCGGGCATGAACCAGATCTATCCCGGGGATAGCCGCTACATCTGCGACGTCTTTTGCATCGAATCGGGGGAAGGCGAGTATTTTGACCTTGGACAGAAGCCTATTTTCAGGTATCCGTTTGCTATAGGGCACGGGAAGGTGTCGTTGGGTTCTTTTTGGATCACCGGCGCCTGCACAGGCTGCGGGACGTGCGCCAATATTTGCCCCGAGTCATGCATTAAGGAGGGCACCCCTTTCTCAATTAATCAGTCCCACTGTCTGCGCTGCGGGCTTTGCCTGGAAGCCTGTCCTGCGCACGCCGTAAGTAAGTTATAGGAGTACACGCATGAAAAAGCATTGTAACGACGACGCGCGTCGCTTACTTGAGGGCATCGAGGAAGCCGAAGCCATTGTGGTGGGTGCTGGCTCGGGCTTGTCAACTTCGGCGGGGTTCGTCTATAGCGGCGAGCGCTTTGAGCGCTACTTTGCCGATTTCATCGAGGAATACGGATTCACCGACATGTACTCTGCGGGCTTCTATCCCTTTGAGACACCGGAAGAGCATTGGGCGTACTGGAGCCGCTACATCTGGTACAACCGCTATGTGGGTACGCCGAAGGGCACCTATGAAAAGCTGCTCAAACTGCTCGAGGGCAAAAACTACTTCGTGCTGACTACCAACGTGGATCACCAGTTCCAACATGCGGGTTTCCCCAAAGAGCGTCTGTTCTATACGCAAGGAGACTACGGCCTGTGGCAATGCAGCGTTCCTTGCCATGCTCGAACATACGACAACTACGAAACCGTGAAGCTGATGATAGAAGAGCAGCGAGACATGCGCGTTCCTTCTGAGCTGGTGCCACGCTGCCCTAAGTGCGGCACCGAGATGTCCATGAACTTGAGGGCAGACAACAGCTTCGTGGAGGACGCGGGCTGGCATGAGGCTGCCAGGCGATACCGCAATTTCACGGAAGCCCATAGTCAGGGCAAGGTGCTTTACCTGGAGCTGGGCGTTGGCATGAACACGCCGATCATTATCAAGTATCCCTTCTGGCAAAACACCCTTGCTAACCCCCAGGCCACTTATGCCTGCATCAATTACGGCGAAGCTTGCGCCCCGACACAGATAAAGAACCGTTCCATCCTTATCAGTGCCGATATTGATGCTGTGCTTTCCGAGCTGCTTGAAATGGTCGACCACAAGGAGGCATAGCGTGGATCTTGATCGCAAGAAAGAGTTGCTAGGGTACCTGGTTGAAGGTCTTTGCGCCGAGCGAGGGCATGCCGCTCCGCCTGCGGAAAATGTTGGTGAGCTTTGGAAAACGTTTCGTGCTCTGGTGAACACCAGGCCACCCATGCCTGTGGGTAGTAGCTGGCTCGAAGCACAGGATGAGCTGCTTGCCGGTCTTATTGATGAGGCAGGAATCGCTTCTGTCAAGGATGGGGCTCCATGTACTTATGACGACAGGATCAGGTTGTGGCAAGGCGATATCACCACCCTTGCGGTGGATGCCATCGTTAACGCTGCGAACAGCCAGATGCTTGGATGTTGGGTGCCGGGCCACTATTGCATCGACAACGCCATCCACACTTTCGCCGGTGTGCAGCTAAGGCTGGAGTGCGCCTGTATTATGGATGCGCAGGGTTGCGAGGAGCCCACGGGCTGCGCCAAGATCACTGCAGCGTACAACCTTCCTTCCAGGTATGTTATCCACACGGTTGGGCCCATTGCGAATGGCAGACCCACGGAACTGCATCGGGCTCAGCTGGCCAGCTGTTACCGCAGTTGCCTGGAGCTTGCCCAGGAAAACAACCTTTCTTCGATCGCGTTCTGTTGCATTGGCACGGGCGTGTTTGGCTTTCCGCAGCGGGAAGCGGCGGAAATCGCAGTGAGAACGGTGGGGGAGTGGTTGGACCACACGGGCGCGCAGATAACGGTGGTGTTCAACGTGTTCTCGTACAAAGACTACGATATTTACAACGATTTGTTGTCTCGTAATAAGCACTTTTGATATCAGCGGTGTTTGGCTGATTGAGGCGGATATAGCGCGCTCGGCAAATCGGAGTTCGCTTGACGTGCTTTGTGCAGGAAACTTGCAAGCTGCTTTTAGCTATCGCTTCAAGATCATGGGGCTAGCTCGGCGCGATGATCACGACCAACTGTGGGAAGCCTTCATTTGCAGGTCTTTGTGGTATGTTGGCACGAAGCAAACCAAGGCCGAGGTGAGGCTAAAGAAGCGGAGGGATCGCACATGGCAAAGATCGGCACTGGCGCCGCTGCCCAGGGCAGGAGGACGGCGTACATCAATGCAAACGTGCTCGATGGAACCGAGGGCATGGAGGTGCTTGAAAACCACGCGGTCGTGGTTGAGGGAAGGCGCATCGCCGATGTCGCGCCCCAAGCCGAAGCCGATTTGTCCGGCTGCGAGACCTTTGACCTCAAGGGCGCCTATCTACTTCCAGGCCTCATAAACATGCATGTGCACCTGGCAGGCAACGGCAAACCTCAGAAGAAGCAGCGCGATAACGAGGCGTTGGTAAAGAAGATCATGGCAAACGGTCTTACGCGAGCCGTCGCCTATCGTCTTGTTTCCGAATACGCGCGACTGGAGCTGCACAGCGGCGTCACCACCATACGCACAGTCGGTGGCCTGGGCGACTTCGACACGCGCGTGCGCGACGATGCTGCGGCAGGAAAGTTGGAGGCGCCGCGCATTCTTGCAGCCAACATGGGC
>UMKZ01022635.1_pt1 | contig 30488 bp, 20 predicted proteins | sample 1966441 | NCBI WGS metagenome assembly UMKZ01 (sample SAMEA4836189, study PRJEB28245) | human gut metagenome | biome: gut microbiome; material: fecal sample | place: Denmark | collected 2008
TGCCCGACCAACAAGTCTCATGTCAATGCTACCATCTGCAATCAGCTGGCGCTCTACCTTACAATGTATTCGCCGCTCCAGATGGCCGCCGATTTCCCAGAGCACTACATGAAATACTCAGATGCATTCCAGTTCATAAAGGACGTGGCTGTCGATTGGCGCAAGTCCAAGTATCTTTTCGCAGAACCGGGTGATTATCTGATAGTTGCGCGCCAGGCCAAGGATTCAGGTCAATGGTTTGTAGGCGGTGTCACCGATGAGCTCTCCCGTTCGTTCGAAGTGCCGATGTCGTTCCTGGATGCCGGAGAGAATTATGAAGTGACCCTCTACGCCGATTCAGAAGACGCTGACTATAAGACGAATCCGCAGTCATATGTAATATCGAAGGTCAATGTGACGAGCGAGTCCGTGGTGCCGGTAACAATGGCTCCTGGCGGCGGATTTGCAATGTCCGTAAGGAAGATGTAAAAATCCACAGATGCGCACGGGCCTGTCCGTGACTGCCATTCGGAACGGCAATGGATAGTCTTAACTTATAAGTTAAGATATTTTATAGATTATTCTTTGCAATTCAGACAATTAAACCTATCTTTGCGGCAAAGAATAAAAGATGAAAGACATTGAATTTATACCATTTCTCTTGACAGAAAAAGCCGATATCTTCTCGATACGACTTGACGGAAATGAGAAAACGAGACAGAAGAATTTTTAATAGAGTTCAAAGACACGCAATCGCTACCACTCAGAAATGACTTGAATTCAATTTTAACATCAATCAATGGCATTGGCAAAGAAGGCGTACTAGAGTCATTTTTCCGCCCGGAAGGGAAATTCTCAGATAGAGTATGTGCAATTCCGTTGCTGACATATCCGAGAAAACCTTCCGACAACTGCGGCTCATTACGTCTATATTGTATAAGAATGACGGATTCACTACTCATACTTGGAGGTGGTGGAGAGAAGAAAACAAGAGTTTACGAAGATGATCCGATTCTTTTTGAAAAAGTAAAGACACTTCAGTCAATCGACAAGGTTTTGACAGACATGGAAGCCAATGGAGTCGATATTGCAACTGTTATTTATAATTTGACGATTAAGATTCACTGATATGGAAAAAGGCAATTATGTCAATTCGCTTTTCGCAGAAATGCTAAATGCTGTACCGGAGGAAGTCAAACGCGAAAGCGAGCGTTCATTCGAGATAGCCGGAAGGATACGGGAGATTCTTCAACGCAAAGGATGGAGCCAAGCTGATTTCGCAAAAGCCGCAGGAAGGAAAGAGGCGGAAATATCCAAGTGGATGAGCGGCACTCACAACTTCACCATCCGCACAATCGCAATCATTGAGACCGTGCTCCGAGAAGATGTGATTTCTGTCAAAAGATACCATCGCAGTGTCAATGGATATGGGACGTCAAATTCCGACCGGACATCTATTCTGAACGACGGAGACAAGCTACCATTCCATGGCGCCACCGACACTCCCCCGTCGGCGGATTAGCACCTTCCAAAGCATAAACTTTCAGCATCTTACAAACAGGCGATCCGCTAACCCCTCCGATTTTGGCAGGGTCGGCGGATTTGGGTTTCATTAACTCACTGGTTTACAGCCACTTAAACACAACGGAATCCGCCGACCCCAGAGGCCCGGTAAGCGTCTCCGGAGTTACGTATTGCAACATCCACACCGGGAACTAACCTTCTATCACGCAATATAGCAATATAATGCTGTCAGGGACACAATGGTGTGGCCAACCGCGTGAGACTTTTCATAAAACAGGGTCTACTTTGGTTTCTACCTCTTCAATGTTTTCCGGGTCATTTAATGCGCACAATTGAGGTGCGACAGTGGGAAGTTCGCTTCGCTCATACGAAAAACCACAATCAGAAGATTTAGCCACACTTATAATCGCTACAATCACCTAAGATTTCATCAAACTTTGAAATCCCCACTGGCCAGACATCACAGACCTGCCTAAATAACATACTTCGACCACAATCGAAGCCAGTACATATGTGCACACCACGATGGATATGTTCTTAAACTGTAGTATATTCAAACTGTCAGGCTCCGAGCGTATTGTTCGGAGTCTGACAGTTAAGTGTATAAAAAAACTTAATTCCCAGAGGCAATAATGAAGCCAAGTCCGGCTATGAATAAAAGGAACATTGCTCCTAGAAGAATATTGACATTTTTGTCTGAGCCCTTGAACTCCTTCCATATGAATACGCCCCATATGGCAGCTATCATCGGCGCGCCCTGTCCAAGAGCATAACTGATGGCAGCTCCAGCTTTGCCTGCGGCTATGTAACTGAATGCTGTTCCGAGACACCATATTGCTCCACCTAGAACTCCTACCAGATGGGTCGAAAAAGAACCTTTGAAATATTGTTTATAAGTCACGGGTTCACCGACAAAAGGCTGCTTCATAACAAATGTATTGAAAATGAAGTTACTCAAAAGTACACCAAGTGAAAAGATGAAGATAGCGGTATATGGAGTTACCATTCCTGGAGTCGGATGCTCGAAATTACCGAGATCCATTGCCTTTGCCACAAAACGATAGAAGAAAGCCATCAGGACTCCGGCACACACAGCGAGAATGAGTCCCTTTCGGTTGCTTTCCGGGTCAACACCTTCTTTCTGAACTTTTCCTGAAGCGACCCCGTTGCAAATAATTGCAACAACAATAAGTGCAATTCCAGCAAACAATAGCACAGGGTTGCCCTTAGGAGCACCAATGTAGTTCACAACCGTTCCGATTACAAGAGAAAGCCCTACACCAAGAGGAAACGCCACAGAGAGGCCAGCCAGAGAAGTCGATGCTGAAAGCAAAATATTGGATGCGTTGAAAATTACGCCACCGAGTATCACCCAGCCTATGTTGGCCACATCAGCTTGACCGAGGTCCTCAATAAATGGACGCCCCTCTGAACCGATGCTACCCATGGTAAAACAAAGAAGAAGCGAGAATAGAACCATTCCTATGACATAGTCCCAATAGAAAAGTTCATACCTCCAAGATTTTGCCGCAAGTTTCTGGGTATTGCCCCAAGAGCCCCAGCAAAGCATAGTCACGAAGCAGAATACCACTGCCAGCGAATAACTGTTGACGATAAACATATTGTTTGATTTAAGGACAGCATTGCCGGACAGGACCGACAATGCCGTTGATGCAACAAGAATACTAATCTACTTCTTTATCTTTTCCCAAGTGAAAGTAACCTCATTATCCTTATCCATTCCGGTAGTATCAGTTTCGTTCCATACGCCATAATATTTGGTTTCTTTTGTAACGAGCCCGTTGGCATCATACTCATATGTGTACACGGCTGTCTTTTCAGCCATGACATCACCGAAATTGTGCCAAACGCAAGCTTCCATAAGATTTACAGAAGTGTTTCCGAAAAGACGTGCTTCCCAAGCCCATCTCTTGAAGCCCAGGTCTTCCGCCCAATGAGTCTGGATACAACCGATATTAAGTTTGTCAAGATAAGTGGCATCCTTCATTCTCCAGAAGTTGTTCTTGTCGTCAAAACGCGTCCAATAAAGTATGTTTCCGTCAGAAATGGACTGAGATGTGCACTGCACGCCGTCTTTTGTGCCCTTAATCATATAGCCGTCTGCATCATACTCAATAACCCACTTGTGGTCAGCATTCTCAACAGCAGTAGCAAAACCCTTGTTATTGAGAGTCATCGTGTACTCAATCACATCATTATCCTTGATGGTGAGTTTGTTGCCGCTGTATTCAAACACGCGGTTGTCATCCTTGCTCACAACAGAAGCCACCTTACCGTCAGAATTATAATTATAAGTGTAGCCGGACATGGTTTTTACCCTCCACTCACGCTCGATTTTCACAGAGCTGTCGCCATTACCATCATTTTTCTTGTCGTCCTTCTCACAAGAAATGAAGGACATTGTCACAACTGCCATAGCAGAGATTGCAAAAAACTTTTTCATGTTTTACGTGTTTTAAGATTATTAATAAATGAAGTTATTTTTAAGAATCACTTAATAAGTCAAGTATGACTTAAGTTTGGACAATTCACGAAGCCTGTCCTCTGCTGCGTTTCCACTACCGTCAATCACCCGATATTCGAAAGTTGCTCCAGACCGTTTACAAGAGCGGTAAAGATTGTCCATTCCCAAATAAAACGGAGAATCATCCGTTTGTGCAAAATACCATCTTTGATCTTCTTCCGTCTCAAATTCAGGCACAAAAGCATCTGCAAGAGCAATCCACACGAAATTATTTCTCAATTCAACAGCATCTTCTCCAGCCTCTCCGAAAGCAACAACCGCTTTTGAAGACATACTATATTTTCTCGTATATGTTTCAATCCACGCTTCTGCACTTTTTTCAGTAAGATCGCAAGGAAGAAAAATGAAGTTAGCCTTAGTGTTGGGTGTGTAAACTACTGACATGGCATTCTTCACGTCTTCCTCAGACAAGCCTTTGTAAAAGAAGAACACACCGACACCATTGCCTTCTGATGCATAAAGCGAAGACTTCAAGCTATTGTCTTCTCCGAAAAATACATCCTGCTTCGAATAAGTTGGACGACTGCACTCCGGCCATGATGCCGCACCATTCATACAACAATCCAGCCACGGGAGAACTTCATTTAGTGCATCCATCCAATACGAAGACGTATGAGCTCCATTTTCCACCCTAAACTCGTGTGCAAAACTTCTGTCTCTAAGTATTACGTGAAGTGAATCATTTGCGATCAGCAACTGTTCCTCGTCATCTCCACAGGTAAAGAACCACTCTACACTTTCCAACTGAGGACGGTTGGCATCACAGAACTGTCGGTATGGATTATGATCAATATAATAATCAGTCAACCTTGCCGTACCGAACTGTCCCACACCTCCGAATATTCGTCCCCACTGACCGTCCCAACCGCTCCCCGATTCAGTCATATACTGCGCATCTGTTCTGAAAGACATACTCAACGGAGCACTGCAAGAAAACAATTCCGGATGTTTTTCAGCCAAAATCATCGCACCGAAACCACCCATAGAATAGCCTGTTAAAGCCCTGTGTGCACGATCAGCAACAGTGCGGAAAGACTTGTCGATGTGAGGCACCAGTTCTTGGACGAACATATCCATATAATTATACTTACCATTGTAGTAGTTGCAATAGTATGAATTGTAGCCAGCAGGAAAAATGTAAATCATTTCGCTGAGCCCTTTTTTCTCGAGAGCCTGAATCCTGGCATTGGCGTGAAGATAATTCCCGTTCCAAGAAGTATGGTTATCACCATATCCGTGAAGCATATAGACGACAGAATAGCGTCTGTTAGTATCGTCGCGGTAACTCTCTGGCAAAAGCACACCAAACTTGACATCCGTGCCCAATATATCGCTATGCATCACAACCTCTTGAGTATAGCGCTGAAATGGGCCAAGATGGTCCGGAAGGATACGCTTGGAACTGCATCCCATAGCACTTGTAAAGAGAAGAGCCAGCAAGAAAAGAATTCCGTTTAACCTATTCATCTTTATCATAAATTACCATTTCCTGTGCATTAATTTCGAAATCCGGATGAGGATTGAGAAGTTTCAGAATCAGACTATGATTTCCGCTGTCAAAACAGTATCTCGAAAATATCTCGTATTTCCTCGTTATGTAGTCATACGGCATAGTGAATTCCTCCACAAGGCCGCCATCAAGCCAAGCCTGAATGTGTGCCTGATAGGCGTCATCGCTGTGTCCTGTCTTAACTACGCTACCCTCAACAACAATAGAGTTACCATCAAATTTCAGTTCCAGAGAATCTGCAAAGTGCTTTTTCAGTACAACTTTCCCCACTGGCCGAATGCCTTGGAATGACTGCTCCCACGCCACCTGCTGAGGAGTCTGAACCTTGAACGAAATGCCGGTTTCAGAAACAGAACCGCCATTGCTGACAACAGCCGTCTTAATCAAATTCATATTCTTGGCACAAGTTTCATCAAGGCTTAAACTCGTGTAAGGAAACGGCATGGACGATATTTTCTCCGCAGCTTTCCTATACTTTTCAGGAATGGCCTTATATCCTTTCATAACTCCGAGCACACCTGCAGCCGAGGCCGGGTTACAGTCGGAATCCTGACCACAACGAGTGGCAATATCCATAGTTCTTTCAAAATCACCTTCTCCATAGAGCAGTCCCATAACCACATAGGCAGCATTAATAACCGCATCAATGTTAAACCCGTTCCATACACCTTCAGGACACCCGATATCGAAACTGTGAAGTTTATCGATCTCAAACCAAGCCTGTTTCCAATCCCTAGGATATTTAGAGTGCAATTTGATTACGTCGTCAATACAAGAACGGAATTTCGTTCCTTCAGGAATAATCTTCACAGCCTCTCTGACCAAAGTGGGTATATCGTTGCAAATATAGGCGAGAGAGTAAAGTGAACTGATAAAGACACCGCCATACCACCCGTCCCCATAATTCATAATATGTCCTATACGGTCACAACACTCCGACGCAGAATTCAACATACCAGGATAAAGCATTCCAATAAAATCTGCTTCAATCTGAAAATCAATATCATCAGCATGGGGATTATTCTTCCAATGACCGGATTCCGGAGGCATTATCCCGTTGAGAATATTGTAGCGGGCTGCTTGGTTCGCATGCCAAAGCTTGTAATCAGCATTTGCAAACCGTTCCGCATAAAGTTCGACCGGAGCGTCAAGTCCGTTTTCAGCCATCACTTCAAGAAATGTCAGGTCCATATAAACATCATCATACAGGCCAGGATCCTCAATGAAAGTATCGTAAATATAGTTGTCGTACCACATTATAGGCTGATTATCCTGAATCAAACCGCCCTTGAATTTAAATTCTGTCGGACCGCCGTATGTACAGCCTATGGTCTGAGCAAACCACCCACCACGAATTTTGTCGGCTAGCACATCTTCCGAGAGAGTAACAGTCTCCCCATAAGGCATAACAGTTTTTCCGCAGCACGACACAGCAAGAAGAGCCACAAGAATATAATGAAGACCTTTATTCATTTTTAAATATAATTTAAGCCAACAATCTTAATTGTGATAATAAGGATTGGTTAATGGATGTTCCGAATAATATTGAATTGCATTTATGCGTAACAGATATGTCTGTGGACGAGGATTACGCCAAATCATCTTGACAGTGTGATGGCCCTCATCCATTCTGTATTTCCATGCAGGCTCCAATTTTCTGGACGTTCCTCGCATCGGAAGAATTGAGACTTGATCTAGTTTTCCATCAATCCAAACCTCGATTTCTGCCACATAGTCGTCGTTCTGCTCAGCCATTGCGAAAACTTCCGAGCCAACGTGTTTCTTCGAGACCCTGTCAGCATAGTCCCGGCTTATTCCGCGCAGACAAACAAGATTTCCCCATATACAGAAACCGTTTCCATTGAAATCAAATTCATATTCCTTTTCCATCCATGCGTCCTTCTGATCGCGAAAGATAGGATATGTATCAGTAAAATTCTGTTCAAGAACAAGGCCCTCTATGGGAGACTGAGGAATCTGGACAGCATCAGCAGTAACATTCCCTCCATTTCGAGATATCAGTTCAAGTGCGTGTTTAAAGGAATAATCCGAACCTTTTGCCAAAGACACATCAGTTCCCTCAAAATCTTTGTCCCAGATTTCCTCAAGCGGAAGTTTCCAAAAATCAGGAATTGCTTTCTTCCCATACATTACGCCCAATACGCCACCAACTGTAGACGGATTGCAATCACTGTCCTGTCCGCAACGTGTGGCAATCTCTATTGATTTCGCAAAGTCGCCATCACCATATAGAAGCCCCATGGCAACATATGCGGAATTCAGTTTCGCATCAATATCAAAACTTAAGAATACTCCCTTCGGACAACCGGTGTCTGAGCCCCATTTTTTCAGAATCTCAAACCAAGACTGTTTCCAGTCATTCGGATAAATCTTATGCAACTTGCGGACATCGTTCACACACTGCCAGAAACTGCTCTCCTGAGGGATTCCCTCTAGAGCTGCGTCAAGTATGTCGGACGGCTTGCGAAGCACAAACGCGGCAGAATATAGTCCGGCTACAAATGCTCCGCCATAGAATCCGTCACCACTATTCATTATGTGACCGACTTTGTCGGCAATGTCAAGAGCCTTATTCACCATTCCTGGCGACATCAACCCAATAAAATCAGATTCAATCTGAAAATCAAGGTCATCCGCATGAGGATTGTTCATCCAATTTCCTGACATCGGAGGCATCACACCTTGACGGATATTATAGCGTCCGGCTTGATTCGCGTGAGCAAGATGATAATCTGCATAGGCAAACTTCATTGCGAGTTCGGAAGCTGTACAATCCAGCCCATATTCTTCAAATGCTTCAGCAAAAGTGAGGTCATTGTAGATATCGTCAAATAGTCCAGGTTTGCGATCCCACCAATATTTAACATATCCCTCTCCCCAAGAAATCGGCTGGGAGTCGGGAATAAGTGTACCCTGATGCTTGAACTCCGTTGGAGCGCCATATACAACACCGATGGTCTGTCCGGCCCAACCTCCTTCGATTCTGTCCCGAAGTTCATCCTTGGACATTGTCACCAGCCCGGTCACTTCCGGCTTGGCAGCCTCGTAAACTTCAATTTCAGACACCGATATGAAAGCAGAAACATCCTTAGTGTATTTATGCCAATGCTTCTCGACATGGTCGTCTCCAATTACCCTGACACCACGTGAAGTGACTGGCCGGAAACTGAACAGAAACTCCGCATTATGAGGCTGAATAAACACCACGTCGCTCTTCGGAAGTGCAGGAGAGACAGAAGAAGTGATGGGAATCCAATTGCCTTTTTCATCAAGGACCTCAATTCTCATATTTTTATACCATCCGCCAAATTCCTCAAGACAACCATAACGGAAGGCCAATTTGTCAAAAGTTCTCGTTTCATCCCAAGTATAGCCGAACCAATCCTGCCTTGGAGCATTTGATTTTGACGACAGCGAGCAGAAAACCGAGCCAGCCCCAGAAAGGACTCCATCATTTATGACATTGACGCTATCCGCATAGTATGCTCTGGAATTTGTAAGCCAGCAAGAATCCATAACCTCAAAATTAGTTTTCTTTACTGATGCCACGACCTTTCCCTCAGGAGCAATATTACGTCCGCGAACAGTAATGACAAAGTCCTTGGTGATTGTTTCCTTGCCATCTGAAAGCGACAGTTTGATTTTCCAGTCACCTTTCTTTGATGTAGTGCCACTAAGACGGCCGTCATTGAATTTCAGCCCCTCAGGAAGAGACCCTTCCACAAGTTTCCATTTATACTGCCTGTTGGAAACGCAACTGAAGTCATAATTCACAGGCTCTCCGCATACAATACGCGGCTGAGGGCCGACACAAAATTCAAGAGGCGCCTTGAATTTGGCTGCCGTGTTAACAACTAGATACTTGACCCCATCACGCATTTCGACACGTCCACCATTTGCCACCGCTACTTTCGCTGCGATTTCCACGGTACGGTCAATCATATCATCGATAGATGCATCCGGAAGATCATATCTCGTCACATTTATATATCTGTCATTGAATGGCTTTGACCAATGTTCAAAAGGCATTGACCACTCTTTAGGAACACTTTCTCCGCCATTTATCACTCCCAATATTCCGCAAGTCGTCGCAGTTTGATTGTCCGCGTCAAAACCGAGGGCACAGCCAATGTTTAGAGTCTTTTCAATATCCCCATTGCCATATAGAAGGGCAAGCATACCCATAGCACCATTAAGGTTTGCATTCCAGATAGTTTTCGTGAAAGATGGCTCTTCATCATAATACTTTTCCTTTATAAAAGCCCTCGCATCGTGCCAATCCTCGGGATTCTCATCATAAAGGCGCATGCATTCACGTACCGTCTTCGCAAATTTGTCATCTGCAGGAAGATAATCAAGAGCACCTTCCATTAGTTTTCTTATGTCCGATTCAAAGAACGCAGCTGAATACATGGCACCATAGACAACCGTCGGGGAAGTTGCCCATGAGTCGCTGGTAATGCGTGCAGCCCAATCTGAAATACCCGCTGCATAAGAAACCATTCCAGGAGCCGTATATGACCAAATTTCATTTATAAGTTGCGGATCAATCTGAAACCAATGAGGGTTATTTGCCTCTGTTCCAGTAAATGGAGGCGTAAGTCCGTAATGCATTGCTCCGAGGGCTGCCCTATTGGCAAGCCACACCCTGTCTCTAATGTGGTACATCCACCCCTCTCGCATTTGTTCGTAAGTCGGATGCACTCCATATTTCTCCATCATAAGCAAGTACATATATTCCACATCCGTATCATCGTCTGAGAATGCGCCATCAACCGCAGTCATCTTACGCATAGCCTTATTCCACACGAATGGTCCCTCTCCAGGTTGCTCAACAAACTTGTTTTCATACTCAAGTCCGTAGATATTTCCCACCATCTGTCCTAGCCAGGCACCTGCAATCTTGCTTCTAAGCTCATCAAAAGATATCGCCCTTTCGTTTTCAGAAGTGCCAGTGCAACTGGCCATACAAAGGAGAGCCAAGGCAAATAAAAATATGATTTTCTTTTTCATATGACATTATTTGTTATATCCGTTATTCTGAATAAGATTAGGATTATCGCCCATCCTTAAATCAGGAATCGGCAAAAGTTTCATATAGTCCTCGCCTTCAGGCTTTGCCCACCATGACTTTGTATATTTCCCGAAACGAATCAAATCCTGACGAGACCATCCTTCAAGGGCGAGTTCGTGCTGACGCTCTAGCAAAAGGTTGTCAAGTGTAAGTTCTGATGCGCTCATAGGGGCGAGTCCGGCACGTTCCCTTATGCGGACAAATTCCGAAACAGCGGCAGCTTCAACCGTCTTTCCCTGACGGACAAGTGCTTCAACATACATAAGCACCACATCGGAATAACGCATCAGATAGAAATCATTCTCCATAGATATCCTGTAAGAACTCAATGTACCATCGGTCTGATATGGCCACTTGATTATTCTTGCTCCCTCAAAACGACCGATGCCCGTGACATATTTGCCCTCATCAATCGGCGAGCCTGACAAAACATAATCTTTCATTACAGTACTCTGATTACCAGAAGCATCTATCGTCACTTCTTTGTACTGATATTTCGTCCCGTCAGGATTGTAAACCTGCCCGAAGAGCCATGTATCAGACTTTCTGGTATCCCCCGGTTCATAAGAGTCAAAGAAATCCGGCTGAGCTATAAGGGAGCCATTCCATGTATCACCTATGTTGAAAGCCTTCTGAAGATCGTCATTAAAAGTCATCACATAGATGTAGAAAGCATAATTGGTATAGACGCTGCTATGAGGAATGGCAAAAATTGCCTCCGGACCATTCTCATTGTTAATCGCGAAATTTGCAGAATAAGTAGATGCAAGTTTATACTGTCCTCCTGTCATTATATCGGAACATATTTTTTCAGCTTCCTCATAACGAGCAACACCGGTCCACTCCTCTGAATTGAGATAAATTTTGGCAAGAAGGAACTGCGCAACTCCTTTGGTAACTCTCCCGTAAGTCAACGATGAAACATTTTCGTCAAGAATGTCTATATTCTCCTTGATTTCATCCTCAATAAACTTGAGCATAAACTTGCGGTCCTTCTGCTCAGGATAACTTGTTTGTGTCTTGTCTATCGAGAACGGCACATTTCCCCAGCAGTCCACGGCAAGAAGATAGTAATAGGCACGTAAGACCTTTATTTCAGCTGTACTCTTCAGCACCAGATCCGTCTGCTCTTTCACCCTCTGCAATTCGTATATCGCGTCATTGCAAGCGGCAATACCGTCAAAGCAGAAATCCCATCCGCAGCGTACCAGCTTGTTCCCGGCCGGAATTGAATGTCTCTGCAGTTCGCTATACCTTGATTCCGCCCAACTGCCATTGTATGCTCTCGGGATTGCCGCTTCATTGGAAAGTTGGAATATCAGAGTCAACATACTCTGCTCGGATCCCCAACTCTGTAATGCGGTATAAGGTCTAGAAGTGTATAGAGCGACATTTGCATCGTCGCTGAGAAATGTATCTTTTGGAATCTGGGAATATATTTCCTCTTCCAAATTTGTGCAGGATACGGCAACCATTGCCGCAACCGCAGATATTGTGAAAAGACGTTTCATCTCCTTAGAATTTAATGCTTGCACCTAATGTGAATACTCTTGTTCTCGGGTAATAACTCAATCCTTCAATTCCCGGAGTCAAACCACTTCTCTTGACTTCAGGATCAACTCCTTTGTAACCCGTGAGCACAAAGAGGTTCTGACCAGTCAACGAAAAACACAGACTCTTCACGAAATTTCTGTTCTTCAAAGGGATATCATAACTCAAAGTCAGGTTGTCAAGTTTGAGAAATGATGCATCCTCAAGATATTTAGAACAATATACCACCTTCCCAGTGTATTCCGGCTCATCAAGCCATGTTCCGAGAACATTTTTCAAACCAAGTTCATTCACACACTCATAAACAGCCCTCATTTGATTGAAAACCTTACCTCCGATGGATGCACGGAAAGTAGCGCTCAGGGTAAAATCCCATAATTTCAGGTTGTTGCTCCACCCAAGGTCGCACACAGGATAGGCACTTCCAAGTTTCACCCATTCTTTCTCGGTTGCCTGCTTTACCTTTATCGTTCCACTCGCTCTAAGACCATCATATTCCGGCCCATAGAAAGAACCGATACTCTCGCCTTCAATCAGACGCTGACAGTAGCAGCCAAGAGGTGTATTGAGCCATCCGATACGATATTCCTGACCGGAGAATTCATCGTTAGTAAAAGAGACAAGTTTATTCGCATTGTGGGCGAAAGTGAGAGTCGTAAGCCAGCTAATATTCTTCGTCTTAACAGGTATTCCACTGAGAGTCAGTTCAATACCGCTATTGCTAATTTTTCCAACATTCGTAAATAGTGTAGAATAGTCGTAAGGAGGGACCGGCACCGTGTAGTTATAAAGAAGATCAGTGGTAAGACGATAATAATAATCGACAGTTCCGCTGAGACGTCCATTGAACAAGGAGAAGTCCATACCTACGTTGTACTCAGTTTTTTTCTCCCATGAAAGATTAGGATTGGCATTGCTTGCAGGGGCATAGGCAGTTGACCATTTACCGTCATAGTAGAAGTTTCCACTGGTTTTGACGAGGAAAAGTGACTTGTAGTTTTCAAAGTCCTGATTTCCGGTCATTCCGAAACCCGCACGCAACTTGAGGTCGTCAAGCCACTTCACATCTTTAAGGAAATTTTCTTGAGAGATTCGCCAACCAAGGCTGACTGCCGGGAACCATCCCCATTTGTTATTCAATCCGAAACGACTAGATCCGTCACGGCGCAATGAAACAGAAGCTATATACTTTTCATCATAATTATACATCACCCTTCCGAAAAAAGCAATATAGCGGTTAGCTTCTCTGTATGAATCAAGACTTGCATTACCGCTAAGCAGAGCCTTGCCGCCACCAAGATTGTTCACACCGAACCAATCTGTATCAAAGTCATAATTTCCTGCGGAAGAACTGTAAGAATCATGCTGCTCGTAAGAATAACCGAGAACCGCCTGAATAGAATGTTTGTCAAATTTCCCGCCATATTGGACAGTACTCTCATACTGAATGTCGCAAGTTCTTGAGTTAGAGATCTCTGCCGAGCCGTTCAGTCCCCATTCGCCAGGATAATATTTGGTCTTATAGTCCGTATAACGGCTGTTCTCAGTCGTCCACGCAACGAAATTATCCCATTTCAAACCCTTCACAGGCAATATATTCAAGGTTGCCCGTCCGTTTGCAGAAACTGCATCCACATCATAATTGCTCTTTCTTTCGTTAAGCATGGCTACCGGATTATAATAGTCCATTGAGGAAACCGTGTAATAACCGCCATGTTCCGTATCTGTCCCATCATAAACAGGTTCTGTGGGATTATGAAAGAACGCTTGACGGAAAATTCCGGTACGGGTACCCTCGTATTTACGTTTTCCATAACTCAGATTATAGTCAAAAGAGAGCCAACCTTGTAGGGCATCCTGATGAACATTGGTCTTGATAAGATATTTTTCCGCATTGTTGTTCTTGAGAAGACCCTGATTCTGCTCAACATTCAAAGTCGTTCTGTGAGAGAACACATCGGAGCCTCCTGCAACAGCAAGAGAGTGTCTGTGTGAGAATGGTGTCCTCGTAACTTCCTTGAACCAGTCTGTCTGCGCCCCATAAAGAGAAGATGACAACGCCGGTTTGTAATTCTCGATTGCATACTTGAACTCTTCTGCCGTCATTGGAACCGCCCGCGAAAGTACAGACTGTACAGAAGCCTGTGCATCATATTCAACAGAGGTCCTTCCCGCCTTTGCTCTTTTTGTAGTTATGATTATGACTCCATTAGTTCCTCGAGTTCCATAAATTGCAGCAGCAGAACCATCCTTAAGGACATCTATGCTCTCAACTTCCTGAAAGTTTATGCTCCGTATATCGGCACCACTGACACCGTCGATAATAACAAGCGGTCCCTGACCTGCTGACAATGTATTCGTTCCGCGAAGAAGAATCTCCATTGAGGCATTAGGATCCGCACCATTCGGATTCGTGATTGAGAGGCCAGCGACTTTTCCTTGCAATAGGGCAGATGCATCCGCAAATGCACCCTTATCGAAATTCTCCGACTTAAGGCTTGTAACCGAACCTGTAATTTCCTTTTTTGTGGATGTTCCATAACCGATAACAACTGTCTCGTCCAGCATTGTTGCTGCCGAAGGCGTAAGCGTCACGTCATATACTTTTGAATTTGTAACTGTCACGTCAGAATCGTCATACCCGAGATATGAAACCCGAAGAGTCTCACCTTGGGCAGCATCAATTGAGAATTGACCGTCGATATCGGTAATGGTATATTTCTGAGTACCCAGAACAACCACGGTAGCACCTGTCATCGGATTTCTTTTTTCATCCGTAACAGTTCCGTTCACCTTCCCGGACTGCGCATAGGCATAATTCCACACACAGAGCAAGGATAAGGTCGCAGACAGAATCAAGACAAATCTTTTCATTGTAACTTCCAGATTAGATGGTTATTATTCTACTATTTCTTTCCTATATGGTATTGAAGGCTGGGCCCCCATCCGAGTGACAGAAATGGCAGCAGCCTTCGCTGCAAATCTGCAGGCATCCTGCAAATTACGTCCTTCAGATAGAGCAACACAGAGAGCACCATTGAATGTGTCGCCTGCTGCAGTTGTATCAACAGCTTCCACCGGGATAGACGGAACGATACCACGGAAATTTCGGGAGAACACATAGGCTCCCTTCGAACCGAGAGTTATCACCACATTTTTAACACCTTTGGCTGCGAGAGCCTCTGCAGCCTCTGCAGCCTCTTGTTCATTTGTAACAGGAAGACCCGTAAGCAGCTGAGCTTCAGTACGGTTAGGAGTAATCAGCCATAGTTTTGAAAGCAAAGAATCAGAAAGACTTGCTGCTGGAGCCGGATTGAGAACTATTCTGGTGCCAGATTCAACAGCCTTGGAAGCGGCAAACTCAACGGTTTCCATCGGAGTTTCCAACTGCATCAAAACAAAATCCGCTGAAGAAATTTCAGCAACTGCGGCATCAATCTCATTTTGGTGAAGTTCAGAATTTGCCCCAGGAGCTACAACTATCACATTCTCCGCTTTCGCATCTACAAATATCGAAGCGACGCCTGATGGCACACCCTCCTTAACTGTGATGAAGGAAATATTCATTCCTTCTCTACGATAGTTCTCAAGTGAATTCCGACCAAAAAGGTCATCTCCCACACACGCGACAAAAGTGACATCCGCACCAAGTCTCTGCGCTGCCACAGCCTGATTTGCACCTTTTCCTCCAGCAGCCATCATAAACTTGCCGCCGAGAACTGTTTCACCAGGTTCAGGTATGCGCGAAGTATTGATTACCAGATCAGTATTCGCGCTTCCTATCACTACGATTTTTCCCATTTTGCAATTTGTGTTATAATTATCGGTTACTTTTCGACACTGCAAAGAATCCAAGCCTCTGCACAATCGTTTGCGCAAATATATTCACGATATTTCCGAAATTATTCACAAAAACTATATTTTTTAATGAAAAAAGTCAATATTTTTGCGCAAACAGACCAAATTTGTTGCGCAATCAGAACGAGTCGTCAACAAAAACAAGAAAAAGAAATAACCACACGTATGAAAACCACACTAGAAACAATTGCCGAAAAAACAGGGTATTCAACATCCACTGTATCAAGAGTTCTGACCGGAAAATCAGAACAATTCAGAATTTCCGAGAATGCTAAAGAGACTATCCGGAAAACAGCTTCTGCACTCGGATATACCCCAAACATTATAGCACAAAATCTGCGCAACGGAAAAACTGAAACAATAGGCCTTGTCGTACCAGATATGTCAAACCCATATTTTGCCGAAATATCTAGTGTTATTGTTGCAGAAGCTAAAAAGCACGGATACACGACAATAGTTACAGATACAATGGAAAACGAATCTTCTCAAAAAGATTCTGTTTGCGCGCTGGTTTCCAGAAAAGTTGAGGGAATGATAATAGTTCCTTGCGGTTCAGCCCCCGATTATCTTGAGGACCTCAACAAACGGGTCGCACCCATCATCCTTGTGGACAGATACTATGAAAATTCTTCACTTCCTTTTGTAGTGACAAACAACTGGCAGGGAGGCGTTGATGGAACTAACATTCTCATAAGAAACGGGCACAAAAAAATAGCTTGTATTCAGGGAAATCTAGACTCCATGCCTAACAGAAAAAGAACTGAAGGGTATTTGTCCGCACTGAAAAACGCAGGATTGGAGGAGTTTCAACAAATTGTCGGAAATGACTTCACAGTTCAAAACGGATACATTGAGACAAAACTGCTTCTAAGCAGTTCAAACAAACCGACAGCAATCTTCGCTCTCAGTAACACCATAGGACTAGGAGCTATTCGTGCCATCAGGGAAGCCGGTCTGAAGATTCCTGATGACATATCTCTGGTATCTTTTGACAACAACATCTATCTAGACTATTTCGTTCCGGCTGTCACGCGCATCGGACAAAGGGTCGAAGAGATGGGACGTATGGCAGTGAAACTTCTCATAGGAAGCATCCGGAGTCAACGCCCGCTCAATTCCCAAATAGAACTCTCCACAGAGACCATTCTACGAGATTCTGTCGGACCTCCAAAACGTTAAGTCACCGCAATTGCCTTCTATCGTCCAAGCATAAACAATTCTTCAGCTACATGGTCGTAACAAAAACAAGCAATGTTTTGCTTTTTGATTCCCGGCAGCCTCTTACGAGTCGTCTATTGTCTTTCCCAAGAAAAGCAAGGCAGGAATGCAACTATGTGAATTCACCATCCGCCACGAGAATTAGGACATTACAGCAGGCGCCATTTGCTGATTTCGCGGCTGAGGACCTCGTTCAGAGGAGTCATGGACGGGCGGGAGGCGGAGGGTTTGAAGAGGCGGAAGAAACTTGAGGATGCGGATGCTGCTGAAGAATCAGAAGCAACGAGATTGTCTATCCAGGCGCGGTATTTCATGGCATCGGGTGAACCGAGGTCGATGAGATGACGGATATTGCTGAGACAGAGACGTTCCAGGAGGGCATGGAAACGGGGGCCGTGATTCGGCTCCTTGAGGTGACACAGTTCGTGGAGGAGGACGTAGTCGCAGAGGGGTTCCGGAAGACGGATTAGATTAAGGTTCAGATTGATGTTGCCGGCACGGGAACAGCTTCCCCAGTTGGAAGAATTATGCTTGATGGTCACCTTGTGAAAATGGAATCCATACTGGTCGGAAAAATACGAAAGTTTCTGAGGCAGAAGGATTTTCGCTTCCTCACGAAGCACTTCGACAAGGACATCCCTAAGGGCCTTTTGAGAAACGACATTCGGCTCCGAGAAACCGGCAGGTACTTCGATGATTCGGATATGTGTGGGATTGTCGAGGCTGAGCCACAGACGGCCGCTGTCCTGAGGATTGTCAATGACAGAGGTGCGGATTCTGAAACTTAGTTTTCCAGGCTGAGCCGAGCCTGAAGTCAAGACCGGCGGAACCTGGCCGGAAGGACGGAAAACAATCTGGGACAAGAGGGTACGCATGACGAAGCCATCATGAATCTGCGCACTGGCATTGACCTTTTCCTGCTTCCTCAACGCCTCACGAACCCAGTCCCGGCGGGTATTGAGATAATCAATGCCATCCTGCAGGGTGCGGGAATACGGGACGGTTACAGAAATGCGGCAGCCTGTCCGCCCCTCAGAAGCACGGACACGGATACTGATAGAACGGCTGCGGGAATTCTTCCGGGCCATTATCGGCCCGAACTCCCTATCTGTAAAAATCCTGTTCAGAATCATCGCCAAATCACTCTGTGGCATTGGACTGGAGAACCGACACCGCCTGTCCGACAGTCAAGGCATCCTCCACACGGAAACCACCGGTACGAGTCCTGCGCAAGCCGTCAAGATGGGCACCGGAGCCGAGAGCCTCACCGAGGTCACGAGCCAAAGCCCTGACATAAGTACCTTTAGAGCACGCGACACGAATGTCCGCATGAGGCAGCCCCAGCGAACTGTTGTCAGTCACATTGATACGGCTGTTGCGGAGATTCACCGAACCGTCGGGATTATGAAGACCGACGTCGCAATGCTCGAGACTGTCGGCAGGAATGCCGTCAGGACAGAAACGGATAAGGTCAATGTCAATGATATTGATGAGTTGCTTGCTTAGCGTCTCCACGGCTGAATGGTCGAAGCCGACAGCCTGACCTTCGGAAGCGGAAGCCTCCGCCGCACTGGCATTGACCTCGACCAGCTCCGCCTTCTGCTCCTGCATCCGTTTCCACTCCTTGCGGGCCAGTTCATAGGCACGCACGCCATCCACAGACTTTGCGGAGAAAAGTGGGGCGACCTGCTCCTGCTCGCCAAAGAATCCAGGAAGCACGCGGCGGAGAGACTCCTCACTCACGCCATCCACAGGATACCTCGCGTCAATCTCCTTTTCCAAGTCATAAGACGGAGTCGTGGCGCCAAACGTTATTCCCGCAACGTACTCTTTCTCATGCTTCTGCAGGTCCTCGGCCAGTTTCGTAGCCTTACCTATGCATACCAGCAGCACACCGGTAGCCAGCGGATCCAGAGTGCCGGCGTGACCGACTTTCAGATTCTTCTTGTGGAAATGCCTGCATGCACACCACTTGACCTTACGGATGACATCAGCAGATGTCCAGCGGTAAGGCTTGTCTATAGGAAGAATAATCCCCTCCGGATAATCGTCAATGTTTCCGGAGAGGACCAATCCATTTATATTTTCTTTGCTTAAGATCAATGCCATCAGCAATAGATAATCGTTATGTAAATCTGTCAGAATCTGCCTGTAACATCCAGACGATACCGGATGTTACAGACAGTGCAAAAAATTAGCGACAAGCTATTTTCTCGATGCGTCTTTCGTGACGGCCACCCTCAAAAGGAGTCTCAAGCCATACCTTGGTAATCGCCTGAACCATTCTGAAAGAAATGAAACGGGCAGGCATCACGAGGACATTGGCATTGTTGTGGGCCTTTACCAGACGTCCGATTTCAGTACCCCATGCAAGACCGGCACGAATTCCCTGATGTTTGTTCAGAGTCATAGCCATTCCATTGCCTGTACCGCACATTGCAATTCCACAATCAACCTTGCCACTTTCAACAGCCTCAGCCAAAGGATGCGCAACATCCGGATAATCCATGCTCTCAGTAGAATGAGTGCCGAAATCCTCTACTGCATAACCCATCTTTTCAAGATAAGGAATGAGACGACTTTTGTAGTCAAAACCAGCGTGGTCGCTGCAAATACCGATTGTCATAAAAAACAAACTTTAACAATGAATAATTTATGGTTGGAACTCCTGTGTCGAGTTCTCTAGTAGCGTACTAAACCGACAACTCAAGTCCCGCTTATGCGGAACTTGAGCCATCATAACTATTCCCTGCCCAATCTCTCTCCGGCATAAGCCATACGGGCCTTGAACTCATCCTTGCCGATAAACGAAAGGATATCAGCGATTCCGAGGCCGCTGGCAGCTCCTGTAATAGCCAGACGGATGCAGTTCATGACCTTGCCCATAGGCCAGCCCTGCTCGCGGATATAATCTTCAAGATATGGTTCAATGTTTTCCTTCGTGAATGCGCCATCGAATCCGCAGACATGCTCAGTCACCTGATATGCAGGCTGATAGCCTTCAGGTTTCCAGAACTTGTCGGCATCTTTCGCCAGGAACGGAGCCGTCAGCGTATCGTCATAAACCTTTGCACGAGGGTCAGCGGCACGTCTCGGGTCAGCCGGCTTGGCAGCCTCTGCCGCAGCGCCTGACTTGACACCGTATTCCTCATATTCGAGCGGTGAAACGAACAGACAAGATGCATTCAGCCAGATATCCTTGACGAAAGAAGCCCTTTCCTTAACAAAAGCGACAACATCATGGACATATTCCTTAGTAACTATATGATTCTTGAAGTCAACGCCTTTGCCGGCGAACTGAGCGCCTGCCGTCAATGCACATGCAGGACACTCCACGACTTTGATTCCGTGCTCCTCGAGAACCGGAACAAACAAGTCAGTGAGTTCGTCGTCAGACTTCATGCGAAGATACTCCTTGTTGTACCACTTCGCCTTTTCAGGATTGAAACGGGCGCCGGACTTGATGACGCGGTCGAGAGAGAAGACCTTTACAAGTTCATCAATGCTGAAAATCTCCTGCTCGGTTCCCGGATTCCATCCGAGCATTGCAAGCATGTTCACAAATGCCTCAGGGAAATAGCCGTCCTCACGATAGCCGTGGGAAACCTCACCTTCGGCATTGACCCATCTGAGCGGGAAGACAGGGAATCCGAGCCTGTCGCCGTCGCGTTTGCTGAGCTTGCCCTTTCCGTCCGGTTTCAGAAGGAGTGAAAGGTGCGCGAAACGCGGCATCGTCTCTTCCCAGCCGAAAGCCTTGTAAAGCATATAGTGGAGAGGCAATGAAGGGAGCCACTCCTCTCCGCGGATAACCTCGGTAATTTCCATAAGATGGTCATCCACAATGTTTGCCAGGTGATATGTAGGAAGCTCGTCAGCCCTCTTCCAGAGGACCTTGTCATCCAATGTGTCGGTATTGACCTCGATGTGACCGCGGATGAGGTCGTCCATTTTCACGACCGTATCGTTAGGTATCTTGAAGCGGATGGTCCAGCTGTCTGTGGTCTCCAGCAGTTTCTTCACCTCATCCTCAGGGAGAGTAAGGGAATTGCGAAGCTCCATTCTGGTCTCCTGATTGTAGATAAAAGTCTTTCCGGCAGCCTCTGCCTCAGCGCGTTTCGCGTCAAGTTCCTCAGCGGTATCGAAAGCATAATATGCATAGCCGTTCTCTATGAGCTGGTCAGCATATTTGCGGTAGATTCCTTTCCTCTGGGACTGGCGGTAAGGCGCATGCGGATGCCTCTCGGACGGTGTTTCCACTACGTTTCCGTTCTCATCCACACCTTCATCAGGATGAATGCCGCACCAGTTGAGTGCTTCAATGATATATTTTTCCGCTCCCGGAACGAATCTGTGGGAGTCAGTGTCTTCGATTCTGATTATGAAATCTCCTCCGTTCTGCTTAGCGAACAGGTAATTGTAAAGTGCCGTCCTGACACCGCCCATATGAAGAGGGCCGGTAGGTGACGGAGCAAATCTTACTCTAGTCTTTCTTTCCATTTCAAAACTTCTTGCTGCCGGAAGCACCATTGCCCCGGCCAATCCGCAAAATTAAATAAAAACTATTGAAAAGCCACCAGCCAACCGCAACTATTATACAAATAACCGTTTTAGTATTTTGCCAATAGACAAAGTACTTGTAACTTTGTGGCGAAATTAGCTAGCACAACATCATGAGTGAATCATACAAACTGCAGGCATCGCCGGAAATGATGGCGAACGCTACAGAAGGCCTGGAACTGACAGAGGCCGAAATCAGGGTCATGGAGAACGTAAAAGACATCCACGAAAATCTTCAGAAAAACAAAGCCGACAACCAGCTGCTGTCATTGAGAAAAAGGCTGGACCTGCTGCTCAGGACCGGACAGCTTTTGCTGGAAAGCGCAGCGGACACTAACCGAATCCGCAGAAACATGGTAAGAGCAGCTCTTTTCCTCGGTTTCAACGAGGAAAACCTCCATATCTTCATTGACCATAACATCCTGATGGTAAACTTCAGCGACGAAGCCCACTCTTTCACGAAATTCCAGAAACGCGTCAAGGACGGCATCAACTTCACCACCATCGAAGCCATCAGCCACCTCACATACAAGGCCGTGCGCAAACATTTCTCCGCCGAACAATACGAGAAGGAACTGGAGAAAATCGCCGAAAAGCCACGCAACTACAACCAGCTGGTGACTTCCGCCGGTGCAGCATTGGCCTGCGGCGGATTCTGCATCCAGTTCGGCTGCGACTGGATTGCGTTCCTCTACGCATCGTTCGCTGCTTTCCTCGGATTCAACTGCCGCGCCACTTTCAACAAGCTCGGCGTCAACAAATATTTTTCCATCGCCATCGCGGCGTTCGTTTCCACAATGGTAGCGTGGCTCACCACATATCTCCCTGCATGGACTACAACTCCGCTCCACCCGCTTCTCGCATGTGCACTGTTCATCGTACCGGGAGTTCCGCTCATCAACTTCGTGGATGACATGCTGGATACCAATTTCAGAATGGGTCTGGAAAGGGCCATCAACACCATTATGATGATGTTCGGAATGGCCTTCGGAATCCTGCTGGCATTGAAAGTATGCAGCTGGACCTTCCATTTTGCGCCGGACATCATGTCGATTCCGATGGTTCCGGAGCACCCGTACTGGATGTATGCCACCGCCGCCGCAATTTCCGCAATGGGATTTTCAATGATTTTCAACATCCCTACAAGGCTTCTTCCTGTCGTTGCCATAGGCGGCATCATCGCTGTATGTACCAGGAATTTAGTAAGCCTTCACCCTGACATGTACTGTTCTTTCAGCCTCGGACAGGGAGGTATAATCGGTTCGCTTGCCGGGTCAACCCTTATTTCCGTCATCTGCGTCAAGGCTGCACACGTTTTCCATACACCGCATCAGGTGATTGCCATCTCAAGTGTGATTCCAATGGTACCGGGCGTACTCATGTACCGCTGCCTGTACTCGCTCATCATGGTCTCAGGCACGGCAGATGAACAGATGAGCAACTTCGTATGCTCCGGAGTAAACGGTCTCAATGCTTCTCTGATAATCGGAGCTATCGCCATAGGCGTAGCAGTTCCAAACATCATCTCCAGAAAAAGTATCAATGCTTCCAAACGTCGTGCTTTCGAGAGACAGATTAAAGAACAGAGGGAGCGTGGCGAATTCATTGACATCACCAAGCTGTAGAACCAGCTTCAGATATATTGATTTTTTGATGGCCGGAGTAGTATTTCCGGCCATTTTTCGGTATGTTTGCAGAAACACCTGAAAAGCATGAAACGTCGAGAATTTCTCAAGAAGGGCGCACTGGCGGCCGCCGGTGCCGGACTCATAGGCAGCGCACCAACCTTAGCCAAGGGGCTTGAACTGACAGAAGACAACAAATCCGTAAATTTCAATGTCAATGGAAGGGCAAGGATGAAACTTTCATTCGAGCCTTATGAACTGAAACTGAAGCATGTATTCACAGTATCGTCGTTTTCGCGCAGCACCACGCCTGACGTCCAGGTCCGCATCGACTATGACGGATATACCGGCTATGGGGAAGCGTCAATGCCACCCTACCTCGGACAGTCGGTGGAAAGTGTGTGCACATTCCTGAAAAAGGTAAATCTGGAGCAGTTCCCTGACCCGTTCTGCCTGGATGACATCCTCACTTACATTGACAGTCTTTCTCCCGTAGATTCCGCCGCGAAGGCAGCCGTGGACATTGCCCTGCATGACCTTGTCGGCAAGATTATCGGTGCGCCGTGGCACAGGATGCTGGGCCTGAATCCATTGAAGACACCTGACACGACATACACCATCGGCATTGACACTGACGAGATGGTAAAGCTCAAGACCCGGGAGGTTGCGGGCCAGTTCAAGATTCTGAAGGTCAAGCTGGGAACGGAGCGCGACCGTGAGATGATACGGGCAATCCGCGAAGTGAGCGACCTGCCGATTGCAGTGGATGTAAATCAGGGCTGGAAGAACAAGAAAAAGGCGCTGGACGAGATTTTCTGGCTGAAGGAGCAAGGCATCGTGATGGTCGAGCAGCCTATGCCGAAGGAGATGCTCGATGCCAATGCCTGGCTGACGGAGAAGAGTCCGCTTCCGACTTTCGCGGACGAGGCAATCCAGAGGCTCAAGGATATTCCGGCGATCAAAGGGGCATATACCGGCATCAATGTCAAGCTTATGAAGTGTACCGGAATGCGCGAGGCATGGAAAATGATGAATTATGCGCGCGCCGAGGGCATGAAGGTCATGATCGGCTGCATGACAGAGACTTCCTGTGCAATAGCCGCAGCCGCACAGCTCTCCCCTGCCGTGGACTTCGCAGACCTCGACGGCAACCTGTTGATTGCCAATGACATTTTCCGCGGTACGACTGTCGTGGACGGCAAGATCACGCTGAACCAGCTGCCGGGAATCGGAATAGAGAAAATCTGATAAAATAAAAACAGGCATTTTCAGTGAGCGGAAAACGCTGCTGCTGAAAATGCCTGTTCCAGTATAAAAACACTTACAACAAACACTATCTTGTAAGGAGATTCAGAGTCTTGTCAGACTTGAAGTAATCTCCGGCAGGAGAAGACGAAGCCTTGACATTGACCTCAACCGAAGAACGGATGTCGCGGGAAGAAGCACCGACAAGGAAATTCCAGTTGCCGCCTGCAACAACCCATGAAGAAGAAGGAGTGTCGAAAGACGCAAGGTCTGCAGGGTTCAATGTCAATGTTACCTTACAGGTCTCGCCAGCAGCAAGAAGTGGAGTCTTGGCAAAAGCCTTGAGTTCTTTCTCAGGCCTGTCGGCAGCCTTGCTGTCAGGAGAAGCGGCATAAAGCTCGACAACCTCACGACCGGCCACATTTCCTGAGTTGCGCACCTCGACATTGACCTTGTAAACGCCGTCAGCGAAGTCAACGGAAGGCTGGCCATATTCGAAGGTGGTGTAAGAAAGACCATATCCAAACGGATAGGAAACTTCCTTGCCGAAGCTGTCGAAATATCTGTAACCCACGAAGATATCCTCCTCATAATCAGTATAATCCCAATTGCGTCTGCTTCCGTCGCCTTCCTTCATATTGGCAAAATCCATACTGCTCATGGCACCGTCGAGAGGGAAATTGGCAGAAGATGCCGCATCCTGGAACCTTACAGGGAATGTCATCGTAAGTTTGCCTGAAGGATTGACCTTGCCGCTCAGGACATCTGCAACACTGTTGCCGCCCTCCTGGCCTGCCTGCCAAGCGCAAAGGATTGCATCAGGTCTGTTCTTCCATGAAGAAGTCTCGATGACGCCGCCGATATTGAGGACGACAACCACCTTCTTGCCTGCGGCATGGAAAGCGGAGCATACACCTTCGACAAGTTTCAGTTCATTTGCAGAAAGTTCGAAATCAGAAGCGGTCCTGTCAAGGAATTCTCCGGACATCCGGCCGAGAGTAATTACAGCGATGTCAGCTGCGGCAACATTGGCCTGAAGCGAAGAAGCGGACGGAACGATTTCCTCAGGACGGGCCAACGGCATGAACATAGCCATAGGATTGCCCTTAAGAGCCTCTTTCTTTTTGGCTTGGTCATCGGCGATATACTTCTCGTATGTGTCCTTAAGGGACTTGTCCACTACAAATCCTGCATTCTCAAGCCCCTGGATCATTGATACTGTATATGCCCTGTTCACATTCCCGGAGCCGGTACCTCCTGCGATGAAGTCATAGGAAGTGCAGCCATAAAGCGCCACTTTGGTACCCTCTGCAGAAACAGGAAGGGCGCCCTCGTTCTTGAGAAGAACCATACCCTCTGCGGCTGACTGTCTGGTAACGAGAGCATGAGCCTTGAGGTCAGGATTATTTGAATACTGATATCCCCTGAAACGAGGAGTCTTGATAATCATCTCCAGGACACGACGCACATTGGTATCGATTACACTCATGTCAAGTTTGCCTGACTTGAGAGCCTCCATGATGGCATCATACTGCTTGTCAAGACCAGGCTGAAGCATATCATTGCCGGCAACCATCTGAGCCACTGCATCCTTGCCGCCGAACCAGTCAGTCATTACCATACCCTTGAAGCCCCACTCGTCACGGAGGACGGAAGTCTGGAGTTCACGGCTCTGTGAAGTATAGACGCCATTGATCTTGTTATAGGAAGACATTACGGTCCACGGCTGGCTCTCCTTCACTGCAATCTCAAATCCCTTCAGATAAATTTCACGCAAAGCCCTCGGAGAAATCCTCGCATCATTGTTCATACGGTTGCTCTCCTGATTGTTTCCGGCGAAATGCTTGATGGAAGTACCTACGCCATTGCTCTGGATACCATTGACATAAGCCGCAGCGATTTTTCCGGCAACGAGAGGATCCTCCGAATAATACTCGAAGTTCCTGCCGCAGAGCGGATTCCTGTGTATGTTCAATGCCGGTGCGAGGAGCACGTCAGCGCCATATTCAAGTACCTCATTACCGATAGCCTTGCCGACGCTTTCTACGAGATCAGTGTCCCATGTGCAGGCAAGCAGAGTTCCGATAGGGAAATGTGTACAATAATAAGTGGCATTGTCGCCCTCACGTGTCGGAGAGATTCTGAGGCCGGCAGGACCGTCCGCAAGCACTACGGAAGGAATTCCCAGACGAGGAATCGGATATGTGGTTCCGGCAGCACCCGGTACGAGATTCTTGGTTTCTCCTACCACAGCGCTATCTCCGGCGGAAAAGCCTTCCATACCGGTTCCTATGAGCAAATGCACCTTCTCTTCAGGTGTCATTGCGGCAATCACCTTGTCCAATGATGCCTTTCCGAGTTTTGGTGTTCCAGGTGCGCATGAAAGCATGGAAACGCCCGCCACCAATGCGAAAGCCAATGTTAACTTTTTCATAATCAATTATTTAAACAGTTGTGGTACAAATTCGCTCAGATAAATTCTCCAGTTTTTCCAGATATGACCCTCGCCGGTCTCGAAATAAGTGTATTTGTAACCTGCGTCATCCAGTTTCTTGCGGAACTCCTCGTTAGCCTTATACAGGAAGTCAGTATTGCCGATACCTATCCAGTAGAGGGCAGGTTTCTTGGAGAACTGAACGGCAAGTTTCTCATCGAAATTGTCGTAGATCGGAGACTTTACTCCCTCGTTAGGAATTATCGCAGCAGAGAAAAGACCCACATAATTGAACATGTCAGGATACTGCTTAGAAATATGGAGAGAATGGAAACCTCCCATTGACAAACCTGCAATGGCACGGCTTTCCTTCTTGCGGATTGTACGATAGTGACTGTCAATGTAATTCACGACATCAGGGAACGCTGCTTCGAACTCACCGTCCATAGTCTTCGGAAGCTGCATGCTTGGCTGGAGAAGTCCCAGAGCAGACTGTCCGGGAGCTGCCTCCTGGGAAGCATTGCCGTTGGTCATGACCACAATCATCGGCTTTGCCTTTCCCTCGGCAATGAGATTGTCGAGAATCTGAGATGCCCTTCCGAGGTCCATCCAGGCCTCCTCATCACCGCCCATACCGTGGAGAAGATAGAATACAGGATATCTGTTCTTGGTATTGTCCTCATATCCGGCAGGAGTATAGACTGTCATCCTGCGTTTCATGCCGAGACCCGGGCTGTCATACCAGACCTTGGATACAGTTCCGTGAGGAACTTCATTTACACTGTACAAATCACCTTTTCCTCCTTTGATTATGAAGATGTTGGTAACGGAATTCACATCTCTGATCATATATACATTGGCAGGGTCCTTCACCTGAAGTCCGTCCACGATAAATGAATAGCTGTACAGCTCAGGAGCAAGTACGTCTGTAGTAAACTCCCAAATGCCTTCCTTGCCCTCCTTGAGGTCAGCGACGCCCGGACCGTCAAACTCTCCGAAAGGAGTCTGGATCTTCTTCGTAGGAAGAAAATCTCCGGTAACCTGTACTTTGATGGCCTTCGGTGCCGCAAACCTGAAGGTTACGGTATTGTCCGGATTGACTTCCGGGGATACGAGCTGTGAGCCGCCCCAAAGAGCCTGCTGCGCAAATGCGCTTGTAGCCAGCATCAATGATGCCGCAACAGTAATGATTTTTCTGATAGTCATATAAGATTTATTTTAATTCCATAATAAATTCATTTCCATTGACGCAAGGTTTCCACTGAGGAAGCCCCTCGCCGTCAGGATTTCCGTTCTTCGCAAAGTTGGTCCAGTATTCCACCATCTTCGCACTCAAGTCATAGTCATGCTGTTCCATCGGTCTCCAGCATCTTCCCAGTGTTCCGAACACGTACCAGAGTTCAGATGAATGGAAAGCGCCTTTCATGTCACCGAAGCCTCCTGACTGCATGGTATCCTCACCCGGAAGATCCCTGCTGAAGCAATAGACATAAGCAGGACGACGGCCCTGGCTTTCCAGGAGAAGACTCCAGTCGACGGCAGCCTTCTTCATGACCTGAGGAGCGATATCCTCTGAGACATATCCTATCATGTACGGGATATCCATCTCATTTCCGGACTTGGCGACATTGTCAGAACTGTCTTCAAGAAGTGTCCCGTCAATGCAAGGGCCATATGGAAGTCCTCCGAAAGTCTTCTGCTGGCGCATATAGTTGCCCAGGACTTCGTCAAATTTCGAAGCGGGGCAGGCACGCATCTGCTCAAGCGTCGTCATGCCGGCACCATCCCACATTGACTTTCCCTTGGCCTCCGCATCCTTGAGCGGAGTCGCTGAGATAATGCCTCCGAGACCTCCGCCGCTCTGGATTATAGCCTTGTTTATCAGACCTTTGGCCAGTGGCGAACTTATCAGAGTCTGGACGCTTCCTGCACCCGCGCTCTGTCCGAAAACGGTAACATTGTCAGGGTCACCGCCGAATGCCGCGATATTGTCATGGACCCATCTGAGGGCCGCAATCTGGTCATACAGGCCATAATTGCCCGAACCGTGTCCGCCGTTTTCCTCATCCAGAAGAGGATGCGCCAGAAAACCGCACATTCCGAGACGATAGTTGAGAGTCACGAGGATCACGCCTTTGGAAGCGTATGCTTCTCCCCCGAACTCGATTTCATGACCATAGCCGTTCATATAGGCGCCGCCATGAATCCACACCATCACCGGCATTTTCTTGCGGGATGAAGATGTCCACACATTCAGGTAAAGACAGTCCTCACTCATCTCAGGGGCACCGCCCTGATAGAACTCCTTCCAGTAGAAGCTTCCCTCGGCAGACCCGCCCTGAAGGGATGCCGGGCCGAATTTGTCACAGGCCCTGACACCTTTCCAGGATTTTGCAGGCTGCGGCTGTTTCCATCTGAGGTCACCGACAGGAGGTGCAGCATAAGGAATTCCCTTATAGACATTGACTCCGTTCTCGACGACTCCAGAGACCTTGCCGGAAGCAGTCTTCACTATTGGAGCCTGCGCCGCCGCCGACACAGTCATAAGCAGCGCAATTCCAAACAAACCTAATTTCATCATAAACCAAGTTCTCCTACATATTCCGCGAAGATGTCATCGTTCTTCACTGTGATTGTATATGTGGTTCCTTTCTTGGAAACGGTAATATCACCTGATTCGATGTGGATTCCGGTCGCGACGTCATTGGCCACTGTGAACCAGCATGTTCCCCAGTTGGTGAAAGTCATGCCCCACATCTCCGTATCATAGCCCATCACATAATTGCCGGACTTGGCCTCGCCATTGGCTGCAGGAGTATAGGTACCTTCATGCAAAGTGGCATCGCTGCTGACAAAGTCGATGGAAATGTAGTTTCCGTTTCCGCCGATTGTCACGCCATATTCACCCGGAGTCGCTGTAATACCGGAAGTTCCGGCCTTCACGGTGATGATATTGGAGCCGTCAGCCTGAGCCTGGGCAGAAGCCGAAAGGAGAGCAGGAAGCCTCAACGCCTCGATTACCGGTTCGTAAACGATTTCGCCCTTGAAATGGACCTTGATCACTTTGGAATCCGTCAATGTCAATGCTGCCTTGAATTCATAATTGTCGTCAGCCTTGGACACCTTCAGGTCTCCGCTCTTCACCTTCACGGCACTGCCGCCCTTCGGAGTCCATGAAGTATTGAAATACGTTCCGTCAGTACCGGCAGACTCGGAGAAAGTATAGGTTTTCGGCACAAGGAAATACTTGTCAGCCGTAAAATTGGCGTCAAACGTACCCTCAGCACATTCAAGCTTGACGGCAAACGTACGCAGTCCGCTCTCGAGTTTTTCCTCACTCTTTCCCG
>UMKZ01018519.1_pt1 | contig 30089 bp, 29 predicted proteins | sample 1966441 | NCBI WGS metagenome assembly UMKZ01 (sample SAMEA4836189, study PRJEB28245) | human gut metagenome | biome: gut microbiome; material: fecal sample | place: Denmark | collected 2008
AAAAAAGTTTTGAAACAATCTTCGGCCGGCTTCAGTATATATTAAATGGAGGCCGATGATGGCAGAGGTTGCCATATGCCCGGCCGATTAGATGACAATTTAGAATAGTAAAAGAATGGACAAGAAGAATGTACCTCAGAACACTATCACAAGGGATGTGAAGTATCTCGCTGCCCCTACAGGCAACATTTACGAGACAGTAGTTATTCTGTACAAGAGAGCTAACCAGATTGCCCTTGCTGAGAAGAAGGAACTTAACAAGAAACTTGAAGATTTCAAGAATGACCGTGATTCGATGGATGAAGTATTCGAGAACCGCGAGCAGATCGAAATCTCAAAATACTATGAGAGGCAGCCTAAGCCTGTTCTTGTTGCCGTTTCAGAGTTCGAAAATGGCGAACTGACTTACAGGATGGCCAAGAACGAGTCTGCTTCTGAGGCTGCACAGCCGGAGGCTCCTGCCAAGAAACAGAAAAACGTCGAAGAGTAGGCAATGATTTGCTGATATGCTCAAGGCACTTCATATAAAGAATTACGTTCTGATCGACTCGCTGGATATCGAATTTCCGGCGGGTCTCGTGATTATTACGGGGCAGACCGGTGCCGGAAAGTCTATACTTCTCGGCGCCCTTTCTCTCGTAATGGGCTCACGTGCAGACTCTTCCGTAATCGGCGCCGCAGGGGACAACTGTGTCGTGGAAGCGGAATTCGAGGTCAATGATGAAGATGGCTCCTTGAGAAAATATCTTGACGAAAACGAGATTGACTTCGACCCTGTCGACGGTAAAGGCCAATTGACAATCAGGCGTATCCTGAATTCCAACGGCAGGTCCCGTTCCTTCGTAAACGATTCGCCGGCACCTCTGAAGGTGTTGTCAATGCTGTCGTCACGTCTCATTGACATACACTCCCAGCACGAGACTATGTTGCTGCGCGACAAGCAGTTCCAGATGTCGATGCTGGACCACTTCGCAGGCGACAGCGGACTCCTGCAGTCCTGCAGGACCAGATGGGAGCGTCTGACGGGATTGAAAAATGACATTGACGAGGTCAATGCCAATCTGAGCCGGACCAATGCCGAAAAGGATTATAATCAGGCCCAGTTCGAAAGACTTGATTCCGCTCATCTGAAAGACGGTGAACTGGAGGAACTGGAAACCGAGCAGAAGCAGCTTGCCAATGCTGAAGAAATCAAGTCTTCACTTTATCAGGTGGAAAACTATTTTTCACCATCTGGAGATGATGTACAGGATGACAGGATGTCGATAGACTCCATGCTTAAGGAGTCTTCCAGAATCCTGGACAAACTGTCGTCATACATCCCTTCCGTATCTGCACTTTCCGAAAGAATCGAGTCGGCGAGACTGGAACTCGATGATGTCCTGTCGGAAGTGTCTGATTTGGAAGCAGGTACGGAAATTTCGGATGAAAGGTTACAGGAAGTGGAAGAAAGGTTGTCCTTGCTTTATGACCTTCTGAAAAAGTATTCCTGCACTCAGGTTTCCGAACTTATAGAACTGAGGGACAGGCTCTCTGAGTCTTTGGCTGACACCAGTGTGCTTGAGGCCAGAAAATCAGCCCTTGAAAAGGAAATTGCGGAGGCGGAGAAAGACTTGGCTGACGCATGTTCTGATTTGCATGACGCAAGGGTCAAGGCAGTGCCGGGTTTCTCTGAAAATATCTGTAACTCTATCCGTTCACTGGAACTTGAACGTGCAGTGTTCGATGTGGTTCTGGAACCGGGAAAACCCGGACCGGACGGTTCGGACACCATCCTGTTCCGCTTCTCTTCTACCGGAAAGTCACCGGTGGACGTAGCAAAATGTGCATCAGGTGGTGAAATGTCGCGTATCATGCTGTGTCTCAAGGCGATGATGGCCCGCTACACGAATATGCCGTCAATGATTTTCGATGAAATCGATACCGGAGTTTCCGGTAGCGTCGCCGACAAGATGGGCTCCATGATTTGCTCAATGGGGGATTATATGCAGGTCTTCGCCATCACTCATCTTCCTCAGGTTGCGGCCAAGGGTGATGCGCATTATATCGTCACCAAAGAGTTTGACGGTGATAGAGCCATATCATCTATCCGCAAGATTACCGGAGAAGACAGGGTTATGGAAGTGGCCAGAATATTAAGTGGCTCCAGGGTTACCCCTGAAGCCATCGCAAATGCCAAATCTCTCTTGGAGTCCAAGTAGGGATTGTTATTTCTTTACAATTCGGATTGAGTAGTCCGGTCCATAGACGATGCGTCTCACGCCCTCATTGACATAACCTCCGTTGCCAAGTTCTCTGAAGAGAAAATCCGTCTGCATCATTGCAGTATTGCCCATTCTGGCGACATTCTCCATCCATTTCTTGCCGTAAGTTGACTTCATCTTGATGAAGAAGTAGGCGAGGTCATATCCCTGGAAAGAGAACTGTGTAGGTTCCGTGTTGTAGAGCGCACGGTATTCCATGAGGAAATGACGGACCTCTGAAGATTCATAATCAATGAAATAAGATGTCGATACCCTTGTCTTCAGGTTGTGGAGATTTTCAATGTCGATAGTCTCGAATGAACGGATCTTTGACGGGCTGTAAAGCACCACGTTATATTTTCTATAGACCAGCATGTCGAGGTTGCGCACGGCATCATTGACAAAAGCCTCGCTCTCGGAATTGATGATGACGCGGTTGGTTCCGGTTTTTGTCATCAACGCCGCAATTGCATTGGCCGCGTTTCTTCCTTCCAGAATGTTGTACGAGTATCTTGCGCAGGAGAGTGACGCGTCGCTGATGACTTCATTCATCAATGTTACCGAAGCATTTGTCTCTGCACTTTTCTCACTGATTACCAGTACTTTGTCTCCAGAGTGGGTTTCGCTCTTAAGCCATTTCACCAGGTCTCTGTATTGTGTGCCCTGTGAGGTCGGAGCCTGGATCATGTTACTGTGTGACTGGGCCAGACCGGCTGTCCTGTGGTCGAGAGGGGAGATGACGTAAGTTCCTTCCGGGGCGATTGCCAATGTCTTGGAAACTGCATCTGAATTGACAGGGCCGATGGAAAAATCGCTTGCACTCAACCTGTCTGAAGTTACGGGAATGTTCGTGCCTGAAACATCATAGACACTAAGGTCGGTACTTATGCCTTCCTTGCTCAAGTCCTTGACAGCCAGAAGGACACCGCTGTAGAAATCCATGTTGCTCTCGCTCGGACTGCTTGTGGAAGCCTTCATCGGCAACATCAGGAGGGCATTGACAGTCGCATTGGAAAACTTCAGATTCCAAGAATTATTGTTTTCTTCCTGGACAGTCTCGTGTGTTGTTTCTGCCTTTTCCGTCTTTACGGGAGCTGTCTCGTGTGTCGCGTGGCTGTACTTTTTGGACGCCACCATTTCATTGACCTTTTCAGCTGAAGGAATGCGTATTTTCTGGCGGCTCTTGAGTTTCGGACTTGAAAGCCCGTTGTAGGCCATGAGAATGTCTTTCGGAACCGAATACTTGAATGCGATATCTTCAATGTCTTCGTACCATTTTGCCACGTGGATCGTGTAGTCGTCATTCTTCTTCTGGTCTGCCTGTCTGGTATCCTGGTCCTTGGTGCCGGAAGGTTTTGCGGCAGTTTCCTGTTTTGCTGCAGTGCCTGTGACAGGAATCAGAAGTATGGTATTCTTCTTGAGGCCTTCCGTCTGGAGATGGCTCTCCGGATTTGCCTTGCAGATATCATCGACAGTAACCCCGTATGCCTTGGCAATGGAGAACAATGTCTGTTTCTCCATCACGACATGAGACCAGTATAATTTCCCGTCTCCGCCTCTGACCTTTTCCTTGGAAACTGTTACTGGAGTCTGCACATAAGTCTGTGCAGCAGAGTGGTTTGCTGCTGTAAGGCTGAGCACGCACACGGCGGCTGATATGATTGTCTTTTTATTCATTTCGTCTATATTTTTTCAGCGAAACCGAGCAGAGTCCTGCTGAATGAAGACCATGACAGTCTCTTCTTCTCCGCCCTGATCCTGTCTATGCAACTTTCCCGTATGACAGGGTCTGTGAAGTACCTGACTATTTCTTTCCGTATGCATTCAGGTGTCACTTCATCAGCGACAATTCCCGTTCCGGTATCCCCGATGGTGCTTTTCAGCCCTCCCACATCAGTGACGATCATCGGTACTTCGAAATGATATGACACTGAACTGATTCCGCTTTGGGTCGCGCTTCTGTACGGAAGCACAGTCACGTCGGCGGCTGAAAAATAATCCTTGACTTCCGAATCCTTTATATATTTCGGGAAGATATGGATACGGTCTTTTCCTTCGATGGTGTCAATGATTTTCTGATATGGTTCGAATGAACCGTATGGCTCACCTGCAATGATGAGCTGATAGCTGTCATCCAGATTCTTGAATGCTTCGAGAAGGATATCAAGCCCTTTGTATTGTCTTATGAGGCCGAAGAAAAGAATGTTCTTCTTTCCCGGCTGCAGCCCAAGCTGTCTTTCCGCGTCCTCTCTTTTCAGTTTTGCTCCGAAATGCGAGTAGAGCGGATGCTGTTTCATTACGTATTTGGCATCGGGCTTCATTTTCAGCAAGTCCGACGTCACTGCGTCGCACATGGTGACGAAGCCGTCGCATCCTGCCAGAAAATATTTTGTAAAAGGAGTGTCGAAAAACCGCTCTTCATGAGGAATGACATTGTCAAGTATTCCTATCACCTTGCACCCTTTGCCTGCATGTCTGGCGACATATCCCAGTGAAGGGGCGAAATATGACATCCAGTATCTCATTATGAGGATGTCCGGCTTCCATTCGCGGATGGCTTTGGCTGTCCGTATCCATGAAAGCGGGTTGGCAGTGTCCAGCAGTGCTGTGGATTCCACAGGCATTGCTTCATCGTCGGGTGTTACGTACTGTGTCTTACCCGGGAAAAGGAAATCCGGATACTGTCTCGTGAAGTTGAAGGCACGGACATTATCAGATTTGCCCAGTTCATTGTACAATGCTGCATTGAACTGGGCAATTCCTCCTCTGAAAGGATAAAAGCACGATAGAATCGCGATTTTCACGATCGTCTATGTTTAGTATTATTTGGAATCGTCCTTCTTGGCGCTTCCTGAATCCTTTGATTTATCCTTTACGTAAGCCTCGTTGAGCTTTACGATGATGTCTTCTGTTACATCGAGGCTGCTGTCCCCGGCTGCTACCGGAGCAGGAAGGATGTCTCCCTGAGTTGCGAGAATCATCGCGTAGTGGTTCTCAGCTGCATATGCGTCGAGGAACTTCTTGATGGCGTCACCGATGTTGTTCATCATAACCTGCTGCTCTTCAGCGATTTCCTGGTTCTTCTGATTTGCGAAGTTGTTGAAATCGTTTCTCTGCTGCTCGAGTTTCTCGCCCTGAACCTCAGCAACTGAGCGTGTGATGAGACCTTTGTTAATCTTCTCCTGGAAAGAATTTACATCATTCTGAAGCTTGTTTCCACGTCTGTTGACTTCTTCCTGAATTCCCTGTGCCTTGGACTCAACTACTGATCTGAGGTCATTGGCCATGTCGTACTCGCTGAGTACTTTATCAAGATTGAAATAAACAATCGCTCCGCTTTCTGCTGCAACTGCGCTATCTGTTCCTGCCTCTCCCTTCGCTCCTGATTTTCTGTCAGAAAAGTTTACGATTGCGAGCGCTGCCACAGCAACAAGAGCTATGACGCTGAGAATTAATGGTGTGTTCTTCATTGTTATTTAAAATTAATATTTTCCATAAATTTCGCCGCCGGTCAGACGGCACAATGTCGCAAAGTTACTAAAATATTTTAATCTTCGACAGGTATGCCTGAATAGTTTTTTCAAGCCCCATGTAAAGTGCGTCGCAGATTATCGCATGTCCGATGGAAACTTCGTCTGTCCAAGGGATTGTACGGATGAAATATTCCAGATTCTCGAGATTGAGGTCGTGGCCGGCATTGAGTCCCAATCCGCATTCCCTCACTTTCTCCGCTGTCAGCAGATACGGCTTGATGGCCTCTTCCCTGCCTGCCCTGTAATTTGCAGCATAGGCTTCAGTGTACAGTTCCACCCTGTCTGCGCCGCAAACCGCAGCGGCTTCCGCCATCGCAGGGTTCGGGTCAATGAAAATGGACGTTCGGATGCCCCTGGCCTTGAACTCCTTGCAGATGTCCGTAAGGTAATCCCTGTTCTTTATCGTGTCCCATCCGGCATTGGAAGTGATGGCATCAGCGGCATCAGGGACCAGTGTCACCTGTGACGGTACGATTTCATTGACAAGATCGATGAATTTAGGTATAGGATTTCCCTCGATGTTAAGTTCGACATTGATGAGAGGCTTTATCTCTCTCACGTCGTTGTATCTGATGTGTCTTTCGTCAGGTCTCGGGTGTACGGTTATTCCTTCTGCGCCGAAACGGACGCAGTCCACTGCCGCTTTCTCCACGTCAGGGAGATTGCCGCCTCGGGCATTGCGCAGAGTTGCGATTTTGTTTATGTTAACGCTTAATTTCGTCATAGCAGTAACTATATATAGACAAAAATAGATATTATTGTTCAAATATTGTAAAGAAAGTACTAATTTTGAGACTTTCAAAGCGAAATAGCAATGCTTTTAGGCCTGTTTTTAAGAAATACAAGTCTGGTCGGTAATCTGCGTCTCCTCGATATGTTGAAAAAACTTGGAAAGGCGGGTTGCGATTCATATTATATATATGATGACGATGAGGTTCGCGACGGAACAGATATGGTGCTCAGTATCGGTGGTGACGGAACATTTCTGTCGGCATCCAAGAAAGTGGCCGGAACCGGAATCCCGGTCCTGGGAGTGAATCTCGGAAGGCTTGGCTTTCTTTCCGAAAATCTTCCTGAGGATGCGGCAGATGCCATCTTGTCGGGACGCTATGAACTGGAAGACCGCACGCTGTTGAGCGTTTCGGTTTCAGACCAGAAGTTGAACAAAGACGTGGGGTTCTGCCCGTATGCATTGAACGAAGTCACCATCCACCGCAGTGGGGCCGCGATTCTCGGTATCAATGTCAGGATGAACGGGGATAAGTTGCCGACTTGCTGGGCCGATGGCCTTATCGTTGCGACAAGTTCCGGTTCGACGGCATATGCTCTCAGTGCAGGCGGCCCGATATGCAGCCCGGATGCCAAAGTCCTCATTATCGAACCGATTGCGCCGCACAACTTGAATGTGCGTCCTCTTGTGGTCCCTGAATCTACGGATATCAGCATTACAATTTCGTCCAGGGATGATGAGGCCGTCCTTACGATGGACAACAGAAATTACACCATCAGACCTGATGCTGAGGTGAAAGTCTCTGTGGCACAATTTTCGCTAAAACGTGTACGGCTTCCGAAATCCAGTTTCGTGAAGGCTCTCAAGAGCAAGCTATTCTGGGGTGAGGATATCAGAAATAACGACGATTGATAATCAGATTTGCATTCAATGAACGAGGATAGAAGAATCCCTGCGCATGTTTCCATAATAATGGACGGAAACGGCAGGTGGGCCCGTGAACAGGGACATGAAAGAGTTTATGGACACAAGAAAGGTGTGGAAAGTGTCAGAGCCGTGACTGAGGCTGCCGCAGAAGCGGGAGTCAAGTATTTGTCTCTATATGCTTTTTCAGAAGAGAACTGGGGCAGGCCCAAGGAAGAGGTGGATTTCCTGATGCATCTGATGATGGACTCCATCGCTGCTGAAGTGGAAGCTCTTATAAAGAACGGTGTGCGCTTCCATGTCCTCGGAAATATCGCACGTTTGCCTAAGGCTCTTCAGGAGGCTATCGCCATGCTGGAAGAAAAGACGAAGGAAAATACTACCATTGACCTTATTCTTTTTGTAAGCTACAGCGGCAAGTGGGACATCTTCCAGGCTGCAAAGAAATTTGCCGAGGAATACGGAAAAGAGGAACTTGACAAGATAGAGTCCATTGAGGACATGAACGCATTGTCGAAATACCTTGTCACGGATGGAATTCCTGATCCTGACCTTATAATCAGAACTTCAGGAGAGGAGCGTATCAGCAACTACCTTTTGTGGCAGGGAGCGTACTCTGAACTGCTTTTCGTCAAGAAAATGTGGCCGGATTTCGGAAAAGAAGATTTCTTCGCGGCGCTTGACGAATACGCTGCCAGAGACCGCCGTTATGGAAAAGTGAAATAAATACCTTATATTTGTCAGATATTTTATTGGAGAATGAAAATTTTTAACCGGATATTATTCTGCCTGGCTGCGCTTGTCCTTGTCCAGACCGTGGCTTTCGGACAGCAGAAGCACAGCTCGATAGAGGTGGATTATAATAACCCGCGCAAATATATTGTAGGCGGTATAAAAGTAGAGGGTAACCGAGCTTTCGGAGACAAGCAGATTCTGCAGCAGTCTGGTTTGAGAAAAGGAATGGAAGTGACTATTCCAAGTGATGACATTTCTTCTATCGTCACCAGGCTTTGGATGCAGAGATATTTCCAGGACGTGGCTGTCTATGTGGATTCATTGTCGGCTTCGAAAGATACTGTTTTCCTCCGTCTTGCCATTCAGGAACGTCCGCGTGTGTCACGCTGGACTTTTACTGGCGTCAAATCCGGTGAAAAGAAAGATCTCCAGGAACGTCTGAACCAGAAACGAGGCGGCGAATATTCCGACTATGTCGCCAAGACTTCCGTAGATATCATCAAGAGGTATTATCAGGGAAAGGGATTCCTTGATGTCCAGGTGGAGCCTCAGGTTCAGAAGGACAGTATCATCAAGAACGCAATCCGTGTCAATTATGCTGTTGACCGCGGTCCGAAGATTAGAATCAAGACTATCAATTTCATCGGTAACGACCACGTGAGCGACTACAAGCTTGCCAAGTCAATGAAAAAGACCAAGTCTGCCAAGATTTATAACTTCTTCAGCAGCAAGAAGTTCAATGAGAAAGAATATCAGAATGACAAGAAATCTGTCATCAGCGCCTTCAATGAGGCCGGTTACAGGGATGCCCGACTTATTAAAGATTCCATCTATACGGTGAAACCTGGCCGTCTCGGCATTGACTTTACCTTCGATGAGGGAAAGAAATATTATTTCAGAAACATTACCTGGACAGGTAACTCCGTTTATACTTCTGATGCTCTCAATACCATCCTTCAGATTCAGAAAGGTGACGTGTATGACGTCGTTACGATGGAAAAACGACTTCAGGGCGGCGGAAAGCAGGGGGATATGGACGTGTCCAAGCTCTATAGGGACAACGGATACCTCTTCTTCAATGTCCAACCGGTCGAACTCAATGTCGCAGGTGACTCCGTGGACGTGGAGATGCGCGTCGCGGAGGGAAAACAGGCAACATTGAACAATATCATCATCAATGGCAATGACCTTACCAATGAGAGGGTAGTGCGCCGTCAGGTGTTCACCAGACCTGGCTATCTCTTCAGTCAGAGTGATTTCGAGAGGTCAATCCGAGAAATCGCATCTCTCGGTCAGTTCGACCCTGAGGCAATCACCGACCCTACCAAGGGTTACTCTATCCTGCCTGACCAGAACAACAATACAGTAGATATAGTATATAATGTTACTGAGAAGCCTTCCAGCCAGCTGGAACTTTCCGGAGGTTGGGGCGGCAAGACATTCGTCGCAACTGTCGGCGTAAGTTTCAACAACTTCTCTACCAGGAGGATGTTCGACAAGTCGGCATGGCGTCCGGTTCCGCTCGGAGATGCCCAGAATCTTGCTTTCAGATTCCAGACCAGCGGTACCTACTACTCTTCGCTCTCGGCAAGTTTCGTGGAGCCTTGGCTGTTCGGAAAGAAACCTACATCGCTCAGTCTCTCAGCTTATTACAGTCGTCAGACGAACTCATACCTGATGTGGAATATTCTTAACAATGACAAGCAGTTCGAGGTGTATGGTTTCTCTGCCGGTATCGGAAACCGTCTGAAATGGCCTGATAACTATTTCGTATTGTATAACCAGCTCAGCTGGCAGACATACAAGCTGAGAAACTGGTTCTCCAACTACTTCATCTTCGATGACGGAGTTTCCCACAACCTCAGTTATACTCTCGGAATTTCCAGAACTTCCACCGACCAGCAGATTTATCCTAGACAGGGTTCTGACATTTCGTTCTCTGTACAGCTTACCCCTCCATTCTCTCTGTTCAGGAAGAAGGACAAGGGCATCCTCGATGCGCAGGGAAATCCTACGAAGGTCGGCAGCTGGAGAGACATTAACTATAACAACTGGTCTTCACAGGACAGATACAAATGGATCGAGTATCACAAGTGGTCATTCAAGGGCTCTCTCTATACGAAACTTGTCGGTGACCTCGTGCTCATGACAAGAGCCCAGTTCGGTTACTTGGGCTATTATAACAGGAAGTGGGGCTATTCTCCATTCGAGGGCTTCCTCGTCGGAGGTGACGGTATGTCCGGCTACAACTCTTATGGTTCTGAGGTCATTGCGCTCAGAGGTTATGAGAACTACTCATTGACTCCTACCGCCATGACCACCTACAGTTCCAACGGATACTCTTACGCGGGTAACGTTTATGACAAATTCACTGTCGAACTCCGTTATCCTGTTGTAATGCAGCCGCAGTCGACTATCTTTGTACTTGCATTCCTCGAAGGAGGTAACTGCTGGTCTGACATCCGTGATTTCAATCCGTTCCAGATCAAGCGTTCTGCCGGTGTCGGCGTGAGGGTTTATCTTCCTGTCATCGGTCTCCTCGGAATCGACTGGGGATATGGATTTGATGACAAGGTCAACGGAAAGGGTCAGTTCCACTTCCTCATCGGACAGCAGTTCTAGAAGACTGGCATTGATTTGAAGAAAACAAAAAATTTGATAGATATGAAAAGAATCATTTTGATCGCTGTAGCTGCATGTGCAGCTCTTACAGCATCCGCACAGAACCTCAAGTTCGCGCATGTTAATTTCAATGAGCTCGTTATGCTTATGCCTGCAGCTGACTCTGCAAGAGCACAGATTGCCGCTTCTCAGCAGGAGGCTCAGGATACATACAAGAGCATGACTGATGAGTTCCAGGCAAAATACACTCAGTATCAGCAGAAGAGTTCTACCTGGACACCTGCTATCCGTGAGAGCAAGGAGAAGGAACTTACCGACATCCAGAACAGAATCGAGGAGTTCAACCAGTCTATCCAGCAGGAACTTCAGCAGCAGCAGAACCAGCTCATGGCTCCTATTCAGCAGAGAGCTATCGAGGCTGTAAACAAACTTGCCAAAGCCGGCGGATACGTCTATGTGTTCGAACAGAGCTCAATTCTTTATGTTGATCCTGCACAGAGCACCGATCTTACTCCTGCAGCAAGAAAGGCCCTGAATATCCCTGAGGGAAGAACATTGGAGAGTCTCCAGCAGGAACTCCAGGCTCAGGCACAGACTGCACAGCAGTAATAGTCCCGACGGCTGAGTCCGATAATTGAAACATCACAGAGGGTACCCTGAACGCATGTTTGGGGTACCCTTTGCATATTATTTCCATTTTCTTACGAATTATTATTGATTTAACGTTTTTTATTATTAGATTTGCATTGACGGAATGAGTTTCTTTAATAATTATAAGGAAAATCATGACGTCTGTTAGTTTCTCTCATGTCAGGTCTGCTTTTTGCGGCCAGATGTGAAGAACGGGACGAAACAAGTTATACCAAAAAACCATAATTAGTAATACAATGAGAACAGAAGAATTAATGGCCAAACTTCAGGCCAAGTACCCAACAGAGAAAGAATATCTCCAGGCTGTACGCGAAGTGCTTGAGTGCATTGAGGATGTTTATAACCAGCATCCGGAATTTGAGAATGCCAAGATTATCGAGCGTCTCGTAGAACCGGACAGAATGTTAACATTCCGTGTTACGTGGGTAGATGACAACGGAGTTGTTCAGACCAATACAGGATACAGAGTACAGTTCAACAATGCTATCGGACCATACAAGGGAGGTCTTCGTTTCCACCCTTCAGTAAACCCTTCAATTCTTAAATTCTTGGGCTTCGAGCAGACATTCAAGAACTCTCTTACAACATTGCCTATGGGCGGTGGCAAGGGCGGTTCAGATTTCAACCCTAAGGGAAAATCAGAGGGTGAGATCATGAGATTCTGCCAGGCATTCATGCTCGAGTTGTGGAGAAATATCGGTCCTGACATGGACGTTCCTGCCGGTGATATCGGTGTCGGCGGACGTGAGATCGGCTTCCTCGAGGGAATGTACAAGAAACTTACACGCGAACACAATGGTGTGCTCACAGGAAAGGGCATCTCTTTCGGCGGTTCACTTATCCGTCCTGAGGCAACAGGCTTCGGCGCTGTTTACTTCCTCCAGCACATGCTTCATAACCACAAGGCTGACCTCGACATCAAGGGCAAGACCGTTGCAGTTTCCGGTTTCGGTAACGTATCATGGGGTGCCTGCGTAAAGGCTACTGAGCTCGGTGCAAAGGTTGTTGCGATTTCAGGTCCTGACGGAGTCATCTACAACCCTAACGGAATGACCAAGGAGAAACTCGACTATATGCTCGAACTCCGTGCATCTTGCAACGACGTTGTCGCTCCATTCGCAGAGAAATTCCCGGATGCAACATTCACCCCTGGCAAGAAGGCTTGGAGCATCAAGTGCGATATCGCCATGACTTGCGCATTCCAGAACGAAATGTCCAAAGAGGATGCTGAGGAACTCATCGCAAACGGCACATGGTGCTGCGTAGAGGTTTCCAACATGGGTTGCCAGCCAGGAGCTATCGAGGCATTCCAGAAGGCCAAGCTGCTCTTCGCACCTGGTAAGGCTGTGAATGCAGGTGGTGTTGCAACATCAGGTCTCGAGATGACCCAGAACGCAATGCACCTCAGCTGGACAGCTAAGGAAGTTGACGAGAAACTCCATGGCATCATGGACGCTATCCATACCTCTTGCGTTAAATATGGTACTCAGCCGGACGGCTATATCAACTACGTTAAGGGTGCCAATATCGCAGGCTTCATGAAGGTTGCTGAGGCTATGCTTGCACAGGGCGCTATCTAATAAAGTCATAGGGCAGGAAATACAAGTCCTTCCGATATGACAACAGTATAATATGATGGGGGCATTTCAGAAGAATTGTCCTCATCATCTTTTTTATGACTGTCAGCTTTTGTTATATCTGCAAAAATTCCTAACTTCGTGCTTTGTTGTTGCTGAAACCTTACGGGTGCAGCGAACCGCATAACTGACAATAGTATTATTCAAAAACACAAGATGTCAACTGAAACAGTTAAACCAGCTGCGGCATTTCCTGTAAAGAAGCTCATAATGCTTCTTCTTACCATTGCCGTATTTCTTTTCTTCTGGTTCGTTCCAAGGTCATTCTTTGGCGTGACTGACAACGGAACACCGATTCTTTCAATTATCGAGCAGAGAACAGTAGCGATTTTCGCACTGGCAGCATTGATGTGGATGTTCGAAATCCTCCCGACGTGGGCAACGTCCGTGACTGTCATCGTCGTTCTTCTGTTCACCATCTCGGACAGCTGTCCATTATTCCTGAGGAATGTGGGTGCTGACCCTGCTGACATGGGAACATTTGTAAGCTATAAGGCCCTTCTGGCCGCATTCGCCGACCCTACCATCATGCTGTTCCTCGGAGGATTCCTCCTTGCGATTGCAGCAACGAAGGTTGGTCTGGACGTACAGCTCGCGAGAGTCCTTCTGAAACCGTTCGGAACAAAGCCTAAGTTCGTCCTTCTCGGATTCCTCATGGTCATCGGCGTATTCTCAATGTTCATGAGCAATACGGCAACTGCAGCCATGATGCTTACCTTCCTGGCACCTGTCCTCAAGACTCTTCCTGCCAGCGAGAGAGGTCAGGCCGGTCTTGCATTGGCAATTCCTGTAGCTGCCAACCTCGGAGGTATCGGAACCCCTATTGGAACCCCTCCTAACGCGATTGCCCTTGGATACTTGACAGAGACAATGCATCAGAGCATCGGTTTCGGCGAGTGGATGCTTATCATGGTTCCTTACGTTATCGTGATGCTTCTTTTCGCATGGATTCTCCTTCTCAAGCTTTTCCCGTTCTCATCTGACAAGATTGAGCTCAAGATAGAGAATACCAGGAAACCGGATGCGAAGACATATATCGTTTGGGTAACATTCGCGGTGACAATTCTCCTTTGGGTGCTCGACAGATACACCGGCATCAATGCCAATGTCGTAGCCATGATTCCGGTCGGCGTATTCTGCGCGACAGGCGTCATCACTAAGGAAGACCTCAAGAACGTGGAGTGGAGTGTCCTCTGGATGGTAGCCGGCGGTTTCGCCCTCGGTATAGCATTGAACAAGACAGGTCTCGCTGAGAACCTTGTCCAGTCTATTCCGTTCGCATCATTCAAGCCGCTCGTTATCCTTATCCTTTCAGGTCTGCTCGGATACGCGATGTCCAACTTCATCTCGCACTCGGCAGCTGCCAGCCTTCTCGTGCCTATCCTCAGTGCGGTAGGTGTCGGAATGGGTGAGATGCTCGGGCCTATCGGCGGTGTCAAGGCACTTCTCGTCGGAGTTGCACTTTCTACTTCAGTTGCGATGCTTTTCCCAATCAGTACACCTCCAAATGCGATTGCACATTCTACAGGTCTTATCCAGGTGAAGGATATGACGAAGGTAGGTGCCATCATCGGTGTCGTCGGACTTGTACTTGGTTACGCAATATTGATTTTCATAGGATTCTAATGAAAAAAAGTTTTATTACACTGGCAGCCGTTGCTCTTCTTGCACCGGCTGCTGTGGCTTTTGCTTCCGAGCCAGCTGTTGAGACAGCCAAAACAGAGAAGCCAGCTCATTTCAAGTTCTACGGTTTTATCCGTAACTACTTTGCCTTCGACTCACGTGAAAGCAAGGCCGGAACCAAGGACCTGTTCTATTATCTCCCGTTGGACGAGTCTCTCAATGCCAACGGAACTGATATCAATGCCAATCCTTCTTTCCGTTTCCTCGCCATTACTTCCCGTCTCGGACTTGACGTGAAGGATTATCAGATCGGAAAGACCAAGGTCGGCGCCAAAGTGGAAACTGACTTCTATTGCATGAACGGCAATGTCGCAGTTCTCCGTCTCCGTCAGGCTTATGCCACATTGGGATGGGACAATCTCGGAAACGACGGAACCCAGAGTACTTCCCTCAAAATCGGTCAGGCATGGCATCCGATGGCTGCTGACCAGCCTTATGTCATTGACCTTGAAACAGGTACTCCTTTCAATGCATTCAGCCGTACCCCTCAGGTGACGGTCGATCATAACTTCTCGAAGAACTTTGCATTGACAGCAGGCGTTCTTTGGCAGATGCAGTATCTTTCTACAGGTCCTAAGGGGGCTTCTGACACTTATATCAAGTATTCCTGCACTCCTGAGTTTTATGCCGGTCTTACAATGAAGACCAATCATGGCTTCCTCGCACGTGTCGGTGCTGATGTGCTCAGTATCAAGCCTAGAGTGAGAAATTCAGAAGGTGAGAAAGTTTCTGACCGTATCACCACTGTAAATCCTTATGTATATGCGCAGTATGGTTCCCGCGATTTCTCCATCAATGCCAAGGTCATCTATGCATCAGCCGGCGAGCATTTCAATATGCTTTCAGGATATGGTGTGACCAAAGTGGATTCTGACGGCTCTTGGGATTATGCTCCGCTTCACAGCACTGCTTCCTTCCTTTCTGTGAAGTATGGCCGCAAGGTTCAGGTTCAGGGTATGATCGGATATATGAAGAATCTCGGAACATCAAAGGCTCTCTATGAGGACACTGCTCATCCTGGATATACCAGCACCAGCAACGTATATATCAGCGGCAATGGTTTCCACAACCTTAACCAGCTTATCCGTGTGACCCCTACTGTGGTCTATAACCTCGGCAAGCTTTCGTTTGCCCTTGAGTATGACATCACTGCTGCACAATATGGAAAGTATGCTGTGGCCGGTCATGTGAACTCTTCCAACGGACTCGTTGACGGTGACCTCCACTGGATTACCAACCATCGTCTTCTCGGAATGGTGAAATTTACATTCTAATCTGATGGACAAGGAACTTCTGATTTCCAGTATCCGGTCGATTCCGGATTTCCCGAAAAAAGGTATCCTCTTCAGGGATGTCACGACATTGTTCAACAATGCAGATGCCTTCAGGGAAGCTGTAGATGCCATTTATGAACTTTATAAGGACAAGGGCATCACCAAGGTGGCGGGTCTTGAGTCCCGTGGATTCATCCTGGGTGCAGCATTGGCCTACAGATTGGGCGCCGGTTTCGTTACGATACGTAAGCCGGGCAAACTCCCTTGCAACACATATTCTGAGGAATATATGAAGGAGTACGGAACAGATACTCTTGAAATACATACAGATGCATTGACTTCGGACGATGTGGTTCTGCTTCATGACGATCTGCTGGCTACAGGCGGTACTGCCGTGGCCGCATTGAATCTCATACGCAGATTCTCGCCGAAGGCGATTTACGCGAACTTTATAATAGAATTGGCGGAATGTGACGGAATGTCGGCGATGCCGTCTGACATTGAGACAACTGCCTTGTTGAAATTATAGTTTGAGGGCTGGCTGGAGTTGTATCCCGGTCAGCCTCAAATCATTCCCTATTCAGGAGTGAATTAGCCGCCTGTTGACGGATTACTTATCAATTCATACAAACAAACTTATGTTTAAAAAAACCTTTTTTGCTGCTGTTGTAGCACTGATGGCGTTCTCGCAGATGGCGAAAGCGCAGACTAACCTCCAGATCTTTTACGACTTCGGCCGTGATCGTAAACAAGTTACCACTACCCTTGAAGGCTTCTATGGGGACAAATGGGGTAACACATTCTTCTTCATTGACTATGACTACAAGGCAAAAAAGGAGGATGGCAACAAAGCGCCATGCGGAACTTATTTCGAGATTGCACGCTGCCTGAATTTCTGGCAGGACAGCAAACTCGCTCCTCTCAGTCTTCATGTGGAGTACAACGGCGGTGTATATAGCGCATATAACATCAACCACGCCTTCCTCGGAGGTCTCGACTGGTTCATCCACAGCAAAGATTTCAAGAATACATTGAACCTCAAGGTTCTCGGCAAGTATATCGTCTATGACAAGGCTACCGACGGAAGCAGGCCTCACAGCAAGGTGCCTATGCAGTTCACCGCTGTTTGGGGCATGCAGGATCTTTTCAATGTCAAAGGACTCAGATTCAGCGGCTTCGCAGATTTCTGGTGGCAGAACCACTCAGTAGCTAAGATCGACGGAAACGGTAACTTCAAGATGGATACCTGGAAGACTTCCGATATCGTGTTCATCGCCGAGCCTCAGCTCTGGTATGCTGTCGGACAGCACTTCGGCGTGGACAACCTCAATGTCGGTACCGAAATCGAGCTCTCTTATGACTTCGGTTCAGGCAGCGGTTTCTGGTGCCGTCCATGTCTCGGTGTAAAGTGGGTATTCTAATCATTGACAGACAATGAACTCGTTCATACAGAAGATTTTCGGTATGGATCCTGCAAAGCACAGCATCCGTACCGAGATTATCGCGGGAATTACCACATTCCTTACGATGGCATATATCCTTGCTGTCAATCCTAGTATTTTCGGGGCGCTCGCTACTCAGGGAATGCCTACAGACGCAGTGTTTACTGCTACCGCACTTGCAGCCATCGTCGGCTGTCTGGTAATGTCCATCTATGCCAAGAAGCCTTTCGGACTCGCTCCGGGAATGGGCCTCAATGCTTTCTTCGTGTTTACCGTCTGTCTCGGAATGGGACACTCATGGCAGATGGCATTGACAGCGATCTTCCTCGAAGGTATTCTTTTCATCCTGTTGACAATTACCAATGTGCGCAAGCTCATCGTGGATGCGATTCCGATGAATCTCAAGCGCGCAATCGGTGCAGGTATCGGTCTCTACATTGCTTTCATCGGCCTCAAGTCTGCCGGTATCATCGTCAGCAGTGACTCGACCTCGGTAACTCTCGGCACGCTTTCGGACAGCACCTCCATCCTGGCCATAATCGGACTTCTGCTTACTTCTGTGCTGGTTATCCTCAAGGTCCGTGGAGGAATGCTTCTCGGTATCCTTGTGACCACAATCATCGGCATACCTATGGGTGTTACCCATTTCAACGGCCTTCTTTCTACACCTCCTTCCATTTCCTCGATTTTCTGCCAGTTCGAATGGTCTCAGATTTTCTCGTGGGACATGGTTGCCATTGTGTTCACCTTCCTCTTCATTGACATGTTCGACACCATAGGAACTGTTGTGGGCGTGTCCGTAAAGTCCGGAATGGTCGATGAGAAAGGCAATGTGGACGGCATCAACAAGGTGCTCATGGCCGATGCCGTAGCTACAGTAGCCGGTGCCATGTTCGGTACCAGTACTACCACAACATACATCGAGAGTGCTTCAGGCGTTTCAGAAGGAGGCCGCACAGGCTTGACTTCATTCACGATTGCCGTATGCTTTGCAATCGCCCTGCTGTTCTCGCCTTTGTTCCTCGCCATCCCTGGCGCTGCTACAGGTCCAGTCCTCTTCATCGTAGGTGTGATGATGGCAGCTCCTGTCAAGGAAATCGACTGGGAGGACTATTCCGAGGCTATCCCTGCCTTCGTGACAATGCTGCTCATGCCTCTCGCATACAGCATTTCCGACGGAATCATGCTAGGTATGATTTCATACGTGGTGATCAATGCCCTCACAGGCAAATTCAAGAAGGTTTCAGTTACGATGTGGATACTTGCGGTTCTCTTCGTCCTGAGATACGTACTTATGAGATAATAACGTACAGTTCGATATTCAGCCCGTTGCGCACTCCAATCAGTTTGCAGCGGGCTGATTTTTTTTGTATATTTGTCTTGATAACACCCTAAAATGCTATAGCCATGTCAATACTGAAGAAAATGCTCGTCAGGCTTCCTGTCAAGAAATCTTATCTCAAGATGGCTTGGGATGCGACTGCGAAAGGCCAGCGGGAACTTGCACTGCATCTCTTTAAGCTTGCTTACGAACAGGAGACCGATCCTGAAAAGAAGGCCGAAGCAGCATGGAATGTCTATGTTGACTGTAAGAACAACGAGAAATATCACGAGGCTTATCTGTGGTGCGAAAGGACTGCAAGACTCGGTTTCGTGAAAGCGATGCGAATTCTGGGAAAGGCATATTTCTATGGTCTCGGAATTGTCCCGAACTATCGTATTGCCGCGAAATGGTTCAAGTCAGGGGCTGACCTCGGGGATGCCTCCTGCATCAGACTTTTGGGAGAGTGTTATGTCCAGGGAAAGGGCGTAAGGACCAATGAGAAAAAGGCTTACGAGTATTTCAGCAAGGCCTACGGACTTGGTGAACCTGGCAGTTATTATTGGATGGGACTGGCGTACCGTTTCGGCGGAGCAGGTTATGATGCAAATATCCCGAAGGCCATGGAAATATGGCGGGAAGGACAGTCCAACTCGCGTTGCCTCAATGAGTTGGGTAAGTGCTACTTCTGGGGTGACGGTGTACCGAAAGACAAGGATATGGCTTATCAGTACTTCAGGAAAGTCTCCGACCAGGGAAAGGATTTCGCGGATGATTACCTGTCTCCGGACAAATTGTCCCTCAGGAGTGAGGCTGAAGTGGAAGCCTTGATTAATTACCGATGAATATTTTCAATCCTGAACACGACTTGTGTATGGCCAACGGTGACGCGAACTTCGTGCCGCCGTTTTCTGCATTGGAATTCGGCAGGGATTGTGCCGGACTCACTTCATATATCCAGAAGGCAGGCGATGGTGAAATAGTCCCATGGGGCTGGGATGTCGTCCTTAAACAACGTCTTGTAAAACAGGGAGTTCCCGTGTCGTCCCTCCCTTCGGACGAGGCGCTCGATGAAATCCGCCGGCTGTCGCGCAGAGGAATTGCGGCTGCCGCCGGGGCTTTTGTCAATGCCAATGTCCCGAATCCCATGTTAAGGCCGGACGGCTTCGTGAAAGAGGTCTCCAGTGTGGAAGATGCCGTCTCGGCTGTGGAAGAGTTCTCCGATGCCGTTTTCAAGGCTCCGCTCTCAGGCAGCGGCAAGGGCCTCAGATGGGCCAGGCGAGGCGAATTGTCAGCGAGTGATTTGGGCTGGTGCAAGAACATTATCGCCAGGCAGGGGAGTCTCATGGTGGAAAAGCGTCTCGAAGTCGTGCAGGATTTCGCAATGCTGTTCCATGTGGGACCTTCGGAAGATAGCGGGAATTCCGTAAACTTCGAAGGGTATTCCTTGTTTTTCAATGATAACGGAATCTACAAGGGAAATGTCCTTTCCGATGACGCGCAGATACTTTCCGAACTCTCAGGATACGTTCCGGAAACGTTGATTGTCAACGTCAAAGCTGCATTGACCTTATTCCTGGAGCGGGAATTTTCGGACCGGTATTCCGGTTTCGTCGGCGTCGATATGTTCATTTATCGGGAGGCGGGACAATCTTCTTTCCGGCTTGCGCCGGTGGTCGAAATCAATGTACGTATGACGATGGGGCTTCTGGCGAATCGGGTTTACAGGCGTCTCGGGCGTGATTTCGGGGACGGGCGTTACGTCATGACTGTGGAGTTTTCGCCACGTGAGGGCGAACTCTATTCCCGAAGGTCGTCATATCTGTTGGCATTGACAGAAATTACTCCCTCCACAAAATACGCCGTCGTCGTGAAGGAACGTTGATGTGGAGGGTGTGAAAGATTCCCGCTTCCGGGTCTGGGCCTAGTCTTCCGGATATGGAGCGAAATCTGATTTCTGGGCTCCGCAGACCGGGCATTTCCATGAGTTAGGGATGTCCTTGAAAGGAGTCCCCGGTTTTATCCCGCCGTCGGGATCGCCCTCAGCCGGATCGTAAATCCATCCGCATCTGAGGCATTCGTACTTCATCTGTTCATTAGCCATAATGGATTTGATTTTTGTTAATGTGCTTAAATATAGTCAATTAAGATGAATTATCCAAATTATCGTAGAATTTGCAGGTGATATGGACGTTCGGTGCAAATGTCTTGTGTTTTTGCACTTTACATGAAAAATCATATCTTTGTCTTTATCGGGGACACTTTGTCTGACCAAGTGCGTGTACTGAACCTGTCGCAGAATGGTCTATAACCCCCTTGTATAATCGCCTTATCCCGGCAACGGAGATTGGCATTGACCGAAGCCTTGAACGGAGACTTTGGTGAGACGTAATTGACTAAACAGAACAGAATGGGACGATTGTATGACCTCCTTATGAAGGACTACCGCTTGAAGGAAGGCCTGAATGCATGTATCAACTGCGGTACCTGCACGGCCATCTGTCCTGCGGCTGAGTTCTACCGATATGATCCGCGCAAAATCGTGGACATCGTCCAGAGCAAGGACGATGAAGAAATCGAGAAACTGCTGAAGAGTGAAACCATCTGGTATTGCGGCGAGTGCATGAGTTGCGTGACAAGATGTCCGCGCAAGAATGCGCCCGGCCTCATTGTCATGGCTTTGCGGAACTTGTCCATAGAATTGGGCTATTTCGTGGAATCTGAAAAGGGCCGTCAGCAGTGCATCCTGACTAAGGATTTGTGTGCGAATATCCTGGATTATGGCTATTGTGTCTATCCGCGCCGCTTCGATTATGCGGGACATCCTGAGGCGGGAAGAGTCTGGGAATGGGAGGAGAAGCATCTGGATGACGTGTTCGAGAGACTTGGCGGAAATCTGGACGGAGGCGGTCCCGGAGCCATGAGGCGTATTCCGCAGGAAGATCTTGACGAACTCAAGCGTATCTTCGACGAGACCGGAGCTACGGAAAGAATGGAAAAAGTACGTGCTGCCGGATTGAGAAAGGCTGCGGAGATGGGCCTTACCGAAGAAGAATTCATGCAGAAAATATATACGGATAGCGATCCGAAACACTTAAACCGATAGCCCTCAATGATTTACGAAGGCAAACAAAAAATCTGGTCAGACTACCAGAAAGACATTCCGGACGATCACTATTTTTACGTCCGCAGTTGCATCAGACAGAGTTTTTTCCCGGCTTCCGAGGCGGCCTTCCTGAAGATTACCAGACAGGAACTGGGCAAGGATATATTTGAGACAGAGCATCATACGACATGCGGAGGCATTGCCTATCACTCGGATACCATCCCGCAGGAAACAGCGATGACAATCATAGCACGTCAGTTCGCATTGATGGCGAAAAACGGCTATGAAAACTATGTCTGCTCCTGTATCACCTCCTTCGGACTCTACTGCGAGACGATGGAGACTTGGCGCGAGTTTCCTGAACTGGAGGCAAAGGTGCGCGAAAATCTTTGGAAGACCTGCAAACTCGAATTCGCCAAACCTAAAGTCCTCGTCCACGCCAGCGACCTGATCTACAAATACCGCAATCTCATCGCTGCGCAGGCGAAGCATAAACTTGTCAATGTCCATACGGGGCGCCCTCTCCGCGTCGTGGAGCATATCGGCTGCCATTATTCCAAGATGTTCCCTTCCAAGGGTGTCGGCGGAGCTGAATATCCTTATGTCCTTGTCGGAATGATAGAGGCATGGGGAGGCGAAATCATTGACTATCCGGAGAGACGTCATTGCTGCGGATTCGGTTTCCGCCAGTATCTCGTAAAGGGTAACCGCGGATATTCATTGTCCAATACCCACAAGAAATTCGAGAGCATGGAGCCGTACCAGCCGGACCTTATCATTACCAACTGTCCGGGGTGCCCTTATTTCCTCGACAGATGGCAGTATGTCATCGCCGAATCCACAGGCAAGACCTACGGGGAGAACGGACACGGAATTCCTGTTCTGACCTACGAGGAGGTTGCAGGACTGGTGCTCGGATATGATCCGTGGGATCTGGGCCTTCAGACCCATCAGGTCGGCCCGGAACCGCTTCTGGACAAGATGGGTATCGAGTATGACCCTGCCCGCAAGTTCCTCGGTAAAGATGGCAAGGATATCGGACGCCCTGAGTCCTGCATGTATTTGAAGTAGTTACGAACATAGTTATGAAAAATAATATTCTCATTATAGGCGGAGGTCCTGCGGGACTTGAAGCGGCATCAGGACTTCAGAGGCTGGGGTACAATGTCATATTGATAGAAAGGTCGTCCATGCTTGGCGGTCATCTTGCGTCCTGGGACAGATTGTTCCCTGACGGAGTTTCTGCCCGCGGGACACTGAAAGGCCTGCTTGCACAGATGGACGGCGTCAAGTGCTTCACTGATACGGAAGTACGCTCCATCAACAGGCTGGAGAAATCTTACAATGTCATCCTTTCCAATGGTATCACGGTACTTGCTGACGCGGTGCTTGTGGCCAGCGGTTTCGACCTTTTCAAGGCCGAAAAGAAGGAGGAATACGGCTACGGAATCTACGACCATGTAGTTACCAATGCCGATTTGGAGGCATGGTTCAATGCCGGTCTTGATTCCGACACCAGGATTGACAAGCCTAAAAGAATCGGTTTCGTTCATTGTGTCGGCTCGCGTGACGAGAAGTCGGGATGCCGTTCATGCTCGAAGGTCTGCTGCGCTACGGCCGTCAAGCAGGCTTGCGAGATGAAGCAGGCTTTTCCTGACGCACAGGTGTATTGTTTCTACATGGACCTGAGAATGTTCGGCCGTCACTACGAGGATCTCTATCTCAGTGCACAGAAGGATTACAGTGTGCGTTTTATCCGTGGACGCGTTGCGGAAGTGTCTGAAAATGTGGATGGAAGCCTCTTGGTGAAAGCTGAAGATACCGTTGCCGGAAAGCCGTTGAAAGTGACGCTCGACCTGCTTGTGCTGATGGCCGGAATGAGACCTTCTGCTGCCGGAAAGAAAGTCGGAAAACTGTTGGAAATGCCAATGGAAGAGGACGGTTTCTTTGCCGTGCGTGACGGTATTCTGGCAGGACAGCGCAGCGGATTGCCGGGAGTTTTCCTTGCAGGTGCCGCTACCGGTCCGAAGACATTGCCGGAAACAGTTGCTGAGGCCAGGGCTGCTGTCGTAGAAATTGACAGATACTTGTCCGGCATATTTCCTGATGTTAAAAATTACAAGACTTTGGTTCGAGAAAGATGGTAGATTTCGGTTTCGGTCTGGTCCCAAGCTCCAGAATCAATCTTGACTTGTTCGACAGGGAAAAGTTCGAGGCGCTGGCCGCGCTTGAGCCTGATGTGCGCAAGTGTATGGCCTGCGGAAGTTGTGCTGCAGTATGTACGGCCGGAAAGTTCGTGCGCACCAGCGTCAGGGAAGCCGTTGAGGAACTTTTCAATGCCCATCCGGATAAGGCTCTTGACCTTTTGAAGTCGTGCCAGTTGTGCGGAAAATGCACAATGGTCTGTCCGCGTGGCATAAACACTCGTCATCTTATCCTGTCTATCGCTAAAATCTACGGAACTAAATGACACCATTATACATATTGCCGCTTCAGACTGCGCCGGAAGTCATTGACAGAATCCCTTCCGGTTACAGCAATTTCGTGATTCCGTTCGTTGTCGGCATCAGTTTTATGCTGATTTGGCTGACTGTCGGACTTTTCAGGCTTATGGCTAAGATTCCTGCCCGGGACAGACGCCGGCTCTGGAAGTCATTCTTTATCCCCAAGATTGCACTCAAGAATATCAGGGACCTGTTCTGCGACTGTCTTTTCCATACCAAAATCTGGAAACGCAAGCCGCTGCTGGGTTATATGCATTCCGCGATTGCATTCGGATGGTTCATGCTCATTGTCCTCGGACATCTCGAGGTGGCCCTGTTCGTTCCGAAGCATCTTGCCTGGACGGACGGCGGTCTGTTCTATCCTATTTTCTATCGTTTCTTCGTCTGGATTAATCCCGGTCATGTCTCGCTGAGGGGCTGGTTCTTTTTTTTCCTGATGGACTTCTTCCTGCTTTATGTGCTTACCGGAGTCGGTATGGCCATCTTCAAGAGGTTCAGGTCCATAGTCCTCGGCATGAGACATACTACCAAGCCGTCATTGGCTGACCGTATAGCACTGTATAGCCTCTGGCTGATTTTTCCGCTCCGCCTCCTGGCCGAGAGTTTCACGGCCGATCTCAGCGGCGGCAGTTTCCTGACGGTTCCGGTCAATATGCTCTGGCATTGGATTTTCGGTAACAATCTGTATTTCATGCCGGTATGGTGGGCGTATTCCATCTGTCTGGGCCTTTTCTTTGCGGCAATGCCGTTCAGCCGTTACATGCATATCCTTACCGAAGTGCTGTGGATTTTGTTGCGCAATGCCGGTATCCAGCCGAGCCATCCCCGCAAGGGTGTCGCTGAAGCTGAGATTTATGCGTGCTCAAGCTGCGGCCTGTGTCTGGATGCGTGTCCGATGAATGTCCAGAAGAAGAATCTGAAATACTCGTCGGTCTATTTTATCCGTTTCCTGCGTCGTCATAACGAGAAGAAAATCAATGATATAGCAGACAAGTGCCTGATGTGTGACAAGTGCCACGCCCTGTGTCCTGTCGGTGTCGATGCGCCTGCACTCCGCCGCGCGCAGAGGGCCACTGTCAATGATTCTTTGTGCTACGATTTTTCGTATCTCCAGAACCGCGTACCTGCACCTGAGGACAATGATATTGTCAATGTTGCCGCCGGTGTTTCTGACGCGCCTGAGGTGATGTATTTCGCCGGATGTATGACCCATCTTACTCCGCGGATCATCAAGTCCGTGGAGAAGGTTTTCAAGGCCGCTTCCGTCAATTATATTTTTGCCGACCGTGACGGCGGCATCTGTTGCGGCCGTCCTCTCATGTTGGCGGGCAAGACTTCAGCCGCACGTGAAACCATCTCTGCCAACCGCAAGATGATTCTGGAGTCCGGTTGTCGCACATTAGTCCTCTCCTGTCCGATTTGTTATAAGATTTTCAAGGATGAGTATAACCTGAAAGGGATAGAGGTCCTTCATTATACGCAGTATATCAAGCGTCTGGTCGAGCAGGGGAGACTGAAACTGTCTTCTTGTGATGAGCGTCTTGTCTATCACGATCCATGTGAACTCGGTCGCGGATGTGGCGTCTATGAAGAGCCGCGCAAGGTGCTTTCCCAGTTGGGTACTCTGGTCCCTGCCGCAAAGGAAGGTGACGAGAGCATCTGTTGCGGCGGCAGTCTGGGAAGCCTGACTTTGGATGCCCGTGACCGTGCCAAGATTACCGAGTCCTCCCTGGCCAATCTCGTGGCCAACAATCCTCAGACCATAGTAACAGCCTGCCCTCTCTGTCTCATGACCTTCTCCGGTCCCGCCCTCGACACCGTTTCCCACAACTCCGGTGAAGAAGCAACCGACGTGAAAGTCAAGGACTTCGCCGAAGTCGTTTCGCAGAGGGTGTGATATCTTCTGAAAAGCCTTGGAAGTAAGGGATTATTTATTAATTTTGATTCGTGAATCAGAGCGGTTCATATTGAGGTTTCGTTATTGTAATATAATGAAAATCAATGATGTATAAATCATTCTTGCAGTTTGGGTCCGGCGTTGTCTTTGCTTGCGAAACCGGGGTTCTTGCGGAATGAAAATTAAACGCGCTACTCTGAGGTTATGAACGAAATCGAAAAGGTTCTGCAGAAGTTAAGAGACACTAAAGCACTTGAATTTGGAGTCGGAGCATTGAAGAAAGTTCCGTCAATGTTTGAAAAATTTTTTCCTGGAAAGACGGCTGTTGTCGTGGCCGATAAAATCACATACGACATAGCTGGTGAGGCTGTCTATAATTGTCTTAGGAATGCAGGAATCAGGACGGATCCGTCATTCATTTTCACGGACCCTGGTCTTTATGCCGAATGGACATACTTGGAACAGTTGGAATCTTATCTGAAAGAACGGGATGCCATCGCTGTCGCTGTTGGCGTAGGTGTCATCAATGACTTGACGAAGCTGGCTTCCAGCCACCTGGGCAGGAGATACTTAATAGTCGGAACTGCAGCGTCAATGGATGGTTATACTGCTTATGGCGCGTCCATTACTTATCATGGCAATAAGCAGACATTTGACTGTCGTGCGCCTATCGGGATGGTGATGGATCCTGCAATAGCAGCCAAGGCTCCCAACAAGATTACAGCCTCAGGTTATGGAGACCTTATCGCCAAAATCCCTTCCGGAGCAGATTGGATAATCGCTGATGGAGTGGGCAGTGAAAGCATTGACAAATTCGCTTTTTCTCTGGTTCAGAAGAATTTGGGCGAAGCATTAGCCGATCCGGATGCGATTGCATCTGGGGATGTTACGGCTGTCGGAAAACTGGCTTATGGATTGATAATGAGTGGATTTGCCATGCAGTCAATGTTGTCGAGCCGTCCGTCTTCAGGTGCAGAACATCTCTTTAGCCACTATTGGGATATGGAGGGGCTATGTTATAACGGAAGGCCTGTCCCTCATGGATTTAGCGTGGCTGTCGGTACTCTGGTGTCAGTAGCTTGTCTTGAGTATCTTCTGAACAAGGATTTTTCAATGTTTGACATTGACAATGCTGTATCCCGTTGGCCTGAGTGGGAGTCGATGGAGGCGACAATACGGGATGTATTTGCCGGAATGCCTGACCATCTTGCAAGATGCCTTGCCGAAAGCCGGTCCAAATACATTGACAAGAATGGTGTGCGAAAGCAGCTTGAGGCGTTGAAAATTCATTGGCCGGAACTCAGGCAAAAGATTCAGAATCAGATTATTCCTTTCAATGATGTGCGTGAGCGTCTTAAACGCGCCGGCGCTCCTTATGAGCCCGAAATGATAGGCGTGAGCAGGGAAAAGCTCCGCACCACATTCCGTGCGATACCATATATGCGGAACCGGTTCACTAACATTGACCTGATTCATAGGGCCGGACTGATGGATGAGGCCGAGGCTTATCTCTTCGGTGCGGGCGGGTACTTCGAGTGCTGAAGGTGCTACTTTTATGACAGACTGGCCGCCGTGTGTCATAGTTGAACTTGTGAGGTACTTTCTGCATCTTCCTTGTCCAGATGACAAACTCCGTGGAATATGGGGTGAGACTCTACTTTATAGACTTGAGCCAAGTTGTATATTCGTTAAGTTGTTTGTCGTCAAGTAATTCTACCAAGAAAGATAGATGCTTATCTGCATTTATACATGGTGCCAATTCTTTGACGATAAACATTTTTTCATCAAAGCTGTGTTCCTTTATCCAAGGATTTTCTTTCATGAGATTGTTTTTTGCTTCATTCTTGTTTTCTCCAAATGCCATGCCAATAAGTTGGCAATTCTCCACATCATTACCTTTTGTGTCTTGTGTGAAGCCTTCTGTCGTATAAAAAATATATTCTGCCATAGCTAATAATAAAATCCAATATTTTCTTCTACCAGTTCACTCAATCCAATCCATTGACTGTTAGATAATGAAAATCCATATTTTTCAGATAACAAATCGATGACCTCATCGAAATCATCACAGTGATGCGTATTCTTTTTCTTCTCTTGAGAGTTTTATCTTTAAGACCTTTCCATTGCAAAAGTATAAAACAACAATATACTTAGGTATATCTTTCATTTTTATATTTTTTTATAAACTCCATTCCCTTTGAACTCAATAAAACCTTTGTCTCTCAGAAATTGGAGTTGTTGTCTGAGTTTATCTTTAATGTGATTGTTGTTAGGATGCTTAACTTTAAGCTCATCGCAAAAATTATACATCTGTTTGAGCGAAAAGCTCTCTTCCATTCGTTCTACAATATGGAGAGTATCAATAAGCCACCCTCTACCTTCTATAGAATGCGTTTGCAGATTGAAAACTTTCTTATACTGCGAAACAACATTTGCTACAGGTATTATTTCTCCATTGTGGATTATTGGGATTTTTGCCGTAGCAGGAATCTTTTGCGTCAAGATGTTGCATCCTTCCCAACCAACTCTACTAGCATTTTCAGACAAAATCTTACGCTTTTCTATCACATTGGGAGTAAAGAAACATTTAGGCACAATAACTAAATTATTTACCTCGTATCTGTTGTAATGCATAAAGAAGAAGCTTGGATTATCTAAAGATGTGATTCGGTCAATCATCGTCCTATAAACGCCATCAGCCACAGTTGATTGAAATCTATCACTTTCTGTTTTCTTACTTTTAAGCTCATATTGTGATTTACAATTATCGCACACATAATCCTTTACAGGTGCATTCGGTTCTGCATGTCGAATAGTCACTTCACCACAAATAGGGCAATACATATTATGTGCGAGCCAATCTTCCGTGAGCACACGAGCTATTTGGCTTGCACTTTTATAACCTTCTGCTAAAGATGTATTGAATTTTAGGTTCATATTTGCTTATCTCAAAAGTTTTCTTCCTTCTGTATCTTCAAGAATTCTCATTTGCTGAATGGCTATTTGATTTAGTTTGATGAGTCTTTCAGATTGAGGCATCCCATCATTATAGTGGTCCCCTTTAATTGGACAAAATTAAGCCCTTATTAAGTCAATGTTTCCTCTGAGCAGAGCCTTCCGAATAGGTAGTGCTCTGCGTCATGGACGTTGATGCGAAGGTAGTGATTATTTTTGACTTTGCTATATCTTTTTTCTATGCGGCCTTCGCATAGACTTGGGCCGGTATTTTGTGCCCAATTCCCTGGTGGCTTCGCCGGGTGTTGTAATAATCAATAAAGCCTGCAATTCCACGCCGCAATGCGACCACGTTATCCTCCGGGTTCAAGTAGATATATTCTCGCTTGATGGTCCGCCAAAAGCGCTCTATCCAGATATTGTCAAGGCATCTGGCCCCTCCGTCCATACTAACCTTTATTCCATATGTCTCACAAGTTTCCAGCCACTCCTTGCTGGTGTATTGGCATCCTTGATCGGAGTTGATGATTTCCGGTGCACCATGCTCCTGAATCGCCCGCACCAGAACCTCAATGGCATTTGAAGCATCAAGTGTATTATAAAGACCCCAGCCTACTATACAGCGACTATAAACATCTATTATTGCATGCAAATACATAAAACAGTGTTCCACAGCAACATAGGATATATCCGTGCTCCATACATGGTTCGGATGGGTGATGTCCAGATATCTGAGCAGGTACGGCATACGATACTTCATCCAGCCGCCATTGCTGAGACTCTTCATCGGATAAATGAGGCTGACCCAAAAGGGTTGGTCTCTTTTTTATAT
>UMKZ01005437.1_pt1 | contig 29001 bp, 18 predicted proteins | sample 1966441 | NCBI WGS metagenome assembly UMKZ01 (sample SAMEA4836189, study PRJEB28245) | human gut metagenome | biome: gut microbiome; material: fecal sample | place: Denmark | collected 2008
TCGACGAGCAGACCGTGAAGGCCACCGTAAAGACTACCCCGGCCACTTGCCTCGAGGAAGGCGAGTCGGTCTACACCGCCAAGTTCGACGGCGACGCCTTCGAGACCCAGACCAAGGCTGAGAAGATCGCCGCCCTCGGCCATGACTGGGGAAAGCCGAAGTACACCTGGTCCAAGCAGGACGGCGAGTGGTTCTGCACCGCCAAGCGCGTCTGCAAGCGCGACGCCTCCCACGTCGACGAGCAGACCGTGAAGGCCACCGTAAAGACTACCCCGGCCACTTGCCTCGAGGAAGGCGAGTCGGTCTACACCGCCAAGTTCGACGGCGACGCCTTCGAGACCCAGACCAAGGCTGAGAAGATCGCCGCCCTCGGCCACGACTGGGCAGAGCCCGAGTACAGCTGGTCCCAGAAGGACGGCAGCTGGTACTGCACCGCCAAGCGCACCTGCAAGCGCGACGCGTCCCACGTCGAGGAGGAGACCGTAAAGGCCGCCTACAAGGTGACCACCCCCGCCACGACCGAGAAGGAAGGCGAGGGCACCTACACCGCCACCTTCGAGAACGAGGCCTTCGAGACCCAGACCAAGACTGAGTCGATCGACAAGCTTCCCGTCAAGCCGCAGAAACCCGCAAAGCCCAAGGACGACAAGCCAAGCAAGTCTGACAAGACCAACAAGCAGACGCTCCCCGGAACGGGCGATTCCACCGCAAACGTCATCATGGCTATGCTTTCCATGACAGCCATCTGCTTCGCCGGCAGCGCGATCGCTTCTAAGATGCGCAAGTAATAGCGATCTTCTAGCGCACTCCTGCAACTAGGCCGCAGAGCAACAGGTCCCGCACCGCCACAGGTGCGGGACCTTCTTTTTGCCCAAAAGAATCCACGGAAGCCTTCGCGGCATTAGCGGGCAAAATACTCCGGTCCGACCCAATCGTCGACAAGCGCACCGTCCCCCGCCATCGCAAACATGGGACATATGGCCCACCTTTCGAGACTCCCGGGCAGCACAAGCTGGGGCATATCTATAAGTAAGGAACCCGTTGGGGCACGGCCGCGCAACGGCCACAAGCGATGAACGGAGGCATAAGCCGCACAGCACACAGAGACATCCGCCGCCAGCGTAATCAGTACCCCAACAGCATGCGGCGCCGTGATGTCATCGGCAGACAAGGAGGACGCCACCATGAAGAAAAAGACCCTATCGATCCTTTCCCTTTGCATCGCCCTCTTTGCCGCGTTTGCCCTTGTCGGCTGCGGCGGGATCGCATCGGGCGGAGGCGGCAGCACCTCAAAGAGCGAAGGCAAGGAAAAGGCCCCCGTCGCCGAAAAGACTGACTTTATCTGGTTTAAGGTCGAGATGCCCGAGGGCGTTGACGTAAGCGACTCCGCCGGCAAGAACGCCGACAGGGTCCAGCTCACTTTCCCCGAAGACGAGAACGGCTCGGCCGATCGCTTTATCCCCGTTTGGAAAAAGGCGCTGACAGCTGAGGAGTCCCACGCCGACCAGGCAGAAAAGAAAGGCGATACGTTCCAGTGGAAGGATGGCGGGTCCGTCGAGTATAACGGCAGGACGTGGCTCATCGGAACGTACGAGGACAACAGTGGCGTCTCAACACTCCTCTTTACCGACGTTGAGCCGGGAAGTGTCTACGTCCTCATCTCGAACTTCGATCTGCATAAGCAAGAAGCCGAGGCGCTCCTCAACTCCATCGAGTTCCCCGACGACATGACGGAAGCGGTTTCCGAGGCACGCGAAGTCGAGATTTCGAGCATCGAGATCAAGTAGCCGAATCCCGCACACGCCCGCGTACACGCGCCCCAATAAAACAACGGGCACCTCACCCCGGGGAGAGCCGGTAGCTCCGGCTCTCCCCTCTTTTGCGCCCGGACATATTGCCACTTAACGGCGCAAATCCGGCACCCAGAATGGGACACATGGCCCACCCTAGCGAGCCGTCCGCGCGTACAGTAAAGGCAGGTAATCCATGGGCGGTTACAGATCGAGGAGGACACGACCATGAAAAAGAAGGCCTTTGCGATTCTCACCCTCTGCATCAGTCTCTTTGCCGCGGTTGCCCTGGTGGGCTGTGGCGGAAGCGGCGGCGCTACCGGCAGTGGCGGTGGCGGCGGAGCAGAAAAGCCAGCCGTGGATATGAGGACCGACTTCATTTGGTTTAAGGTCGAGGTCCCCGAGGGCGTCGAGGTCACCGACGTCGCAGGCGATACCGCCGACAGGGCCCAGTTTAAGTTCACCGAGAGCGAGCACGCCAGCGATCGCTTCATCCCCGTCTTCGATCCTGACAAGAACGCCGACGAGCTGTTCGACTACGAGGCAAAGTGGAATGCCAGCTTTGAGTGGACCGAGAATGACCCCGTCAAGTACAACGGCAAGACTTGGCGCAACGCTTCCTATACACACTCGGGCGGCGTGACGACTGAGTACTTCACCGAAGCAGGCGGCGGCAGCGTCTACGTGCGCATCGACAACGTCGAGGAGCACAAGGATGCCGTCGAAACCATGATGAAGTCCCTGGAATTTGCCGACGACATCGCCGAGGCAAAGACCGAGGCCATGGACGTCAAGCTCGAGGATATCGAGATCAAGCGCTAAAGCTCCAACGGCATGCAGCAGCGCCGTTTTAGCTCAGCCGGGATGCAAGGTGCGACTCCTTGCATCCCGGTTTTTTGTTCGAAAGCGCCCGGTCACATCACCATATTGAGCACGTTGACGAATTCCTGAGCCCGGGAGCGGCTGCTCAGGCTAAAGACACAGGCGGTCAACAGCCTGTTGCGAAGAAAAACATTGCGGCCCTTGATCCTGCTGACCCCCGTGATGTCCTTAAGGTAGACAATCTCGGTATGCTTGCCGCCGAAAGTGCCCTTCTTGAGCACCTCGATGCGGTTAGGGTAGATCTTGACGTCTTTAAACCCGCCCGAGCCTTTGTCCTGGAACAGCAAAGTATTGTTGTCCATACGCATCGCTCCCCATGGACTCGCGGAAACTACCTTTAACTCCTCATTTTAGTCATTCCGAGACCCCCACGCGAAGACGGTTGGAGGCATCTAGATTTGTGTCCGCGCGAGGCTTTATGGTTCAGTTAATAGATACGCCATTGCGGAGGAAGACAAATTCGACGCATCCTTAATCGCTCGACACAGGAGGAGTCATACATGGCAGAGACATCAAAGGCAACGCTACGCAACTGCATCTATGGGCTTGCCGTCGGTGACGCGCTGGGCGTTCCTTACGAGTTCAGGCCCCGCGGCACGTTCGAATGCACGGACATGATCGGCTACGGCACGCATGGGCAGCCCACCGGCACCTGGAGCGACGACACTTCTATGACGCTTGCTACCTGCGACTCGATTAGGGAGCTCGGGCATATCGGCACCACAGACATGCGCGACAAGTTCGTCGGCTGGATTGCCCGTGGCGAGTATACGATCGACGGCGTTTTCGATTACGGCGGCACGACCGCCCGCGCCTTGCGCACCGGCAAAGGAGGCTCCGGCGAGCGCGACAACGGCAACGGATCGCTCATGCGCATCGCACCCCTGGCGTTCACCGATGCGACAAACGAAGAGGTCAGCAAAGTCTCCGCGATTACGCACGCCCACAGAACGTCGACCGACGCATGCATCATATTTGTCGAGCTGATGAGGAGCGTGATGAACGGTGCACTTCCCTCATGGGTGCTCCAGCTGAAAGACGAGCCCGAGCACGAAATCAGATCCGGCGGCTTCGTGCGCGACACGCTTAAGGCAGCCACCTGGTGCTTTGTGAACACCAACAGCTACGAAGATTGCGTGCTTGCCGCCGTCAACCTGGGCGACGACACCGACACCACCGCAGCCGTCGCAGGCGCCCTCGCCGGCACGGCATACGGCATCGACGCAATTCCACGGGAGTGGATCGACACCCTGCGCGGCAAAGAGCTGATAGAACGGTGTTTGTTTTAGGACACGCCTTCAACGAAGACAACGTCAGTCAACGCAAATGATTAAGGGTCCGCATAAATGATGATTACAGAATGCGCCGTTCGTCTGATGAAGCCTCATTGGCTACCGCAGAAAAGGGCCGGCTGCAGCCGTCCCACCGTTTATTTAGATCTGCCACGATGGACAGCTCGCACTACTGCGCACTGTCCCGTACCACTCCCCCACTTCCCAAATAGCGCACCCAGTAGGCCGCGGCGCTTGGGCTTCTCCTCTCGGTAGGAACCCTCGGCCGCCGCTGCCACCTGACGTGGCTGCTCGCCGCCTCCCTTACGTACAATCTGGTACAGGAACGGCGACTTAACGTATTTGACCTTGATGGGCGTGGCATGCACGGTGCTTTCTCCGGACAGATGCAGGCTCGGGTTGAGCGGCGCCACAATATGTGTTTCGCGCTTGTCGCTAAACACCACCGCTGCCGCGCGGCCCGTCTGACCGTTCACGGCGATGCGCACCTGCTCGCCATCGCGGCTGTCCGTCGCCGGGCGATCGACAAAGTAGACCGGTACCATCACCAGGCCGTCCTTGTGCTTGCGGGCCTTGCGCGCCCAGGTGCGTATGCTCTTTTTATTGAGCCCCAGTACCGTCTCGGCATCGTTGCCGGCAATGTCGAGCGCCAGCTTATCAATGACCACCTGGTCCTTGGTAGACGCATCGACGGAGACGACGCGGAAGTCGCCTTCCTGCATGGCCGGGTCAAACGGTCCAACCTTGGCAAAGTCCCACGGCTCCAAAATGCCCATAAGTCGAACATCCAGGTAGTTTGCCCTGGGATATGCCCAGTCGAGCACCTCGTAGTACACCAGGGTCTCCTTGCTCAGCCCCTTGCCCGGAAAGGACGCCATCATGCGCAAATCCGCGAGCGCCATGGGAAAGTAGAAGAGCATCATGTCATTTTGGATCGTGTCTTCCACGTCGTGCCCGGCAAAGGCCTCCGGGTGCTGGCGCACCAGCTGCAGCGCGTTGGCACGTGCCTGTTGCGGCGAGATTTCGCAAGGAATACCCTGCTCAGGCACATACTCGGCACCAACGCCCAAGGTCAAGCGTTTACTAAACGTACCGGGCTTGAGCAGGTCGGCCACACCGATTTTGTTGCCGCAGGACGGGCACTCAAACACGCGCTGGGTCGATGACCCCTCAAAGGACGCACCGCAGAAGGGGCAGGGAATGCTCATGTGCGTTGCCTCTTGGAACTCCTGCGCCGTGCCGCGGTCCTCCCACAGCAGATGCTCCAGAACCGACTGGTTGCGCCAGTACGCATTTAAGAAATACCAGTCGGGGTCCACCGGGCGCTCGAGCTGCGACACATGGGTGAGCTTAAGCAGCCCATCAACAACCGTCAGCGGCGTATGGCGAATGCCCAAGGCGCTCTTGGACTCCCCCGCATCGGCCTGCCACGGAACGACCGTGCCGCAATAGGAGCATTCAAAGCTGCGTTTAGCCTGGTGTGAGTACATAGGGCCGCCGCAGTTTTGACATTTAATGGCAAACATCTCGTCCATGGATACGTCCTCCTTTGCGCAGGGGCTGTCGACATTAAGTATGTCGGGCAGGCAGGCACATGCCCATACCCATGTGGCCCAAAATGGAGCACCAGGTCGGACAAGAAGCCCTGCCCGTTAGCTCCGGCAGCTCATTGCTGCATTTTCTGAGCATCGGTGCACAGTGCGCCCATGCGGGCTACACTACCCACTTAAACGAGGATGCGAGGAGATACGCCATGCTATTTGTAAATCGGCTGGCACATACGCTTGTTCCCGGCAGCGAGGGCGAGCCGGTCGATACAATTTGTCGCACCAACCAATAAAGTCCCAAGCTGCCTTGGCGCCCGGACCTTATTCGCTACTTGCGGGCATCTCCAACGTAGCGCTTAAACTTGCGAATCTGGTTCATATTCGTGATCCATCCCCAGAGCCTGTGCTCAAGCGTGTCCGCTTTACACAGAACGGGCGACTCATCCGCCTCGTCCGAAAGCGCATAGTCCTTATCGGCACAAGAAGCGGCATAGCGTTTGATGACGGCATCGGGAACCATCTTGAACGTAAATGCGCGCGACGCATGGGAGGGCTCGCTCTGGGTACCATACGTTGCCGTCGGCTCCGTGCCAAGGCATGCGGGGGCAATCCAGTGATCGACCATAACGCGCGGCAGATCGATACCCGCGAGCGAAAGGTACCACGAGTTGCGCCCCAGGCGGGCATTGACCTCAAGGAAACGATACGAGCCGTCACGAGAGTCGTACATAACGTCAAAGTTGGCAAATCCCGTATAGTTGACCTTCTCGAGGAAACGCTTCGCATCGTTCAGAAGATCGACCTTCCATGCGGGCATCTCCGTATCGCCCACGATCACGACCGGGTTGCCGATGGCAGAGGGCGCGTGGTCCTGCAGCAGCACGTGGCCCAAGACAGAGAACTCAACCTTGCCCTTCCAGGCAAAACAGGTAATGGAATAGAGTGACTCATCGAATCCGGGAATCATATCCTGAACCAGCAGGTCTTTGTCGTAGCACGAAGGGCGAAGCGCCGAGTAGACGCGGGCGAGTTCCTCTGCGGAGTCAACCGTCATGACCTTTGCCTTGCCGTCAAACTCGACATAATGCCAGGCAGCGGAATTCGAAGGTTTGGCAATGACCGGGAAGCTAAATGGGCAGGCATACGGGTCAACGGCCTCGACCGACTCGTCACAAGGCATGGCATAGGTACCTGGATGGGCGATGCCCAGCTCGTCGCAAATGCCCTGGAAGACACCTTTTTGCGTAATGGAATCAAACGTGTCGTAGTCGCAGTACGGCGTGGTAAAGCCCCAAGAGCGCAGCAGCTCCGCATTGCGAGCAAACGTGCGGGCATACCAGTCACCCGTACCCAAAACGTGAAGCATCGGGTCACAGGGCGCAACGGCATCCGAGACGGCCTTGAGGGCGCCGAGCAGCGTAGGCTCGTCATCGGTACCGTGAACATACATGATCTCGGCGAATTTGGTCGTCGTCACGATCTTGACGTTCTCCGCGATTAGAACAAGCGGCCTCACGCCATAGGACTCAAAAAACATGCGGCTCATCGAGTAGATAAACAGGTCGCCGCCAACAAGTACGGGAGCAAGCGGACGCGCGAACGTCTCACCCGTCGCGGACGACGCCGCCCCCGCGTTGCCCTTGCACCAGCTGCGGAGCTTGCCAACCTGATCATCGGTCAGCTCGTATCCGTTGATTTCAGGCGTAGCGCTCGTCGCCATAGCTCCCCTTCCAATTAATCCGCGGCGCACGGTTTGCACATGCGGCACGGCTGCAGTCATAACTAGTGCAAATGGTAGCGCAGAAACATGTCCCGCCTATCGACGAGTCGGGGAAACCATACTCGCCGGGCGATACGCCCTGCTCACCCCACGTCGCCCGTTAACGTGGGCAGACCATTGCTGCATTTTCTGAGCATCGGCGCACGGCGCGCCCGCGCAAGCTACACTATCCCCTTAACCATGATTGTGAGGACGATCGCCATGCTATTTGTAAATCGGCTGGTACATACGCTTGTTCCCGGCAGCGACGGCGAGCCGGTCGATACATCTTGCCGCACCAACGCGGGCTTTGCCGCAAGCCTCATCTGCATTGGCCTCAACATTACCCTGTGCCTAGCCAAGGGCATCGCGGGCCTGCTCGCCGGCTCCGTCTCGCTTGTCGCCGACGCCTTCAACAACCTCTCCGATGCGGCGAGCAACATCGTGAGCTTGCTCGGATTCCGCCTTGCCAGCCGCCCGGCAGACGAAGGCCACCCCTATGGCCACGGCCGCTACGAATACCTCGCCGGCCTGTTTGTCGCCGTCCTCGTTTGTGCCGTCGGCATCAACCTGGTGCTCGAGTCCGTTACCAAGATCATCAAGCCCTCGCCCACCGCTTACACGCTCGTTTCCCTTGCGGCACTGGCTACGTCCATGCTCGTTAAGCTCTGGATGGCCACGTTCAACCGCACGCTGGGGAATCGCATCGACTCCGAGACGCTCATCGCCACAGCGCAGGACTCCAAGAATGACGTCATCACCTCGGGCTCGGTCTTGGTGGCGGCGCTTATTTCGCAGACGACTGGCTTTGACCTCGATGGCTGGGCAGGCCTGGGTGTGGGCATCTTCATCTGCATCAGCGGCATGGCCCTGGTGCGCGACGCCATCAGCCCGTTGCTGGGGCAAGCGCCCGACCCCAAGCTCGTCCAGGAAATCCGCGACAGGATCATGTCGTACCCCCAGGTCCTGGGCACGCACGACCTCATGGTGCACGACTACGGCCCGGGCCGCCAGTTTGCCAGCGCACACGTCGAAATGCCCGGCGAGGGCGATGCCTTTGAGCACCACGAGATCCTGGACACCATCGAACACGATATCAAACGCCAGATGGGCATTGGCATTACGCTGCACTGCGACCCCATTGCAACAACCGGTGACGACCTGCGCGGCTGGGTCAAGCGCGGCGTAGCGCAGATCGACCCTGCGCTCTCCATCCACGACTTGCATGAGCACGACGACTTTGTTTCGTTTGACCTGGTGCGTCCCGACGGCTTTGACATATCCGACGAAGAGCTGCTGGAGCTCGTCACGCGCATCGTGCACGAGCGCCGGCCCGATGCATCATGCGTCGTTACGTTTGACTCGGGCTTTAGCTCGCCCGACCGTCCGGCAGAGCAGCTGTAGCCCCGCTCCGCTCGGCCGCTAGTTTCCCTGTGCGCCCGAAATGCCGTTTTGTAGGGCGTTCCAGGCATCCGTCGCCATGTCTCCCAAGTTCTGCGCGGTATCGCCCAGGTTTTGTGCCGTATCGCCCAGCTCTTGCGCCTTGTCTCCCAATTCCTGCGCCTTGTTGCTCAGGTCCTCCAGCGTGTTGGAGCTCGAGCTGTCCGTGGCGCCTTGATCACCGGACGCATTGCCCGACGAGCCGTCCTTGCGCGTAAGCTGAATCTCGAGGTTACCGTTGTCGTTGTAGTAGGCAGATGTGACGACCCAGTTGGCATCAACGACGGGCGTCGAGCCGTCGTCGGTCAGAATCACGGCATTCGAAAGATCGGCCCCGCGCGACTTGAGGAGTTTTTTGGCGTTGGACCAATACTGTCCCGGGATATCGCCCAGCTCTACTGCACCTGCCCGGTCGACCTCTGTCTGCTCGGCCGTCGTGCTGGTTGTAGCACCTCGCTTGTTGAGCATGCCCGACACGATGGCAAACACAATCGAGAGGGCAAAGAAGATCGCCAGCACAATGAGGATCTTCTTGATCACACTCGACGAACGCGACGGCGCCTCTTCCTCGTCCTCACCATACTGCGGAATCGACTTGGGATACTCGCGATAAGGCTGGCGCGCATACGGATCGCGCGACTCATATCGAGGCTGGGCCTGTGCCGTGCGCGGCATATACGTCGTCTGCTGAGGCTGCGGAATGGGATTTTGCGGCAGGTTATTATAGGGATTCGACGTCGAGGCGGAATAAGAATCCTGCGGCGCGTAATCAAACGGGTCCGGAGCTGCGTTGCCATAGGGGCCTTGCGAAGATGCAGCGTAAGAATCCTGCGCCGTGTCGCCATAGCCCATAACCCGGGTAGGCTCGGCAGAAGGCTGCGTCGCGGCGGGATCGGTATAACCGGGGCTGGGAACGACGCGGGTCGCATCGGCGCTGCCGCCAGCCTGTGCGGAACCATATCCGCCCATTACGGTCGTCTTATCCTGGTCCATGCAACGTTTCCTTTCCGTCGCCAGCAAGCATCAAGTTATCCATGCATTCTACCCGCGCAAAAGCCTATGATGGGCAAAGCCCGCCGGTATCTACAAGACATGCGCGGGCCTAAGGATCAAAAAGCCCCGCCGGGCCTTGGTAGGCGCGACGGGGCGGGCAAGCGGCTATGAGCAGCAGGCTTAGAACAGGCCGGTGATGTTGCCGTCGTTGTCGACGTCGATGTTCTCGGCCGCGGGAACCTTGGGCAGGCCGGGCATGGTCAGAACGCTGCCGGTCAGCGCGACCACAAAGTGGGCACCGGCGGAAACCTTGAGCTCGCGCACGGTGATGCGGAAGTTCTCGGGAGCGCCCAGAGCCTTGGCGTTGTCGCTAAAGCTGTACTGCGTCTTGGCCACGCACACCGGCAGGTTGCCAAAGCCGTTCTCGCGCAGCTCGGCGAGCTGGCGCTTGGCAGCCGGCGTAAAGTCGACGCCGTCGGCGCGATAGACCTTGGTGGCAACAGCCTCCAGGGCGTCGGCCACATCGGCACCGTCCTCGTAGGCAAACTTGAGCTCGCTCGGCTGCTCGATCAGGCGCATAACCTCATCGGCCAGGTCGAGCGCGCCCTCGCCACCCTTAGCCCAAACCTCGGACAGCTTAACGTTAACGCCGAGCTTCTGGCACTCGGACTCGATGAGCGCAAGCTCTGCCTCGGTGTCCGTCGGGAAGCGGTTGATGGCGACCACGCAGGGCAGACCGTAGACATTCTGAATGTTGTCGACGTGGCGCAGCAGGTTGGGCATGCCGGCCTTGAGGGCCTCGAGGTTCTCGTCGTTGAGGTCGGCTTTGGCAACGCCGCCGTTGTACTTAAGCGCACGAGCGGTGGCGACGATCACGACAGCACTGGGGCGAACGCCCGTCATGCGGCACTTGATGTCGAGGAACTTCTCAGCACCCAGGTCGGCGCCAAAGCCTGCCTCGGTAATGGCGACATCGCCAAAGCGCATGGCCATACGCGTGGCCATGATGGAGTTACAGCCGTGGGCGATGTTGGCGAAGGGACCGCCGTGGACAAACGCGGGCGTACCCTCGAGCGTCTGAACCAGGTTAGGCTTGAGCGCATCCTTAAGCAGCGCAGCCATGGCGCCCTGAGCCTTGAGGTCGCGGGCGCGAACGGGCTCGCCAGCAAAGCTGTAGCCGACGACGATCTCGCCCAGGCGCTCCTTGAGGTCGTTGATGCTCGTGGACAGGCACAGGATTGCCATGACCTCGGAGGCAACGGTGATATCGAAGCCGTCCTCGCGCGGCACGCCCTGAGCCTTGCCGCCAATGCCGTCGATAACATGGCGCAGCTGGCGGTCGTTCATGTCGACGACGCGCTTCCAGGTGATGCGCTTGACGTCAATACCGAGCTGGTTGCCTTGCTGAATATGGTTGTCGAGCATGGCAGCCAGCAGGTTGTTGGCGGCACCAATAGCATGGAAGTCACCGGTAAAGTGCAGGTTGATGTCCTCCATGGGGATGACCTGCGCCCAGCCGCCGCCGGCGGCACCGCCCTTGACGCCAAAGACGGGGCCGAGCGAAGGCTCGCGCAGGGCCACAGCGCTCTTGACGCCGCGACGGCGCAGGCCATCGGCCAGACCGATGGTCGTAGTGGTCTTGCCCTCGCCGGCGGGCGTGGGGTTGATGGCGGTCACGAGGACGAGCTTGGCCTGGTGATCGGTCGGCTCGTTGAGCAGTGAATAGTCGACCTTAGCCTTGTCGAAGCCGTACGGAATCAGGTGCTTTACGTCGACGCCGGCGTTCTTAGCCACCTCGGTAATGGGCAGCGGCGTGACGGAACGTGCGATTTCGATGTCAGTAGGCATGGGCGGTCCTTTCGTTACCGGATGAGAAAAAGACCAATTCAGCATAGCACGGGCACGCAATAGTAAAACACCCGTAACCGATGAATGGCGATATGTTTATCCAATGCTCAGCGATAGCCTACAGACCAGCCAAAACAAACCCGTCTCTAAACGGCTGGCTCGATACCCAAATGCTCAAAGGTGCGAAGCGTTGCCTGGCGGCCCTGAGGCGTGCGAATCATCAAGCCGCACTGCAGCAGATAGGGTTCGTAGACATCCTCGAGCGTACCCGGGTCCTCGCCCACCGCGCTGGCAAGGGTCGTCAGGCCCACGGCACGTCCGGAGAACGTCTTGGCAAGCGTCTCTAAGATGCGAATGTCCATCCAGTCCAGACCAAGCTCATCAATCTCGAAGAACTCGAGCGCCTGACGGCAAATATCAAGCTCAATAGGCCCGTTACCGCGTACCTGCGCATAGTCGCGCACACGCTTGAGCAGACGGTTTGCGAGGCGCGGCGTACCGCGCGAGCGCGAGCCGATCTCGAGCGCGCTCGGATGGTCTATCGTCACGCCCAAGATGGTCGCCGAGCGCGTCACGATCTGGGCGAGCTCCTCGACCGTGTAGTAGTCCAGGCGATACGAGATGCCAAAGCGATCGCGCAGCGGGCCCGTGAGCATGCCCGAACGGGTCGTGGCCGCCACCAGCGTAAACTTAGGGATATCCAGGCGAATCGAGCGCGCAGCCGGACCCTTGCCGATCACGATATCGAGCGCAAAGTCCTCCATAGCGGGATACAGAACTTCCTCGACCGAACGGTTGAGGCGGTGAATCTCGTCGATAAACAGCACATCACCCGGCTGCAAGTTAGTCAGGATGGCCGCCAGGTCGCCGGTGCGCGCAATGGCCGGGCCGCTCGTCGTCTTAATCTGAGCGCCCAGCTCGTTGGCGATAACCGTAGCCAGCGTGGTCTTGCCCAGACCCGGAGGGCCCGAAAAGATCACGTGGTCGAGCGTCTCGCCGCGGCTCTGCGCCGCCTCGATGAGCACGCGCAGACTCTGTTTGATGTGCTCCTGACCGCAGTAGTCGTCCAGGCGCTGGGGGCGCAAGGTGCGGTCGACATCGAGGTCCTCGGGCGTCAGCTCCGAGCCCACCATGCGCTCACCGTGTGCCATGGATGCCGCCGGCGAGTTGCCGGGCGTCGCCCACAGGTCCTGAGAGTCATCGGCTTCCCACATCACGCATCCATTCCGAGTCGCTTAAGCGCAGCGCCGAGGAGGTCCTCGACACGCATATCCTGCCCATCATACCCGCTCAGGGCAACATCGGTCTCCTGCGGGCTAAAGCCCATGGAAAGGAGCGCCGCACGGGCGTCATCGATCACCGAAGGAGTGGCGGCGGGAACCGGCATCGCAATCTGGCCGGGAATCACGTCGACCGGCACAAAGCCCTTGTCCTTGGCAAAGGTGCTCTTGAGTTCCAAGATGAGGCGCTGCGCTGTCTTTTTGCCCACACCGGGCACCTTGGCCATGCCCTTGTCATCCTCGGCCATTACCAGGGAATACAGCTGCCCCACGGTATAGGTGGAGAGCACGGCGAGCGCCAGGCGCGGACCGACCCCCGAGACGGACACGAGCCGATCAAACATCGTGCGCTCGTCCTTGGAGGCAAAACCAAAGAGCGTCATGGCGTCCTCGCGCACCTGCATACGGGTATAAAGGCGTACCTCGCCGCCGGGCGTAGGCAGCGTGGCGGCAGTGCTGCCCGAAATACCAAGCTCAAAGCCCACGCCCGATACATCGACGACGGCCGAGCTCATCGTGGCCTCGACAAGCGTTCCATGGAGCTGGGAAATCATCAGTATCCGGTTCCTCTCTGTTGATAGAACTCGCCGCCGGTAAGCGCCCGGGTGCGGCTGAGGTTAACGTGGCAGATAGCGCAGGCCAGAGCATCGGCGGCATGGTCGGGATGCGGGTCGTGATCGAGCTGCGTGAGCGTGCGCACCATGTAGGCGACCTGCCGCTTATCTGCGGCACCGGTGCCCACCACAGCCTGCTTGATCTGCATAGGCGTGTACTCGCCGATCTCGAGCGCGCATTCCGAAAGCGCCACGAGTGCAGCACCGCGGGCATGCGCCGTAGGAATGGCCGAGCGAACGTTGGCGCCAAAATAGATGCTCTCGATGGCGGCGGTATCGGGGCGGTAGCGCTCCACGACACCCTTGAGGTCGCGGGCGATATGCGACAGGCGCACCGCGAGCGGGCTGCCCGCGCTGGTCTCGATACAACCGTAGGCACGGCAACGAACCTCGCCACGCCGCTCCTCGATAATCCCCCAGCCCGTATGGGCCAAACCGGGGTCGATACCCAAGATAACCAAGCCGACCTCCCCTCGTCACAAGTACAGCACAAGACAAGGCCCCGCGCACCATTCACGAACGTCTGTTCTAGAATAACACAACCTGGGAAGCATAAGCCAAGCAAGGTTGAATCGCAGGTTGAACATACGCCAGCGAGCGAGTCCCTGCCGTGGCAAGGTGTCGCGAAAGAGGAGTGCCGCGTACTTCTGTACGCAAGCGACGGTTTGAGCGGCAGATTGCCCGGCAGGGGCTCGCGCAGCGTCGACTCGTTACGCGGTTTGGCAAAACCGCGTAACCTTTTTAGTTCTGCGAGAAGAATGGGAACTGTCGGGGATCAACCGGCGGGTGCGGCATCGGACCTCCCTGCGGTCCACCCTGGCCGCCCATCATCTTATCGATGGCGTCCTGGACCTCGCCCTCAAACTTCTTCATACCCTCATGCAAACGACGCTGACCGTCCTCGGAGCGCAGCTCTTCCATCTGCTCGGGCGAAATACCCAACAGCTCGCCTAATAAGCCCATCATCTCGCCGCGCATACGGTCACTCGTATCGTCGTCGGCAAAACGGCGCACCTCGGCGCGCGCCAGCGAATCAACCGCCATGCGCTCCTTACCGTTGAGCCCCAGATCGGACCACGCAAGCATGTACGGCCAGGCGCGTTCGGCAAACGAACGGGCCGAAACGATCGGCGCCGTCGGTAGCATGCGACGAGCAGCCTCACCTTGGCGCACGAGCATCAGCAGCAGCGAGCAGGCCTCGGGCTTGGCGGCGGCCATCGGGATGTCATCAAAGGGGCGGTTGCGGTCCACGTGCGACTCGAGCGCACCATCGACCTCGCCCGGCTCAAGCCCGCCCAGCAGCTGCGCCGCGCGATCGAGCATATCAACCGGGCCGGCGAGCGCCGAGAGTGCCTGCGCCAGCACGCGATCCATGCAATCCTCTACCGCGTTGAGCGTCACGAGCTCTTGGGGCACCACGGCCGAGGTGCGGTTGCGCACGCGTGCCACAAACTCGAGCGTCGACAGATACACGTCGCCAAAGGGCGCAAAATCGCCCTGGTAGCCGCCGGACAGCGCGGGCGCCGCCAGTGCATACTCAGTCTTGGAAAGCGGGCTCAACGCCATGGCGCCCAGCTCGAGCGCCGTATCCTCGAGCATCAGGCCCAGCGCGCGCGAACGCAGGCGCTCGGCATCGCCCGCCGACACGTCGCGGTCGAGCACGCGCTCCGCATCCGGCGCATCGCGCTCGACGGTGCGAATGTGCAGACACTCAGCAATTGAGCGAACAGCAGAACAGCGGGCGGCCTCGGCCTCCTCCTGCGCCGGCGTAAAGATGCGGTTGCGCCCCAGCACTAAGCCAATTACGTTACGAGGACCCAAGGCATCGACGGCAAGCGCTGCCAACAGGGACGACGGCAAATCGCCCTCGAGCGCCACCACGGCACGCGACGCACCGCGGGCGCGGGCATTGTCGCGCACGGCAAGCACCAGCGCCTGCCACAGCCACTCCTCGGAGCGAAACTGGGGCAGCTCATGGTCCTCCAGAGCATCGAGCATCACGCCGCGCTGAATCTCCTGAACCAGCAGGCTCTCCTCAAAGCACGGCGCCTGGGCCACCACGCGACCGCAATCGTCGAGCACAAACGACCCACCGGTATACACCGACTCGTCATAGGCGCCGACCGGAGCCATGCAGGCAAACCACACGCTGCGCTTGGAGGCGATCTTGCGGTAGGCACCGCTGCGCACGGCGGCGACGGCGGCGGTCTCGCGATCGGTCATGTCAAACGCGTTAAACTGGAAATAGGTAATGAGGTCGACACCGGTCGGCAGCATCTCGAGCTCGCGGTCCAGGTCAAACACCACGGCGATACGCACGCCGTCCACGTCAAACACCGGAGGCGCCCAACGCGCGTCGTTGCTCTCGCCACGCTGCAGGGCAATACTTGCGCGCGCAGGCACCACGCGACCATCCTTAAGCATCATGTAGTCGAGCAGGGGCTGGCCCTCAAACGAAACCGCCGCGGGCACGATGCAGACCATATCGAGCTCTTGGATACGCTCGGCAACACCGGTCAGGCCTGTCAGCATGTCGTGCTCAAAGTCGGCAGTGCCCACCAGGCCGCCGGGCAGAGCGCCCATAAAGAGCGGAGCCGGGACGCACAGTACGCGCGCCCCGCGCTCATGTGCCAGGCGAGCCTGGTCCTCGATGCGGCCGCAAATGCCCTCAATATCACCCAGGCGCATATCGATCTGTGCAAGTGCGAGCTTCATGGCCCAGCCCTTTCCGTCGTAAATCGTCGTTTTCGTAGTAAAAGCGCCGGCCGCATAATGCAGCCGGCGCTCGCATGTGCATATGCTAGCTATGATACCCCGAGCGGGGGCGCGCTCCTAGAACGTCGCGGACCACAGCCCATGCAGGTTGCAGTAGGCATAGACGGTACCGGTCTTGGAGCCGCCAGCGAAAAACGTCGTGGGCTTCATGCCGGGCTCAAGGTAATGGACCTCCAGGCGGCCCTCGGCCTCAAGCGCAATCCACTCGATGTAGTGCTCGGGCAGCATGGGGTGCTCCGTCGAGCCCACGCGCGCGCGAATGACGTGACCATCGCGCTCGATTTCGACAACAGGCACATGCTTCTCGTGCGCCGCATCCTCGGTGTTCGCCGTCAGCTCCGTGCAGCCGGCAGGGGTCGCAACGCCGTCGCCAAGGGCGGCAACGAGCTTGCCGTCGGAGTCCTTAAAGAATTTCGCCATGATGTTCTCCTTTGCTGATGCGCCAATATTCCTGATGCTTCTTATGCCCAAAGGCAGACGAACCATCCACGGCGTTGCAAATGAACACATAACGGGCGAGGCAAGCGGTCGGGTCAGGACGAATCGATGACCTGGCCCGACCCGGCAGTCTCATCCCGCGCGAAGCTAGCGACCGTCGCCACCGAGCAGCGCCAGAACATCCTCGCGGGTAAACAGCGCCGACGAGATGCCGTCGCCGCCGAGCACGCTGTTGACCAGGTCGCGCTTGAATTCCTGCATCTGCATAATGCGTTCCTCGATCGTGTCCTTAGCGATGAGCTTGTACACGGTCACGGTGTGCTGCTGGCCAATGCGGTGGGCGCGGTCGGTCGCCTGGTCCTGCGCCGCCACGTTCCACCACGGGTCGTAGTGGATGACCACGTCGGCAGCCGTCAAATTAAGGCCCACGCCGCCCGCCTTGAGCGAAATCAAGAACACCGGCACCTCGCCCACCTGGAACTGCGCAACCATCTTGGCGCGGCTCTCCTTGGACGATGCGCCCGTGAGTTTAAGGAAGGCGATGTCTTCCTTGGCCAGGCGCTTGCCGATGATATCGAGCATGCCCGTAAATTGGCTGAACAGCAAGATACGGTGACCGCCGTCGAGTGCTCCGTGGACGAGCTCCATGCATGTATCGAGCTTGGCGCTTCCCGCCTTGTAGTCCGCATAGTGCAGATGCGGGTCGCAGCAAATCTGACGCAGCTTGGTGAGCTCGGCAAGTACCTTGAGCTTGTCTTTCTTAAACTCCCCGGCCTCGCGGTGCTGCACTTGCTGGGCGATGCGGTCTTGGTTGGCCAGGTAAAGCTTGCGCTGTTCGCCGGTGAGCTGCGCCATCACCGTATCCTCGATTTTCTCGGGCAGGTCGGCCACCACGTCTTCCTTAACGCGACGCAGCACAAACGGCGATACGAGCGCCTGCAGACGAGCGGCACTATCGCCCTCGGCATGCTCGACGGGACTCTCAAAGCGCTTGGCAAATGAGTCGCGCGTGCCCAGAAGGCCCGGCATCAAAAAGTCGAAGATGCTCCAGAGCTCGGACAAGCGGTTTTCAATGGGCGTGCCCGTCAGAGCAAAGCGCACGCCGGCCGGCAGGCGCTTGGCAGCGCGGGCCACCTGGGTGAGTGGGTTTTTAATGTACTGGGCTTCGTCGAGCACCACGCGGGCAAAGTCCTGCTCGACGTATTCGTCGATGTCGCGGCGCATGAGGTCATACGACGTCACGACCACGTTATGCTCGGCCACGCCGGCAATCTGCACGCGGCGCTGCGCCTTGGCGCCCACGATGGCGCACACATCAAGCGAGGGGGCAAAGCGCTCCAGCTCGGCAGTCCAGTTGTACACGAGCGACGCGGGGCACACCACAAGCGTGGGCTTGGTATCCCCCGCCTCCACGCGCGCTAGAATGTGCACGATCATCTGCAGCGTTTTGCCCAGGCCCATATCGTCGGCCAAGATGCCGCCAAGGCCCAGGTGCTCGAGCGAGCCAAGCCACTGATAGCCGTCGACCTGGTAGCCACGCAGCGTGGCCTTGAGCGAGGCGGGTACCGTAAAGTCCATCTTGCCGAGCGTATCCAAGCGTTCGACGGTGCGACGGAATGCAGCGTCACGATCGGCCTCGAGCGCAGGCGTGCGCGCGAGCATGCTGTCGACAAAAAGAGTACTCGACGCGGGAAGCGACACGCCGTCGAGCAGGTCGACGGCATCGACGCCCAAGTCCTCAGCAAGGCCAAACGCAGCGCGGGCACCTTCATCCAGGCGAACGATGTCGCCGGACGTAAGGCGCGCGAACGTCTGGTGGCGCTTATACGAGTCCAGATAGATGGCAAGGTCGGCCGCCGAAAGCCCGCTCGCACCCAGCTCGACGTCGAGCAAGTTGCTCTTGACGGTGGCGCGCACCGAGAGCTTGGGCGCAGGGCGGACCGAAATCTGGCGCAGGCGGTCGCTGAGCATGACCTCGCCCAGCTCGGACAGGGCAGACAGGCCCTCGGTCAGCAAGTGGAACAGGCTCTCGTCATCGCGCTCCTCAAACGCCAGGCCACCCTCGTAAAAGTCGAAATACAGAGCCGCCGTGTCCATAACGCGAAACTCCGCCACCGTATCGCGGGGCGGAACGCCGGGGCGTTGCTCTTCGAAAGGACTGCCCGGAGCACCAAGACTAAAGAGATCTGCCGACCAATCGCCGTAGGCCACCGTAATCTTGCAGGTCACAAGGCCATCGTCGACGCCAATCGCCATGGCAAAACTCGGCTCGGGCGCCACGGCGTCAAGTACGGCGGGAGCGGTCAGGTCGGTGTAGTCGCGCAAGATCGGCAGCGCCATGCGGCAGAACTCGCCCACGTGGTCGGCGGCGATATGGACCGGCGTGCGGCAGGGCAACAAGTGCGATAGGAACGGCGCCGCATGCTGGGCAAACGCCGTGTCGGTACGGCGCGCGCGGCGCGTATCGACCAGATAGGCTGCGTCGCCTGCGACAAAGCAGTACGTATCGGCCGGCAGGCGCAAGTCGTAGCTGCCTCCCGCCGCCGGTGCAATCTTGGCGGCAAGGAGCGGCGGGCGCTTAGCCGGGACTTCGCCCTCCCCCTGCGGCGACGGCTCGACTGCCACCTCGTAGGCGCGATGCGTCGTCGTTCCCCGCGACCAAGCAGGCTCAAAGGACATGGTCCTGCCGCGCAGCAGGTCCAGCACGGACACGATGGAATGCTCGGATACCGGCAACTGACGCTCGGCGACAAAACCGTTGCGGACAAAGTCATACGACGCCGAGCGCGGGCTCGTAATATCGCCTAGGTAGGCGACCGTCATTGCGATAAAGTCGAGCAGCTTTGTCGACACGTCATCGAAAGCCTCGGGCACATGGGCAAACGTAAGCTTCTTGCCATAGGAGAACGTACCGCCGCGCACATAGGCATCGGCCATGCCGTCGATATCCTTAACCACGTAGGACACCGAACCGCTACGAATGCGAAACTCGAGCGCCCAGTTAAAACGATCGGCAAACAGCGGATTGTAGTACGGCACCAGCGAGGGCTCCAGCACCGCTTTGGGCGCATCGGGGTCAATGGTGCCGGCGAGCTTGCGACGCATGACCGCGAGCTCGTCCATGCGCGCGTCCGAAAGATCGGAAAGCGCCGCCACAAGGCTCGGGCTCGTGGGGACGGGCGCCGGGAAGGGAAAGTTGGGGTTGACCGCAGATGCGGTGGGCGCGGGGCGCGTGGGCTGCTTGGACTGTGCGGGCGGTACTGTAAACGTGCGGACCGGCGTGCGCAAACCCTCGACGGGCTCGGCGCCACTGGCATCCAGATACGCCAGCGCCGTGGCGATGGCGTGCTTGCACATGCCGGAATAGCGGAAGGCGGCGGGGCAATCGCAGTCGTAGTCGATAACCTCGTGCTCGTCCATGTCGAGCGCCACGTGCGTCTTGTACAGGTCGCCGCGCGAGCCGCGCACCGAGCCCTCGATGTTCACGTTTTTGGAGAAGCGCGAGCCGGAGTCCTCAAACGACAGCACGGCACCGTTGAGCATGAGCGAACGCCCCTTCATAAAGGTGCCGCTCAACGCCGCCTCTTTGCGAAGCGCCTGCACAAACGTCCCCTGTGCCATCACTTCCTCCAATCTCGCGCGGACCAGCAAGGTCGCCCTTAGATCACCGTCACGCGACCCTGGTTACCCACGATGGCTTTTGCCTCTGCCAACAGCGGAATCGAGCGTGCGTTGACCTTGGCCGGCACCTCGGCACGCAGCACACGCCCGTCCACCTGCTCGATAAAGATCTCCACGCGGTCGCCGCCCGGGTTGGCGGTAAGCACCGTGGCAAGACGCGCCATATTGCCCTGGCTAAAGCGGCTGTTGGGCACCATGACCTCAAACACCTTGGGCTTGTTGTTCTCCTCATTAAGCTCCAGTGGCACGATCTCCTGCGCGATGATCTGATCGCCGCGGTCCGAGCGCTCAAGCTTGCCCTTAATGCGCACAAACGCATCGGACAGCTGCGCGCCGGTCTCGGGATCGACCTCGCCGTACAGGTACCCCTCGGCCTCCTTGTAGGTCTTGGGGAACACCACGACCGTGGCCTCACCTTCCATGTCCTCGAGCTGCACGATGCCCATGGGGTCGCCGTTTTTGGTCACGCGCTTGGACACGCTCGAGACCATACCGGCCCACCACAGCGCCTTGCCCTCGGGAATCTCCTGGTTGATGGTACCGCCCGTGGGGTTTTGCACCTCGTAACCGGTGTCGATCTGCGAGAACGAGAAGTCGCGCGCCTTGGCTAGCGCATACTCAAACGGGCGCAACGGGTGGTCCGAGACATAGATGCCCAGAACCTCCTTCTCCTGGCTCAGCTTAAGGTGGCGGTCCCACTCCTGGCCGTCCGGATCGGGCACGCTCACCTCAAAGCCCGAGCCCTCAACGTCGCCGAACATATCGAAGAACGACGTCTGGCCGCTCGCGCGATCCTTTTGGCGCTTCACGGCGGCATCGATGATGTTCTCGGGGTTGTTCTTATCCACAAAGTGCATCATCTGGCGACGCGGATACCCCGTGGAGTCGAAGGCGCCTGCCTTGATGAGCGATTCGATCACGCGACGGTTGGCCTGGCTCGAGTCCACGCGCTCGACAAAGTCGTGCAGCGTCTTAAACGGGCCGCCCGCCTCACGCTCGGCGATAATCGCCTGCGCCACGCCAGTGCCCACGCCGCGGATGCCGGCCAGACCAAAGCGCACGCCCTCCTTGGTAGCCGTGAACTCGGTACCGGACTCGTTGACATCTGGCGACAGCACGGGGATGCCGTCGTGGCGGCACGCCGAGACGTAATGAACGATCTTGTCGGTCTTGCCCGTGTAGGACGTCAGAACGGCCGCCATGTACTCGTGCGGATAGTGCGCCTTGAGCCACGCCGTCTGCATAACCAGGATGGCGTAGCCGGCGGAGTGCGACTTGTTAAAGGCGTAAGACGCGAACTCGAGAACATCGTCCCAAATCTTCTGGGCGACCTCGCGCGTGTAGTTGTTCTTGATAGCACCGTTCATCCAGTGGTCGTAGGTGGTCTCGTCCGAGCCATCCTCCCAGTGGAGCACCGTCGACGTGAGCAGCTTGATCTTTTTCTTAGCCACGGGCTTACGGATACGCGAGTCCGATTCGCCCTTGGAGAAGCCGCACATCTCGACGGAGATGAGCATAACCTGCTCCTGGTAGACCATGGTGCCGTAGGTTTCGCCCAGGATGTCGTCCAGGCGGTCGTCGTAGGAGACGGCCGGCTCCTTGCCGTTCATACGGTTGATGTAGGACGAAACCATGCCGGCGCCCAGCGGGCCCGGGCGGTACAGAGCGATCAATGCCACGACGTGCTTGTATTCGGTGGGTTTCATGTTCTTGATCGTGGCCGTCATGCCGGCGGACTCGACCTGGAAGACGCCGGCGGTGTGGCCGGAGCCCATGAGCTTAAAGATCTCGGGATCGTCAAAGGGAATCTCTTCCTCTTTGATGTCGATGCCGAAGTTCTTCTTGATGTTTGCCTTAGCCTTGGAGATAACCGTCAGCGTGCGCAGGCCCAGGAAGTCCATCTTGAGCAGGCCCATGTCGGCAACGGTATGGCCCTCGTACTGGGTAATCTCGACGCCGCCCTTGGTGTCGAGCTTGGTGGGCACATGCTCGTTGACGGGGTCGCGGCAGATCAGAACGGCGCACGCGTGCACGCCCTCGCCACGGGTGAGGCCCTCAATCGAGAGCGCCGTGTCGATGATGCGGCGGGCGTCGTCGTCCTTTTTATAGGCCTCGGCAAAGTCGGGGTTAAACAGATCCTCTTTGCCGGGTTGTTTTTCGAGCACCTGCTTGAGCTTGACCTTGGGGTCGCTCGAGACCATCTTGGACAGGCGCTGGCCCATGTAGACCGGGTAGTCCAGGACGCGCGCGGCGTCGTTGATGGCCTGCTTGGCCTTAATGGTCGAGTAGGTGATGACGTGGGTGACCTTCTCGGGGCCGTAGAGCTGGCGAACGTGCTCCACGACCTCGAGGCGCCGCTCATCGTCGAAGTCCATATCGATATCGGGCATCTCGGTACGCTGCGGGGACAGGAACCTCTCGAACATCAGGCCGTTCTCGAGCGGGTCAAACGCGGTGATGTTCATGGCGTAGGCGACGATAGCGCCGGCGGCCGAGCCACGGCCGGGGCCGACGCCGATGCCGTTGTCCTTAGCCCATTGCACGTACTCGGCGACGATCAAAAAGTAGGCGGCAAAGCCCTTGTCGCAGATGACCTTGTATTCGTACTCAAAGCGCTCTTTGATGTTGACGCCGCCGATCTCGCGCGTGGCCCAGTCGTCACCGTAGTGCTGGCGCAGGCCCTTCTCGCACTCGCGGCGGAACTGGCTCTCGTGCGTCTCGCCGGGATCGAGCAACGGGAAGCGCGGCAGGATGATGGAGTCCCAGTCCAGTTCCACGTAGCACTTGTCGGCAATCTCGAGCGTGTTGTCACAGGCCTCGGGGCAATACGGGAACATCGCCCGCATCTCCTCCTCGGTCTTCATATAAAACTCCGAGCCGGTCATGCGCATGCGGTTGGGGTCGTCGACCTTGGCGTTCATGCCGATGCACATGATGACGTCCTGCACGGGCGCGTCCTCGCGGCGCAGGTAGTGAAAGTCGTTGGTAGCGATGACCTTGACGCCCACCTGTTTGGCGATGTCGATGAGCGTACGGTCCATCTGCTCGTCGGTCAGGCCATTATCGGTGGTAATGCCGTGTTCCTGAATCTCGATATAGAAGTCGCCGGGATCGAAGGTGTCGCGGAAGGTTTCGGCCCACTTGATGGCGCCTTCCATGTCGCCGCGGTCGATGTATTTGGGGATGATGCCCGCGATGCAGGCGCTCGTGCAGATCATGCCCTTGGCGTGGCGGCGCAGGTTGTCGAGCGTCACGCGCGGCTTGTAGTAAAAGCCCTGCACGGCGGCCTCGGAAACCGTCTGCATCAGGTTGACATAGCCCTCCTGGTCCTTGGCCAGAAGAATCATGTGGTAGAGCTCGGGCTTGTGGTCGCGGGCGAGCGTCTCGTCCGGCGTAAAGTAGACCTCGCAGCCAAAGATGGGTTTGATGACCAGGGGCGGCTTGAGCTCGTCGATATTGCCCTTCTCGTCCCACATGGCCATGTCCTTCACATACTGGGCATGCTCGCGCGGGTTTTCCTCGGGATCGGGCTCCACCAGCTCGTCACGACGGTCCTTTTCCAAGAAGGCCTTGTCGTGGCTCCAGGTTTTGTACTCGGGCGTGTTGTGGTTGACGGCGTCGCAGGCCAGCGCCAGGTCGGGCACGCCATACATGTAGCCGTGGTCGGTAATGGCCACGGCGGGCATGCCCAGCTCAACGGCACGGTTGACCATATCCTGGATACGGGTTGCGCCGTCGAGCATGGAAAAGACAGTGTGGTTGTGCAGATGGACGAATGCCATGTGATGAGCTCCGATGCGGGTTCGTGTTCTGACTGAACGATTTTACCGCACGGCGCGGACGGCACCCGAACCTAGCCAAACCCACACGGCTCCTCTTGCAGTTGCGGTGGAATAGTTCCCGCTTGGGCCACCTGGGCCGCAATGCAGGAACTATTCCACCGCAAGTTATCTGAGGACTAGAAGTTGTAGGTGACTACTTGGGGCTCGGCGGGTTCGACGAAGATGGCTGGATTCGCCTGCTCCACGCGAACGAACTTGACGGTCACAGCCTCAAAGCCCGCCTTGCGCAGAACGTCGGCGTAGACGCGCGCCTGCAGGGCGTGCTTCTCCTGCAGCTGTTCCGGCGTCTCGTCCGGCGCGCCGCCCGTCTTGTAGTCGATGACCAGCGCGCATGACGAATCCGCCGGGTTCGTCGCCAAAGCGTCGATGGCGCCCTCGGCATAAGCACCGTAGCGAGCGATGTCCTCGTCCTCGCAGCCCAGTGAAAAGAACGGCACCTCGGCGCGAACGCACGGCCACGCGAGCAGGTCGGCACGAACAGCCGACTTAAGCCAGCGGTCCAGGGCGACATCGAAGCGCCCGCGCTGCTCCGGCGTCAGGTGCCACAGGCGAGCCAGGGCGTCGGCACGCTCAGCGGGCAATGCATCGGCACCCATCTCGATGAGCCACTGGCAGGCGGCGTGGAAGGCCGAACCCAAGGCCATGGGATTGCCGGCAGGCTCGACAGCAGCCACGTCTGCATCGGCCATCTCCGAGCCATCCGACTCTGCATCATCGCCGGACTCGTCCATGGGAACACGAGCCTCGGCGGCACGGTCTTCCGCCTCGGCATGGAGCGCCGCGGCGATTGACGAGTAGCTATACGAATCACGCATCGGATACGGGCAGATGCCCATGCGCACGCCCACTGCCTGGGGATACACGAGCTCAAACGAATCGGGCTCGGGGTCGGCAGGACCGGGCACAGTTGAGTGCGCAACATTATCAGCGACATCGACATCGCCGCGAACAAGCCTGCCCTCGGCATCCAGCGAAGCGTTAGCCTCAAACGCCTGCTCGCCAAACGTAAAGTCCGCCAGCGAGATAAGCTCGTAGTCGCCCGGCTTGGAGTTGTCGAACACCAAACGGTCGCTATCGAGCTGCGGCATGTCCAGACTGTCGGTCGGCAGGATGCGGCGCAGCACGTCGTAGGTCAGATCGGTCTCGACGTCAAAGGTCGGCGCCGTCACCTTGCCGCGGCTCACGCCGGCATCCATCGCCAAGATCACCAGCTCGCCCGCACGCGTCATGGCAACGTAGAGCAAGCGGGCCCGTTCCTCGAGCGAAAGCCGCAGGTCATCGTTGCGCAGGCGAGCAAATGCCTCGGCGGGAGAACCCGTCGCACAAACGTCCTCCATGAGCTCCGGCGGCAGCCACAGCGACGTGCCCTTGCCCTTAAACGCGTGCTCAAACTGCTTTTTGACGTCGTCGCCCTTCACAAAGGTACCGTCGGCGAGCTTAACGCCGTCGAAGCGTGCCGGCAGTGCCACGACCTGCGCCCCGCCCTCGACGCGACCCATCTGTGCCGCACCGGACGATTTGCGCACGCCAAAACGCTCGGCAACCGCTACGACCGGATACTCCAGACCCTTGGACGCATGCACGGTCATGATGCGTACCGCGCCGTCGCCCTCCTCGTTGAGGGCACCCGGAGCCTCCTTGCCCGCCAAGAAGCGGTCGAAGGCGAGCGCGATGGAGCGCGGAGAATTGCCGAGCTCGGCCTCTGCCTCGGCCACGGCGTCGAGCGCCTTGAGCACGTTGGCGGCAATGGCCTTACCCTCGGGGCCGCGCCGCGCCAGACGCACGAACCACCCGGAAGCATTGACCACGTCGCGCGCGATGGCGGCGAACGAATCGCGCCCCACGCGACGCAGTGCATAGCGCAGCACCTCGCGGGCACGCGTCACGAGCGGCAGGTTTTGCAAACCCGGCACATCGGAATCGCTCATGATGCCCACATCGATATTCCGGCGCGAGGTCTCCCCCGTCTCGCTATCGAGCTTGGTCGCCAGCGCCAGGAACTCCTGGGCGCCGAGTGCAAACATCGGCGAGGCCAGCAGCGGCATAAGACCCTGCGCCGTATCGGCCGGATTGGCAAGCGCGCACACCAGGGCGCGCACCGTCTGTACTTCGGCTGCCTGGGCAAAGACCGAGCCGCCTGCGATCACGCAGTCGAGCCCTTGGTCGCGGAAGGCCTGCGCATAGATATCGGCGTTGGTCATGCGGCCCAGCAACAGGACCATGCTGCCCTGGGGCTGCCCCGCTTTGACGAGCGCTTGGAACCGCTCCGCAATCGCACGGGCTTTCGCCTGCGTTCGCTCCTGGGTGCTGCCGCCGGCAACGAACAGCGCCTGGCGGCGCGAAGCCTTTGCCTTGAGCTTGTCCTCGCGATCGTCACTCGGCTCAAGATCCAAGAACCCCTGCATCAAACCACCGGTATCGCCGTCGAAGACGCGTGCTACGTAACGCAGCACCTCGTCATGGCTGCGGAAGTTGCGCACGAGTTTAACGAGCTCGCCAGCAGGGGCGTCGGCCACGGCAGTCACCTCGGGCGCAGCAGAGGAGCCCACCTTGCGCTCTTGACGACGGAACACCTCGACCTCGGCGCCTCGGAAGCGGTAGATCGACTGCTGTGCATCGCCCACGGTGCACAGCGCGCGCTCGCCCGCACCCGTCAGATAGCGAATCAGATCAACCTGCATCTGGTCGGTATCCTGAAACTCGTCGACCATGACCATCTTAAAGCGGCCCTCATAGGCAGCTCGAATAGCCGGGTAGTCGCGCAGCGCCTCGTACGCCATGCGCAGCAGGTCGTTGTTATCGAGCGCGGACTGGCCGGCCTTGAGCGCACGGTACTCCGCCTCTACGGCACGGGCGAGCCCCACCAGCGCATCGAGCGCCGAACCGCCGCAGGCAAGCACGATATTGATAAACGCATCAGCCGCCTCGGCCTTAAGTAGCTCCACCTGCTCCTTAGGAAACGCCTTGCTCGCGCGCGGCATGCTGCACGACATCATGAGTCGCGCCGCATCCTCCATGGTTTTGCCGCTCGCCTCAAACGCGTCGATGGCGTCGAGTGCCGCCTGCGCTTTCTCGGTCGTGGCCCTGCTTGCGCCCAGCGCCGCACGATAGGCATCGGCAAGCGCCGAGGTGTCGGCCTGGCCGCGCGCCACGCACACATCGTCCATGCCGCCCGGCAGCTGGCTCGATAGCTCCAACAGGTCGCGCACCAGGCCTTTGATGGTGGTACCGGCGCCAAACGGCCCGCCCTCGCCCGCCATGGGATACCAAGCGTAGAGGGCCTTAAGCGAGGCGGCAAGCTCGGGCGCGGCATCGGGCGCCGTCGCGCGCCCCAGCACATGCTCGACAGCCTGATCCATAAGCTCATCGGTATCGGTGAGCACCGTGAACTCAGGATCGATGCCCAGCTCCAGCGCGTGCGCGCGCAGGATACGCGAGCACATGCCGTGGATGGTCGAGATCCAAGCGTCGTCGACGGTCAGCGCTTCCTCGTCCATGCCCTCTTCGATAAGCGCACGGCGCACACGGTCGCGAATCTCGGCCGCGGCGTCTTTGGTAAAGGTAATGGCGAGCACCTGGTCCAGATGCTCGACAAACGGACCGGATTCGGGCGAGAGCGCATAGACGATGCGGCGCGTGAGGGTAAAGGTCTTGCCCGAGCCGGCACCCGCCGAGACGAACAGCGGGCGGTCGAGCGTTTTGACGACTTGCAGCTGTTGCGGCATCAAGGTCGAAAGATCCATGGTCTACACGTCCCTCCTTACAAACGTTCCTTCGTGGTTATACGAGCAGCGCGCATGCGCGGCCTGAGCCGACGTTGGGTCGACAGCGGCAACGTTGCCCGCCTCGAGCTCGCGCAGGCGCTCGGCAATGCCGGTCTCCACGCGGTCGAGCAGCGCATCGAAGTCCATGTTGCCGCCCTCGCCCGGAAAGCCCTTCTTGAGGCCCGGAATGCGGCCGTCGCCGCGCTCTTCCTCGAGCAACTCGGCACTTGCGGCACCACGCAGTGCGGGCTTGCCGCCCTTGGTCGAAAAATAGAGCGCCGCACGGGCATCTAGACCCAGCGCCCGGCGCATGGCCTGCGCGTAGATGAGTGTCTGGGTATGGGGCGGCAGCCAGCGCGGATCGTCGATGGGGGCCTCGCCCGACTCCTCGTCGCGCACCGTGGGGTCGGCGAGCTTAAACTCCTCGACACCCGAACGATGCTTGTAGTCAATCACCACAGCGCGGTTCTCGGCGTCCACATCCACGCGGTCGATGCGCCCGCCGAGCGGCCAGCCGGCATACTCGACCTGGAGCTCGTTGAACGCAAACTCCAGGTAGCGCGGCGCGAAGGGCGCGAGCGCCTCGGACTCGTAGGCGAGCACGCCCTCCAGTTGCGGCAAGATCTCGGCCACCTGGCGCTCCTCCACTGGAGAGAGCGGCACCAGCGGGCCCTCGGTACCGCGCTTGCCGGCGTGCTCGGCCAGGGTCTCGGCAAAGACCTCGTGCAGCAGCTCCTTCGCGCGCGGCAGATTCATGGGCGTCACGCGCTCCATGCCCTCCTGCGGAAGACGTGCATGCAAGTGCTCCAGCACGTCATGGACAAAGTTGCCCTTCTCCATGTTGCCAAAGCCCGCATCGATGGACTGAGGTTTGACGCGATACGAGACGAACCAGCACAGCGGGCAGGTGGAATAGGCCTCAATCTGCGAGGCGGACGTCAGGCGCGGCACGAGTGGCGCGTCCTCGCCCTCGCCATCGCGACGACGCAGGACCAAATACGGCACGGCCTCGGCGCTCAGATGCTGAGGGGCTTCACAGGTCACGCGCTCGCGCTT